>Ga0315296_10003720_pt1 | contig 12663 bp, 14 predicted proteins | sample YL17G14_18_MG_FD_203921 | JGI IMG/M metagenome (GOLD analysis project Ga0315296, IMG submission 203921) | Sediment microbial communities from Yellowstone Lake, YNP, Wyoming, USA - YL17G14_18 | ecosystem: Environmental > Aquatic > Freshwater > Lake > Sediment | place: USA: Wyoming | collected... | reverse complement strand
TCTCTCCTCCTTTTTCTCCGCCAACAGCTCAGGCCATTGAGACTCCACTTCCTTTCTCTGCTGCTGAGGAGTCCACGAGTTCACCTCAGAGACGACTTGGCCTGCTAGCTTGAAGAGTTCCTTCACCCTATCGCGGAGCTCAGGCCTCTCCGCTATGACGTTGTTGACCACGGGATTCGGCATAGCCTTACCATCGTGCTTTATGGCGTTGAGTAGCGCGTACTTCAATAGGATTGTCCTGAGGTCCTCCATTCAGCCCATCCTCTTAACTTAACTATCCCCCTTCTTATGACTCAATTCGATTAATAGATACCACAATAATAAATCGTGGGGCGCTAATATTTCCTGTTTATGAAGAATTCCACTAAGTTCTGGAGATCTGTCTTCGCCTCACAATCATGTAATGATTCTAGGCTGTTTTTCGCCTTCTCAACATACTTCTTCGCCTGTTCCATTGTGTAGGAGAGGCTTCCAAGAGAAGACAGGATCTTGTTGATCTCCTCAATGTCTTCTTGGCTGATCTTCGGGTTTCTGAGCACTTCTAAAATTCTCCTTTTCTCCTGAGGAAAGGCGTGGCTTAAGGCGTGGACGATGATTAGGGTCTTCTTCCCCTCTCTCAGGTCGCTTCCCACGGGCTTTCCCAGAACCTTCTCGTCAGCTGTAGCGCCTAGATAATCATCGACGAGCTGGAATGCCATACCCGCATTATAGGCGAAGTCTCCGAGAAGGCGCAACTCCCTGTCGTTGCTACCTCCAGCCAGCGCACCTATCTCCGCTGAGGCTTCTAAGAGGACAGCGGTCTTCCCCCCGATCATCTCGAAGTAGTCTTTCTCCGTCACATTATCGAGGGATATAAAGGAGACATCGAGGACCTGCCCCTCACAAATGGAAATAGCAGCCCTGTTGAATCTATCTATAATAGCCATAACTCTCTCACACGGCACCTTACCTCCTTCAGCCCAGCTAACCACTGCTTCGTAGACTTTGGCGAAGAGGAGGTCCCCCGAAGCTATAGCAACGGGAATACCCCAGATCTTGTGAACTGTGGGAACGTTTCTCCTTAGATCATCGTTATCCATAATGTCATCATGAATAAGGGTGAAGTTGTGGAGAATCTCTATGGCAGCCGCCAACGGGACCACGTCTTTCGGCTCTCCACCGACAAGGGAGCAGGCCTTGAGCACAAGAAAGGGCCTCAGCCTCTTGCCCCCAGCTTCAATGAGGTGTCTAGCAGACCTGTAGAGGACCTCAGGCCTTCTCTCCTTTAGGATCTTCTCCATATACTCGTCAACGAGATCCGAGCTCTCCGTCAATTTCCTCTCGATGTCACTGGTCAAAGATACCTCACCACCCCCATCCAAGGAGCATTACGAAGCCTTAAAAAAGTTTTCACGCTCTGCATTCTTCGATGGTTCGAAATATCTAGCTATATCTCTGTCCTTCTGATGAAATCCTCTGGACTGAATCCTCTCAGCCTCAGCCACTCACCCGTCCTCCCGCAGATGATCACGGGGACCTCCTTCAATTCGCTGATAGTTCTTGCGCCAACCAGGAACATCGTGATCCTGAACTCCAGGAGGATGCGCTTGACGTAGTCTACGAGGCTCTCAGCAGACTCCACGGCATATCTAAGCAGAGGTTGAGCCATTCCGACCGCGTCGGCGCCGAGGGCTATAGCCTTAGCCATGTCGATGCCTGTTCGGATGCCCCCTGAGGCTATGACTATGAGGTCTGTTGATTCGCTTACCTCCACTACGCTTATGGCTGTTGGGATTCCCCAGTTCCAGAAGGTCTTCCCCAGCCTCTCCTGTAGGCTTTCTCCATAGGCCTTAGCTATGTACTGTTCGGTCGCGGACCAGCTTGTTCCCCCAACCCCGCTGACATCGACTCCCTGAACACCTGCCCTCTCCAGTTGAACAGCCTCCTCGTAGGAGATGCCTGCGCCAGTCTCCTTCGCAACTATTGGAACGTCTATGCCCCCCACGATCTCCTCTATTTTGCTCAGGACACCCCGATATTTCGTCTCTCCACGCATCTGAACTACCTCTTGTAGGGGATTCATGTGGAGAGCCAGTGCATCCGCATCGATCATCTCAACGCATCTCCTAGCCTCCTCTGCACCGTAGCCCAGGGCGAGCTGTGGACACCCCAGGTTGCCGAGGATAAAGGCCGTGGGCGCCCTATCTCTGACAACCTTGAAACTATATTCTCTGCTAGGATCTTCTAGGGCTATCCTCTGGCTTCCTACTCCCATGCCGATGCCAAGGAGTTCAGCAGCCTCCGCAAGGTTCTGGTTTATCCCTGCCGCCTTTTCGGTTCCCCCAGTTATGGCTGAGATGATGAAAGGCGCAGATAAGCGATGACCGAAGATCTTTGTCTCAGTGTCAACCTCCTCTAGGTCCATCTCTGGCAGGGACCGATGTATTAGGCCGACATCTTCAAAGCCCGTTCCCACGGTTGCCTGAACGTCTTCCTTCAGGGACACCTCAAGGTGCCTATTCTTCCTATCCTCGATGGAGGTCAGCCCTATCACCTGGTGAGAACTGTTCCTATTACCTCTTCATCTTTTAATGCTTTAAAGATGTTACGGGGCTTCTTGGCGTTCAGGATCAACACTGGGATTCCAGCCTCCACGACGGGTAGAACCTCCTGGATCTTGCTCAGCATTCCTCCGGTGACGTCGGTCGTCGTCGCCCCCTCTATCCTAGCCAGGCTCTTAGCCTCACTCAGGGAGAGGGATTCGAAAAGCCTAGCATCGGGATTCAACTTCGGATTAGAGGTGTAGACCCCATCGACATCGACCCCGAATACCAGTCTCGACGCCTTTAACTTCAGAGCAAGCCGTGCAGAGAGTTGGTCCCCGGAGAGTATTGAGAAGCCCCTGCGAGTGTCAAGGACGGCGTCACCATACAAGACAGGTGTGAAACCCCTCCTTAGGAGCCTTCTCAGGACCTGGAGCTTAAGGGTCTCAATCCTCCCATTGGATGTAACGATGAAGGAGGATGGTGGAAGAGGAAAGGCGGGAACCCCTCGACCTATGAGGGCGTCAACAATCACGTCGTTGAGCTCCATCATAGCCTTATGGGTCTCAGAGAAACCCAAGACCTGGGACCTCTCCTTAAAACCCTCCGCAATGCTATACCTCTTAGCTAAAGGATGACCAAAGGAGCCACCTCCATGGACGAGGACGAGCTCCGTGACCCCTGAGAGGGATATCTCCTCAGCTAATCGTCCTATAGCATCGTAGTCAGCGGCTTTAAATCCCTCCTTGTTGGTAATAACGGAACCTCCCAACTTCAGGACGTTCACCGATCTTCCTCCTTCCAGACTCTGACACCCGAGTTTGATACCCTCACCCTGAGAGGAAAGCCGCCTGAACGCCCTATGGCATCAGAGATACCGTCAATCCGCTCTGGTATCGCAAGAGATATCATGCATCCTCCTCCACCCGCCCCCGTCAGCTTTGCGCCCAGGGCTCCCGCATTCAGAGCAGCGTTCACGAGCCTGTCCAGTTCTGGGCTTGAGACGCCAAGTGCCCAGAGTAGGCCGTGGTTTATGTTCATCAATTCTCCTACACGCAGTAGATCGCCCTCGAGCAAGGCGTCTCTTCCTAGTTGGGCGACTCGACTTATAGTGTCGAGAATGGAGTCTACAACCATCCTGTTTCTCTCTCTGAGTTCCCCAACCCGTCCAACCAGCTGCCCTGTTGAACGGCTCACACCCGTGTTTCCGATGACAAAGGGGACATCACCGAGACCTCTTAACTGCTCTGCCTCGCGACCTTTCTCGTAGACAAGGCCGCCGCCGTAAGTGGCTATCGTGTTATCAATCCCTGAGGGCATCCCATGAACAACCTTCTCAGCCTCGAAGGCGAGGAGGGAGATCTCCTCGGAGATCAGCCTCCCTTCTAAAAGTTCGCCGACAGCGGCCACTGTGGCGACAGCGGCAGCGGCTGATGAACCAAGCCCCACGGCAATGGGAAACTCCGAGGTGACTGAAAGGTTTATGCCAATTCTTCGTCCAAGCCTCTCCATGACACCCTTCGCCGCCACCCAGATGGGTTTAAGACGCTCTTCTCCTATAGACCCTCCGACTAGAGAAGTGTATTTTTCTCCGTTGAAGAATCCTGATAAGCCCAGGCTCGAGGCGTCTACGAAGAGCAATTCGTCTTCCCTCGGCTCCACGGAGACGTGGACCCGTCGGTCTATGGCTAAGACAACGGCTGGTCCTCGATATACTACGCTGTGTTCCCCGAAGAGGATCACCTTTCCAGGGGCGGAGGCCTTGACCCTCAAGGACGCAACCTACCTGCTTATGACAATGGATGAATAACCCACAACGGCAGAGTAGTCGCCTGTGATATCTCCGCTTGTCTTATAGGATAAAAGCTCGCCTTTCTGGGCACCCAGCATCTTCGAGGCAACTAGGATGGCGGAGACAGGACCGTATCCGCACATCGTGATTCCCTCGGAAAGAACGTAGGATTGGAGCTTCTCTTCGTTCAGTGAGATCGTTGTATCTATAACAAGCTTATCCAGCTCCGCGGCTGTTTCATATGGAACGTAGTGCGATAGGTCGGTGGAAGCGATCAGAACAGCGTTCGCATCCTTGAGAGCCATGCCAAGATCCGCGCCAAGCTTCCTGCTGAACTCGAGGTCCTGGATACCCATGCAGATCGGTATGAACTTGAAACCCGAGCCGTAGATATACTGCAGGAAAGGAAGCTGAACCTCTATGGAGTGCTCGTTTCGGTGCGCCTCCTCGTCTATGTCGATGAGACCTGAGGTTTTGAAGATCTTGTCGGCTAGTTTCTCGTCGATCTTAACCCTGCCGAGGGGGGTTTCCCATTCACCCTTGTCCATCATCGCGACAGGGCTGCTCCAGGCCTGGTGGCTTGGTCCAAGGATCACAACAACATCTGGAAAAGCCTCTTGGGCTAGGCGAAAGTAGGCGTGGGAGGCAACGGGGCCGGAGTAGACGTATCCCGCATGGGGGCAGATGACAGCCATGGTCTTCCTCTCAGAAGAGGACTTCCCAGGCAGCTTTTTGGGACCGAATCTGTGAAGAAAGCAATTCTCTATCTCCTTCCTCAGCTCCGCTGGGTCACGGGGATAAAAAGACCCAGCGACGACGGGACGTCTGACGCTTATGGCTTTTCACTCCTTCATGGACGACTCAAAATCGTCTATTGATACGGCTAGATCGCCTTCCGGCGGGATCTCCTTCTTCTCTCTCTTGATCTCCCTGCAGAGGAGCCAGTAGGCGACTGCCAAGGCTCTTCTCCCCTTGTTATTCAGCGGTATGACTAAGTCCACGTTCGCTGAGCTGTTGTCGGTGCTGCATAAGGCCACGACGGGGATTCCCATGGTGGATGCCTCCTCCAAAGCCTGCATATCCGCCAAGGGATCTGTCACTAGAAGAACCTCGGGCTCGGTGTAGGTGCCGCACCTGGGGTTTGTCAAGGTGCCTGAGGTGAAGCGCCCCACCATCATCTTTGCGCCTGTGAGTCCGCAGAACTTCTCGACAGGCGTCCTTCCATACCTCTTTGAGGAGACGACGAGCAGCTTAGAGGGATCAACTCTTGAAAAGAACTTCCCCGCTGCCTTTATCCTGTCGTTCATCTTCTCCATGTCTAAGATGTATAGGCCATCGTTCCTCACCTTGTAGATGAAGCGCTCCATATCCTTGTTCTTCACCCGCGTACCAATATGGACCCCCGCCGACAGGAGGACCTCTCGGGGCAATAGTAGGTTCTCAACTGCTACATCCAAAGATTACTCCTCCTTTACCTGAATACGATCTTTCTCATAAGCCTTCAGCAGTTCGTCGATGATCTCAACATGAGAGAGCATCATACGCCTACAGCAATATCTAGTGATGCCTAAGGAGTCCAAAACCTCGTGGGAGGGCTCCCCCTCCTTCACGCGTCTAGCGAACTCCTCCCACTTATCGCCTATGACCTTGCCACAGGAGAAGCACCGAACTGGCACGATCATAGTCATGATCTTTCTCTCCCTTTCTCCATCATTTAACCGAATTACGGTAGATTAACCTAAGCTCTTTTAAATCTTCCTAAAATTTAGTCTCAGCCTACTGAGAGATAGGGAACTCGTGGCTACATTTGGGGCACTTGGCGTAGTTACAGGAGATGTTCGATGCGCAGCCTGCGCAGGCGAAGGCTCTGCCATAGCTTACGTCGAAGCTGTAGCCACATTGAGGGCAGGTAATTATCCTCCTGTTATTGCTCGTTCTCTTCAATCGTTTCGCCTCCTCTGGATCGGGTGAGGAGAAAGATTAAAGTGTTTCTCTTAGAGGCGGAAAATATTCATTCTCCCATTACAGTTATGTTCACTTCTCTCGTTCTCGGGCGTCCAGCTCTATGAGGAGGAGGGACTGATATGCCCCCAGCTTCATCTCTCCATCTACGGCCGGAACGGAGACCCCTGGCTTGATCAAGGTGCTCAAGAGGTGTGCGTGGGCATTCTGCTTGTGACGGTACTCTCCCTGCGTTGGCACAAGCCTCGTCAAAGCTAGAAGGAGGTCTTCCCAGAGACCTTCTTCGTGTTCATTTACGGCTAGGCAGGCAGTCGTGTGAGACACCCATAGGTTCACCAGACCTCTGGTTACGCCGCTACCCCTTAGGATGAGCCGCACATTCTCGGTGACATCAACTATCTCCAGCCTCTTCCCTGTTTTGACCTTCAAAGACTCTTCATGGAACTTCATATCAGTATCAATGTGAGAGGGGCAAAGGAATATTTAGTTTGTCCATCTTTGCGAGCCAGATCGCATTGAAGCCGCCGGATATTCAGGTGAAGTTGTCCTCCTGAGACTTGGACGAAGCTCGAAAGTCTTAATACAAAAGTGAAAACCTCATTGATCGGAGGAATTCTGGAATGAGGAAGAGTGTGACCATCGCAGGTGCTACGGCAGCTCCTGGAAAAAAGGCGTATGGTGTTGTGGCTGTCCAAGACCTCTTCGCGGATGGCCAGCCTCTGGAGATACCCTTCATAATAATCAACGGCAGCAAGGATGGGCCGCGACTCTATGTCCAAGTGGCTCAGCACCCCACGGAGGTTCATGGTCTGGAGGGAATACGCCGAGTGTTGGCTGATCTGGATCCCAGAGAGCTCTCAGGTGTCATAACCTTCAGCCTACCAAACCCAGTCGGCTTCAGGTTTGCGACGTATTTTGGGAGGACTATCACGCATGACATCAACCGTGTCCTCTCTGGCAACCCCAATGGATCTGTGATGGAGAGGATCGTACATGCCTGGTGGGTCAACTTCGTCAAGGACAGGGCTGACTACGTCATAGACTTCCATGGAACGCCACCTGAGACTTTCATCTATTACGAAGCCCATGGCGTCTCACCTGGAGTACCAGAGGAGGTTGCCGAGAAGTCCGAGAGGATGGCGAAGGTCTTCGGCGCAAAGCTTCTCAAGAAGGAGACGGAGCCCTATGGGGGCGGAAAGAGTTTTCGTGGAGCCTGCGTCGATAATGGTATACCCGCCATAGTTCCCGAGGTAGCGGAAGATGGTGCAGAGGTGAGTGAGAGAGGTCTACGGAACATATTGGTTGATCTGGGCATGATAGAGGGTAGGATCGATCTTCCAGCCAAGCAATATATCTTGAATTGGGCAACAGACTCAGCTACCGCTGTGGTAAACAGTAGGGCAGGAGTCTTCACCCCATCGGTAAAGATAGGTGACATAGTTAAGAAGGGAGACAAGGTCGGCATAATGTACAGCCCAAGAACACTACAAGTAACAGAGGTCTTGACGGCTCAAAGGGACGGCTACGTTTCTTCGATACAGCCAAACCTCGTAAAGAGCGTTGGAGATTCTGTGATGCAGATAGAGGAAATACTCGAAGTAATTGAAAACCGATAACACCTGCATGAGAAATACAATATCCCCGATCGGAGCACGTTACCACAGCGAGGAAAGCTAGCTGATAGCCTAGAACCTCATTTCTCTTTCGCCATCGAGCTCCATTTCTTGGCGAGTTCGTCGCGTTTAGGCTTGTAAACCCTTTCGTAGAAGAGGCGCTGGGATAGGAGGGTCTCCTTGTCGAACTGGTTCATGAGGTCTAGAGCCTCTGTCCATGCCCTCTCAAAGGTGGGGCCGAATCTATTCTCGATCTGCTTCTTGAACCCCTCTGAGGTCTGTGCCTCGCCTCCGATGGTGAAGTAGGTCTTCTCTCCCACCTCCTTCTTGTAGGCCATCTCATCACCGAGGTAGTAAACCTCCTTGGTCTCAAGGATTGGTTTCTGCCTGATAGCCTCAGGAGGTCTGGGGGCATATTCAAGTTTTCTCTTGAAACCACGTTTAGCGGCCGCATAGAAGATCGCTCTGTTTAATCCCCAGCTGAAGGCGAACTCCGTCTGGAGGCCTAGAACATTGGCCCGCGCCGCCTAGAGAAGGGGCATGACCTGGAAACGTCCCACGGATAACCCGTATCACAATAATAAGTTGAGACCATCTTGATAAATAATATGTGCAATGGAAAAGCGGAAGGATTGAGCTAGTTATCTTGTCAAATTTAAGTGTACTAAGCTATAATCTCTCCCTGTACAACCATAATCGTCTTGCCCTTGCTCTGTGCACTGGTCTAACGTTCCATATATTCAACTACCATGCCTTCCTTGGTGAGCTTGTAAAAGGTTTCTCCGTTCTTCTCTTCCTTCTCGACGCAGAAGCCGTCTTCGAGCATTCTGAGGTGCCACTCCAGGCTCTCCACGTCTAGCCCCATCTTGGACTGGAGGGTTTCTATGGTTACTTCTCCTTCCCTCAGCACCCACAGGATTTTTCTTCGGATTGGGTTGTTGACGGCTCTGAGATAGCGGAGGTGGTACTCCCTCGTCTTCTCCACAGACTCGCCGATCGTCTTGGAGTCCTTACGGGACAAGGCGCATCACACCATAATCTACGGTATGACCTATAAATCGTTGCCCTTTCCACACCAGCTTTGAAAGAAAGAGATTATATCTATGCGGAAAAGTTGGACTTAATAGTAGTATTCTCGATACTCTCTTCTCCTAGTGGATCGTCCCTTGATAGCCAGGGCTGCCACGGCGCCCGCGATGAAGCCACCTATGTGGGCCCAGACGGCTACGCCGGAGAAGGGATCTAGGAACCACATTAGGAATTGGTAGAGGAACCAGAAGCCGAGGTAGTAGAAGGCACGTATTCTCACTACAGTGATATAGCGGAGGAGAATTAGAGTCATTATCCTTGCATTGGGGAAGAGGATGAGGTAGGCACCCAGCACGCCGGAGATCGCGCCGGAGGCACCCACCGCGGGAAGGGACATCCCTATTCCGCCCTCTATCATCGATATGAGGGAGTGGGTGACTCCGCCTACGAGACCGAAGACGAAGTAGAGGAGCACATATTTGAGGCGTCCGAACTGGTCCTCGATGTTGTCCCCGAAGACGTATAGGTACAGCATGTTTCCCCCGATGTGGAGGATGTCGCCGTGCATAAACATGGAGGTGAGGAGGGTATATAACCCCTGCCCTTGCATAATGAGTACGGGAACGGCCCCATACTGGTAGAAATCTGCATCCGTGAAGCCCCTTGAGATCTGCCACAGGAATACGATAACGTTGATCGAAATAAGCATCCACGTGATATAAGGGCGTCGGCCACTCCTGTTCTCATCGTACAGCGGAATCATTGCCTCAGCCTATCTCTCCTCCCACTAATAAACCAATGGCTAAGCTTAAGTTGTTAGCCTCTAGATAGTCTTGTCCCATAGTTCTTACTTGTTAGGAAGGAAGAGCTTCCCCGAGCTTCAGAATGGCCTCGACAAAGTCCCTTGGGCGCATTCCAGGAATTTGAGCCCCGCTCTCTTCGAGGACTTTCCCAATCCTCTGCTCAAGATCGGATTCCTCAAGCCTCGCCCCCATGAGAGCCTCCTGGAGGCGGAGCAAAGTCTCCTCGGGTACCATGAAGAAGTCACCTGTTATTGAGATATCCTGAATCTCCTGTCCCCTGAGCTCGGCTCTGACCCTTATGAGCTTCCCAGCCTTGTGGTCAACCTCGGCTAGGTGGAGGTCTCCCGCGATCTTCACTGCCCTCAAGCCCTCGCTTAGGCTTCGACCTCCTTTCATCTGGAGCCATTCCGCTGAGAGGTGCTTGGGTTTAACCTCCTCCTCCCAGATCCTGCGCTCCTCTCCGCTTGGCTCAGCCTTCTGAAGCCTAATCTCCAGAACCACTTCGAAGGCCTCTTTAAGCAGCATCTTGATCTCATCCGCCTCAGGGACATGTCCTACCTCCCTCTTCAGTGAGGTAACCCATTCGCTCATGCTCTTAACCATCTTGTTCCTGAACTTCTCATCGGGAACCCTTAGGACGCGGGACATGGAGTCGTAGTCGAGGTCGAGGATGATATTGCCGACCAAGACAACCGCGGAATCGATAAGCCCTGCACCATTTCCTGAAATCTTTCTGCCTCCAACCACTACATCGTTAACGGGTTTAAACTCAGCTGGAAGACCCAGCCTCCGATAAACCTGGACAGGTGCCTTCAGAAGCTTCTCGAAGAGATCCTCAACCCTCGCCGGGATTGCACTACTCTCCCTGCTCGCTGTAACCTGGTAGAAGATCTGGTCGCTGTTGAGATAGGTCGCCCCGCCGCCCTGGGACCTCCTGATGATGGGAAGCCCTGTCCTCCTGCAGTATTCCAGGTCTATCTCCCGCTCCAGTTCCTGGTGGTAACCCAGACAGACGTAGGGTGAAGCAGGTTGGCAGAGGAGAAGCGTATTCGGCGATAGGTCTCGACTGATAGCTAGGGCTACTGCTTCGTAGAAGGTTTGGGCTTCGAGAGGCTCAGCCATGCCTAGGTCGATGAGGCGCCAGCTCTCCATGCGAGGTTCCTAGCTCTTTATGCCGTACTTCTTCTTCTCCTCGGTGATCCACCCTCTCAGGGCGGCTTCGTCTGATCCCTTGATGAGTCCCTTCAGTTCCTCTTCCAGCTTCGACGGCGTCAGGACGCCTACCCAGCCCCGTCCATAGGGATCCTCGTTTATCAGTGATGGCTTCTTCTGGACCTCTTCGTTGAGTTCTGCGAGCGTTCCGCTCACGGGCATCTTCAGCGGTCCTACCCACTTCCCGCTCTCAAGGGTTCCCAGCGTCTTCCCCTGGTCCAGTTTGCTGCCGATGTTTCTGAGCCTCAGGAAGAGCACCTTCCCCGCGGAGTTCTGAGCCCAGGCGTTGTATCCTATGCGCACCTTTCCGTCTTCAACCCGCACCCACATGTGATCCCTGTGGAAGTAGAGGTTATCTGGGAAGTCAAAACCATCTATCTTCGCCAAAGTCCCACATCCAAACCTTCATCTCCTAATCCGCCTTCATCTCCTTTAAAATTATCGAAGCGCCCTGACGGAATAAGTTAATTAGAGTGTTTTAACGCTTAGAAGAGAAAGGAAGGGTCTGGGTTGCCGATGAGACAGCCGATCGTCTGCGTGCTCGGGCATGATCCAGCTGAGTGAGAAGCTCACTGGATGCCAATCGACACAGGGAAGACCTCGCTGCTCGACAAGATCAGGGGCACCGCCGTGCAGATGAGGGAAGCAGGGGGAATGACCCAGCAAATCGGGGCGAGCTTCTTCCCCCTGGAAACCCTGGTGGAGATCTGCAGGACCATCATCAAGGGCTTCAGGGCTGAGATCAAGATCCCCGGACTCCTAGTCATAGACACGCCTGGCCACGAGGCCTTCGCCAACCTCAGGAAGAGGGGTGGCTCCGTCGCGGATATGGCTGTGCTCGTCATCGACGTGACCCACGGCTTCGAGGCTCAGACCTACGAGTCGCTTGAGATCCTCAAGGTGAGGCAGACACCCTTCATCGTGGCAGCCAACAAGATCGACCTGATACCAGGCTGGCGAGAGCATTCTGGTTCCCTCTTCCTCGAATCCTACAGGCAGCAGGAGCAGGTCGTCAGGGAGGACCTCGACGGGAAGGTCTATGACATGATGGGAACCTTCTCCCGCCTCGGATTCAGGGCTGAGAGATTCGACCTAGTCAAGGACTTCGCTAAGACCATCGCCATAGTGCCTGTGAGCGCCAAGACAGCGGAGGGCATCGCCGAGCTCCTCACCGTACTCATAGGGCTGACGCAGCAGTACCTGAAGGAGAAGCTCGAGGTCAGCACCGGACCAGCGAGGGGAACAATCCTAGAGGTGAAGGAGGAAATCGGGCTTGGAACTACGCTGAACGTGGTTATTTACGAGGGGATTCTAAAGGAGGATGCCCTCCTCGTCATCGGTGGAAAGGAGCATCCCATCGTTACAAGAGCCAGGGCTCTGCTCCTGCCCCAGCCCCTCGACGAGATCAGGGACCCGAGGAAGAGGTTTATCTCTGTGAAGGAGGTCTCCGCCGCAACGGGCATCAAGATCGTCGCCCCGGACTTAGAAGAGGCCTTGGCTGGTGCGCCCCTCTTGGCTCTTCCACCTGGCGGTGGTGTGGAGAAGGCTGTTAAGGAGGTCTCTGCGGAGGTTGACAGGATTAGGATTGTGACGGATAAGGTGGGCGTCGTCCTCAAGACGGATACCCTGGGCTCCCTTGAGGCTATGACGGAGAGCCTGAAGCTGAAGGGCATACCAATAAGGCTGGCTGATTTCGGGGATGTCTCCCACCGCGAAGTCATGGAAGCCCT
>Ga0315296_10003719_pt1 | contig 12663 bp, 13 predicted proteins | sample YL17G14_18_MG_FD_203921 | JGI IMG/M metagenome (GOLD analysis project Ga0315296, IMG submission 203921) | Sediment microbial communities from Yellowstone Lake, YNP, Wyoming, USA - YL17G14_18 | ecosystem: Environmental > Aquatic > Freshwater > Lake > Sediment | place: USA: Wyoming | collected... | reverse complement strand
CTGCGCCGGGCTCCTCGGGATCTCCTCCAAGGTCTCCACGGTGAAGCCCAACCCTGATTCCCGGGATCGCCGCAAGGTCATCTACGTGTACACCAGGGACTGGGCCGACGAGGCGGACGTGATGCGGATCCGGGAGCGGCTCCGGGAAAGGGGGTTCACCGAGCGTATCGGGTACAAGCGGAACATCGAGACGTTCCGGGGCGAGTACAGCCAGAAAGGCAAGAAGGTCACCTTCTACAGCGCCTGAGCCTGCTGAGGGCTTTGTCTTCTCCATTTCTTTGAATCGTACGCGAAACGAGAAAACACCGAAGATCAGCCTATCCTCACCGGGGTTGATGGGATTGTTGCTTCTGCCGGGATCAGGAAAATGGGTCTCAATGGTTGATCGTCGTATCACAGGAAACCACGGATCCACCTATTCTCATCGGGGGTGGGGCCGGGAGGGGGCAGACCCCCTCCCGTCACCCATCCCTTCTGACGATCATCCCCGCCTCCCCGTTTCCGTCTGAGAACCGGTTAACAAACCGAGGTGGGGGCGAGGACAGGAATTGCAGGAAAAAATCGGGAGAAAAAGTCTGGGTGAAGAAAAAAAACCACTCAGTCCTTCCGCTCCTTGTTCTTCGGGCGCAGGTGCTTGTAGTTGCACTTGCGGCACTGGGTGGCGCGGATGGCATTGCGTGCATTGCACTTCATGCAGATCTTGACATTCAGCAGCCGCGCCTCCGCCTCGGGAAATCTTGCCATGGACTGCACCTCGTGGATCAGTTCTTAAAAAAACGACGTGAGGGATATTAAGGATTTGGATGGGCCGGGGATGCGGAGCGGAGGGCGATCAGCGGTGAGGATGCCTCCCGTCCTGTATCCGCAGCAGGGAAAGTCACGATTTCACGACGGGGGCGCCCACGTGGCGGGGGCAGAGACCCCGGGGGCGTCTCACCGGTCAGCTGGTGTATGAGTGGCCCTGGAAGCGTATCTCGCATCGATCGGTCGGACCGGGAAAGATGACGGGAGGGGGAGACCCCCACCCGGTCCCTCCCCCATGAGGAATTGCCATCCTATTCTGGTCTCACCCGTACATGACCATCCCTTGAAACGAAAAACTGGCCGGGGTGCGAGAATCCCAGGGAACGCCACGCAGGATATTCCCTGGGTGCCCCCGCCGCAATCTTCTGGCGGTGGTACGATCTGAAGTGATGCTATCGTTCCGGGTTCTCCAGCCACTCCCGCAGCGCCCGGAGGGCCCTCGCCCGGTGTGAGACCCGGCTCTTCTCGGCGAGGGTGAGTTCGGCCAGAGTCTGCCCGTCCACCTCGAAGATGGGGTCGTAGCCGAATCCTCCGGTCCCGCGGGGGGAATGGGTGACGGTGCCGTCGATCCTGCCCCGGAAGACCCGGATGGTCCTCTCGCCATCCGCGTACGCGATTGCGGTCTCGAAGTACGCGGCCCTGTCCGACACACCCTCCAGGAGTCTCAGGATCCCTGCATTCCCCAGGGTGGTGAGCACGTAGGCGGCGTACGGGCCCGGGAATCCCCCCAGCGCCCGGATGGAGAAGGCGGTATCGTCCACGATCAAGGGCCGGTGGATCTTCCCGTACGCGAACGCAGCCTTCCCCCGGGCGATCTCCCCCACGTCGTCACTCTTCAGCTCGGGGCAGTCCAGGGGCACGTGCTCCACCTCCAGGAATCCCTGGAAGAAGGCCGCCACCTCCCGTGCCTTGTGGGAGTTCCCTGTCACCACTGCGAGCGTCACAGGTACCGCCCCCGCCGCTCGATCTCCTGCTCTCTCTCCACCACCTCATCCGCCCCGGGGAGCATCTCCCGGTACCCCTCCAGGAACGAGGACCGGAGCAGATCATGCTCTGCCGTCGTGGACCGGAGCGTCTGGAACAGGACGTGGAGGTCCACGCCCCGGGCCTCGACCTCGTCGGAGACTGCTGAAAGGCCGAAATCGATGAGTACGATCCGGTCCCCTTTGACAATCATGTTGGAGGTGGTCAGGTCGCCGTGGATGATCCCGGCCCGGTGGAGGCGGCCCACCATCCTCCCTGCCTCCCGGAGATGTTCCGGGGTCATGGACTCCTTCAGGAGCGGGCCTGAGATCCGCTCCATCACCAGCGTATCGGCAGTGACCTCCTGGAGGATGGGGGTCGGTACCCCCGCCCTCCGGGCAGCCGAGATCAGCCGGGCCTCGGCGCGGGTCCGCTCCGCGATGAGCCGCCGGTCCAGCGGCGCCACCCGGTAGGCCTTGGAGGTGCGGTGCTTCTCCACCCGGTCCTCCCCCAGGGTCACCACGGCTTCCGCCCCCCGGGCGATCCCGGTGGTCCGGGCAGCGGGGCCCCGGGGCACAACCCCCTCCCCCGGCTCCCGCCAGGTGACCTCCACCTCGTCCGCCCGGTAGCCGGGGATGATGCGGGACTCATCGACCGGAAGCGAGATCCCGTGGTCCAGCATCAGCTTCCCGGTGTAGGCGATCATGGCCCCGTTGTCCCCCAGGTAGCGCTGTTCAGGGACAAAGAACCGGGCTCCCCGGTCCCGGCACATGGTGGCGAGCATCTCCTGGAGCCGGAGGTTGGCACCCACCCCGCCCACCAGCAGCACCTCCTCCTTTCCGGCATGGGCGAGGGCCCTCTCCGTCACCTCCACGCACATAGCGAAGGCCGTCTCCTGGAGCCCGGAGCAGGTGTCCTCGAGGGGTGCCTTCGACTCCTTCGCCGCGGTGACGATCCCCGAGAAGGCCAGGTCCATCCCCTTGACCGTATAGGGGAGGTCGATCCACTGCCCGTGCCGGGCCAGCTCCTCGATCCTGGGCCCGCCGGGGTGCGGGAGGTGCCGGTGGCGGGCGAACTTGTCGAGAGCATTCCCGATGCCGATGTCCAGGGTCTCGCCGAAGATCCGGTAGCGGTGGTGTAAAAACCCCAGCACCTGGGTATTGGCGCCGCTCGCGTACAGGACGATGGGATCCCGGCAGCCGGTGGCAAACCGCCCGATCTCGATGTGGGCCACACAGTGGTTTACGCCTACGAGCGGTACGTTCCAGGCAAGGGCGAGCGCCCTCGCCGCGGTGGCGGTGGTCCTCAGGCAGGGACCCAGCCCTGGCCCCTGGGAGAAGGCCACACCCCGGATCTCACCGGCACCGGAGAGCGCCCGCCGGACCACGTCCTTCATCACCTGGGCATGGTGCTGGGCGGCCTCCCTCGGATGGATGCCCCCCTGGGGAGGGGAGTAGGCATGGGAGTGGAGGGTGACGAGATCCTCGCCAAAGACCGAGGCACTCAGGTTCCAGGCGGTGCCCTCGATCCCCAGGACATGCCCGGACGGCATGGAAAAAAGGTTATTTCTTTTTGAATTCGGTGTATCCGCACTTTCCGCACGAGGACCGGTCCTTGTGCTCGGCGAGGAGCACTCCCGTCCCGCACCGGGGACAGCTCCTCCGCTGGAGTACCGCCTTCCCGTCCGTAACGGTATAGTAGGCGCTCCGCCTGGCTCCCTTGGCCGCTTTCGCTGCCATCCCTCACGCGCCCCCTTCCGGTGCGGCCTTGGGCTTGCCCCGCTCCGAGAGGTAGCCCCGCTCTGTCTTTCCCCTTGACTCCTCGTCATCATAGATGCGGGCGGATCCGGTCACCACCCGGGTGCCGAACCGGCTCCTGACCTGCTCCAGTACCACGGTCTTCTCGTTCAGGTTCAGGAAGGCGCAGACCTTGCCCATCACCTCGCTGCGGGAAGGGGTGGCCTTGTCGTACCCCAGGGTGAACTCGATCTCCCGCCGCTTCAAGAGCTCGTTCCTCCGGTCGCTCGTGATCTTGAAATCCATCGGTATCCTCAAGAGATACGCGCCGGGCCGATATAAAATATCCCCCGTCACCGGCATCCCGAGTTCCCGTCGGCGATGAACCGGGAGAGGTATGCCCGGGCAGCCTGCCTGGCCTCCCGGTCCACCACCCGGAGGACAACGCCCTCCCCCGGCTGGCCGTAGAGCACCAGCGCCCCGGGGGGAGCCTCCAGCACCAGCGGGATCACGGCGAGATCCTCCTCGCCTTCGACGATGATCACGGCCGGTGGGTTGGCCACGGCGTCCTTGATGGCACGGATCAGGTCATCGGAGATGGTGCCGGGCAGGTTCCTGGCCGCCAGCTGCCGGGCGGCAAGGCGGGGTACCCGGGTGCAGGGGGCCCTCATCGTGTGCCCGTCGATGATGGCCACGTCCGGGGTCACGCCTGCCCGGACCAGGCGGTGCGTCACCACGTCCCCGACCGTGTACACCGTGTGGCCCCGGAGGCGGGGGAGGAGGACGGAGAGGGAGGGGTGGAGTTCCCCGAAAGGCTTCTTTAATTCGGACCGTACATCCTCTGGCAGGCGCCGCATCAGCGGACCTTCAGGGCGTAGCGTCCCGGGAGCGTGATGTTGAGCCGGCGGGCCATCTCGGAGTGTGGGGGGTCGATGACCACCAGGTAGCCGGCCCAGTCGTTGGTGATCGTCGTGGACCCGCAGACGACGCAGGCCTCGCCGTCCACCACGCGGTGGCACTCCCGGCAGACATTCCCCTGCTTCTTACGCAGTACCATGGCCGCTCCGCTCCTTCTCCTGCTCCAGCTCCTCTGCCAGCCAGCGGTCGGTCCCCAGGCCCGCCTGCCGCATGGTGAGTCCGATCTTGGATTCACGGGGCTCCCGCTCGTTCAGGGAGAGGGTCACCACCCGGGCCCGGACCGCGTCTCCGACCCCGATGAACCGCTTGGACTCCTGGCAGATGAGCCTGCCGTTCTTCTCGTCGTAGTTGATGAAGTCGTCCGAGATCTGGCTCACGTGGAGCATGGCGTCGATGGGACCCAGCGACACGAAGCAGCCGAAGGTGGTGGTCTCCACCACATCCCCCTCGATCACTTCCTGGAGCGCCAGGCGCAGCACCAGCGACTCAAAAGTCACGTCATAGTAGACGGCCCCGTCGCCAGGGATCAGCTCCCCCTCGCCAATCTCGTTGACCTTCGTCACGGCAATGAAGATCCCGATCTCCCGGTCAATGGACCCTTCCAGCTGCTCCTGCAGCACGTTCAGCACCACCGCGCCCAGGTCCTCCCCGAGCCGGTTCGGCGGCACCCTCACCTTGTCTGCCAGTTTCATCCGGTAATACATGGATGCACCCTACCCCCTGATCAGTTCCAGTCTCTTTTTTCCTCTCATGGACACTACGGTGATACCCCGCGCCAGGAGGGCCTCGCGGAGCCCGCGGTCATTGGTGACAACGATGCTCCCGTCCCGCTCGGCCACCCCGGCCAGTCGTGCGTCGGCACCGGCCCGGCCCGGCCCCGCCTCCTCCACCGTACACCGGGGGAGCAGGGCAAGGCCCAGGCGGGCTGCCGCGGCATCCCTGCCCCGGCCGCGGGCGATCCCCTCCAGCTCGGCGGCCACCTCCCCCACCGTGCGGATATCGCAGGCCCCGAAGAGCCGCTCCAGCTCGGAAAAGAGGTCGATCCCGAACTGTCCGGGCATCAGGAACGCGTTCGTGTCCACGAGGACCCTCACTCGCCCAGGACTCCCAACCCGATCAGACGCCACCTGCCGCCCACCTGCCTGCTGATGGCGATCCGGGCGCCCACATCGGCACAGACGGGCCGCTTCAGCATGGTCTCGACAGAGTCCTTCTTTGTATTGGTCACCACCCCCACGGTGACAGCCGTCCCTACCGAGAGCATCAGGGGCTCCTTGTGCCGGAGGGGCTCAATGGAGACCTCGCTCTCGGCCCCCACCACCCGTTCCATCAGGGTCACATGGAAGGAGAGGTGGTCCCACACCGGCGGGAGCTGGCCCGGTCGCCCGGCCACCTGGCCGGCCAGGGCATCGCTCTTGGTCAGCGCCGGGTCCAGGTTGGTGCCGATCCCCAGGAGCCCGCCGGGGGTGGCCTCCTGCACCTTTTTGCTCCCCATGTGAATGGACGCGATGGTGGTGAGGACCGGCTCCCACTTCACCCGGTTCTCGGCCTGCACCTGGAGGCCGGGCCGGATCTCGATCTCCTCGTTCTCGTGGATCACGCCCCGGATCAGGGATCCGCCGATGACACCGCCCTTCAGGTCCTTCCAGCTGCTGCCGGGCTTGTTGACGTCAAAGGACCGGGCGACCAGCATGACGGGGGCTGCCGCCGGGTCCCGGGCCGGCTCAGGGATCGTCCGGTCCAGGGCCTGGACGAGCGCCCCCAGGTTGATGTTCTTCTGGGCCGAGACCGGGATGATGGGTGCCGCCTCCGCCACGGTGCCCTTGATGAACTTCCGGATCTGCTCGTAGTGCTCCACTGCGGTCTTCTGGGCCACCACGTCGATCTTGGACTGGACGATGACAATGTTTTTTATTCCCACCATGGAGAGGGCCATCAGGTGCTCCTTGGTCTGGGGCTGGGGGCAGGTCTCGTTCGCCGCAATGACGAGCATGGCCCCGTCCATCAGGGCAGAGCCGGAGAGCATGGTGGCCATCAGGGTCTCGTGGCCCGGCGCATCGACAAAGGAGATGGTGCGAAGCGGCGTGCCCGGTGCCCCGTCAATGGGGCAGGTGGGCTTGGTGGAGTAGGCTTCCGGCCCCTGGTGGTTGGCGCAGGTGTAGAACGTGGCATCCGCATACCCTAGCCGGATGGAGATCCCCCGTTTTATCTCCTCGCTGTGCCGGTCGGTCCAGACGCCGGTGAAGGCGGAGACCAGCGTGGTCTTCCCGTGGTCCACGTGCCCCACCACGCCGATATTCACGCTGGGAATGGAGATATCCCGCACCAGTGCTCAAACCTCCCTATCCACTAGAACGCCGGGCTACTTATACCTGATCCGACTCCTCCGGGCCCCGCTCTCGGCGGTGGGAATGCGTGGGGAAAGAAGTGATGGCCCTGTTCCCGTGCTGCCATCCAGCCGGCTGGGAATCGGGGAAGTGATGGGTGGATGATGTGCCGGAAACCGTGGGAACCACCTATCCTCATCGGGAGGAGGGCGACGGGAGGGGGCTGGCACCCTCCCGGTCCCACACCCACGAAAATAGCCCCTTCCGGGCGGGATATCTGAGGACCGGTCTGGATCCACATCTGTGGACGCTCTCGGGGGCTCCGCCCCCGCCGCTGCGGCATCCCCCTACAAGAGGATAGGGTGAGCGAGGCTGTCATGGGATGGCGATCTGAGCCTACAAACCATCGCCAGATCCGCATATCCTCCCCAGGGGGGCGCTCACGCGGCGGGGGGACCGGGAGGTCCCCCCAAGAGCGTCCCGGCAGACGTATCTTTCTCATCCTGCCTGAGGACCGGTCTGGATTCAAACCGTCAGCGGATCTGCCGATCTTGAGAAACGATGGAAAATGGAAACACTTTCAGTAACAATCTTATCCCCGCCCAGAGAACGATATCCTGCGTGATACATGATGTCTCCCGAGCCTGAATCCGAGCTCTCCCGCATCGGCATCTCCCTCCCCCAGAGCCTGCTGGACCGGTTTGACGAGATCATCCACCTCCGGGGCTATTCCTCCCGGTCCGAGGGCATCCGGGACTCCATCCGGGCCTACATCACCCACTACCAGTGGATGGCGGACGTGAAGGGGGAGCGGCAGGGGGTCATCACCATGGTCTACGACCACCACCAGCGGGGCCTCATGCAGACGCTCCTGGACATCCAGCATGAGTACGGGTATGTGATCCAGGCCTCCCTCCATTCCCACGTCACCCACGACCGGTGCCTGGAGGTGATCCTGCTCCGGGGCGAGGGCTCGGAGCTGAAGCGGGTGGCCGAGCGGCTGATGTCCCAGAAAGGGGTGGAATCAGCGAAGCTCACCACCATCGCGGTGAAGGACTAGCCCCCGCCGTCGCACATCTCGTCCAGGTGGGTTGTGTCGGTGTGGAGCTTCTGCGCGAACTCCCGCTCTTCCTTCAACCGCTTGAGATCGTCCTTCTCTTCCCTCGGTCCTTCCCTGCCCTTCCCCTCGTAGGTCACCAGCTGGTCGATCCGGTAGAGGAGATGGGTACTGTCCAGCTCGGCGAAGAGGTCCTTCTCCTGCTTCTCCAGCCGCACCACCGTCCCGACGGTACCGGTGCGGGGGTAGCGGACCTGTATGCCGACTGCAATCTCCCCGGCATTCATACATGATACCCCTCTCGGCCAAAGTATAAAACATCTCCGGCTATACCTTCCGGTCATGCCGTTCACCCTTGCCCGCGGGGAGAAGCGGTTCTTCTCCGGCACCCACCGTACGCGGACCCCGGAGGAGACCCTGGCTGCTGTGGAGCCCCTGATGGAGGATATCGGGGTGACGGAGGTGGTTGATCTCACACCGCTGGACCGCCTCGGCATCCCCTGCTTCGCGGCCATGAGGCCCAGCCGGGCATGGGGATCGGTGCAGATCCATCCCGGGAAGGGGAGCGACCCGAAGCAGGCGAGGGTCTCTGCCATGATGGAGGCGGTGGAGCGGTTCTCGGCCGAGTACCGGGCAGACCCGATGCAGCTCGCGAGCTTTGAGGAGATCGGGGTTGCGAAGGCGGTGGATCCCCAGGATCTCATCCTTCCCCGGCGCCTGGCCATGGGGGAGAAGGTCCACTGGACGGAGGGGTGGGACCTGCTGAACGAGGAGCAGGTGTGGGTCCCCAGCAACGCGGTCTTCTTCCCCTACGACACGCGGGGCATGGTGACGCCCCTGTTCCGGCCGGATCCCAACGGGCTGGGGGCAGGGAACACGCGGGAGGAGGCGATCCTCCACGGCCTGCTGGAGGTGGTGGAGCGGGACGCCCTCTCCCAGGCCACCCGGGAGAACCGGCTGGGGAAGCGGCTGGTCCTGCCCGGGGAAGGGATCGCCCGCCATCTTCTGGAACGGTGCCAGGCCGCCGGCCTCTCCGTGCACCTCTGGCTGGTGGCGGGGAGGACCCGGGTCCCCGTCGTGGCTGCGGCCGCGGACGACCCGGCGGCCCGGGACCCCGCCCTGCTGGTCATGGGCTCAGGGGCCCACACCGATCCCGGGATCGCAGCGATCCGGGCCCTCACCGAGATGGCCCATTCCCGGGTGATCCACTTCCATGGCGACGGAAAGAACCCGGAGCGGCAGGAGATGGTGCAGCGGATCGGGTATGACCGGATGAAGCGGGTGAACCGGGCCTGGTTTGCGGAGGGGGAGGAGGTGTCCCTCCCGCAGGTGCACGGGCTTGCCACCGATACCATCGACGGGGACATCCGGGCGGTGATCCGGGAGCTGGGGGGGCAGATTCAGCGCCTGTGCATCTGCGACCTCTCCCGGACAGAGATCCCGGTGGTCCGGGTGGTGGTCCCCGGCATGGAGGTCTCCATCCTGAACGTGGACCGGAACCGGTCCGCCCCGGACCTCTCCGGCGGCGGTGCCATGGGCCGCGTCTAGAGGTATCCCACCTTACGCAGGATCTGCGCCACCTCCCGGGTGGATCGACGGGGAGGGGAGGGCGGTGCGGGGGATCTCCCCCCCGCGAGTCCCTGGAAGATGGCGGCAATGGCGGCCCCGTGGGAGGGGCCATAACCCCCCTCCAGGACCAGGGCCACGGGGCAGTCCGCCGCCTGGCAGGCAATCCGGGTCAGCACCGCATAATCCCCGGGTACAAGCCGCATGCTCCCCTGGGGATCGTCCCCCAGGGCATCCTGGCCTGCCGAGATGACCAGAAGGTCCGGCCGGAACCGGGAGATGGCCCGGGCAAAGACTTCTGCAAAGATCAGGTGGTAATCCCCCAGGGTTGCCCCGGGAGGAAGGGGGGCATTGAGGGTGTATCCCTTACCGGATCCGGTGCCGATCTCGTCCACCCATCCGGTGAAGGGGAATGCGTTGTGCTGGTGGACCGAGCAGAAGAGGACCCGTTCGCTGCCGTAGAAGGCGGCCTGGGTGCCGTTGCCATGGTGGAGGTCCCAGTCCAGGATGGCGACCCGGTCCACCTGTTCCAGTGCCCACGCGGCTGCAATGGCAGCGTTATTGAAGAGGCAGAAACCCATGGCCCGGCCGGGTTTCGCATGGTGGCCCGGAGGACGGACCATGGCGAAGCAGGTCTCCCCGGCCAGGGCATGGCCTGCAGCGGCGACGGCGGATCCCGCGGCATACCGGGCTGCCCGGTAGACCGGTGGGGAGATGAAGGTGTTCCCGTCCAGGAACCGCTCCCCGGAGGAGATCAGCTCCAGCCACCGGAGGTATTCGGTCCCGTGCACCCGGGACAGGTCGGCATGGGAACAGGGTACCGGATCCCTCCACCGCATTCCTTCCGGCACGCCGGAGAGGGCGGTGCGGAGGCGGTCTGCCGACTCGGGCGGCATCCCGCCGGAGGGGTCCAGAAATATCTCGCCCGAGATGACCGATACCTGCATCAGCTCCCCGTGTATGTGGTGACCCTCAGTTGATGACAAGCCCCTGCATCACTGCATCCTCAGTGACGCTGAACTCCTTTCCGGTCCCCGTGATCCGGTACTTTCCGGTTGCCCGGACTTCGTAGGGGCCGCCTGTCGTGGGGTACGGCACCACGAACTCGCCGTTCCTGCTCTCCTGCCGGTAGGCGTAGGTGCGGCCGGTGTTCGTGACCACCGGCACCTCGATAATCCCATCCCCCCGGATCCGTGCCCCCTTCACGTACTCAAAGACCTTCACGTACTTGATGTCCGGTGTTTTCGGCTGCGGGCTGGCAAAGACATTGGAGGGCGATTCATGGACCAGCCGGTAGTGCCGCAGGGCTGGAACCTGCTGGACCGGCCGGAAGATGGCTTCAGAGAGGGCGACGGCACGGCTCCCGGCCGGTGCCCGGGCATTGAATGCCGCCGCCGCCGCTGCCGCATCCGTGGCGTTCATGAGCCGGGCATTGGTGAGCACCGGGTAATTCACGCCTGCCTGCTGCGGCTCCATGTACTCCAGGTAGTAGACCTGCGTGGGATCCGTGAGGGACCCGTCGAAGTTGTGGAGGCGGGAGACCGTGGTCTCGTAGTAATGCTGGGTGAAGAGTTCGGCCGCCTGGTACTTCCCGGGGTCCTCCTCCGCCGGTACAAGGAACACCTTCCGGTACGGGCTGTCGCCCAACGTGCTGTTGTACCAGGTGGACATGGCCCAGAACTTGGCCGTATCCATCTCGATGTCGGTGATCACGTACCGGGTCCCCAGCTTGTCGGCGATCATGGTGGAATACTCCTCGGACTCGGTCATGAAGTACGCCGCAGCCCCGAATGGCCCGGCCACCCCCCTCTGAAACGGGTTGGCGTTGGGGATCCGCTGCGCGATGAAGGTGATCTGGTGGCCGTAGTCCCACCAGGACATGACTCCGTAGGACCCCGGAGGGTAGGAGAAACTGGCCCGCTCATTGATGGCGTAGTAGTCCACGCCGGTGGGAGGGGTCCCGTTGCCCATCCATTCCAGGGCTTCCCGCCAGTCCCCGTTCATCCGGTGGCCCCCGCTGTAGAGCGCATCGGTCTGGAGGCTTGAGACCACGAAGAGCACCGCTACGGCGCCGGCCAGCACCACCAGCAGGACCTGCAGGGTGGAGGTGGGATCCGCCACGGAGGACTTCTGCTTCTGCACCTTCTTCGCCCGCCGCCCCCCCTTCGCCGCCTTCTGTGGAGCCTCCCGGGCTGGTGCTTCCCCGCTGGCCACGAGGCGTGTGAAGAACCGGTGGCCCTCGCGTCCTCCCCATTCCCACACCGTCCCGAGGGCCATGGCCGACAGGAGCGCGATGTTCACCGCCAGGTAGTACTCGTAGCGGATGTGCTGGACGGTGGAGAAGAGCATGATCACGGACCAGACCAGCACGTAGACCTGGTCCGGGTGCTCCTCCCGGTAATTCCGGTAGATGATGGCCACGATCCCGGCCGCCATCAGGATGAGACCGTACTGGAAGGTGGCCCAGGCGAGAGCGGGATCCCAGCCCCGGGCCTCCTGCACCGTCTGGGTCACCTCCTGCTGCCCGAAGAAGGCAAAGAGGCTGGCGATCAGGATCTGGAACACGGCAGGGAGGAAGAGGGCCAGCAGGAGCACCCCGGCAACGGCGCTCCCGGCCACGGCAAGGAGGAAGGTGGTCGGGCTCTTCCCCTTCAGGTACCGGGCCATGCCAGCGAGTGCGCCCGTGGCGAAGATGATCATCGTATACGCGTAGAGGTGCCCCACCGTGTACCGGGAGAGGTCCAGCCCGGTATGCTTGATGCCGAAGAGCAGGAGCCCGAGGATCGCGATCCCGAAGATGATTACGTTGGCCAGGAGCAGGTAGTCGCTGGACCTGCCCCGGGAGAAGTCCCAGCTATACTGGATCACCGTGAAGGCCGCCACGATCAGGGCAAAGAGGATCATGGTGGGCATCGTGATCAGGCCCAGCAGGTATGCACCGCCGGTGAGGGCGGATAGGAGCGCCGGGACCTTCAGGGTCTCCCGCCGGGTAAAGTCCACCGGGTGGGACTTGGTGTAGGCAAGAATGGTCAGGTACCCCAGGGAGAAGAGGGTGGAGAAGAGCACCTCCGCGATGTGGTGGTCAGCGTAACCGAAGAGCGAGCGCTGCAGAAACTGGCCCGGGATGATGGCAATGAACGCCGCGGCGAGGAGCCCGGTCTTCCAGCCCCCGATCCTCCGCCCGACCAGGAAGAGCAGGGGTACCATCAGGGCGCCCAGGAGAGGCGGGGTCAGGAGGGCGACGTAGATGATCTCCATCCGGGTGGTGGCCCCTGCCAGGAGGCAGAGAGTG
>Ga0315296_10003718_pt1 | contig 12663 bp, 12 predicted proteins | sample YL17G14_18_MG_FD_203921 | JGI IMG/M metagenome (GOLD analysis project Ga0315296, IMG submission 203921) | Sediment microbial communities from Yellowstone Lake, YNP, Wyoming, USA - YL17G14_18 | ecosystem: Environmental > Aquatic > Freshwater > Lake > Sediment | place: USA: Wyoming | collected... | reverse complement strand
CTATTCCTTATGGCTTTGCGAACTCTCTTCTTCAATTCCTCAGCTGACAAGCTCAATCCCTAGCTCTGCTATGTCAGATATTAACTAACAAAACTTTCGAAACCTGTATCCAAGCTGGTCTTGAATGCGAAGATCCTAGTTAGGAACAGAATCTACGCAGCTTTGCGAATTACGCCCATTCTTTCGAGTGTCTTCCAGATAATGGGTGAGAGAATTAGGATCGTCACCATGTTGACGGTGGCCCTCACAAACAATGTTGGAACAGATATTGTCGGTGGAAGAGCTCCTGCAATCCAAAGGATCACTACGTACGTAGAGATTCCTATGTAGGGGCCAATCAGAGGCACCCATATCACATATTTCCTCACCAACTTAGAAACCAAGTTGACCAAAGGTATCGATACTATCCACGCTGGCACTGCGAGAAGAGGGTTAGGTGCAGTGATCGTGTTTACTAGGATGAAGACGAGAACGTATGGAAAGCTTACGAGCGACGCGGGAATATAGACGAACGCTCCGGCCAGATCGAGAATGATGAGTGGCGGGAAAAGCGGGATTTGGAAAAGCCTAGAAATCCCTGCCAGAGCTCCGAAAACTGCGGTCACAGCAACCTCCAGAATCGGAGAGGCCACGTAGCCTCGAAACCACCTTCTTTCAACACTTGTTTGCTGATCTTGGTTCAACGACAACTCAATCCTGAGTGGAGTTTCTTTCACTGCGTTCTTAGCAATGTCGGAGATCGTACTTCAATATTGGAGTTAAGCTTCGCGTGTGCACTGACAGAGCTACGCGCGCTACACAAAGAGTTTCTATCTCGTTCGTCTATCGTTCTTCCACACATCAGCTGTGTCGCTGTATCCTCGCTGCTCCCAATATCCTAGCTTCTTGGATTTCATGAAGGTTATCTTCTCGACATACATCGCGCTCTTGTACGCATACTTCTTTGGCACCACTAGTCTGAGTGGCGCACCAGTAGTCTCGTCTAGGTATTCGCCGTTGAGCTTGTAGGCGAGAATCACGTCATCCTCCGTAAGGTCTGCAAGTTCCAACGACGTGGTGTAGCCGTCCGTACATGAAAAGAAGACATATTTCGCATCGATCCGGGGTTTCACTGTCTCAACCAAGTCCTTGAACCTGACCCCGAACCATTTGCATTGCTTCACACTCCAGCCCTCGACACAATGAAAGTCGCTCACAGACTCATGTGTAGGCAAGGCTAGCAGATCTTTCCAATTCAGCACTTGGGGTTTCTCAATCACACCGTCTACAGTGAGCCTCCAAGAATCCAGCTTGACCTTGGGGTTTTCTGCAACTATACCTGGATGATCCACATTCCAACGCAGAATGTCACCTATCCAACGCTGATTAGGCGGAAGTCTATCTTGCTTTGGATCCTGGATCAAGCTCACAACCACGGTCGCCGGCTAAGCTTCTTTAGAACTAGAAGAAGAAAAGGATGTGGGGGGAACTTACAACTTGGACAAGAAAGAGAGCATCCAAGACATCTTGAAACTCTTGGAGAAGGAACATCCAGATGCCAACATCGCCCTTCGTTACGGCAATCCACTTGAACTTCTTGTCGCCACGATTCTCTCTGCCCAATGCACGGATAAGACAGTTAACGAGGTTACAAATGCACTATTCGAGAAATACCGCACCGCCCAAGACTACGCTCGAGTGAACATCAAAGCACTTGAACGAGAGATAAGGTCCACCGGATTCTATCACAACAAGGCAAAGAACCTGAAGAAGACCACGCAAATTCTGATGAAAACATTCAATGGGCAAGTTCCCAAAACGATGGACGAACTACTCACTCTGCCAGGAGTCGCTCGAAAAACTGCGAACATAGTCCTGTCAAACGCTTACGGCGTCGTACAGGGAATAGCGGTAGACACGCATGTGCGCAGACTTGCACGAAGGCTTGGGCTAACGGAAAACGACAACCCCAACAAGATTGAACAAGACCTGATGAAACTTGTTCCAAGAGAACAGTGGCCAAAGTTCACTGACCTTTTGATCTTTCACGGACGACGAATCTGCACTGCGAAGAAACCCCTATGCGAAAAATGTGCAATAAACAGGCTATGCCCCTCAGCGTTCACGTTCTACTAGACTACAGAGCTAGTTGCAGGAGAGGAATTCAAGAACACTTGCCTGAGAGAGATGCCTCTACTCCAGTTCACACCAATCGTCAACAGTTGAGTCTGAATTCTTCATGCAGGGCTCGAACCGCCTTGATGCCATCGCTATCTTCTACGACGAATGATATGCTGAGTTCCGATGAGCCTTGGGCTATCATGCGTATGTTGACACCTTGATTGGCGATTGCCTTGAACACTCTTGCCGCAACGCCTGGCGTACCCTTCATGCCCGCTCCCACCACAGTTACGATACACACCTTTGTTTCGGGTGTAACCTCCTTCACGAATCCTTTTCCCAACAGTGAGAGCTCGAGTGCATTCACTGCGTTCTCAAGACCGGAGCGTGGGATGATGAAGGAGATGTTCGCTTCGGATGAGCCTTGAGAGATCATTAAGACGTTGATGTTCTTTTCACCGATCACGGAGAATACTTTCGCCGCGATGCCAGGCACGCCGACCATCCCTCCACCACTTACAGTGATCAAGGCTACATTGTTGATCATAGTCACGGCCTTCACGACCCTTTCGGATCTAACCTGTGGCTTCTCAACGATCAGCGTTCCTGAGCCATCAAGGTTGAAAGTGTTCTTGACTCTGATTGGAATTCCGCTTTCCCAAGCCAACTCCAAGGCTTTCGCCTGTATGGCTTTGGCTCCAAAGTAAGCCATCTCCATCGCTTCTGCGAAAGACAGGAGCGGTATCGTCTTGGCCGATGGCTCCACCTTCGGATCTGCCGTCATCAAGCCATCAATGTCCTTCCATATCCAGACTTCGTCAACTTGCAGCGCGGCACCCAGTATCGTCGCTGTATAGTCAGATCCGTCTCTGCCCAAGGTTGTTGTTTGACCTTCCTGCGTGGCTCCCGTGAAGCCTGTGACCACCGCGATCACTCCGGCTTCAAAGATTGGCGCAAGTTTCTCTTTGACCTGTTGTTTTGTAATGTTCATAAGAGGTTTGGCTTCTCCAAAACAGTTGTCAGTGACAATTCCGCACTGGCCTCCGAGAAAGTATTCTGCTCTCAATCCAAGATCTTTCAGTGCACCAGCTATGACAATGGTTGAGAGTTTCTCTCCGAACGAAATCACGTAGTCTTTGGACCTAGAAGTCAGCTCTCCAAGATAGCCTATGCCAATGAGAACGTTCTCCAACTCTGCAATTTGTCCATTCAACGATGCGAGTGTCTGGTCAAGTATCTCACTACTTATTATTGCGTCCCGGGAGGCTTGAGCATGCCTTTCCTCCAAGTTCTTTAGGAAAAGGCGAGTTGAGTCTCGATTGCGCAGGGTTGCCTCCCCAGCTGCTTCAATCAACTTATCCGTGACTCCTGACATGGCTGAGACAACGACCACGATCTTGTTCCTTTGCTGCGAATAGTTTCTGACTGTGCTTGCAGCACATCTGATCTCTGAACCCGCGCCCAAAGAAGTGCCTCCGAACTTCATCACCAGTCTCACCAGTTCCCCCTCCTTATTGCGCCAGCGCTCTTCTCACATCCACGATGTCTCTGAGCACCGCACTCGCAGTCTCGACACCTCCAGCTCCTTTGCCCACTACAGTTAGCTCGCCTGTCAGTTCAGTTCTGAATGAAACTGCGTTCAATGTTCCTCCAATGCAGAGTGGATGGCCTAGCGGAACCGCCTCCGGCCGAACACTCACCCCACCGTCTACCGTTCCAATGAGCTTGATTCTGGACCCTTTTTTTCTAGCCGCTTCGACATCCTCACGCGTGACTTCCCGAATCCCTTTGATCTCTACGTCTTTCAACGAAACCTCTCTTCCCATCGTTGAGTTGGCAAGGATCACAAGCTTGCAGGCTGTGTCCATCCCATCGATATCATAGGACGGATCGGCCTCGGCGTATCCCAAGACTTGCGCTTCCTTCAAGGCCGCGTCCATCGGCGCATCAGATTCCGCCATTCTTGTCAGGATGTAGTTGGTTGTTCCGTTCAGTATTCCTCGAACGGACTCAATTCTATTACCGTTGAGGCATTTTCTTGCAAAGTCCAAGATGGGTGTTCCACCTCCAACCGTGCCACTGAACTTCAGGAGAGCCTTGTTGTAGGAAGCCATCTCCATCAGTGAGGGCATTGCGATTGCCAGAGGAGCCTTGTTCGTTGTGATCACGTGTCTTCGCCGTCTCAGAGCGGTCTTAATGTGCGACAGACCTGGTTCGCCGTCCACTATTCTGGTTGGCGTCAACTCCAGAACAGTCTCGGCTTCGACTCCCTCTATCACTTCCTGCGCATCCATCCCTAAGCGTCCGAGTTCGGGGTCTTTAGCGACTGAGCCTTTTGTCTGCTTCACTGCCAGAGCTCTGTTCAAGTCGAGCCCCTCAGGATTTATCATAGCCCCAGCTGTGTCGACCACTGCAACGATCCTTGGGTGGAATCCAAATTCTCTCAGCAATTGCTTCTTCTTTGACTCGAGGATCCTGGCAAGATTTTGACCAATCGTTCCAAAACCCACCATTATGAGTCTCATATTTTTGCTCCACTCTCAGCGATTCAGGCCGAGTGCTATCTCAAGAGAGCGTTGATCTGCCTTCACCGTAATTGGTTTCTCGAACATGCGCTGAACAATTTCCGGATCTTTTAGGCCATGCCCCGTGGTAACGCATACCACGTTCTCATCCTTTCCAATGGCTCCTGCCTCAACCAGTTTCTTCAATCCTGCAATACTGGAGGCGCTGGCTGGCTCCACGAAAATACCTTCAAACCTCGCCAGAAGCTTCTGGGCGTCTAAGATCTCTTGATCGGTAACGGTCTCCATGAGTCCCCCTGAGCCCTTGACTGCCCTCAAAGCTTTCTTCCAGCTTGCCGGCGAACCGATTCTTATCGCTGTGGCAATGGTCTCCGGGTTTGGAACTGGTTCAATTTCGCATTGTCCTCTTCTGAATGCTTCAGTTATGGGAGATGCTCCTTGTGCTTGTACGCCAATCATTCTCGGTAGGTGTGAGATGAAACCAAGTTGACTCAGGTCCTGGAACCCCTTCCAGATCGCGCTTATGTTACCTGCATTGCCCACGGGCACAACGATTGTGTCTGGAACTTTTTCCAATTGATCCCAGATCTCATAGGCAAGAGTCTTCTGCCCCTCAATCCTATACGGGTTGACTGAGTTTAGCAGATACAAGCTTGTCTTGGATTGGGCAAGTCTTAGGACAGCTTGCAGGGCATCGTCGAAGTTTCCTTCTATCTGTAGCACCCGAGCCCCGTGAACAATCGCTTGCGCGAGTTTTCCAAGAGCGATTTTTCCCTGCGGTATTACTACGATGCTTTCGAGTCCTGCTCTCGCCGCGTAAGCTGCGAGTGAAGCAGAGGTGTTCCCCGTTGAGGCACAAGCCACTTTTTTCGCGCCAATCTCGACCGCTTTTGATACCCCCAGAGTCATGCCTCTGTCTTTGAAAGAGCCTGTGGGGTTCTCCCCTTCATTCTTCACATACAGATCATTTAGCCCCAATAGTTTCCCGAGTCTAGCGACTCTGTGAAGGGTCGTTCCTCCCTCACCGAGGCTCACCTTCACCGATCCCTTGTCGAGAGGAAGCAGTTCCTCGTATCTCCAAACAGACAGCGGCCTTGACTTCCATAGCGAAGCGTTCACGGACTCTCTCAGATCGTCATAGTCGTAGCTTACCTCAAGCAGGTCTCCACAACTCTTGCAGGCATATGCTGTCTCGATCGATGGGTAACGAGCTCGACATCCTATGCATTCAAGATAGTGATCCATGGTTCTCATCTTTCCTCAACAATGTTCGCTCCCTTGGCGGGTTTTGAGGCGAAGGCTCTGCAGTCGATGCCTTCAGCTTCAAACTCTTCTTTCATCGCCTCAGCGACTTGGATCACTGGAACTTTCTCCTCATCCACGACCGCGATCATTGTTGGGCCTGCTCCACTTATCGCTACTCCGGCAGCTCCAGCGGCTAGAGCACTTTTCTTAATCTTCCAGTAACCGGGAACAAACTTGGCCCTTTCTGGCTCTACAACAACATCTATCATACTCCGGCCAATGAGGTCAAGGTCTCCGGAGAGGATTCCTACGATCATGCTCGACGCTTGTCCAACGTTGTGAACCATCTTCTCTATCGATATGAGTTTAGGAAGGATAGCGCGGGCATACTCGGTCTTCTTCTCGGTGGTTAAGACGTTAGGTATCGCCAGTGCAACTCGAAGATTTGCGGGAGGTGAAAGCCCTATCACATGGAACGGTTCATATGATTGAATTATCGTGAAGCCTCCCAGGATCGAGGCTGCAACGTTGTCAGCATGCGGAGATCCTGCAGAAGCGGTCTCTCCTTTTGCAGCGAGCTGAATCATCTGGTCACTTGACAAACCTAATCGCATGATTCGGTTCAGTCCAAATGCACATGCGGCAGCACTTGCGCCGCTGCTTCCCAATCCCTTACCGACAGGAATTCCCTTATTGACTCGAATTCTTAGGCCACATCCAGTTGGCAATCTCTCGACCAGCGAGTTTGCGACAACTCCTGCAGTGTTCTTGTTTGAGTCACATGAGACGGAACTCGAATCTACGCCTGTGACCTCAACCTCGATCTTGTTCTGTGAAGTAACCTCGATCTCGACGGTATCTAGGAAAGTGTCATGTGCCAGACCGAAGACATCAAACCCTGGCCCCAAGTTGGCAGTAGTTGAGGGCGCAGTGACTTTGACGCGCGCGCCTGTGACTGCGTGCGATCGCATAGCACATGCGCCAGATTTGCCTCGCTGGAAACTTCCTTCCATCACCTGATTAGCAGTCGCATGCCGAATTCTTTCAACATTCATCTTGGTTTGCTCTCCATAACGCCAATTCAAAACGAGCCGGAACAGCGGGGACCTAAGAACTTAGAGAGGTTCTTGCTGTCCGACTCAGTTAGTGGTCTGAGTCGTGGTGGTAGTTGTAGTCACAACGAGGGTGAATAACGTGCGACTCAACTTTGAACCTCTGCTTGCCGGATACCGGGGACGACATATAAGGCTTGTTTCGCGAGTTGACTGGTCTGTGGGGCAAAGGCAATCCCAATGGAATTAAAGCGCGCATGCTAGACATTCGAAGAAAGGCTTTTTAGAGCGCTTGGCCTGAAAAGCTCAGAATTCGCTTGTTTGGAGGAGTCGCATCAATGGGTGACTGCGAAATCGTACGCAGAGCCGATTTCTCCGCCTGACTGTTCAAGTAAGACTTCGGGTGCAAGGAATCCAAGTAAGCCTTTTGGATCATCTTCCATAAGCATTCCAGAATCTCTGAGACTTACTTGCGCACCAAGATTCTATGATACAACGTTGCGCGATGGTAATCAGGGCATAGGCGTAAACTTTTCAGTCGATGACAAGATCAAGATCGCGAGGAAGCTAAGCAACTTTCACATCAACTACATCGAGGGTGGATGGCCGAACAGCTCAAGCCCAGCTGAAGTCGAGTTTTTCGGAAGGATAAGGAAAGAGCGTATTCTGTCGGCGATAACGGCCTTTGGCATGACGAGAAAACCTAACCTGAGGGCCGAGGACGATCAGAACCTTAGTTTCCTGTTGTCCGCTGGAGCCGACTATGTTACAGTGATGGGGAAGTCATCCGTTTTTCATGTCCAGAAGGTTCTTGGGTCGACTCTTGACGAGAATCTCCGTATGGTATCTGACTCCGTATCCTATCTGAGGGAAAAAGGGTCCAAGGTAATCTTCGACGCTGAACACTTCTTCGATGGCTTCAAGGAAGACTCCGATTACGCTATGCGCGTTGTCGCTACGGCCGAAGAATCGGAAGCGAACGAGATAGTTCTATGTGACACTAGAGGAGGATCTACACCGGCGGAGATCTACCAGATAACCAAGAAAGTCAAGGGCGAAGTTTCCAAACCGATCGGAATACACGCTCACAACGACAGAGGACTCGCCACCATAAATTCGATCTTCGCCCTGATGGCTGGAGCCGAGCATGTTCAGGGAACGGTGAATGGACTGGGAGAAAGATGTGGGAACGCCAATCTAGTAGAGATAATCGGAAACTTGGCTATCACATTCAACATCGATACTGGTCTCGATCTCTCAAAACTAACTGAACTCTCAGACTATGTTTATGAGATTGCGAATGTTCAGAGAAATGACTATCAACCTTTTGTTGGGAGATTCGCTTTCACCCACAAAGGCGGCATCCACGGACATGCCGTGCTGAAATACTCTGAGGCCTACGAAGGATTCGACCCAACCATTGTGGGAAATGCTCGATCAATCGCTGTCTCAAGTCAAACTGGACTGGCGAATATAATCGAAAAAGCCAAGGAATTCGGCTTCAATCTGGGAAAGGACTCATCTGAAGCACCCAAAATCCTTCGAATGGTAAAGGAAAAGGAGGCAGAAGGTTATCACTACGAGAATGCTGATGCCAGCCTGAATCTGCTTTATGCCAGAGCCTTGGGTGTGGACTTGAATCATTTTTGTTTGGAGAACTGGAGGGCCTTTGTCGTGGGAGATGGTCAGAGAGTGTCAGCAGAGAGCACCGTGAAGCTCAAGATGGGAAATCATTCGCTGATAGCGGCAGCCGAAGGTAATGGACCTGTGAATGCGTTCGACATAGCACTCAGGCGTGCACTGAATAGTCAGCATCCAGAACTCTCGAATGTTGAATTGAAGGGATATAGGGTCAGAGAGATCAACGTGGAGAAAGGAACCGCGGCATCCGTTCAGGTATTTACAGAGTTTGAAGCGGATGGCAAGAGATGGTCAACGATAGGAGTTTCGCCAAATATCCTCAAGGCCAGTGAGGAGGCGCTTGTCGATGGTTATGTCTACTATCTCTACAGGATGAGAGGTTCGAATAATTCTACGCGCGCACCATGCAAGGAAATGTGACTCGAAATACTCACGTTTTGTGATTGCTGTTTGTATTCTCGATTTGTGCGCTGCTTCCTAAAGCCACCAACACGTCAGTCACCGTGAGGTGACTGGGATGAGTGCGGAAATTAAGATCCTCGGCAACCTGACCTTGGTACTGGACAAGTCACGTAACCCTGGTCCGGTGGCCTTTCTCGATCTGCACGAGTGATTCGCGAAACAGGCTGTCTCCGAGTATAACGCCCCTTTTTTGTAGCGATATCTTGTGACAGGATTGTCCGATTGGCTTGCGTCCTTTGTGCATGTGGACAAACACTGATCTGATAATCCAAAATCCGGCTCGAGTGTTACTCATATTAAGGTGTGAAAGAAACACCACCTTGAACCGATATGGGTAACGACAACAATACCTCGCAAACAGGAAGGAAAACAATGGGAAACGTCATCTACCCAAACGAGACCATGAGACTCTTGTTCGAGAGGGCTAGCTGTAGGTCTTTCTCACGGAGAAGCGTCCCAGGAGATGTTCTCAAAATAGTTCTTGAGGCGGGTACGCATGCACCGACCGCAGGCAACTTGCAGCCTTACTCGATACTCAAGATTGAGGATCCGGAGACACGTAGAAGACTGGGGGAAATGTGCGGACAGAAGTTCATAGGCGAGGCCCCTGTCAATCTGATCTTCTGCATCGACCTTCACCGCTTGGAGAGATGGGCGGAGCTGGAGACGGCGCCCTTTACTGCGACAAGCTCGTTTCGCCATTTCTGGGTCTCGTTTCAAGACACTGTGATGTGCGCGCAGAACCTCTGCACCGCCGCAGATTCAATGGGACTAGGGTCAGTGTACATCGGTACGGTGCTCGAGATCTTTCCTCAGCTGCGAGAAATGCTGCAGCTTCCAAAAGGCGTCTTCCCCGTCGTCCTCCTATGCTTGGGATACCCTGAGACGAAGGTTGCGCCTAGAAAGAAGCTTGGAACAGATACGATCGTACACAACGAGAAGTATCGTGAGATAGAGGACAGCAAGCTTCTGAGAGCCTTCAATGAGAAGTACAGTGGCCAGGATGACCGGAGACTTGACGTTACCGAAGAACGGATCAATACCATCTTTGAGGTCTGCAAGAAAGTTCGGAACGAGGACTTTGCCAAAAGGTGCGTGGAAAAAATCAAGCAAAATGGCTACATTCATTCTGTACAGAGATACTTCGGCCTTCACTACCGAGCGGACAGAATGCCCCAAGGCAACGTGGAGTATCTGAGTGTCATGGAGGCATCGGGCTTAAACTGGTTCAAGGAGTTCCGAACAGAAACGTAGCGCGTGGGTAGAGAAGGCTGAAGATGGTCGTCATCGAATTGATCGTATGGCTTGTCTAGCGCGCGGCATCGTTCCCAACCAGGTTTTCTTCGTTAGTTGACTCCCCTGATCAAGGCCAGAAGTATCATTAGAAGATCCGTCGCTGAGACCAAGTGCAGAAATGATCGCGCGCTTCCTATCTTGACAATCGTCGTCGTTCGTGGGAGTAAAAGTGTGTGTGCCATACATGGTGCGGCCGAATAGATTTGAACCTTTAGAAGTGCGACTTAGAGCCCGGATAATGACCCGCTACTCATAAGTAGATCCGGCATAACTAGCATGTTTGAGGACCAAGAATGAAGACCTACATTCGTCTGATAATCTCTGTTGCCTTGTGTCAAGCAGCTGGGATAATCGGTTCTCTTTTTACTACTCCGGCGATAAACAGTTGGTATGCTAGTCTGAGGAAGCCAGCTTTCGCTCCGCCGAACTGGGTCTTTGCGCCAGTATGGACAACACTGTATTTCTTGATGGGAATATCGTTCTTCATTGTGTGGAATATCGGCCTTGAGAAGAACTCAGTCAGAAAGTCAATCGTCGTATTTGGCATCCAGCTTCTGTTGAACGTCTTCTGGTCCTATCTCTTTTTTGGACTGAAGTCACCGCTTCTTGGTCTTGTTGAGATAGTGGTGATGTGGCTCATGATTCTTTCGACTATACTCGTTTTTTTCAGGATATCAAAGAAAGCCGCTGTACTTCTGATCCCCTATTTGATGTGGGTAAGCGTCGCAAGCTATCTGAATTATTCAATTCTAGTACTCAATCCATGAGTACAGCTCGCTCTCCAATAATCGTAGTAGGTCGTATCGTCGTCCGTTCGTGGGAACAGAATTTCGTGTGTGCGTGCACCAAGCTATGCACCACCACCGAAATTACTGTGACGACGGTTCGATTTGCGATTCTTACCATTTCCCCCTTCGTTAGTTTACCATGGTAAATTCGAAATCGACTGGAATGAGTGAAAGAAATGTCGTCACACGGTTTTTCTTATGAATCTGATTGTTTTGGAAATTGGATTTTGAATGTTTGCGGGTTCCCACACATTGTTAATGGAAATCGTGGGCGAACTACACAGGAAAACACTGCTATATGCAGACTAGATGAGGATTTTGTGAGTATAGAAAGCCACGCGCACGTGAGAGATGTGCTAACAGAAGGGTTTTGATGCAACTGATGCGAATGCTTGAAGACAAGATGGCGGTTAGTGCGAAAGACCACGTAAATCTAAAGTACGAGCTCAGATACTAAGGCGCTGTTGCAGAGATTGGCTATGGAGCGCGTTACTTTCATCGTCAACTGGTGCGTCTCAAGAGGTGTGACATATTGGATAAGGAAGATCTAGCGAAGGTGTTCAAACTAAAGGAAGAGATGGACAAAGTTTCAGATGAACTCATGAAGAAAGCGGAAAGGATTGGTGGAGACGTAATGACGATTAGGAATCATCCGGAAGTGAAAGAGATCTGGAATAGACTGTGCAGACTTCACATGAAGGCAGTTGTCAGTTGCGAATATGATTCTATGGGAGATCAAGAGATGGTTAAGGTCTGCCAGGAAATCATGCGACCAAGGGCATGCGTGGAAGCGCTTCATCTATCGGAAGAGGATACTTGCTGCGGAAGATTCCTGAAAAGGATGAAAGAATCAAGACAGTAGCTAACAGATTTGCCACAGCAATTGTGATAAAACCAAAATCGCCTGGGTTTTGGTGCGCGCGATTGTGCATGAATCTGTGTGGACAATAGCTTGGACTTGCAGCTTCTATAGACAATCACCACAGATCCGTGATGGCGAATTCTTCAGAGTTGACGAGAAGGGCGTGCACCTCAAGATTCCAAGAAACGATTTTGGAGTATTCTCGATTCAATACACACGCGAAGAGGAAGCATTCTATAGGAGCTGGAAGCTCATGTTCGCCAAGGGCGCGCCCAAGAAGAAGCCTAAGAGAACCCAAGGGCTGGGACGAATACACACAGGTCTCGCGCTACACCTGATTCTCCGTCAGGTCTTTCAAAGGAGAAAACTCAAGTGGGTATGCCATTGCTCTCAAGTTTTGTCTTATTTGATCAGTCAGGAAGCGCGCGCCAGAGCCACTCCAGAAGGCATTGGTACTTCCGTCGGCTTCATAGTAAGCAAGAAATAGTACAATCTGCATGCAGGAGTGGCCTCGCCTAGGCGTAACACGATATGCAAAGGATCACAGGAATTCTGCATCAATCGCTAGAGACGGCCAAAAAGATGAGAAAACTCCTCTTCATCGTGGCCGCAATCTATGTAGTATCCTTCCTGGCCGGATACGTGATGATTTATGCCCGACTGCCTTTTGCCGTGGCGTTCAGCGAAGCAGT
>Ga0315296_10003717_pt1 | contig 12664 bp, 10 predicted proteins | sample YL17G14_18_MG_FD_203921 | JGI IMG/M metagenome (GOLD analysis project Ga0315296, IMG submission 203921) | Sediment microbial communities from Yellowstone Lake, YNP, Wyoming, USA - YL17G14_18 | ecosystem: Environmental > Aquatic > Freshwater > Lake > Sediment | place: USA: Wyoming | collected... | reverse complement strand
GGATCAGTTGAAGAAGTCATCGTTATCCAACTGCCGCCATGCAAGGCACCATCACTGAATAATGCAAATGCCCATATCTCTCGCCAGTCACCAGTCGCTTTCCTGTACTTTATGTCCATGAACCACCCGTTCATCCAAACGTCAATGTCTATCTCTTCATTTGCAAAAGGATCAACAGAAGTCTCTTCTAACTGATCATAAGTGTCTCCTGCACTGTGATACCCAGGATATTGCAGACCAAGTCCGATTCCTGTAGCCTCATTATAGCCTATCATTTCACCGTATTTAGAGAAACCGACATCCAAGCTTTCCTGTGCATAAGGATACAATGTGTAAGAATCGCTGTGGAAAACTCCTTCAACCCAACAGTAATTATTCACATCTGTGTAATTAGTAGCGGACAATCGATTTATTGGTAGAAAAGTCGCTGCAAGAATAGTCGTCAATAAAACCACTGTAGCCAACAATTTGCTTTTTGAAATTTTCATTTTTACTCCTCTTTTTTTAACAGATTTTTGCATGCATCCATGCATGACGTCCTAATGGTACTTAGCCATATGCTTAAAAGTTTTGCGATGTATAGAACTATTTTCTGTATTTTAATACTATACTCAGTTGACATCTTCGATATTTCCTATATGCATGAACACATACGCACCAATAGTTACTCAGTTGAAACGGTTAAGAATTGCTTCCCTTAACTCAATTGACTCAATTGAATACAAGTAAAAAACAAGCCTTTGTGCGCGCCCGCATTTAGACGAAGCCTTTTTATACCCTTTCTATTGAAAGAATTGAAGGGAGAAACAACGGCTTGTCTCAACACGATCTAACTCTAAACGAAGCTCTGCTACTACAAGAAAGTATCAACTCAGACACAAAAACCGTAAACATACGTTTACGAGAGGGCGAATACCAATACATCCTAGCGAAAGAAATCGCTTCTTTCCAGCTGGAACTAAAATTTCCAGATGTCAAAGACCTAACGAAAAAGTTGAAAGCTGAAGAAGAGGCAAATGAAGGCCGATTCATCCGAATGATTCAGACAGTGCTGAAGAAAATGGAAAAAAGTGATGTTGTTAAGATTCTGCCAAAGGATAAGCCTTGGGAGCTACAGAAGTATGCCCTTTCAAGTTTTAAATTTCAAGACGCTGACAAGAATCTAATATTTTTGGCAACACAACAGCAAATAGAACAAGCCCAAAATCTATTAATTCCTTTACTCCCAAAATCAAAAAACATACCCGCAGCCAAGTCAAATTACATCAAAGCCAAGATCTTGACATTAGCGCTCTTAGTAGTCATATCATACACTGCTGTTCTATGGTCTCTACTACAACCCATAATCAACTCAATCATTTTCGCATCTGCCTTTTGTATAGCCGTCACATGCTCTCTTATGTTAGGAAAATTACTTTCTCAAAAGGATAGTCGTTACTCCTCTCAATAGGCACATATAATTTTAAATATAATCGCTTCATAACAGAGTCACTGTGATAAGATTGAAGAAACCAATTTTGATCTCATTCATAATCTTATGTCTGCTATTCACACTACTCCTAACAGGACACAAAATATCTGCAAAGGCAAATCCAAACATAATCCACGTTCCTACAGACTATCCCACAATACAGGACGCCATAAACCATGCAACATCTGGAGACACAATATTCGTACACAAAGAAACATACTACGAAAATGTTGTCATCAACAAGAGCATATCGCTCATTGGAGAGGACAGAAACCTAACAATAATTGATGGTGGCGGAACTGGAAACGTAATTCATCTAGAATCTGGCGATGTATACATCAGTGGCTTCACCATACAAAACGGCGGAAAAGGACTTTACGACAGTGGCATATTCATAGACCATGCCAGCGACAACAACAACATAAGCCACAACACGATAGCAGATAGCTCCAATGGAATTTGTCTCTCCTATTCCTTGAGAAGCACTATCTTTGATAATACAGTGTCAGACAACAAATACGGAATCAGCCTATACTCATCTAACAACAACGAGATTTATGGCAACAACGCTCCAGACAACAAATACGGAATCGCACTCTACTCATCCAACAACAACAAGATTCATAGTAACAACGCGTCGTCAAACATGATCAATGGAATCTACCTCCACTTATCCAGCAATAACGAGATTTCAAGCAACATAGCGTCCTTTAATGGCTATGATGGAGTAAGCCTTGACTTTTCTGACAACAATGTGATTTCTGATAATATAGCCTCAAGAAGTGACTATGGAATCCGCTTGTCCTCATCTAGCAATAACCTAATCTCTGGCAATACAGCCACCTACAACTACTATGGAATCTACGTACATTCATCGAGTGACAACAACACAATTTACCACAATAACTTTAACAATACGGATCAGGTTTGGAGCGACTCGCCAAATACTTGGGACAACACCAAGGAAGGAAACTACTGGAGTGACTACACAGGACAGGACAAAAATGAAGATGGAATAGGAGACACACCATACATTATCGATGAAAAAAACCAGGACAACAGCCCTTTAATGGGAAAGTTTTCCGATTTCAGTGTCACATGGAAAGACAAAACCCATCACGTTACCACTATTTGCAATTCAACAGTCTCCAATCTTGAGTTTGAGATTGGCAGAGAAACTGGAAACAAAATAATGAGCTTTGACGTCACTGGTGAAGATGGCACAGTTGGTTTCTGTAGAGTTATGATCCCCACAGAGTTAATGAACTACTCATACATCGTATTTGTTGATGAAGAAGAGATTATTCCAATCATACTTAGTGTTTCAAACAATACACACGCTTATCTATATTTCACATATGTCCACAGTAGCCACGCCATTACAATAATTTCTTCCAAACTACTGAGCCTCTACAACGAACTGTTAGACGAACACCTCAAGTTGCAAACAGGTTTCCGCAACCTCAACTCGACATATTACAGACTTCTGGGCAATTACGCTCAACTTTTGGAAAGTTATGACAAACTAAACGCATCTTATCAGCAACATCTGCTAGATTATCAATGGCTTCTAGAAAGTTATGACATATTAAACGCGTCCTATCAGCAATATCTGCTAGATTATTATAACCAACAAGGAAATGATACCTCTCTCGCATTAGAGCAAGCGCAAAACATCCAAAACCTAACCTATGTCTTCATGGCCACAACAGCAATTTTCATAATAGCTGCAGCCTATCTATCAACATACGCGCATAGAAAAATCTACAGAACTTAAGAAAAACCAAGAAGATTGAAAATGTTGTTTCGGTTTGTTATTACACGTCTTCTATGCGAGTGTAAAAATAGGCTACCACTGTCTCATCAACTAGAACCCGATCTTTATAAACAAATGAATGCAAGTTGAGGGCGGTGTCAACCGTCAAATCGTCAACCAAAAAGACAAATTCTTCCCCACAGTTGAATAAACAAACAAGTTGATATAATCAACTGAGTTGATTCTAAAATCTGGCGTTTGAGAAGAATATTCTGTTAGGTTTACTGCAAATCTTTTCCAACTTGTAGTCGCTGAACTACCCCCTGCTTCCATCGCCCAGAACGTTCTAGAGCCTCCGTAAAGGTCAACGAGAGTTATAGAAAACAGAGCAGACTCGCTGCACTTCATCCACACACCAATTGAAAAGATTTCATCGCGATCATAATCATTTAATTTCAGATAGATTTATTGAGTTTGGCGGTATTACATATATTCCATCACCGATATCGAAAGGCTTAACGTAATATGGAATTTCTTCAGTGTAGAAATCAGGAGTTACGATAAGAATTGGATAGGATGTTAAGGTTTCATTTGTTACATAAAAATCATGGTAATACAAGAGTGGTACCGTGGTGTTTCCTGTAAGTTCATGATAATAAGTTGTTAAATAGTATTTTTCAATCTGCGAGAGGTATGGATCTGATGTTGGATCGACTCTTGGTTGTGATGGAAGAAGACGGAATAGATTTGAGATTTCTCCGTAATAGGCAAAATGCTCACCTACTTCTGATCCTATATAATTTCTATATAGATTGACGAACCCAAGGTTGGGATAACCTCCAAATGCAACTATAGGAAGAGACAGATTATGATCAGCGAAATATACTTTGACCCTAATTATTTTTTCGTATTGAGAACGTGGTATAAAAGGGGTCAGAAAACTATCAGCATCTTGGATTACGGCAATCATTGATCCCATTATCACAGCAAACAAGACAATAAATAACAAAATACGGCTCGCATTAACTTCTAGTGAATGACCTTTTCGGACAAAGGGTAATATTAATTTTCGCTGCCATTCCAGTAGATGTGACTTAAATCCATAAATAGCTAAGGCTAGCAATAAAGGAATTGGCATAATATACAATGATCGCAAACCCCATTCACGGGAAATGGGCCCAATCAAAATAACAACCAGTAGATTGACATAGGACCACGAGTAGATAAGCGAGACAAGCACATTACTTCGAATTTTCGACTTGAAAACTAGGTAAGCCCCAAAGATCAAAAAACCTAGAAGCAGCCATGAACCGCCACTCCATCTAAAAACGTCATTAAGGGTCCACTTTTGTTGAAAGATAACAACTGTACTTACGTATCCTAAGAAATAACTTGGAAGTATAGAAAACAGAAGGACAACTGGGATTGCTATAGCGAAAGTCAGTTTCAGGAATTTTCGCCAATTTCTGCTCAATAGTCCATGCAAAAATAAGGAGAAACCCAAGATAAAATAGGTTTCGAAATGTGTACTGGCGATGACAAAAAGAATTATGATGAGAAATATGTATTTCTTGTTTAAAATAGACTTTTCATAGTCAAAGTTAGAGACCAACAAAAATGCTGCAAACGCAAGGGATAACGCCATTAGATTTCTGTGTAGATCAGAAACGAGCCTTAGAACGTTTATGGATAAAACGGTTAGAAAGGCTGTTAAACCAGCAATATAAACATCGCTAGAAATCTTGAGGATTATTTTGGAATTCGTGTAGATCAGAAGTATGCAAAAGGTCAAAGGTAAAATTCTTTCAACAAGAACTAGGTCACCATATAAATATCCAAGAAATGCCAGCAATTGCGTATAGAGATTTGGGTAACTCCATGCCTGAATCATGTGGATTGGACCTTTGGTCAGAACGTATTTTGCTAACCACACATATGCAGGAGAATCCCATCCCAGCATGAGAGTTGTTCCAAAAATCTCATGCCTACGAGATTGAGTCAGAATGATTGCAACCAGCAAGGCACTAGCCATAAGTACACAGAGATTTAAGAAATAACGTTTACATATGCTGACCGAAAGATGTGCATTGTAGGAATAATCAGTTCCGTGTTTATTCATGAGCTTATCTACCTATTTTTATTGTCTATTTTAAACTTGTCTTATACGCCCGCAAGTTGGAAGGCTCTATAAGCAAAAATTAAATGAAGACTATTATATGCATTCTGGCAAGAAGATTCGCAAAGTAGTGCATTCATGTCTGCGCGCAGGCAACTTAAAAAATTCTAAAAGTATGATAGAGCTAATGTGAAACTTGAAGAAAAACGAAAAAGCAAAACATATGGCTGGACGTTTAAAAGGAAATAGACAAAAGAAAGGAGATTTTGAGGCAAATCTATACAGTTGTATAGGCATGTCTCAGTTCCAAAGAGAAAATATGTACCAACTTGTGAGAGCACCACCCACATAGTAAATCCTTTCATCCATATGCTTCTTATTCTCACCATATATTGTGCCTAATTCTATGTACGTGTCTACCGCTAGCACAGCCCCTTGATAAGCCATAACATGAAGGCGAGAATTGTATGCTGTATCCGTCCCGACATTCCATACGTCGCCATAGACATGCAGATATGGGTTGCCCAAGAAAGGTCTCACATCATCTACAAAGACACTTAAAATCGTCAGTTTTGGTGCTTTTAATGAGCCTCTCTCACTTTCTAAAGCGTCATATTCAGAATTCGTGTGGTTGTGTGTTGCCACGTAATTATTGTATGCAGACTGAAGAGCATCCTTTTCGGTTGAGAGTTGATTTGACATATTTTGATAGTAACTGTGCCACCACTGCTCATGTCCATAATTATCCCACAATTCTCCTATCTGCACCTCCAAAGAGTGCTTGTTTAGATAGAACCAGATGTTTAATCCAGCCAAAGCGACTATCACAATGCCACTTATGACCAAACCTATTTTGAGTTTTCCAATTCCTTTTTTTAGTTCCTTCTCCAAATTCATAGCCTCCAAAACCATAGTTTACTCTTTATCATTCACTTAAGATTTTCCTTCTATAGTACTCTAGGTAAAAATATATACTGGCTGTGAAAAATACCTTATACTGTTATGAAAAAAAGAGTGATTCTAAGCTGGTATGTCGTTAACGCTCTACCTAGCATACTTGATTTCATTGGAATGCAAGTATACAGGTTGAAGAGCAGATGTTTTAGTCACCCCATATGGGAAGACAGAACTCTGCTTGACTTGGTAACAGACAACTTTCGAGACTACAAAAAACCCAAGTTGCTGGACATCGGATGCGGTGAAGGTACCCTTGCTATAGTATTTGCACTACTTGGCGCAGATGTAGAAGCAATAGACATATCATATCCTCGATTGACGGTGGCCATGGCTAAGAAACATGCTCTAGGTTTAAAGAACGTAAATTTTAGGCTACTAGATATAACGAAATATTTGCCATACTCAAACAAGCATTTCGACATCGTAATCCTCTACCACGTCTACGAGCATTTACCCAACAGACTTCAAGTCCTCTCAAGAATACATCAAATATTGCGTGCTGACGGAAGACTAATCATTGCGGTACCATTAATCACGTCATTAAAAAAGAAAATTGCGAAAGCTGGAATATGTTATTTTTCAGATTTGACACATGAAATAGAATTCACCCCAAAGATGTTATTCTCAGAATTGCGTGCAACCAAATTTAGAATCAGAAGAAAATACCTTTACGGATTCGATCCACTTATCCAGAAATTGTTTACTCCTCTATTCGCAGTTTTTCCGCAAGAAGTATCTAAAATAAACAGAGCTATGGAAGAGAAATTAGAACCAGCAAACATAATGTGCATCGCTGAACCAGGTACATAGGGCAATCACGTGAGAATGGCTCGTATTCCATATGTATCATGGCGTTAGGCTTCATCCAATTTTACCTTGAATATGTAACTTCCACTTGAGTTAAATGCAAGTTGATAATGCGAAGAAGCTAATAATAGACTGGCATCAAACGTGATGAAGGGACTTCGCGTCACTTTCGACCCAACGAATACGTAACTTATTTTAAATTCGTTTAAAAGATTTAATGCTTCATCATTGTCAGGATTAAGATATATGAGTTCCTTCAAATTTTTGTATTTAGAATCATACTGCATTAATGTAAATGGAAATACTACAGGCCTATCACAAAAAGAAGAAATATACTGCCCTGCATCACTTGTTTCCACAAGAAACCTATCCTCGACCCTAGTATTCCTCTTGATCCATTCAAAACTCTCTAAATCGTTAATCGAAATCGCTATGCGACTCTCTCCGATCGACTCCGTCCATTGGTTTGTTTTGACATCCATATAGGCAATGCTTATTGAGAGTGCTAAGAACGTTGCGACTGCAGGATACATCAAACGTCTGATGCGAGTTCTAGAATTATTGGTTGAGTGAAAATATTTCATGACATCAAATACAAATTGAAATAGCAGTCCTGCAAGCATACATAACGGAAGAAGAAGAAAAGTAAAAATTCTTGATGGAACAAACAAATCCCATAAAGGAAATTCGAAGAAGAACACTCCTTGTGGATTATTGACCCCAAATATAATTAGAATGAAGATCCAAGAAAAAACAGTACAATATGAAAATAATACCGTTTTAAGTCTAAAGTTCTTGTTCTGAAAGTAAATACTTAGCAAAATGACGAGAAGAGGCACACTCACCATCAATACCATAGCCATAAAAGTCCCATGATTAAGAGAAACTTGAGGAACGAAGTTATCCACAGAAAACCAGTCGGCACCATATGTATAAGCATCGGTTATTTTGGGAGCCATCAAATCCGCTGAGGCTAATCCAAGAGCAGATTTGATTGAGGGCAAAAATAGAGGAAGCAACAAAAAGAAATAAACAAAGCTTGAAGTCAAAAACGGTGAAATTGTAGATTTCAAATGGACTTTTGCTGCCTGAATATTAACTGGTTTTAATAGAATCTTTTTAAAAATGAACGGTATCAAGAAGATAAGCCCCATTAAAGCTAGTCCGGTATTTGTAATAAGAGCCCCAGTAAATGCTATGCCGGCAATACATTGAAAAAATTTCTTGAATTTAACAGTATCAAAATAAATCAGAGCCAAAAAAGTAGAAGTAAAGTACAATGACAGCAGAAGTGTAACCCCACCCCACAATGAAATCAAAGAAATTTCCCCGCTTAGGAACAAAACAGATAAAGCAGACACAAAAGACGCAACCTTACTTTTACTTAAAGAATATGCCAATGAATAGAATCCTAAACCAACCAAGCCGTATACAAAGCATATAAAGACCGTAAGAACCTTCGTAGACAATTGACCAATCATCGCAGAAAAGAAAACCACGATCATATGAAAACCAGGAGGATATGCCGCAATTTGATGCACAAAAGGTTCAAAAGTCTCACGAAAACCATTATTTAGAGAAATCAATTCAACAAGCATCGAATGAAATTTCAAATCATCACCGGGAAAAATAACTCCATTTAAACTAGTAGTTAATAACCTAAACACTAAACCCAGTATTAGAACAACGATTACTGGTAGTATCTTTACCAGACCCTGATTCCACCTAAACTGATACAATTCTCTATTCCTAAAAATTATAAGCAAGAACCCCACCGAGACTATCATCGTGATCAGAAGGACATAAAGTTGGTTAAGAACGTTAAATAAGGAAGCTACACTAGTTAAAACGAGTATTAGTGAGATGCCAAGAATTATTTTAATGTTTATTCTGATTAAAAAAGGGATTTCCTTATAGAATTTGTCAATTCTAAATACTTTCTTCAAAAAATATTCAAAAAAATCCCCAAAAATAAACATAACAACCAGAAAAAGCAGTATATCAATGATTATGGTGTAAACATCGATGAAAAAGTACGCAGTACCTGTTTCCACCATTCATGCTCACCAAAGTTGATGGGAATTGGTCTCTATAAGGTCAGGTACGCCTTATAAAACCAACCAAAGATAACCTCACCGACAAATTTTTTGCCTTCTCATACAACTTGCAATACTTATCTACTTTGTCATCCCATGAAAAGTCTTTTCTAACCCGCTTTAGACTCTTAATTCTTAAAATCTTTAACAGCTCCTCATTAGATGACAAAGTAATTATTTCTCTGGCTAGACTGACATGATCCCCTTGGTCAAATATGATCCCTGCATTCCCTACCACCTCTGGGCAAGCTCCAGAATTAGATGCGATTACAGGCAAACCTGAAGCCATCGCTTCCAATAACGTCATTCCAAAAGCCTCACTTACAGAAGTAAGAACAAACAGGTCTGCGGCACTGTACCATATCCTTAACTTCACATCGTTAACTTCCCCTAAAAGTTTTACGTGATTCAAAAGATTTAGTCCAAGAACTTCATTTTCTACCTCATGATAAAGCTCGCCGGCACCAATCATTACGAGATGCACATTCGGATTCGTCTTAACGACTCTATAAATCGATCTCACTAGAGTCAAGGGATCTTTAACAGGATGTAGTTTGCCAACAAATAATACTATGAAATCAGTTTCTTTATACCCCAGCCTTCTCTTACTTTCCGCCTTATTCTCAGGTTCAAATCTATCAGCGTCTATGCCATGATAAATTACTTCAGAATCTATACCATATCGCTTCTTCAACATCTCTTTAACATAATTAGAAACAGCCACAACAATAGACGACTGGGACGCAACAAAGCGTAACAAATTATGTTCAACAGTGTAAGCAATCTTATACAGCAACGAAAGCTCCAACCATGGTTGAGGAAGCCCATGTGAAGTATAAATAAAAGGAGTTTTAGACACCCACTTCTTGAAAATAGCTAAAGTTCCAAACCATGCAAAATTTATGTGAATAACATCAGGATGATCATGGGCAAAGAAAGTAACAAATGCACGCAAATTTGGGATAAAAAAAGAACTAGTAAAGTAATAAAAATGCATACGTCCAGAGGACTTGAGATGCCTAGCTTCTCTGGATTGTGTGAGAAAAAAAATGTTCACATCGCAGCCTTTTTGAACTAGTCTTTTGGCCCATTGCATAGTAACTGTAAGCAATCCTCCTTTTGAATTGCTGAGAATTGTGACTTTCATAATCATCATCACCGTAGATCGTGACTAAAAAACCCTAGAATAAATCCAGTACCATAACTAACATGTACTAAAAAATAAGCCGCTAGGGCTACTAACACCATCCTTACATCTCTAGAGCGATAAGCAACAAAAATAGAGGATATAAACGCCAAAGCACAATAAGAAAAACCTAGAAACAAAACAGCATATAGAAAAAACCCACCGAAAACAAGGGATAACAAAAGTAAAAAGGACATGAATACAAGGACAAAGCTTGGAACTGTTTGTAGTATGGAGAACAGGTAAGGATATTTTTTGACAGCAACAGCCCTGCCCGTACCATATCTGAATATATAACGAAACAAAGAAGTAAACGAATGCACCTTCCAATCATGTTCAACAACTACTTCTGGGGAATAGACAAGTCGATAGCCTGATCGCCTTATCCTATGATTCAAATCAGCATCTTCACAAAATCTCAAATCCTCTGCAAATAAACCCGTTCCCCTTATTGCTTCTTTACGATAGACTGCATTACACGAAGGAATACTTTTCACTTCTCTTTGCTTCCCATACCTTGCGAACTGGGCTGATCCAGCATTCGCAAAGAAAGTTGATAGAACATCCATAAGCGCCTTAGACATGTAAGGAGCTTCACTATACGGGATTACTGGTCCACTAACACCGCCTATATTTCTTTGCCTAAGCAAATCAACACTATTTCTCAACCAATCATTTCTTTTTACATAACAATCTCCATCAATAAATGCAACAACTGGGTAAGAAGAGTTGACTACACCGACATTTCTTCCCTGCCCTGGAGTAGAACCCTTCGCTTGGATGACCTTCACATTGTGATTCTTTGCGACAGCTACAGTTTGATCCTCGGAACCTCCATCCACAACTATTACTTCATAGTCGGGATAGTCAATTTTTAACACAGATTCAATTGTATGTCCAATTGTTCTTTCTTCATTCTTTACCGTAAGAATGACGGAAACTTTAGGTGTTTTTTCAAGCTCTGATGCCATGGAGTCATGTGTAATTGATGCCATTTTCTAGAAGGTAGTAACGTACCACTAATATATGATTTTTCACGCGCATATACTTGTCTCAAAATCTCTGCACACAAGAGAACTATGGACGAACTCCTTCTCGTATCGCATGACTAATAATTGAAGCAACTATGGAAATTCCCTGCTTTAGAGGGTCACGTTTCGCTGCTTTAGTATAATATTCATAACTGCAATCCACTGGGACTTCAACTATTCTCAATCTAGTGTCACGTGCCTTGAAAAAAATTTCTATACTTGAACCCCATCCATTATCTGTTATCTTTAACTCTTGAATAGCCCTACGGCTGTATGCTCTAAAACCGCTTTGAGCATCACCTATCGGATAACCTGAAAAAATTCTCGTCAACAAAGTAATAATAAGTATACCGATTCTCCTATAGAACGGAATATCCATTCTTGCACCCTCCACAAAACGAGAACCTATGACAATATCCGCTCTTCCTTCCAAGATAGGCTTAATCAACTCGGGAATCTCATCTGGATCGTGCTGCCCATCTCCATCAAAAACCACCAGAACATTAGCCCCTAATTCCCTCGCTTTTCTTAACAGGGTTTGCATCGTCGCCCCATAACCCATATTCTTTTCATGTTCCAAAACATCGGCACCATTTTCTCTCGATATCACCCGCGTCATGTCCCTTGATCCGTCGTCACAAACTAGCACCTTGCCAACGTGGCAACCAGCTTTTAGAACTATTTGTGCTATTGTCCTTTCTTCATTGTAAGCGGGAATACCAGCAATAATTGATGGAGCCAAAAGACCCTGTTTTACGATTTCACGTGCCAGCTCCCCGTTTTCACCATTTATTTTCTTCAACATTTGCGCCATACCGACTTTTTAGCCATGAAGTACCTTAATGAGATTTATGCATTCCACATACATATTTCGGATAACTGTAATCTCTTTCATAAGGGTAAACATACACACCAATGGGGGCTATGTCGACTTTATTAACATAAAAGATTTTCGATAAAAAGAAGCAATTTAAATGCGCTTTTTGTAGTCTTCTAGTTTTTGGGGTTCGGTATTAATTGATTTGCCAATCCTACAGCTACCAAAGGAGCTCCTATTACCAAAGAGAAAACTCCAACCCAAAATAGACTCCGATATGGATATGAATAGTCGTCCACATATGTATTATGATACAATTTTGCAGTGGAATGAGCATTCGAAAACGTGGCGTTAAACAATTCAAAAGTGTAGTGCCCTGAGTCAATTATCTGAAAGTACGTGTCACTAAGCTTCCACTCACTAGATT
>Ga0315296_10003716_pt1 | contig 12665 bp, 9 predicted proteins | sample YL17G14_18_MG_FD_203921 | JGI IMG/M metagenome (GOLD analysis project Ga0315296, IMG submission 203921) | Sediment microbial communities from Yellowstone Lake, YNP, Wyoming, USA - YL17G14_18 | ecosystem: Environmental > Aquatic > Freshwater > Lake > Sediment | place: USA: Wyoming | collected... | reverse complement strand
GCGCACCATCGTCGCCTCGCTGAGCCGCATCGCCGACGAGGCCGAGACCGCCGGAATCGGGCCGCCGGCGGTACTCGTGGTGGGGCGCGTGGTTGATTTGCGCCGCGAGCTGGCGTGGGTCGAGCGCAAGCCGCTGTGGGGTTTGCGCTTGCTCGTCACCAGGCCCGGCGGGCAGGCGGAGGCGCTGTCGCGGATGCTGCGCGACGCCGGCGCCGAGCCGGTGCAGTTCCCATGCATCGAGGTGCGGCTGCTCCCGCCTGATGCCCAAGGGCTGGCGGCCCTGGGAATCCCCCATGACTGGATTCTATTCGTTTCCGCTAACGCCGTGAACGCCGCCGCCGCATATCTGCGTGCAGCGCAGCGCGATTGGCGCGCCCTTCCTGCGGGCAGAATAGGAGTGGTGGGCCCAGGCACCGCGGCCAGCCTTGAGGCTTTCGGCTTTGCGGCGGACTTCATGCCTTCGCGCTACACCGTTTCCGCGCTGGCGGAGGAATTGCCCGGCCCGCTGGAGGGCAAGCGCATATTGCTGCCTGGTCGCCGCGAGGTGAATGCTAGCCTGCGCGACGGCCTGACACAGCGCGGCGCCCGGTTGACCGTGTGGCCGATATATGAGATAGTCACGCCACAGCCCACCGCCGCGCTTGCCGACCTCGCGCAGCCGCGTCTGGATGTTGTGACACTAACCAGTTCGTCGGCGGCAAAGGGTTTCGTTGAGCTCGGCGGCGCGGGGGTGGTGCGGGAGGCGCTCATCGCGTGCATCGGCCCACCCACCGCCGACACCGCTCGAGGCCTGGGGTTGAAGGTCGGGATCGTGGCCGAAGAGCACACTGTTCGAGGATTGGTGGCAGCCATTATCAAGCACAGGCAAGGTCAGACTGAATGATCGGATTCACCCGCCTCATGTGCAACATGGGGACGGTTTCACAGGAGATATCCCACGCGGCGGATGCCGACCGCGCGTCGGCGACAGCCGCCGCCTCGCAGGTATCGGAGCTGCATTTCTCATCCGACCTGCGCCCGTTGGTCGTGTGGAACGTAACGCGCCAATGCAACCTGGCCTGCCCGCACTGCTACATTGACGCCACCGGCGCCGCCGCTGCCGGCGAGCTCACGACCGCGGAAGCTCGCGACATGGTGGACGATCTGGCTGCCATGGGCGCGCCGGTGCTGTTATTCTCGGGCGGCGAGCCTCTGCTGCGCCGCGACATCTTCGAGCTCGCCGCGCGCGCCGCGTCCAAGGGCGTGCGGCCGGTGCTTTCCACCAACGGCATCCTCCTGAGCGACGATGTCGCCGGGCGAGTGCATGACTCGGGGTTCCAGTACGCAGGAATTTCGATAGACGGGGTGGAGGAATACCACGACCGCTTCCGCGCCGCCCCCGGCGCTTGGCGCCGCTCCTGGGAAGGCGCCGAGCGCTGCCTGGAGCGCGGCGTTCGCAGCGGCATCCGCTTCACCCTCACTCGCGAAAACGCCGCCCAGTTGCCGGCGGTGCTGGATGAGACGGTGCGCCGCGGCGTGCCGCGCTTCTGCATGTACCACCTGGTTTACGCCGGGCGCGGCGCGGCTCTCGCCGACCAGGATGTGCCCGCCCCCCAGAAGCGCGCAATCATCGAGTGGCTGGCTGACCGCGCGCGCGAGCTGGGCGAAGCCGGGATCCCGTTGGAGATCATGACCACAGATAATCATGCTGATGGCGTCCATTTATGGCGGCGGCTGGTGCGCGACGGCGCAGACGGCGAGCAAGTCATGCAGCTTCTGCGGCGGCACGGGGGTTGTTCGGCGGGGCGCAAGTTCGCCAATGTGGGGCCGACTGGCGAGGTTCACCCCTGCCAGTTCTGGACCCGCGTGTCCTTGGGCAATATCCGCGAGAAACCATTCTCGGAAATCTGGAGCGACGCCAGCGGCCTGATCGGCGAACTGCGCGACCGCTCGCAGCGGCTTGGCGGCAGATGCGGCCGCTGTCGCTTCCAGGAGGTGTGCGGCGGCTGCCGGGTGCGCGCGGAGGCGGTCACCGACGACCCCTGGGCGCAGGATCCGGCGTGCTATCTGACGGATGAAGAGATCATCGCCTGGTAGGGGCACAGCATGCTGTGCCCCTACCACACAATGGGAGGAGGCGCTGCGATGGCTGAGATCAATGAGCGCGGAATTAAAATCAACCTACACTCGCGGGAGCACATCCCACCGCTCTGGTTTATCGGCTGGCTCTTCACCGTCGGGTATGTCCATCTTGCATCCTGGAAGGTGATATTGCTGGCCCTCGTGATCTGGCCGTACTACCTGGGTTCGGCCGTGCGCTGACGTTCGACCACCGGCAACGAGGAGACACCGTGCCCTATCCCACCGAGCGTTTGAGGAGATTGCGCGGGACGCGGGCGATGCGCCGGCTGGTTGCGGAGACATCGCTTGAGCCGCGGCAATTCATATATCCGATGTTCGCCGTGCACGGGCGCGGGGTCAAGCAGCCCATTCGCTCCATGCCGGGGCAGCACCGATGGTCGGTTGATCTGCTCGGCGACCAAGCGCGGCGCATCGCGCGCCTGGGCATTGGCGGCATCCTGGTTTTCGGCATCCCCGCCGCCAAGGACGAAATCGGCTCCGAAGCCTATGCCGACGACGGCATCGCGCAGCAGGCGGTGCGCGCGATCAAGGATGCGACGTCGGACCTGCTCGTGGTCACCGATGTCTGCCTCTGCGAGTACACCTCCCACGGCCACTGCGGGGTCGTGGACCCGCGCGGACGGGTGCTCAACGATCCCACCCTGGAGCTGCTGGCCCGAACCACGGTGAGCCACGCGGCCGCGGGGGCTGACATCGTCGCTCCCTCCGACATGATGGACGGCCGCGTCGGCGCCATCCGCGCGGCGCTCGATGACAACGGGTTCGCAGACACGGCCATTATGGCCTATTCGGCGAAGTACGCCTCCGCTTTCTACGGCCCATTCCGCGAGGCGGCTGAGTCCGCCCCCCAATTCGGCGATCGCCGTGGCTACCAGATGGACCCGCCCAACCGGCGCCAGGCCCTGCGCGAGGTCGAGCTGGACATCGAGGAGGGCGCGGACATCGTCATGGTCAAGCCCGCGCTCGCCTACCTGGATATCATTCGGTTGGTGCGCGATGAGTTCGAGGTGCCGCTGGCGGCCTACAATGTGAGCGGCGAGTATGCGATGGTGCGCGCCGCGGCGGCGCGAAAATGGATTGACGGACGCGCGGTGACGATGGAGATACTCAATGCAATAAAGCGCGCCGGGGCCGACATCATCATCACCTACCATGCCGCGGAGGCGGCGCGCTGGTTGCAGGCATGAGGTCATGACACTCGACTTTACGGATGAGGCGCTGCTGCTGCGGTTGCAGGCCGGCTTCCCCTTGCACCCGCGCCCCTTTCGCATGTTGGGCGACGCCCTGGGCATCTCCGAGCAGGAGGCGATGCGGCGCGTCCAGCGGCTGAAAAGCGAGGGCTACATTCGCGCCATCCGCGCCAGCTTTGACGTGCAGCGCATGGGCGCTGCCAGCACCCTCGTCGCCGCCTGCGTGGAACCGGCGCGCATCGAGGCCGTCGCTCACGAGCTCAACCAGCATCCCGAGGTGACGCACAACTACGAGCGCCGCCACCACTATAACCTCTGGTTCACCATCATCGCCGATTCCCGCGAGCGGATCGCGGAGCTCGTGGAGCAAGCCCGGAGACTGCCGGGCGTGATTGAAGCGGTGGAGCTGCCGGTGTTGCAGCGTTTCAAGATTGCGGCGGTGTTCGATGCCAAACGGTGATCGCAAGCCGAAGGGTCCCGTGCTGCAAGCGGCGCAGGATGACCTGCCGATGACCGAGCGTCCCTTTGCCGCGCTTGCCGCAACTCATGGGGTAGGGGAGGAGGAGCTGCTCGAGACCCTGCGCCAGTGGCTCCATTCCGGCATGATGCGCCGCTATGGGGCGCTGGTGAGCCATCGCAAGCTCGGCTATGAATGCAGCGCGATGGTGGTGTGGCAGGTGCCGCCGGAGCGGATCGCCGAGGTGGGGCGCCTCTTCGCCGCCGACCCGGAGGTGACGCATTGTTACCAACGTCAGCCGGCGCCCGGGTTGCCCCACAACCTTTACATCATGATTCATTCGCACAGCGAGGATGACTGCCGGCGGAAGGCGGAGAACCTGTCGCGAGTGGCGGGCGTCGCCGCCTACGAGCTCCTCATATCAACGCGCGAGTTCAAGAAAGACAGCCCGCGCTATGCCGCGCCGCGCGCCCGGGAGGACGAGCAAGGAGCGGACGAACATGCGTGATCGCCGTCACAGCTCCGAGCTCTTCGCCCGCGCGCGCAAGCTGATCCCGGGCGGCGTCAACAGCCCGGTGAGATCCTTCGCCGCGGTCGGCGGCGAGCCGCTCTTCTTTTCGCGCGGGGCCGGCTCGCGCATTTATGACGTTGACGGCAACGAGTACATTGACTGCGTCTGCTCGTGGGGGCCGCTGGTGCTGGGCCACGCGCACCCCCGAGTGGTGGAGCGCATCCAGCGCGTGGTCAAAGACGGCACCACCTTTGGCGCCTGCATCGAGGCGGAGGTCGAGCTCGCCGAATTCGTGACCTCCGCGATGCCGGGAATCCAGATGGTGCGCCTGGTCAGCTCGGGCACCGAGGCGGTGATGAGCGCCCTCCGCCTCGCGCGCGCTTATACGTGCCGCAGCGATATCCTCAAGTTCGAGGGCTGCTATCACGGTCACAGCGACGGCCTGCTCGCCCGCGCCGGTTCCGGCGCCGCGACCCTCAGTCTGCCCGATAGCGCTGGGGTGCCCGAGGACTATGCCGCTCACACTCTGATCGCGCCCTATAACGACTTGGGCGCGGTGCGCCGCATCGCCGAGCAGCGCAGCGCATCACTAGCCGCCATCATCGTCGAGCCGGTTGCCGGCAACATGGGTGTGGTGCCGCCGGCCCCCGGGTTTCTCGAAGGGTTGCGCGCCATAACCAGCGAGATCGGGGCGCTGCTGATATTCGACGAGGTCATAACCGGCTTTCGCCTCGCATTGGGCGGGGCCCAGGCGCGCTGCGGGGTAACTCCGGATCTCACCACCCTGGGTAAGATAATCGGCGGCGGATTTCCCGTTGGCGCCTATGGCGGGAAGCGCGAGATCATGGAGATGGTCGCCCCCTGCGGCCCGGTGTACCAGGCCGGCACGCTGTCGGGGAATCCGGTGGCGGTGGCGGCGGGCCTGGAAACCTTGCGCATTTTGGCCGAGCGGGGTGTGACAGATTCTGGTGGGCACGCCTGCCGCGCTCCCCATAGTGTGGCACAGCCAGTTTACCCTGAGCCTGTCGAAGGGCCCCCGGCTGTGAATGGGCGTGATGCCTGCCCCGAGCGCAGTCGAGGGGAATCGCGCCCCTACAACGTTGGGGGCTCATCCCCGCTGCTTGCGGTCACACCCGCCTACGAGTACCTGGAGCGCACCTGCGAAGCGCTGGAGGCGGCGCTGACCGAGGCAATCCGCGAGGCCGCCGTCGCGGCGATGGTCAACCGCGTCGGCTCGATGCTGACGTTGTTCTTCGCGCCTGAGGCGCCGCGGGATTACGTGTCGGCGAAGAGGTGTGACACCGCGCGCTATGCGGCGTTCTTCCGGGAGATGCTGGAGCGCGGGGTCTATCTGCCGCCGTCGCAGTTCGAGGCCGTTTTCATTTCCACGGCGCACACGGCAGAGGACATCCAGCACATTGCGCACGCCGCCCGCGCCGCGCTGCGCGGGATCTAACTCGTAGGGCAGAACCTGGCGTTCTGCCCCAGTCGCCCTGGGCCAACAACCCCGGACCGGGCAGGAGACAAGCCCACTTCGCCATCCGACTTAGCCAAGGCTACGTTGGACGAGAGGCTACGTGGGCCAAGGCTCCCGCCCTACGCACTCGCGCATCACGGTCACGGGGTTGGTCAATCGTAGCAGCCGGCGGGGACTGCTCTTCGGACGCGGGTTCCCTTCGACAAGCTCAGGATGAACGATTCCCACCGCCTCCAGCGGCTTGATGGAGCTGTGGGGTGTATCCGCAAACTGGATCTCCATGTAACAGGTTTGCGGGTGCTCGACGGGCCCATTCGGGGTTGCAGCAGGAAGCCGACTCCGAAAGAGGTTCTCGAATGCAACCTTTTGCCGCAGATTAGGGTCAATACGATAGTAATGGTCGAGAAGACCAGGGAGAGGGATGTGGCGGAGCGGACAGATGTGGAGCTGATCAGTCTGATTCGCGACGGCGACCCAGAGCCCTACAACCTGCTGGTCGCCCGCTATCAGGGGCATGTTTACGGACTCGCCTATAGTCTCGCGGGCAACTGGGAGGATGCGCAGGACATCGCGCAGGAAACCTTCATTCGGGCCTATGTGAACCTGGATCAATTGCGGGAGCCAAGACGTTTCCCGGCCTGGCTGCGGCGGATAACGTTCAGCGTGGCAATGAAGTGGCTGAAGGCTTTCCGCACAGGGCTCTTCGAGCAACTCAACGGACGAGTGGACTTGGACAGTCTGGAGATTCCTGACTTCGCGCCAGGCCCCCAGGAAGTGGTGGAGCGCAAAGAGCTGGCAGAGGCCGTGCAGCGAGCGATCCAGTCTCTACCTCCCAAATACCGCATACCCCTTACCATGTTCCACCTCGACGGCCTGTCTTTCCAGAAGGTGGCTGACTTCTTCGATATCCCGCTGGGAACTGCCAAGTCACTCATCCACCGGGCGCGAGAGAAACTCAAGGTCTCCCTGGGCACCTACTACAGCGAGGAGGTTCTTCCGATGGTGCAAGAAGTCTTCAATGAACACAAGCTGCCAGCGGAGTGGACAAAGGAGGTGTACGAGAAAAGCATCTCGGGGCGGTGCTGGTTCTATACACCCTATGACGGGGGCAAATGGAGCGATCTCGTCTCTGGAGATGAGGAATTGCGTCAGATTGTCGCGATGGAAAGTGAATTGGGGCCATTGCCCAGTTGGGCGCGAAGCATCGTCGAAGGCTGCATGTACCACGTGGGCGCGTGCGGTCATTACCTCTTCCCCGGAACCGTCCTGGAAGTCCTGGATGCCATCGGGCAGGAGACGCCGCCCCCGCTTGCCCACGGTTGCTTTACCGTGGAGCGGGCGCAGAAGAAAACCGCATTGGATTACTGCCTGTGCCTGGATGCCTGGCTTGCCGGCGCCTCGCCGGAAGACGCCGCAAACGAGCTGTCCGCACTGGCGTTCCGCAAGATTGACTGGCAAACCGTGTGCGCCGATCTCTGGAACGTCCTCGGAGAGCGCGACGAGATCAAGGAACTGTTGGTCGAGCGCTTGCTTCATTACATCCGGTACAACGTGAAGTACACGGTGTGGGATGATGACCGGGGTCATGAATTCTGTCGCGACGAGTATCTGGGGAAGTTCTCCCAGGGGGAAGGCGGCTCTGACATACTGGCGTATTACGAGATGCCGACCTTTGACTACGACAAACAGTCTCCACGCGTGCAACGGGTGGAAGCCCGACTTGCGGAGATATGTCCTAACTGGCCCCGCGTCCGGGACAACCTTCTGGAGTGGTGGCTCTGCGCACCGAAGTCTTTTCGTTTTCTCGAACGCAAACTGTGGAGCATCGGCAAGGGGCAGAGTGACGGTCCCTTTGACAGTGAACTATTGGGCACGTACGAATCCGTTCCAGATTTCCTCAAGTGCGAGGACACCTACCCGAATCACGACGAGGCCGCCGCATGGTGGCGAGAGTTCATGGTGGCGCTCGGCGGCTGGTGGAAGGGAACGCCGGCCAAGGGCGTGGTCGCCGATGATGTAAGCCAACGGCTGGGCGAGTCTACGAGCCTGAAGCGCTGGTTGGTCCGTCTCTATGCGCGCCGGCTTAGACGACTGGAGGAGAACAACGAGCAATTCAGCCGCCTGGTCAATCCGAAGCACACCCATAAGCGCGGAAACAAGCCGCTGAGCCTGCGTTAGGCCGCGTTGCATGGACATACGGGCGCGGGCAGTGCGCCCCCAGCATTATCGTTACTCACTTCCAGGCCTTGTGCTAATGGGGAGTGAAGGCGAGCCCTGGGCATCCCGGGAATACACGTCCTGATTATGGGCGATTGAGATGTAGGTGCTCTCAGATTCCCCGTTGTGTCGTATTCGACTGCCAAAGCAACTCTCATTTCGACGGATGTAGCGTCCGCTCCCCAAACTGCTCTGGCATCGAAATCAGCGACGACCTCGTCCGGAGCCCCGTTGTTTCGACGCCAGGTCGTTTTCCTCACCAAGACGCTCTGGCATCGAAATCCGCCGCCTCGTCCGCAACCCCGCAACGGCAGGAGACAAGCCCACTTCGCCATCCGACTTCGCCAAGGCTACGTCGGACGAGAGGCTACGTGGGCCAAGGCTCCTGCCCTACGAAATGCCGTCGGATGGGTGTGACTTGGGGAGTGGGGATGCATCAGGGGTGGCGGTCCAGAGCCCTCCTGGTGGCGCAGCCGTCTCGGCTGCGAACGCACTAGAGCTGGGGTTGGCAGGCGAGACGCCTGCCCCACCAAGAAGAGTCACACGCCGCCGGACTCCACCACCGCCTTGAGGGCGTTGACCATCTCCGGGTCATAGCGCGCCCCCGCCAGGCGCTCCAGCTCGGCAATCGCCTCCCACTTCTCCATCGCTGGTCGCTCGGCGGTGGCGCTGGTTAATTGGTCGTAGGCGTTGGCCACTGCCACCAGTCGCGCCAGCCGCGGCATGGCGTCACCCGACAGCCCCTCCGGGTAACCGCTGCCGTCCAGGTGCTCGTGGTGGTAAAGCACGATGCCGATGGCGGGCTTGAGGAAATCCACGGGCTCCAGAATGCTCTTGCCGATGAGCGGGTGCAGGCGCGCCAGCATCTCGTCCTGCGGGGACAGCGCGCGCGCGTTGTTCAGCACGTGCTCCGCGACCCCGATTTTGCCCACATCGTGCAGAATGGCGCCGAAACGGATGATCTCTACCTCATCGCTGGGCAGACGCAGTTGGCCGGCCATGCGCAGCGCGTAGTCCGTCACGCGCTCCGAGTGCCCCAGGGTATAGGGATCCTTGGCTTCAATCGCGCGGGTCAGCGAACGCACCGTATCCCAGTAATTGCGCCTGATGTCCTCGTAGAGGCGGGCGTTGGCGATGGCGATGCCTGCTTGATCCGCGAATGCCTGCAAGATACGGATCGCGCGGCGGCTGAACCGGACGTGCTTCCCGGCATAGACGCACAAGGCGCCGAAAGGCTGCTCGCGCATGACCACGGGAACGCATGCCACCGCCTTGATGCCCTCGCGCTCGGCGCGTTCCTTCCACTGCGGCCAGAGATGATGGACGACGTCGGTGACGATCGTGGGCCGGCGGGAGGCCACGGCGTCGGCGATGAGCTCGTCGGTGATCGGCACCGGCGGCGTGCTCAGGTACTCGTCGCTCAAGCCGTGGGCGGCCTCGAAAGCAAGGTGACGCCCATCCGCAGTCAGCAGCAAGATGGAGGCGGCCTTGACCTCCAACAGCTCCACCGCCTTATCCGCGATGGTGCGCAACAGGTCCTCCAACCGCAGCGAGGCATTGACGGCGCGGCTAACCGAAAGCAGGCTCGAAGATTCCTGCGCCCGAAGCTGGAACTGGCCCGAGAGCCGAGCCGATAAGATGGCGACAGCGTAGAAAAAGCACAGGCGCACGAAGATGTCGCGAAAGGGCTGCATTTCGCCGGTGCGCGCCTGCGGCAAGAACACCGTGAGCACCGCGGCCGCGATCGCGGTAGCCATGCCCGCGATGTCGCCTAGAAAGATCGCGGCGGTGACGATGGGGAGGTAATAGAAATGCACCATGCTGCCGGCGGTGCCGCCGTCAAGCCAAACCGTGTAGGTCACGAAAGGCAGGCTGGCCGCGATCAGCAGTATCAGCAGCGCCCGCCGCATCCGGCTCAGTTGCACCCTCGCCCCTCGCTCATCATCCGTATAAGCATAAGATGAACGCTCGCCACAAGGCAAATGCTATCCGCCGCGTGTGTTCGTTTTTCGCTGGCGTGCGCGAGCGGCTCCGGACACCTCGCCCTTGCAGGGAGAGGTCGTCCCGATTCATCGGGACGGGTGAGGGTGCACGACGCGGCCATCCACCCTCACCTCAATCCTCCCCCTGGCAGGGGGAGGAGTTGGCGCGTCATAGCAACGCTTGGCGAACACGCCCTCCGCCGCTTGCGAATGCCCAATCCCTTATTCCCAGGTGGCGCAGGAATTATGCCGTCAAAACGGGAACTACCCCTGGCGCGAGGCGCCCGTTTCCACGTCTGCAACAGGTTCCCGACCGTCGTTGCCGCACTTCCTGCGCCATATCGAGGTGCTCAGGGCCCGGGTCACCCCTTGGTGGATAACAATGACAGCGAATGCTCAAGCGGTATCAATCAGGCCCGCCCGCGAGGGCGACCTGGCCGCCATCTACGAGCTCAACCGCACTGCCTGGGAAGGCGTCTGCGTGGCGCAGATGGTCGAGCGCCGCTACGGCCTCGTTGCCGGCGTCGGCTGGCAGACGCGCAAGGCGAACGAGGTTGATCAATTCGGCAAGGCGCACCTCGATCGCATCCTGGTTGCCGAAGCCAACGGGAGAGTCGTGGGCTACGCGACTTCCTGGTTCCACGCCGCCGACCGCGTGGGCGAGGTGTGCAATAACGCCGTCCATCCAGACTGGCGCAGCCGCGGCATCGCCACCGCCCTCGTGACCGAGATCATCCGGCGCCTGCTCGCCGAAGGGGCCCAGATGCTGCGGGTCATTACCCTGGAGCAGGACGTTCCCGCCCAGCGGGTGTACGAAAAGCTGGGCTTTCAGGAGCTCGCGCGCCACATCATGTACACCATGAGCGCCGAGCAAGCCGCGGCGGCGCTCGAGAAGCGCTCGGGGCGATTACCCTAAGCGCACCTCGTCCCGGGGCGTCGGCCCTCGAAGATATCGTATTCCACGGCCCCTTGGCATTGGGCGGGCGGGGTGATGCCGAGCGCGTGGCATAGGGTTGGCACGAAGTCAATCAGTCGCGCGGGGCCGATGCGATTCATGTCCCGCCGGTAGCCGGCCTTGATGCCGGGGCCGGCGATGATCCACGCCGCAAGATTGCTGCTGAGCGCGGTCTCGGCAGTGGGAATCTGCGGCCCGTGGTTGGCCCCCGGAGGCGCGGGCGCCACCGATGCCCCCGCGTGCGGCTGGCCCCAGGCGAACCCCGCGTTGTAGATGAAGATCACATCGCCGGCGCGCTCGCCCCAGTAACCGATCAGCGCCGCGTCCTGCTTACGCAGCGCCAGCGCCACCGGCCGCAGCCCGTCATCCGTGCGCCAGTCGTGCAGCGCATTGATGATTTCGTTCACCACGCGCTCGTAATGCTCCGGCTCGACCGATCCGTGGCTTTCGCGTCCGCGCAGGTTCACGTTGACCTGAAACCCTCCGTGCGGGTAGGCCAGGCTATTCGCCCAATCAATCGCACCATCTCCACCCGCGCCCTCGCGCCGCAGGAGCCCCGTTGCTTGAAGCCGCCGCTCCAGGTGGCAGACGTACTTGTTGCTCGCGTTGCCGTGGTCCGATACCAGCGCGACATGAGTCTCGGCGCCGGCCAGCCGCATCAGTCCACCAAGCAAGCGGTCGCTGAGCTGGTATGCGCGCCGCAGCACCGACAGGTAGGCCTCCGCGTGTAGAGCGTCGTAATGCGGTGAATCCGGATCTGCCTGACTCATGAAATGATGCTGCACCGTGTCCGGGAAATGCCAGTGATTGTAGAATAGATCCCATCCGCGCGTCTCCAGCAAATGCGCTGCCGTGCGCACATGCCAGTCCACCTGGTATTCCATCTCATCGTACACCGATTCCTGGTAGCTGGCGAAATCGGCGGCGGGGGCCATCGCCGCGTGCTCGAAGTAGGGGCCGGCCGCGCGCACCAGTTCCCTCGACAGCTCCGCCGGCGCGGTGAAATCGGTCGTCGGGTAAACCGACGATCTCACCAGCCGCACCCGCGCCCCGTCCGAGCTCAGCTCCAGCAACTTGAACCTGACCGAGGCCGGGCGCGGCCCCGTCTCCGTTGGGAACTCGCGTATGATCCATTCCGACCACTCACCGGGGCGCATTTGCGCCGCCGGCGCGCTGCCGCCGCGCTCATCGAACAGCAGGGCTCGATCATACCCTCCAGCGCCCTTGGGCAGCACCAGCCACAACCTGACACCTGGGCTGCCGCCCGCTTCTCGCGCGCCGCCGGTCGCGCCGTCCTCCACCGCCCCTACCGCGCCCGCTTCTCGCGGGCCGGTCTCCATCACCGTGATTACCCCCGCCAGCGAACCCTGGGGCGCGCCGGGCCAATCGCCGGCGGTCCCCAGCTTCAGTTCGGCTGCCCCCGGCTTGCGCACGCCGGCGCAGTATTCACGACCGGGCACCAGGTCCCACGACCACAACCCATGCGGCAGCGGCGCCACCACCATTCCTTGCTTCAGCCGCGACGGATATGACCCGGGGTAGGCGATAACGAGCGAGCTCAGCCCCTGGCGCTCGGCAGACTCCCAGATGGTCTCCGCCGTGATGGCGCGCGAATCGAAGGTGGACACCGGCCGGCGCCCTGGCGGATCGGTAGGCGCGGTGTCGTGCCAATTGCCCGCGCCGTGGCTGCCCGGCCACGCGCCGGTGGCGAGGGTCGCCCAGTTGGCCGGGGTATACGCGGGGATGCACGCCATC
>Ga0315296_10003715_pt1 | contig 12668 bp, 12 predicted proteins | sample YL17G14_18_MG_FD_203921 | JGI IMG/M metagenome (GOLD analysis project Ga0315296, IMG submission 203921) | Sediment microbial communities from Yellowstone Lake, YNP, Wyoming, USA - YL17G14_18 | ecosystem: Environmental > Aquatic > Freshwater > Lake > Sediment | place: USA: Wyoming | collected... | reverse complement strand
GGTATTCTGTCTCTATACCCGGTCCCCGTTCGACCAGGATGGCGCTGATGCGCTGGTATTTCTGCGCTTCCCTGGCAAAATTGGTGCGGCAATAGACCAGGAAGAGGTCAGCTTCGGTCGCGCCTACAACGAAACGCTTCTGACCGTTGAGCACGAAATGATCCTGCTTGAGTTCCGCTTTAGTGGTCGCTCCAAAAAAGTCCGAGCCGCCGCGCGGTTCTGTCAGTGCCTCGGCGCAGATGAGCTTGCCCTGCAGGATCGGCTTTAAATATTTCTCTTTCTGCTCCTCACTGCCGAAGACGGTTAACGCCTCCCCTACTATGGAAGGCATCACGAAGGCGCAGCCCAGGGTGATACCCAGGATGCCGATCTCCTCCTCGGCTACCACCTCGGCGGTCCAGGGCAGGCCGCGCCCACCCCATTTCGGATCAAAACGCAGACCCAGCAGGTGATGGACTGCCAGCTTCTCAATAAATTCCCGCGGGTACCTGATCTCGTCGTGGTCCAGAGCTCGCACCAGTTCATGCGGTACTTCATCCCGCACGAATTCCCGCACTTCCTTTTGGATGTTTTTTTCTTCTTCGGTCATCAACATTGGGTAGAACATCTCTTTTCCTCCTCATCGAATTCTACCATCATGATGGGACAGGTGTTCTGTATTTTAGTGTGAATTACCCGAAAAGTATGTGGCATTAGTCCAGGTGCTATATTCAATTGATCTCAAACCGCCATGCTTATCTGTTATAACCGGCCGAGATATTCTCTGGATATCCTAACCACAATTTTATTGCAGGGTACTTCTACGATACAAGAATTCAAGCTTCGGGTCCATCCGATCATAGACCATAACCTGGAGCAATAATGCCAAGCGCTTCTCCACGGTTCTGGGCACGCACAATTTCATCTAGAAGATTTGACATATTTCATTGCCTCATCCTATATTGGCTGGGCAGATGTGCCACCTGCAGCCGGGTCGAGGGGACCCGCAGGCGAAAATGGCGGACGAGGAGCCAACTGTCAACGCGGCGGAGTCTACCAATTTTTCACCTGGCCGAATTCGGGGGTGACATTCCCAGAAAGGATTAGTCGGGATTGATTTCACCGGCAACAAGGATGTCAAAATGTTTATTCATGATTTCGCTTAGGGGCGACCCTTGCCGTCTCACATCGACGTGCCGCCGGTGTTCGCGGCACGAACTTTGTGATCGTCCAAGGCGGTACGTACCCCTACATGGTATTTAGCCTCATCTCTAAAATTTAATATTTTTGATACCAATCGAACGGCACCTCGACTGTAAAAAAATCGCTAAATGGTTTGCCGAGTTCCGAGCACAATGCGGTGAGCCGGGCGAGACGCTCACGCCCGGTGGTGCGCAAAAAGTCGAAGCGGGTGTCGCTATCCATTCCAACGGCTTCCTGCCAGACAGCTCGTCCAACCGCAATGCCGGAGGCCCCGGCCTTGCAGGCCACCGTAATTTGTCGGATGAAGGTCTCGAAGGCAACGGCAGCGGAAAGCAAAATCCAGGGTGTGACGGAGGCGGAGGTGATTTCGGCGCAGGCCGCCGCCCATTGAGTTTTGTCCGGGTCAGCGGTATCGAGCGGGAACTCGGCTTTTAGCACATCCACGCCAAGGGGCGTCAGGCGGCGGGCAGTATCGGTGACAACGTAGCGTTTCTCGTCCGAGGCAAGTTCTTTGGCCGCCGGGTCGAGCGGATAGGAGAGCGGCTCGAGCATGATGGCCAGGTCGTATTTGCGACAGTCGTCCGCCACCTGTTTGACAAAGGCTTCGATTTCACCAGCCGTGGACGAATCGGGGTGGTAGTAAACCAGCAGTTTGATGGCGTCCGCGCCCATACGTTTGGCTTTTTCCACACTCCACCCAGGCAGTATCTGGGCAACCCGGGCATTCGGGTCACCGGTGTAGCCAGTCGATTCCACTGCCACCACCAGCCCGATCTGGTTTGGGACGGCATGTGCGGCAACGGCTTGGGCGGCGGAAAACTCCGGGTCGAGCAGGACGGCAGTCCCCAGGTCCGCGAGCGCGGCTGTAACCTCGAGCTTGAAGCAGCTCAAGTCCGAATTACTTGCCAAGGCGGAGTCCTCCGGGTTGAGCGCTTTGCGCAGGTTCTGGCGATGATCAAGGGCTAGGCAGGTAAACGTCCCGCGCGGGGAAGTACATTTTTGAAGGCCGCGTAATTTGCCGATGGTGAGAGTTTTCATGAGATATTCAACAAATGAGAGGAATGGGGTTGATGATTTACGGACAATTGACACGGAAAGCAGTCAGGATGCGATTTTTCAGGATGAAGCTGACATTGTGCTAGTGGCCCCAGGTGCAGATGGCGTCGAAATTCACGTCCACATCGGTGTATTCGGCGGTGAAGGTGGGTTTACCGGCTCGTAAGAAGGGCAGCATTTCATTAACCCAGCTATCAGAAAAGGCAACTTCGGTGATGGCGAATTCGAAGAACGAGAGCGAGTCGGCTACCATGTCGGGGGCATTTTTGAGGTTGACGGCCAGGCCGCGGGTGTGGGATTCGTCCGCCAGCCAATGCAGTATAAGCCAACTGGCCAACGTAAGTCAATGGGACACGGGGATTGATGTAGCGAAAAGGATTTACCAGCAGAAAATGCCGTCAGAGCTACTGATGAATTTCACACAAACGAACTTGAAAAATGTCCGTTTATGTTAGAATATGTTGTTTTTTTATGGGTAAGAACCTATAATTTAAAATAATCAGTTCAGACTACGCGCAGGAGACCGATGCTAAAAAAAGAACGTCAACGCGAAATTCTGAAGGTTATCGAAGACACTGAAAAGGTCGAGGTTGAGATCCTTTCCAAGCGTCTAGGCGTATCCGAGATGACCATCCGCAGGGACTTGGGCGAACTTGATCAGCGAGGCATGGTAGAACGGGTGCATGGGGGTGCTTTGCTAGCGCGTAATTCCCGGGATGTTGAGGCTCCTGTAATCGAGAGGACAAAAGAAAATACGGAAATTAAACAGCATATTGGGCGGCGGGTTGCCGGGATGATTCAAGATGGAGAGAAGATATTCCTGGGATCCGGTTCTACAACGTCTGCTGTGGCTGAAGCAATACTAAACCATCGCAATATAACCGTCATAACCAACGCCTTGAACATCGCCTACACTATGATATCTGCCCCCGAGATCAACGTTGCTGTGACTGGCGGCTTCTTACGCCGCTCTGAATTATCGCTGATCGGTCATTTCGCTGAACATGCGTTGGAAGGTGTGCAGGTCGACAAGGTCATCATCGGGATGCGCGGCATCGACCCGGTCAAAGGTCTGACCAGCGACAATATGGATGAGTTGATGACCGACCAGGCGATCCTGAACATCAGTAAGAACATCATCGTGGTGGCAGATCATACAAAACTGGGACACGTCGCCGCGATCCGCACTGCTCCGATTACCGCGGCGACGACCATTGTCACGAACAGCGGAGGTCCCAAGGACATCTTGCAGGCGATCCGCCAAATGCGTGTGCGGATCATCGAAGTATAATCACCTTTCATTGTCTTGGCTCATCAGATTAGTACAACGAGGTCAAAAACATGAAGCAAACTTCGGCGGGGTCACACACTCAACGAGAAATCCTCTCTCAGCCACAGGTATGGGCAAAGACCATTCACCGCTTGCAGAAACTGGAACCTTCCGGTTATCCCAACATCGCAGATTATGACCAGGTGGTTTTTTCTGGCTGTGGGTCTACTTATTATCTTTCCCGCTGGGCTGCGCGGGTATGTGAGTCCGCTCATGGGGTCATCAGCCGCGCGGTACCTGCCTCCGACCTCTTGCTCTTTCCAGAGGCGTGGTGGCATGCGGGCAAGAGGACATTATTTGTGGCTGTCTCACGCTCGGGCGAGACAACCGAGACGATCCGTGCACTGGAACATTTTCAGGCCGCGGGTTTGGGTGATATCATAGTGGTCACTTGCTATCCTGAGTGCCGCCTTGCCCGGCTTGCCCAGTACGTGATCGCTGTTCCGGATGCACATGAAGAGAGCGTGGCACAGACCCGCTCTTTCTCGAACATGCTCCTGGCTGTAATCTGGTTGATCACGAGAGATATCCCGGGTAACTTGCCCACTGTATTTTCCGAAGTGGGTCAACAACTCATAGCAGGAAATGTTGCCTTGGCTGAACGAATCGGCTGCGACGAATCGATCGAAAGGCTCTTCTTTCTTGGCAGCGGGCCAATGTACGGTCTGGCCAATGAAGCCATGCTGAAGATGAAGGAGATGTCTCTCAGTTACTCCGAATCTTTTCATTTTCATGAGTTTCGGCACGGACCCATGTCGATGGTAAACGGGCACAGCCTGATCGTTGGGTTGATCAGTGATTCGGCAGCAGCGCAGCAATACACCTTGTTACGTGAGATGAAAGCCATGGGAGCACGAATACTTGGCCTGCAAGACAAGGGTGATCCGCAGGCTGCCGAAGCCCTTGACGATCAGGTGCTGTTCCGGAGTGGCATTGCCGAAATTTGGCGTGCCCCTTTTTATTTACCCGTTTTGCAGCTCATGGCCTATGAACGTTCCATACACAAAGGATTAAATCCGGACCTGCCTGTCAATTTGAAATCAGTTGTGGTGCTCGATGACAATCTCTTCTGATCACATCTCGGTCCCTCTTGCGAGTATGATTGGTCATGGAACTATAAGAGCCCAGGTCGCGGCCTTGTCCTGGGAAGATGCGGTCGACCATGTCGGAGCGTTGCTGGTCAAGGCAGGCAAGATACACCCGGGCTACATCTCAGCGATGAAGCACGTCCTTCAAGAGATGGGACCTTACGCCGTGATCGCGCCTGGCATCGTCCTGCTGCACGCACGTCCCGAAGATGGAGTGCTGGAACCGTGTCTGGGCCTGGTCACCCTTTCAACTCCAGTCCCCTTTGGACACTCACAGAACGATCCGGTCGACCTCGTCTTCGCTCTGGGCGCGGTGGATAAAAAGGCGCACATCGTCGCGCTCAAACAGTTGGCGGAGATGCTCGAGAATCCAGATGTGTTGGATAAAATGCGGGCAGCACACAACGATCTCGAACTGCTCGAGGTTTTTGATTAGCAGCGGTTTAGGTCAAGGAAGCTTGATTTCATTCGAGGATGGTTCGGGAGGCACTATGAGAATCGCAACTTTGTGTGGGATGGGTTTTGGCACAAGCATGATGCTCAAGTTATTCATCGATGATATTCTCAAAGCAGAGGGAATCCGGGTCGAAGTTGTACCATGGGACCTTGGAACATTTAAAGGCCAGCAGGCGGATATTGTTGTAGCAGCTATGGATATGGAGTCGCACTTACGCTCGACAACCGCCCGCCTCGTACTGATCAAAAATCTGGTTGATAAAGCCGAAATTAAAACAAAGATACTGGATGCAATCCAGAGCCTTTCCAGTGAAGGGCCAAACCGAGGTTAAAGAGGAGGTGCAACTAAAGAGAACACTCAGGCTTTTCGATCCATCGTATAGAAAACATTCGTTCGACATCTAGATACCAGGAGGCTTAAAATGCAAATCTTACTCTTCATTATCGAACTGATCAAGATCCCGGCTATGATCTTGGGATTGATCTCGATGGTCGGCTTGATCATTCAACGCAAGACTTTTGGCGATGTCCTCTCGGGGACCATCAAAACCGTCCTAGGGCTGCTCATCATGAGCGTAGGCATCGGCGGATTGATCAACGCCTTGATTCCGATCCAGAACATGTTCCAGGCTGGCTTCTCGGCCACCTCATTGACGACCTTTGTAACCTTTGATGAGGGTGTGGTCGGAGCGGTCCAAAGCGCAAATCTGCAGGAGATTGGCGCCGCGATTGCCTGGACTATGCTGTTCGGCTACATCGTCCATATCCTGCTGGCGCGCGTCACGCCGTTCAAATATCTGTATCTGACCGGTCACATGATCTGGATCCATGCCGGTGCCTTTGCCATCCTGTTCCACTCCTTTGGACTGTCGCTCCTCTGGACGGTGGTATTGGCTTCACTCGTGGATGGCGCATACATGACCTTAATGCCCGCTCTGGCCCAACCAATCATGCGCAAGATTACAGGCAGTGATGAGATCGCCTTTGGTCATGGCCAGACATTGTTGAACATGCTTGGGGCGTGGGTCGGCATGCTGATCGGCAAGAAAGACGACTCGGCCGAGAAGCTCAAAGTTTCTGAAGGGCTGAACTTCTTCCGTGACATGGCCATCTCCATATCGCTGATCATGCTGGTGGTGGCCTTGGTTGCGGCCATCATTGCCATCGTGCAGGTTGGCATTCCGGCGTTTGAGAAGGACATCAGTGGTGGGCAGAACTGGCTGGTCTTCACCATTCTCCAGGCGCTGGGCTTTACAGCGGGCGTGCTCGTCTTGCTACAAGGCGTTCGCATGCTGATCGCTGAAATCGTTCCGGCCTTCAAAGGCATCGGCGAGAAAGCGATCCCGGGAGCCAAGCCCGCTCTGGATTGCCCGGTTATTTACCCCTTTGCCCCGAATTCCCTGATCATCGGCCTGATTTCCGGCACGATCGCCCAGGTCGTGGCGATGATTATCTTGGCCCTGATCAGTTGGCCCGTTCCGCTGCCCAGCATGATCGCAGCCTTCTTCGCCAGCGGTGCCGGCGCCATCTTCGGCAACGCCACCGGCGGTCGCCGTGGGGCTTGGGCCGGTGGTTTCCTGTGGTGCTTCGTTGGCTGGTTCCTGATCAGTTTCGCCTACAAGTTCCAGGTGTTTGGCGATCTGACCGCCATGGGCGCCACTGCGCTCGGATTCACAGTCCCGGATGCCATCATACCGGGCATTGTGATCTGGGGCATCGCCAAGCTGTTCGGCGTTTGAGTCTGATCAACGAGAAGAGGATTGGGATCGGGGAGGATACTCTCAATCCTCTTCTCCGCATCGGCGTTCGAGTATGGGAACCGTTATTGTCAATGGCATCATCCTCACCCCGGATGAAAAGTTATCCGGGCAGGCTATGGTTGTCGAGGGTGGACGTATCGCACGGATTGATCCAATAGGGCTTGTTGAGCCGCAATCCAACACGATCGACGCCCGCGGTTTATACGTCACTCCCGGTCTGATCGATCTTCACGTCCACGGCGCTGATGGATTCGATACGATGAATGCAACACCGGAGGCGATCCACGGCATGGGTCGTTTCTTTGCGCGCCATGGCGTAACCTCTTACCTGCCAACGACCGTAACTGCCTCAGCGGAGGACACTCTCGCAGCCATTCAGAATCTCAGCGCAATATCCCTCCCTTCGGACGGAGCTTGTCCTCTCGGAATTCATCTGGAAGGTCCTTATCTGAGTCATGATTATCGTGGGGCACAGTCGCCTCATTATTTGCGCCCGGCTGATATCAAAGAATACAAACTCTGGCTCGAAAATGGTCAGGTTAGGCTGATCACGGTCGCTCCTGAAGTGGAAGGCGTTTTAGGTTTGATTGAGGCAGGCGCCGAGGAAGGAATCGAATTCGCGGCCGGGCATAGTGCCGCCTCCTATGAACAGATGCGTCTCGCCATCGACCAAGGATTGCACCAGGTCACCCACACCTTCAATGGGATGCCGCCTCTTCACCATCGTACACCCGGCGTGTTGGGCGCTGCCTTGAGCGAGGAGCGGCTCAGGTGCCAAATTATCGCGGATGGTGTCCATGTCCATCCAGCAGTTGTCAAGTTATTAGTGAAATCAAAGGGTGTCGACCGGACGATCTTGATTACAGATGCGATGTGCGCCACGGGATTACCAGACGGGGATTACGCATTGGGAGATCAGCAGGTCCAGGTCAGGGGTGGAGTGGCGCGCACACAGGCGGGCGGGCTGGCTGGCAGCACTCTAACCCTCGACCAGGCCCTGCGCAACAGCATGCAATTTGCTGGTCTGTCGTTCCAGGAAGCTCTGCCGATGGCGACGCGCGTCCCGGCGGCCGCGATGAACTGGGAGGGCAGGAAAGGCGTCATCGCCCCGAACGCCGATGCCGACATCCTTATTATGGACGACCGTTATCAGGTGCGACTGACCATGATCGGCGGTCGCGTCGTCTATAGCGATCTCTGACGAGATCCAAATCTGCTCGAATGCACCCTACGGTTCGGAGGATACGATGAAGAAGTTTTCAACGAAGTATTTGAACACGACTATTGAACTCTTACTCCGCATTCGTGACGAGGAGCAGGATGCCCTGGAACAGGCAGCCAAAACCATGGCAGATGCCGTTGAGCAGGGTCACTGCCTGTTTGCCTTTGGCTGCACCCATTCCTCGCTGCCAATCCAAGACCTTGTTTACCGGGCTGGCGGTTTCATGTTAGTCAACCCAATCTACGGACCGGGAATCACGGCGTTGGATATCAAGCCCACGACGATCTCTTCGGCAATGGAACAAATGCAGGGCTATGCCAAGGTAATCCTGGATAACAGCCCGGCCAAAGCCGGTGATGTCCTGATCCTCGTTTCGGTCTCCGGGCGCAATGCGGTACCTGTGGAACTCGCTCAATTGGCAAGGGAGCGCGGTCTCAAGGTCATCGGCGTGACGTCGAAGGAGTACAGCCAGGCCGTCTCCTCACGTCACCCATCGGGCAAGAAGATGCACGATTTTGCTGATATCATCCTCGACAATAAAGCCCCCAAAGGGGACGCGGTTCTCGAGGATAAGGGAGTGATGCAGAGATTCAATCCGGTTTCCGGTGTGACGTCAACGGCGATTCTACAGGCACTCGTAGCAGCGACAATCGAGGAACTTCTTCAACGTGGTTTCACACCCCCTGTTTTCCTGGCGGCTAATGTGGATGGCGGTGCAGAATACAATGCCCGTTTGATCAAGCAATATCGCGATCGAATCTTTTATATTTGACGAGGGTCGTTGAAGATCGCACAATTTACGGTTACCGATCCCGTGGGTTTACATGCGAGACCCGCCGCACTGTTTGTCAAGCTCTCGAACGAATTCAGGGCGGACATCCGAATACGCAATTTAAGCGACCCGGGTGAATGGGTGAATGCCAAAAGCATCCTCAGCTTACTAACGGCTGCAGTGAAACAGAACGACCGTATTGAAATCCAGGCAGAGGGTGCTGATGAGGAGGCTGCGGTGGAAAAGCTCGAGGCGCTGGTGCGCTCAGATTTCAGCATAGAGGGTTAGGGAGGTGCAATGACTACCCTGACCACGATTGGCAAGCTGCGCGGCTTGCAGCAGTGTGCCCTTCCGAACGGCACCTTTTCCATATTGTCACCCCGCCCAAAGAAAGCCTCCATGCTCGCCCGATGCAGATTTTCTGCTCTACCGCAAAGAGTTGATCGAAATAAATTTTCCCGACCAGGCCGACAATGACCAAACCCGATCCCATTACGTTCAAGGGAATTGCAGCTGCTCCTGGCTTGGCACAGGGCCCACTCTATATTTGGCGGGAGCAAACCCTGAAACTACCGCCGCCGTATCATTGCGACGATCCGCAGGCTGCTTACCATAGGATCCGGGCTGCTGTAGACCAGGTTAAGCTGGAGCTTGAAAAAGTTAAAAGCCGTACCCTGAACGAGCTTGGCAAGGAAGAAGCCGCTATCTTTGATGCTCACCTGATGATGGTGGATGATGTGTCATTGCACGGGATGGTTAAGGCCGATTTGGAATCAGGCAAAAACCCGGAAGCCGCCTGGTACGACGCTTGTGAAAATTTCGCTGGAATGCTGGCCGCCATTCCGGATCCAACCTTAAGTGCCCGCGCTGCCGATGTTCGTGATATTGAACACCGGGTTCTGATCCACTTGCTGGGACTGCCGGTTGTGCAGAATGACCTCCGTCAGCCAGCCGTTCTGGTTGCACGCGATTTTACGCCCTCGCAAATGGCAACCATTGATCGGGCTAAAGTTCTGGCATATTGTACAGCAGAAGGTGGACCGACCTCCCACACAGCCATCCTGGCGAAAGCTTTGGGCATTCCGGCTGTGGTCGCATTGGGTGAAACCTTTCTGGACCTTCAGCCTGGTCAGCCGGTGCTGGTGGATGCATTTGCCGGAGAGATTACTGTTAATCCTACCAGCGCCCAGATGGATGCCTTTATCTTGCGCAAAGAGCAAAACGATGCCCAGACTGGACAGGATATCAAGGCTGCCTTCGAAGCGGCGGTAACGCGCGATGGTGTCAGGGTTGAAGTCGTTGCCAATATTGGCAGTGCGGTAGATGCAGAAACCGCTCTTGCTCACGGGGCCGAAGGGGTAGGCTTATTCAGAACGGAGTTTTTGTATTTGAATAGCAAATGCCTTCCCACCATAGACCAGCAGGTGCAAGCCTATCGACAGGTGATCGAGATTCTGGGCGGCAAACCACTCGTTGTCCGTACCATGGACATCGGTGGAGACAAAACTGTTGAATACCTGGGAATTGAAAAAGAGCAGAATCCATTCCTGGGCTGGCGCGGAATTCGCATGATCAGTGAAAAACCGGAGCTCCTGCGCGATCAGTTCTATGCCCTCCTGAAAGCCGGGTTGGGGACAGACCTTCGCATCATGGTCCCGATGGTTTCCGGGGTTGACGAGGTTATTCAGGCGCGTGCATTGTTCGAGGAAGCACAAGCGCGGATAAAAAATGAAATCCAAGGCAAGTCGGGGAATGTGCAGTTCGGCATCATGGTTGAAGTGCCGTCTGCTGCATTGATGGTGGAACACTTTGCCCCGTATGTTGACTTTTTTAGCATTGGCACCAACGATCTGACGCAATATACCCTGGCGGTGGACCGGACGAACGCCCGGGTCGCTTCACTGGCAAGTGCTTTTGCGCCGCCTGTGCTCAAACTGATCGAACGGACAGTCCGGATGGCGCATGTGCATAAAAAATGGGTAGGCATGTGCGGCGAGTTTGCCGGTGAACAGATGGCTTTGCCATTCCTGCTGGGTGTGGGTCTGGACGAGTTCAGCATGTCGGCAAGCTCAATTCCGGCTGCCAAGCGCATGATCCGTTCACTAAACCTGGAGGATTGCCAAAAGGTTGCCCATCAGGTTCTGGACCTGCCAACTGCAGCAGCAGTACAGGATGCTCTAAAAGAGTGGATAAGTGGCAGGATAAAATCGACAGGATAATCTCCTTGCCAGGCAGTACTGAGAGGGAATCCATGGCTTTCCAGTTACGGACTTTTCGAGAGGTTCTCTCGAAAAGTCCGCAGATTTTTTCCTGGACCGGGTAAACAGCGATAATTCTCCGGCTGATAGTAATGCGTTCCCTGATTACATTGATTCCTTGCCCCGAACACGACACACAATGGCGAGATGTTAATCACCAGACGGTGTTGTAACTACCCGTCCACGATGTACTTTCCAGAGCCCCAGGATTAGCCACACAGTGACCCCTATCACTCCTGTGAATCCACCAAGCAACGGGTTGACATACGGGAATAAAATGCGCCAGATGCCATATACCTGACCATTGAACGCTCCATGAATCCATCCGGCCAGGATCGAGCTACGATTCTGCAAAGTCAATTCGTTTATATAGATACCTATGGCTGTCGTCATAGCCAGCATGCCAACGATGCCCAATAAGGGGTAACATGGGTAGTTGAAGCCTACCGCAATCAATGGTGCATGCCACAGCCCCCAAATCACACCCACAATAGTGTAGGCCTTGAGTTTGCCCAGCGGCATCAGTTTTGGCAGAAGGTAACCGCGCCAGCCAAATTCCTCGCCAAAGCCAAATATGCCGTTTATCGTAGGACCGAGGAACAGGCTGGCCAAGAATACTGCCGGCAGAATCGACGCCGAAGAAGGCATAGTCGAAGTCTCGGCACCGGTCGAACCCAGAAATGCACGGAAATCTGCCAACTGCCAGTCCGGTTGACCCAGGCCCAGAAGCCAGGTCAAAGCGTAAGCAGCAATGAAGCAGGCCGGTACAACCAGTGCCGAAGTAAGGTACGGTCTCAATGGACCAATGCGAAAGTTGGTAATGGCAAAACCCTCATGCGTGATCAATTTGATCGTGAGCACAGTGGCAACCGCTGGCACCCACATCACCCCTGCGATAATAAACTGACCGTAAAACGGGGGGACTCCTGTCAAACGAAACCCTGCCAAGATCAACGTGCCCTCGATGGCGTAGGTTATGCCAAAAGTAATGATCAGGAATGAGATTATGCCTTTGCGATCAATCATGGTGTGGTTTCTCCCTGGCGATCTGGCCTGGTAGTCTGCGGCGCAAGATCCAATGCCAGGCCGCATAACTTGAAACTCGGTTGACAATATCAACTTAACTGCTTATGGACGGCTGCCGTAAAGTAACCCAAATGAGGATCATTGGGATCAACGATCACAATAATTATACCAATATTGATTTTGACATCTTATGCTTGCGAAATGAATAACTTTACAAACCTATGAACAAGCATATTCGAATTTTCGATAAAAAAAGCAAGGAATCACGTCTAAATGGTTGTGAGTCCCGTTCCAGTCCTGTACAAGGTTTAGTAAAAAATGAAAAAAAGGGGGTTCGGTAGGATTCGTCGCGCAGCAAGCCCGAAGGGCACACCCTATGGGAGCCCGCAGGGCGTATCCTGCGGACCCTCTAGGGAACCTGCGACCAAGCGTATTCAGGCTAAATTCCAGTTGGGTTGCGATTACGTGCTCTATTGGGGCGTCGAATATGCCAGGCAAAATCGAAAAGCTCATGCCTT
>Ga0315296_10003714_pt1 | contig 12669 bp, 9 predicted proteins | sample YL17G14_18_MG_FD_203921 | JGI IMG/M metagenome (GOLD analysis project Ga0315296, IMG submission 203921) | Sediment microbial communities from Yellowstone Lake, YNP, Wyoming, USA - YL17G14_18 | ecosystem: Environmental > Aquatic > Freshwater > Lake > Sediment | place: USA: Wyoming | collected... | reverse complement strand
AGCTTTCGCCGTCGGGGCTCGACGTCAGACGGAGCTGTTGAGTCCCGTCCCAGCTGACCATCCAGATGTCGGAGTCGCGCTTGTCCTTTTCGGCGTCCACGGTCGAAACAGTATAGGCCACCCATTTCCCCTCGGGTGAAATCTGCGGGTCGCCCACGCTCCGGATCTTGAACATGTCGTCGAGCACGATCGCCCGCTTGGCCGGCTGTTGGGCGAGCACAATGGGTACGGATAGGGCTAAGGCCGCGAGGGCGATGACGGCGATGGCCGTCAAACGTTTGAAATCTTTTCTCTTTTTTACGATAAGCTTTTGCGTTTGGCTGTCTTGTTTTCGCATGAGTCTTATATATCGCCAGTCGCCTTCCTCTGTCAATGCCGCGCCGCTTGACCTTATCGCCCGAGGAACATATGATTTCCCTGCGTGTTCGAGACATAGGCGGAAAGCTCAGCCATTGTCTTCGGAAAGGAGTGGACTGAATGAAACGCATACCGACATTCTTCATTCTCGCGCTCGGCGTCGGCGGAATAGCCCTAGCCCAGCAGCCTTCGGCCCAAGACCAGCAAAAAGCCATGGAGGCATACATGAAAGCCGGCGCGGTCACGGCCGACCATGCCCATTTGAAGTACTATGTGGGCGTCTGGGATGTTACGACTACGATGTGGACGTTTCCGGGCACGCCGCCCCAGACTTCCAAGAACCGCTATGACGCCGCGCTCATTCTCGGCGGCCGGTACGTCCAGATGAAATTCAGCGGGATGATGATGGGCCAGCCGTTCGTTGAGCCGGAGGCCGTGCATTATTAGGATGGAGAAAAAAAGAAATTTTTTTTAAAACCAAATTCGGCTATAATAAAAAGGCATATTTGGAAGGAGTTTGATAATAACCCTATAAGGAGGAAACCATGAAACGTTTTGGCCTGACGTTTGGTCTTGTCTTGAGCCTAGCTTTTCTTCTGGCGCTGCCTTCCGCCGCCTTCGCCCAGGGAGGTCAAGTCCGTGCAAGTCTAAAAGCCAGCGTTACGCAAAGACTGGGAACGGACGCCGATATCACTATCGAATTCAGCCGGCCGGGCGTAAAAGGAAGAAAAATATGGGGTGCCTTGGTGCCCTACGGTCTAGCTCCCGGAAACCAATATTCCAAAAACAAGCCATTTCCCTGGCGGGCGGGCGCTAACGAAAACACCACCATTGAATTTAAAAAAGATGTTCTTATTGAAGGGAAGCCATTGCCCGCGGGAAAATACGGCATCCATATGATCCCCTCGGAAAAAGACTGGATCATCATCTTCAGCAAGAATAATTCCGCATGGGGAAGCTTTGCCTATAGCCAGGAGGAAGATGCCCTCCGCGTCACGGTCACTCCGGTAAAAGCTCCCCACCAAGAGTGGTTGATATTCGGGTTTGAAGATCTGGCGGGAACATCGGCCACCGCTTACCTTCACTGGGAACAACTGAAAGTCCCCTTTAAAATTAAGTTGGCCCAATAGTTAGCAGAACAGATTCTTAGGACGGCTTTCCTGAAGCGCAAGCCTATTGCGACCTAAAAGAGGGAATATTATAAAAAAGTTTATTTATACAGTCTTTGGATTGGCGCTGTTTCTCAACCTCCAGGGAAAAGCCCAACAGGGTGCGGTTGCCAATGCCGCAGATTTGGAAATCGCCCTTCACAAGCTTAATGTCCTTGGGAGCGTCCTCTATGTTGGAGCTCATCCGGACGATGAGAATACAGCTGTTTTGGCCTACCTTTCGAAGGGACGAAAATATCGGGCGGCCTACCTGTCGCTCACTCGCGGCGAGGGCGGCCAGAATCTGATAGGTCCGGAACAGGGAGCTGAAATAGGCATGATTCGAACTCAAGAGCTCATGGCGGCCCGCCGGATCGACGGAGCCGAACAATTTTTTACGCGCGCCGTCGATTTCGGCTATTCAAAGACCGCGCAGGAAACATTTGATTATTGGGGGAAGGAAAAAATTCTTGCCGATATCGTCTGGGTGATTCGAAAATTCCGCCCGGATGTGATCATGTCCCGTTTTACAGCCGAGAACTCCGGAGGACATGGCCACCACATTGCGTCCGGACTGTTGGTTAAAGAGGCATTCACGGCTGCCGCTGATCCGAATCAATTCCCTGAACAGTTGAAATATGCGTCGCCCTGGAGGGCCAAAAGACTGTTATGGAACACCTGGCGGCCTACTCAGGAAGAGATTAAAAACCAGTTGCGGGTCGATACGGGCAAATATAATCCTTTATTGGGAAAATCGTACTCGGAGATAGCCGGAGAGAGCCGATCCCAACATAAAAGCCAGGGATTCGGCTCGACCGGGCGGCGAGGAATTCAATACGATTACTTTGAGCTTTCGGCCGGAGACCCGGCGACCACGGATCTTTTCGAGGGGATCGATGTATCATGGAATCGAGTTCCCGGCGGGCGAAAAGTGGGCCTCCTCTTGGCTGAGAGCTTGAGGTCTTTTGACCCCCAGCAACCCTCAAGATCAATCCGCGGCTTGCTGGGTGTTTATGCCGAGTTAACCAAGCTCCCTGAGGACAATTGGGTTCGTGTTAAAAAAGAAGAATTGTTGCGTGTCATTCAGGCCTGTGCCGGAATCTGGATGGAGGCTATGGCCAACGATTTTGCGGCTGCTCCGGGAGACGCGGTTCAAATAAAAATGTCGATCGTCAATCGATCCGACCACCCCTTTACGCTTCACAGTCTAGGCTTTCCAAAAATCGCCCCTGATTCCGTATTCGATCGCTCCCTAAAAAACAACGATCCTCTAGCGATCGAGCAAACGATTTATATCCCCAAGGCTTTTCCCCTTTCCCAGCCCTATTGGTTAGAGGCTTCCCATCGAGAAGGCATATTTTCGGTCGGGGATCAAAATCTCATCGGACTGGCAGAAAACCCTCCCCCCATCAGTGCTAAAATTGGATTAAGCGCCGATGGACAGCTTCTGGAATATTCCATCCCCCTGTTTTTTCGATGGACGGATCAGGTGAACGGCGAACTTTATCGGCCTTTCGAGATCAGACCAAGGGTGACAATCCAGATCGAAGATAAAGTCAGTATTTTTGCCGGTGAAGATCCTAAGAAAATAAAAGTCAGGCTAAAGAGCCACTCTAAAAATGTCGCCGGTCTGATCCGGCTCAAAGGATCGGATATTTGGAGAATAACCCCGGCCAGCCTTCCCTTTTCTTTGGCCGGAAAATATGAAGAAGGCGAGGTCACGTTTGACGTTTCCCCGCCGAAAAATGCCGACGAGGCCGAGCTGACGGTGGAAGCCGAGGTCGGAGGAGAAAAAATAAGCCGGGCCTTTGTGGAAATTTCGTACCCCCACATTCATCGGCAAGTCTATTTCCCGGACAGCCAACTCAAAGTCGTCAAGCTGGATGTCAAAACCGAAGGAAAGAGACTTGGCTATGTCATGGGGGCTGGGGATGAAATTCCCGATGCCCTCCAAAATCTTGGGTACGAAGTGATCCAGCTAAATGATGGGATGCTTGAAAACATGGATCTTTCCCAATTCGATGCTATCATTACAGGCGTCAGGGCCTATAATACGCGGGACAGCCTTAAGCTCACGAAGGAAAGGCTTCTCCAATACGTTGAACGCGGCGGGACCCTCGTCGTCCAGTATAATGTGGCCTCCGGTCAGTTGGCCAACCGTATCGGTCCCTATCCTTTGACCATTGGCAGAGACCGCGTGAGTGTAGAAAACGCGCCGGTTGCCTTTCTCGCTCCAGAGCATCCGCTTTTAAATTTTCCCAATAAGATCAATCAAAAAGATTTTGAAGGGTGGATTCAGGAGAGAGGTTTGTACTTTGCTACTCAGTGGGACGAAAAGTATGAAACGGTTCTCTCTTGCCACGACCCCGATGAGTCGGATAAAAAAGGCGGTCTCTTGTACGCTCGATATGGAAAAGGAGTTTTTATCTACACCGCCTACGCCTGGTTTCGACAGTTGCCGGCGGGCGTGCCGGGTGCGTTTCGGCTTTTTGCCAACATGATTGCGGCGGGGAAATACACTGGAAAACCTCCTGACGGGAAAAACTGAAGACGAGCGGGAACGGCCTCCCTTCTTCTCGTCGTGGAGCCGTTTGTATGCCGCCGTATTGTTGATTTTGGCGTTTCAAGTTCTCCTCTTCTATCTTTTCACAAAAGCTTTTGAATAAATGACGGCTTCGATAGTTTGATGAAAATTCCGGTCTCTCTCTCTTGGAGCAATCCTTTATGGTGATTCCCACGAATCAACTCCCGCATCTTCCGCTCTTGGTTAACGACTATTTTTACGACTATGGCAAAGTCCATGAATTTTACAATGGCGACTTTCGGGAGCTTGCTGCGTTCCGGGGCCAAACCGAGAGAGTTCAATCGCGTCACATCCCGCGGGAAGACTTAACCGCGGTTTTGAACGAACAAAACAAAAGTTACGGATGCGGGCCTCAGACTCTTGGTCAGATCGAGAAAATCGTCCGGGATCAAGCCTGCGCCGTTGTCACCGGACAGCAGGTCGGGCTATTTTCTGGGCCGCTCTACACACTCTATAAAGCCCTGACCGCGGTCAAACTCTCGGAACACCTTAACCACTGCCGTCTCGGGTGTTTTGTGCCGATCTTTTGGCTGGCTTCGGATGACCACGATTTGGCGGAGATCGATCATATCGCCCTCATGGATAAAAATAACCGGCTTGAAGAAATCCGCTGCCCAATTCCTTCATTCGAATTCAAGATCCCCGCCTCGAATATCAGGTTGCCCTTAGAAATTTTAGATTGTATCCAGCAGCTGAAGGATTTAACCCTGGATTCCGAATTCAAGGCGGAAATTCTCGACCATTTGAGTGAAGCCTACGAGCCCGGCCGATCTTTTGTCGAGGCTTTTGCTCGATGGATGACCCGATTGTTCAAGTCCTATGGATTGATATTGATCGACGCCAGCCATCCTCGCCTGAAAGAAATGGGGAGCGACATCTTTTATCACGAGATCGCCGAAGAGTCACCCTCGACCCAGCAGGCCATCGCTACCTCCCAGAGATTACGGCAAGCCGGATACGACACGCAAATTCCTCTCCACGAGGGGATCCTCAATATTTTTTATACGGAGCGGGAACGGCGGACCATTCAATGGAAGGAGGGTGCTTTCGGCATCAAAGGCACGGCGCCCACGATCAAGAAAGAAGAGCTCCTGACTTTGGCGAGGGAAAAGCCGTTTTTATTCAGCCCGAATGTCCTTCTCCGCCCGATCTATCAGGATGCCCTTTTGCCCACGGTCGTTTACATCGGCGGTCCGGCGGAAATCGCTTATTTCGCTCAGATGAAAGGAGTTTACGAACGATTCCGTTTGCCGATGCCCGTGATTTATCCGCGAAAGAACGCAACCGTCGTCGAAAAGAAGGTCGATCATATCCTGAAGAAATACGATTTGAACATTCCGGACCTCTGGCACAACGCGGCCGGGATCATCGGAGAAATCACCAAAAAACAAATTCCTGATTCTATGGACAAGGCCTTGCTCCTCGTCCGCGATCATGTGGAGCAGGACCTTGAATCCCTGAAGGGGAAGATCATGGCCTTCGAACCCACTCTCAAAGATTCCATCGATCTCGCCAAGGGCAAAATGAATCAGCAACTGAAATTCATAGAAAAAAAGATTTTGCAGGCGGCCACGAAACGAAACGAAACCGCGATTCAGCAACTCCACAAGGCCATCAACAATCTCTATCCGAACCAACATCTTCAGGAACGGGTGTTTAATATCGTGCCGTATTTAATAAAATACGGTTATGCCTTTATGGATAAACTCGATCAGGCGATCGATCTTGATGAGCATGACCATCAGATGATATTCATGTGATGGATTCCATTCCTTCAAGGAGACTGTTATGGACCTAGATGCTTTAGCGTTTGGGGCCCATGCCGACGACGTAGAGTTGGCTTGCGGCGGCACGCTTATTACGTTAGCGGCGTTGGGCCATAAAACCGGAGTCATCGTCCTGACCCAAGGGGAGATGGCCACCCGGGGCAGCGTCGAAATCCGCGCTCATGAGTTTATGAATTCGGCGGAGATGATGGGTTTAGCGGCGCATCACATGCTGGACATTCCTGATGGACGGGTTGAGGTAACCTGGAAGAACAGACTCAAGATCATCGAAGCCCTGCGAGTCCACAAACCGAGAATCGTTTTTGCGCCCTATTGGATCGACCGTCACCCGGATCATGAACAAACGTCTCATCTCGTGGGCCAAGCGGCGTACCTGGCCGGATTGAAAAAACTCGAAACGGGACACCCCCCTTTTCGACCCCATAAAGTCATTTTTTATGCGACGAGATTCGAGTTCACGCCTTCTTTTGTCGTCGATATTTCTGACGCCCACGAACAAAAAATGAAAGCGATCATGGCCTACAGATCCCAATTCCATGGTCAGGATCATGCCGAATCCGAGAACGAGGATACACCCATCGGCAGGCCCGAATTCCTGGACAGCATCGAGACCCGAGACAGACGGTATGGCGCCTCTGTCGGTGTGAAATACGGCGAGCCCTTTCTCGTTCGGGAAGCCATCAAACTGAAGGATCCGGTTGAATTTTTCGGGCCGGAGTACTTATGGACAATCCCATGAAGATCAGCAGTTTTATCCATCATCGAGGAGGATCCTCCACATGAAAATCGGAATCGTCTGCTATCCGACCCATGGGGGGAGCGGAGTTGTGGCCTCGGAATTGGCCATCGGCTTGGCGAAAAAGGGTCATGAGATGCATATCGTCAGCTATGCGCCGCCCTTTCGTTTGCGTACGTTTCATCAAAATATCTTTATTCATGAGATCGAAGTCGCGTCCTATCCGCTGTTCAAGTATCCCCCGTATGAGTTAGGGCTGGTCACCAAATTGGTGCAACTGGCCGAAGCCCATGATCTCGACCTCATCCATGCCCATTATGCGGTTCCCCATGCGGCCAGTGCCTACCTGGCAAAGCAGATTTTCAATTCTTCACGGCTGAAGACGATCACCACCCTCCATGGCACGGATATTACCCTGGTCGGCGCCGATCCGTCATTTCAGCGGGTCGTCAAATTTGCCATTGAGAAATCCGACGGAGTGACGGCGGTCTCTCGCTATCTCATGAAACGCACGATCGAAGAATTCGACATCCGGCGTGAGATCCGGGTCATCCCCAATTTCGTCGATGTTAATCGACCGGCAGAGAATCGCGACCTGTGTTCCCGAGAAGCGTTCGCGCCGCGTAGAGAGAAGATCTTGATGCATGCCTCCAATTTCCGTCCGGTGAAAAGGATCGGAGACGTCGTCCGCATTTTTGCCCGGGTTCGTGAACAGATCCCGGCCAAACTCCTGTTGATTGGCGATGGGCCCGAGCGACTTTTCATCCAACAGTTGGTCAGAGAGCTAAAGCTCAGCTCTGATGTCCATTTCCTCGGGGAACAGGATCAGTTGGAGCCCCTCTTTTTCTGTGCCGACTTGTTTCTCTTGCCCAGCGAACAGGAAAGTTTCGGATTAACGGCTCTTGAGGCCATGAATTGCGGCGTCCCCGTGATCGGCACCGAAAGCGGCGGATTGCCCGAGGTCATTACCCATGGAGAGACAGGATATTTATTCCCTGTTGGCGATATCGCGAACATGGCGGCGAAGGCCATAGCCCTTCTGAGCGATCCGGCCCGGCATGAACTCTTTAAGACGCAGGCCAGGAGACGCGCCGTGCAATTTTTCAACGCCGATCAGATCATCCCTCAGTATGAAGCCTTTTATGAAGAAATATCGAAAGCGTAACTCATGCGTTCTTTAGACTGGATCTTATTGAGTTCATTTCTCTTATTTGTGGCTGTCTATGGGGTTTGGAAAACGCGGGGCAAAAAGGATATCCAGGGCTACTTTCTGGCGAATAAATCGACCCCTTGGTATGTCATTACGATTTCCATCATGGCGACTCAGGCCAGTGCCATTACATTTCTTTCCACGCCGGGACAGGCCTATGTGGACGGGATGCGGTTTGTTCAGTTCTATTTCGGATTGCCCATCGCCATGGTCATCCTCTCCATAACGGCCGTTCCCATTTTCCATAAACTCAAGGTGGTTACGGCCTATGAGCTTTTGGAACAGAGGTTTGATCTGAAAAACCGCGCCTTAGGGAGTATTCTTTTTCTCATCCAGCGCGGCCTGGCGGCCGGATTCACGATTCTCGCGCCGGCCCTGATCATTTCTGTCATTCTCGGTTGGGATTTCCGTCTGACGATTTTCATGATTGGAGGCCTGGTAATCATCTACACGGCCGCCGGCGGTACGGAGGCCGTCTATAAAACGCATCTTTTGCAGATGGCCATCGTTACGGCGGGAATGGCCGCGGCGCTATTTATGGTTTTCCGTCGACTGCCGCCCGATATTTCATTTTCGAGTGCCATTCATGTGGCCGGGAAACTTGGAAGACTCAATGTTATCAATTTTGCTTTTGACTGGAAGGACCGCTACAATTTTTGGTCGGGTCTCATCGGGGGGGGCTTTTTGGCTCTTTCCTACTTCGGGACGGACCAGTCCCAGGTCCAGCGCTACCTTACCGGACGTTCGATCGCCCAAAGTCGCCTCGGGCTCCTCGCCAATGGAGTGCTCAAAGTCCCCATGCAATTCATCATTCTTTTCATCGGAGCCATGATCTTTGTTTTTTATCAGTTCGTGACTCCGCCGTTGTTTTTTAATCCGGTCGAGACCGCCAATATCAAAAATAGTTCATACGGGGACGCTTATACGAAATTGGAAACGGACTATCATCGCTTGAACGGGGAGAAGCAGGAGCAGATCAGGAACATGTTGGCTGCCATTGAGAGCCGAAAGGACGAGGATTTGGATAATGCTCTCCAAAGGCTCCGGCGGACGAGAGAATCGGAATTTGGCGTCCGACAAGAAGCCATTCAACTCATCAAAAAAGGAAACCCAAGGGCCGAGACCAATGACACGAATTACATCTTCCTAACTTTTGTGACCCACTTTTTGCCGGTCGGGCTTGTCGGGCTGGTCCTGGCGGCTATTCTTTCGGCGTCAATGTCGTCGTCATCCGCCGAACTCAATGCCCTGGCTTCAGTAACCGTTGTCGATATTTACAAACGCCTGGGCAGGCGAAATGCCTCGGAACGGCATTATCTTATCGTCTCGAAATTGGCCACGGTTTTTTGGGGACTGTACGCCATTAGTTTTGCCCAATTTGCGAACCACCTCGGCTCATTGATTGAGGCCGTGAATATCATGGGTTCTTTATTTTACGGCACGATTCTGGGAATTTTTTTAATCGCGTTCTATTTTAAAAACATCGGGGGACATGCCACATTTATCGCGGCGATCATTGCCGAACTGGCCGTGCTGGCCTGCTATTTTTTTACGGAAATTCCCTATTTATGGTTTAACGTCATCGGATGTCTGATTCTCGTATCTTTGGCCCACATCATGAACCCTCTCCTTCCAGAAAAGAAACAAAGGCCGATTTGATCAGATGTCGCTGTTCGCAAGACCGGCCCTGTAGAAGACAAATCTAAGTCCTAACTGAGAGCTCAGTGAGCCGAGTTGACTTTGTCCCCCTGCCTTGTTAATCTTTAATTAATAAAAAGGTCAACCGTGGCCATCAAATGCCCGAAATGTCATTTTGACAATCCGGAGACTCAGAACTTCTGCGGAGATTGCGGGACAAAGCTCAGTTCTCTGGAAGAGGCCGCTTTCTCCCAGACCAAGACTCTTCGGTCTCCGCTCAAGACCTTGGCCAAGGGGACCACGCTCGCCGGCAAATACAGCATCATCGAGCCGATTGGCAAAGGTGGGATGGGAGTTGTCTACAAGGCTGAAGATATCAGGCTCAAACGGACCGTCGCCCTCAAGTTTTTGCCGGCAGCGGTCTTAGAGTATCCGGATGCCGGAGAACGGTTCATCCGGGAGGCTCGGGCGACGGCCGCGCTCTCGCATTCTCACATCTGTACGATCCATGAGATCAATGAAGAAGAGGCGGAACCCTTCATCGTCATGGAATTCATTGACGGCCAGAGTCTGAGGCAGAAAATCGCCGGAAAACCTATGGATCAAAGTCAAGCCCTGGATATTGCCATCCAGGCGGCGGAAGGACTCAACGAAGCCCAAAAAAAAGGGATCGTCCATCGGGACATCAAGCCCGGGAACATCATGATCACAACGGCTGGCCAGGTGAAGATCATGGATTTTGGCCTGGCCAAAGTCCTGGGGGAATCGCTCATCACCAAAGAACCGATGACGATGGGGACAGCCGCTTATATGTCGCCCGAGCAGGTCCGCGGAGAAATCCTGGATCATCGGACCGACATCTGGTCTCTGGGAGTCGTGCTTTATGAGATGCTGACAGGGCAGCTTCCGTTCAAAGGGGACTATGAGCAGTCACTGATGTATGCCATCGTCAACAAGGAGCCGGAGCCGATATCAAGAATTCAAGCCGACATCTCCAAAGAGCTCGAGAACGTCATCCACACGGCGCTGGCCAAGGACTCGGCGGAACGCTACCAGAGCATGGGAGAGTTTTTGGACGACCTGAAAGCTGTGGCCGAAGGGCTTAAGCCGCTCAAGGCAAAAACCGGGCTGTTCAGAGGCAAAATCCTGGGCCTCAAGAAAATCTACGCCTACGCGGGGCTCGGGGGTCTCATCGTCCTTTTCGCCCTCATTATAATCTTTTTTTCCCACAAGCGCGGCCAGGCCTATGAATCCATCGCTGTCCTCCCCCTCGAGAATCTTTCCGGAGATCCCCAGCAGGAGTATTTCTCCGACGGCATGCACGAGGCGCTGATTACCGACCTCGGCCAGGTTGGCGGCTTGAAGCGGGTGATCGCCCGGAGCTCGGTGATGCGCTTCAAGGGAACGAAAACGCCCCTTCGCGCGATTGCGCAGGAGTTGAAGGTCGATGCGCTGATTACGGGCGCAGTTCTGCGCTCAGGAGACCGCGTGCGTGTCACCGCTCAACTGATCAACCCGACAACCGAAGCGCAGCTATGGGCCCATAGCTACGAGCGCGACCTGAGCGACATCCTCTCCCTGCAAAACGATATTGTCTCGGCGATTACACGCGAAGTCAAAGTGCAACTCACTCCCCAGGAACAGACACGCCTGGCCAGCGCCCGCCAGGTCAATCCCGAGGCCTATGATGCCTATCTCAAAGGTCAGTTTCAGTTGTACAAGCTCAATCAACAGGGCATCGACAGTGCGCTGCAATACTTCACATTGGCCCTGGAGAAGGACCCCGAATATGCCCCGGCCTATGCGGGAGTCTCCAACGTCTGGGGGGCCCGCAAGCAGCAGGGATTCGCCCCCTACGATGAGGCAACGCCGAAGCAGAAAGCGGCTATACTGAAAGCCCTAGAGCTGGATAACACACTTGCTGAGGTCCATTATACGCTGGCGAGTATCAACACATGGACGGATTGGGATTGGCTGGGCGCGGAGAGGGAATTCCGTCGGGCCATCGAACTCAACCCCAACTATCCGTATGCGCGTATTTATTATTCGCATTTTTTGAATATCATGAAGCGCCCAAGGGAAGCGGCGGAACAGGCCGAGCGAGCGTTGGAATTGGACCCGTTAAACGTCTTGTTCAAGGGCCTTTACGGCATGGACTTGATGTATGCCCGCCGGTACGACGAGGCCATTGCCCTACTCCGCAACACACTCAAGACTTCACCCAACGACGCGATCGCGCTGTCAACGCTCCGGTCTGCCTTCCACATGAAGCACATGTACAACGAAGCGCTGGAAATATGGAAGGCGTCCTATGCCGCAAAGGGTGATCATGAGGCCGAAGAAGCCTTGGCACGTGGTTTCAAGGAAGGTGGGTACAAGGGCGCCCTCCAGAGTGTCGCAGAGACATTGGTCGCGCGCTCTCGGACAAGTTATGTCACGCCCTGGCAAATTGCGACACTCTACACACGAGCCGGGAAGAACAACGAGGCCCTCGGATGGCTGGAGAAGGCCTATGAAGCGCATGATCCCAATATGCCTTATCTCAGTGTGGACCCAATTTTTGACGACCTGCGGGCTGACCCGCGATTTCAGGATATTCTGCGGCGGATGAAGCTTCCGAAATAAGGAATGAAGACCGAGACGCTCGTAACTCCAAGGCAAGAATTGACCGCAGGCTCTATCTTTGCTAAAAGATACCAGATTATCGAAGAGCTTGGCAGAGGAGGCATGGGCATCGTGTATAAGGCGAAAAACAGCGGGCTCCAGCGCGCCGTCGGCCTCAAATTTTAATCCGTGCATGATGTCTGCCAATGTCAGCCGGCGCTGGCTATCGATCATTTTCGGAATCTGGGATCAAACCGACATATTTCTCAGATCGACCCCGAATTGCCGGGGTGTCGTGTGAAAGGTGAAGGTTTGACTTCCATTTCGTGATGTAAGCAATTCTTTTTCCGGTGTCAGGCCACATTTGAAAGTGATATACGGTCAGTCCATTTCGTGATTGACTCGAAGCTTTATTCGTATATATAGTATTTGCAGTAATGCTTATGAATAACGCGATCCATAAAGGGAGGAGGCAAAATGACAATCCGCGAGAATAATTCTCAAAAACCGGGATCAGCCCTGACGCGCCGCGAGTTCATTGGAACCACGGCCACGGCCGCGGCCGGCTTCATGATCGTCCCGCGCAAGGTGTTGGGCGGGCCCGG
>Ga0315296_10003713_pt1 | contig 12670 bp, 17 predicted proteins | sample YL17G14_18_MG_FD_203921 | JGI IMG/M metagenome (GOLD analysis project Ga0315296, IMG submission 203921) | Sediment microbial communities from Yellowstone Lake, YNP, Wyoming, USA - YL17G14_18 | ecosystem: Environmental > Aquatic > Freshwater > Lake > Sediment | place: USA: Wyoming | collected... | reverse complement strand
CGCCAAGTTAACGTTGCCCAGTTTTCCTCTCCCCCTTCTTATTTTCGGGGTTAAAGCAGCATTAGCGATACTACGCGCAATGTACGTAGTAAAACAAAAAAATGGAGGATAAAAAGCTGAGATTCAGACTGAAAAAAGGTAAGGGTGCGGTGCAGGGTTTCACTGATGCAGCGGGCGTTACGCATTTGCCTGGTGACATTGTGGATCTCCCAATAAGCTACGATGGTGAGATGTGGCTTGAACGTGTGGATCTTGTGCCTGTGGTTACCGCTGTTCCCGGTAAGGTTGAGCCTGTTGAGCCTGCGCCTGTTGATGCGGTCCCTTTAGAGGCCCCGACAAGGACCCAAAAAAAGTCAAAGTCCTAATTGCCATTCCGAATCTCAATGATGGAGACCGTTATCACGGTTACTTAGCTTCGGCTTTGGAGCATGTGAAAGCGGCCATAGGCGCGGTTGAGCATGAGGTTTTTGTTACTCCGTCCACGCATAAGCCCAGTTGGGAGGGTCTGGTTGATCGCCAGAATGTTATCGTTGACAAGTTTCTTTCTGGCGGTTACGATTACTTATGGCATGTGGAACTTGATGTTCAGGTGCCGCGTGATGCTTTTGAGAAGCTTTTTGCGTTGGATGTTGACGTTGCCTGCGGTTATGTGCGGCGCCATAACGGTGAAGGCCTGATTCTTGGTTTTTTGGATGAGAATATGCGGGTTTGGTATTTGCCCTTGAACGCTGTTAAAGGCAACATTCTTAGCGGCTGGGTTATGGCGGGAACCAGTTGCCTCTTGATCAAGCGGCGTGTTTTTGAGAGCGGTTTGCGGTTTAAATATGCGCCTAATGTGACGCCTGATATTCTATTTATGTTTCATGTTCAACGAGCGGGTTTTGTGGCTAAGGTTCATGGTGACGTGTTGTGTGGGCATTTGCCCGAGTTTCCGTTGGAGGTGGTTGCGTGAGTGAGGATGCGGCTGAGGTTTTGAAGCGTAATAGATGGTTGTTGACTTCTATTCCGAAAGTGCAGAGTGAGGAGGAACGGAGGGCTTCTGAAACGGTTCTACGCAGTCGTGGTCTGTTGGCGTCTAATGCTAAGGCTGAGAAAGGGCGGGAGCTGCTTGAATTGCTGCCTCAGGGTCATGGTTCTGGCTTGGATGCGGACATGGTTGATGGGTTGCATGCTTCTGAGATCATTGCGAGGGCGCCTGGGAAAGGTGGTGGAGGTGGCGGTTCTGGGGAAGGTATGGTTAAGCATGGTAATGAGTGGCATACTTTGCCTTTTGCTCAGAAATGTTGTCAAATTTGTGAAGTTGAAGCGTTGCCTGAGGATGACGCGCCTGGCCATGCGGTTTTGTTAACAGGCGATTGGCACATCTATGTTTGCACTGAGGGTTTGGGTGAAGCGCCTTGTGGCGGTTGTGTTTTTGAGAATGTCGGGGTTTTGCCAGAGGCGGAAGATGTTGGAGTGGCTGTGTTTCTTCTCGGTGACAAACATGTGTATGTAGGAGTTTAATGGAGGTGATTGTATGGTAGCAACATGGAAAAAACTTGCCTTTACCGACGAAGTAGCAATAGTTAGTGACGAAGTAGCGCATGATATTGGAACAGTAGCGGGTGCAGGAGTAGCCACAGACGCAAGCAGACATGACCACGCTCACAGACTCGGAAATGGAGCAGTAGATGTCGCAGCTGTACTGGCAACAGATGTGGTTGAAACTCTCAAGATTAAGGATGCAAACGTGACAGCGGCAAAGTTAGCAACCGACGCCGTTGAAACGCTAAAGATTAAGGATTTGAACGTAACCACAGGTAAGCTTGCCGCGGACGCCGTTGATGGTACGAAACTCGCGGATGATGCCGTAGGAAGCGAACATATTGAGCCGCTTTCCGCCAAGTTAGAATGCAACGGGCAACAACTAGAAAATGCGGTGCTGGAAAACAATGCAGCCGATCCCACAACACCAGTCCTCGGAAAAATCTACTTCAAAACAGGCGACACGCATCCGTACGTTTGCACTGCAATCGCATAATCCCCCCTTTTTTGGGAAATAAAAAGAATTTGGGAGGTACGAAATAATGCCGTTGGACGAAAAAGAATTGATCAATATGATCTTTCAGAGATGGGAGAAAGAGTGGAAAGACCAGAAGAACGAGCAAGTAGCCATACTGTACAATCAGATAGTCGAGATAATCGCTAAGGAGAAGGCGCATATTGACGAGATGATAGTTGCCTTGGAACTTGCCTTGCAGGAAGCTTTGGATGCGAAAGTCAGAATGATCCGTGAACAGCGGGGATCACCGCCCCAACTTTCAGGGGCTCCGCCGTCTGAGGTAAAAGGTTAATGCCTGTAACATGGAAAAAGCTGATAGAAAGCGGAGACGCAACCACAGTTAAAACCACTCTTACCTTTGCCGTAGTGGGAACTTTAGCGGTTGGAACAGATAAGGCTCCGACCATTCTTGCTCCATGCACTTTAACCATCGTCAAAGTCAAAGTTGTCGTGAAAACCGCGCCGACTGGAGCAGCCTTAATTGTTGATGTTAACAAGAATGGAACCACAATTTTCACAACTCAAGGCGGAAGACCGTCGATAGCCATTGGAAACACGACGGATGATTCAGACACGCCCGATGTGACCGCACTTGCTGAAACCGACAAACTCACCATCGATATAGATCAAGTTGGCTCAACTGTCGCGGGTGCGGACTTGACTGTTGAAGTTGTATGCACTCAATCGGTGGCGTTCTCATAAAATGGAAATAGTCATAGTTAGAGTCGGCAAGTGTAACCGTTGTGGTTGGTGCTGTGGAATCAAAGACGGCAAAGTGACAGAGGATTCTTGCAAGCATTTGCAAGTTGATGGATTATGCTCAATTTACGATGAACGGGCTGAATGTTGCGCAGACTGCGGACATTCACATAAAAACTGCATTGTTTATCCAGACTTACCCACTCGCAAAGAAAATCCTAACTGTGGTTACCGTTTCCTTTTGAAAGATAGTGGTGTTGAAGTGAGGAGTTTCGACTATTAATGGATAAGCCTATTGCGAAACTAAAGTTGCTGATGAAGAACGGCAGTATTTCAGATGCAATTCTTTACTGTCACCAAGAAACCGTAGTTATTGCAACCACTTATTATTTGCTCAAAAAAGATATTTCGGCGGATGCCTCTGGAACGACTTTACAAGCAAGTACTGCTGCAGTAGGATACGTACTTTGGGGGAGTTTCGTTTTTCAATTGACAGGAGTCGCAAAGATTCTTGCCGCAACTATTTATGGCACTTATAGAGCGTACACGGGTGGCGGAACGGTTCATTGCAACATAATTTCATATATACTCCAAAATACTGGTGCGATAAGGTCTACGTTATTCTCTGCTACTTCAGATAGCGCTAATTTAACTGGGTCTTGGGCAACCTATAAAGGAGCTGATTACAGTCTTGCAGAATACACGGTTATCGATGAAACAGACTGGTTAAGAATAGACTACCATGCTCATGTTACCGCTAAAAAATCAGGACAATACGCTTATCTCCGTATTGATGATAACACACTCGCACTTGCTGACCAGACTCGTAGTCAAGACTGGAGTTTTCAAGCATCCGCACCTCCACCTGCAGGCGGGATTTTGGCTCAGGTGATCTAAAATGAATGATCAAGATCGCGATCAGCTCCGTAAGACGATTCTTGAGTTGATTAAGAGGGGGCATGTGCGTTTTACGGCGATTGAGAAAAGATGTGTGGCTTCATGCTTGCCTTTTGCTACGTCTCATACTTTTAGGCATCAGTTTTACGGTTATTTGCTTGGGCAAGGCTACGTTGCTCGTGTGACCCGAGGCGTGTACGCGCTCACGGAGAAAGGCGAGCAGCTTTTGCTTCTTCTAACTTAGTTCTTTTAACTTAGTTCCTGCATCTTAGTTCTTTTTGGCAAAAAAGCCTAAATTAGGCTTCTTTTTCATTTTTAATTATTATTGCATACTTGGAGTATGCTCTCTATTGGTTAATGTCACGCCTGATAGCGTTCGCGAACGAATCAACATTAGCGCAGCTGAATGTCCAGATGACGTAGTAACCAGATTCATCGTGGATGCTGCTGAAACTGTTATGCTTGAGACTGGCTTAACGATTGATTATGCGAATTGCACTGCCCAAGAGGCTGTTGCCATCCGTAATCTTGCCGCGATTTACTGTGCTGCTCGGGTTACGGGCGGTTCTGCTTCGGGCTTGAGCTTTAGCGTAGGCGACTTGTCCGTTAGCGAATCAACCAGTTCTGCAGGCGGTCTTGCCGGTGGTAATTTGCAGTTTCTGTTGGATCAGGCGAAAGCGGTTATCGCTAAGCTGAATCAGGCGGATTTTCGGGCGGTGACTGCTTGAGATGGGTTCTGTTCCAGATGCTTACTACGAGTTTGTGATGCATTATGCGCCTTACTTCTATGTGATCCCAACGCTCTTGACTGTGGATGCTACCCAAGGCCAAAAAGACGTTACCGTTGCGGATGGTTCCAAGTTCCAAGCTGATTTTCCAGTCGAAATTAAGGATGATGCTCACAGCGAATGGAACGAAGTCGACAGCGTTGATGGCAATGTTGTGACGATGAAGAACAATCTTGCTTACACTTACTACGTATCTAAGGATGGCGTGGTTGAGGGGCCTGATCCTGCTTTTATGCGTGGGACCTTTGCGGCGGCTTTTGCGATCGAGTTTCTTTATGAGGCTTATTCGGCGCCTCAGTTCTCATTGGTGCAAGCGGATATCTTAGCGAAAATCGTAAGTCTTGCAGATTGGCTTCTTACGCAGCAATGCGTTGATCCAGCGAAGAAGGCGTATGGCGGCTTCAAAAACATGGAAAGTAGCACGGAGCATTGGAGTGTCGACGCAGGTCGAGCTATTCCTGCCCTATTGAAAGCCTATGCCTTAATCTCAGATGGGGATTATTTGAATGCTGCGCAGCTTGCGGGTTACACTTTTCTCTATAACATGCAACATCAGCCTGAGCTCTTGGGCGTGCATGACGAGTATTATGGCGGTTTTGCACGGTACGTGAAGCTCGATGATTCTTGGAGCCAATGGATGCCGATTGAGGATATCTATTGTTTCATTGGCTTGAAAATGCTTGCAGACACTTATGATATCGTGAATGCGACCCGGTACTATGCTATGATTAGTGATGCTATCGCCTTTTTGCGTTCAGGCTTTGAAGAATTTTGGCTTTATTTTGATCCGAAGCCTTCTGGTGATGGCGCATGGCACCGCGTAGGTTTAAGCAATACTGAAATCTATGACGACCCATTTAGCTTCGCGCTTCTAGGGCTTTACACATATGAAGGTTGGAGTCTAACTTGCCAAAAAGTTTACGCTTTTCTGCAAAGCATTCGGGCTTCTGGACAGTATCCTGGCTATGATTCAAGCATCTGTTGGCCAGGCTACATGGATGTAGTCACACGCTTTTCAGCATGCGCCTATTATGATGCGGTCACCACGGGAATCCTATGGAAGATTCGCAAGGAAAGAGATCCTCCAAGCTTCAAACTCGCCTACGACGTCGTGAACAAGTATTCTGGCGAGTTTTTGTATTGGGGCCCAATCTTCACGGATTATAGCCCCATCACGCCCCAGAAAGCCATGGCAAACGTAACTTGGTTGGCCAGAATGTTCCTCAATTATGAGGAGCCTCTCACTCGATTCACTAGGATCCTTAGCAGTAAAGGCGAGGTCGTGTTGCTGTATCCGGTCCGTCAGGCTGTGGAAACTGTGAGTTATGGCGAGCCCTTGGATCTGTTGGCGATTGTTTCGCCTCTGCGAGCTGAGGAAGTTATTCTTGAGCCAGGATATTTTCTTAATGACTATGTAATCTTCTACACGTTCATTCCGGTCAGAGCACATGATAAGATACGTCGCAAGGGCGAGGATTACGAGCTGCAGAGCATTCAGCCCTTCACATACGAGAACCAGACGATCTACTTCAAATCGACAGCTAAGAGGCTTTTGGCGACATGACAGCTATAGAAAATCCTGACGTAACTATTGCAAGGTTAATCAGGCAAAACATCCATGTTCTAAAGGATGATGGGAATCCCGCAAATATCCTCGTCACAAATGAGAGTTACGATCGGGAATTTTTGAGGGAAAGAGATGGGCAGATAACCGTAAACTTCGACCAAAGTACGGATCAGAAATTAGAGTTAGTTGGTCGACTTAGACGCAGGATCTTAGGCCTTAGATCTAATATTTACACGGTCGACAAAACTATGCAAGGTGCAGATCCTGGCCAGGTCATGCGGGATAAGATAACCGCCGAGATCAACCGTATAATTCGAGAGAACCGCAATGTGCCAAATCAGGCAAGCTATAACTTTGTGGGTCTTGGCTATCCTTCTGGAGATCCTCATAAGGCGTTTCAGTCTGGCGCCTCAACCGAGATCTCGCCTAATAACCCATTGTGGATTGAGCTTACAAATACGGAGTACGTGAAGGTCTGGTATAGTGACGATAATCGCTACTCGAAAAGCCACAATGTCAATAATGAATATGCAATGATGCTTTTCAGGTTTAAGCTCGATGTCAGAGAAGATGTTATCAAACAGATTGTTTTGAGTTTTGAGGGTTATGGCACTGCTCCGGGCGGAAACGGCTTTCTTATCGAAGTTTGGAATCATGTAGCTGGGGCTTGGCAGCAGGCGCAGGCTAGTCCCGCAACAAGTGAGGATTCAACAGTTCAAATAACGTTGACATCCAACATCACAGATTATGTCGACGCGAATGGCTATGTTTGGCTTTTTGCGAGAACTTATCATGCGAGTGATGGCGAGACTGCTGCTATCTTAAACTGTGATTACGTTAAATGCACGATTCAAGTTAACGGGATCACATTTTGCGATGTTGCAAATTACCGAAATATGCCGATAAATCCTGAAGTGAAGCCCTACGTATTCCAAACCGAGTTCATCCTCAAAGGATGGTTCTTCGAGATGGTCTCAGGAGTGTAAAATCATGGTCATTAAAAAAATGACGAAAGAAGGAGGAATAAAAGAAAATGTCTGAACCATATGGTGGGCATGAAGCAAAACTTGCATACGTAAGCGAAGCTAACTATGGCGTAACACCAGCGACTCCCGCTATGATTCAAATAACCGCGGAAAACGTTGAGCCAGCAATTGACCCAAGCTTAATCGAAGTGCGAGGCATAGGCTCTAGGGACTTAGCGTTTATTCGCAAGGGCCTTAGACTCGTAAACCTGAAGTTTGCATATTACTTGCAGAACATCACAGAACTAAACCTCGCTATAAGTTTAGCTTCAATCAGCGCTGAGGTTTTCTACGAAAAAACCGCTGGCATAATATCGCTGTTACACAAAGGCTGCATAATGGATAAAGCGACTGTGGAGTGCGCGGTTGAAGACCTTGCAAAAGTAAATGTTGAATGTATTGGCCAAGATTTAACTGTTGGAACAGCCAAAGTTGGAACGAGCTATACGCCTTGGTCAGATTCTCCAGTGGCGTTCTACGAGAGTTATGTCAAAAAGCAGACAGTAGTCTTGGAACGTGTGACCGCATGGAAATTCACCATTGAAAACCATTTGAAACGGGTTCCGGTGATCCGCACTACCAACGGGCAACTATTGAAGTATCTAATGGAAAGACACAGGAGTATAAGCGGGGAAATTGAGTTTGAATTCGAAGTCAAGGAAGAATACGATGATGTAGTGAATGACACAGCTTTTACGCTTGAAATTGGTCTTGGCGGGACAAACAAAGCAACATTCACAGATTGCAAATGGAAAAATGTTGGCTCGCCGACACGCATTGAGGATCTTATCGCTCTAAAGGCGCCGTTTGTTGCGAAAAGCGTAGTCATAGCTTAAGGTGATGAAAGTGGATAGTGTGCAAATCAAACTTTTGGGAACTTTGCAGGAACGTCTTCTAAGGCTGCCTAAGTCATTGCAGAGGATCATTCTTGTGGACCTTGAGGCTGCTGCTGTTAACCGTCTAAGTGTCATGGAGAGGGTGAACTGTGCGAACTGAACCTTTAGATCTCGATGATCGCTTCGGTAAAGAATACGCTGGCCACTATGTTTTTCAAGAAATAACTTGGGCTAAGCGTAGCCGGATAATCCAAAAACACACTAGGTACAGCAAAATGACTGGCCAAGTGGAGAGTAGCGATTTTGTTGCGATTCAAGCGGAAACGATTTGGGCAAGCCTCAAGGAACAGCCAGAGAGCAAGCCAATATCACTTGAAAAGTTGCTAAGCGAGACTGATGGCATACCGATTGACCTCGGCGAAATTTTCAGCAAAGTCGTAAACAAATTGTGCAACGTTTCTCGGGAAGAGACCACTTTTTTATCCGGGCAATCCGAAGACAAAAGCCAAACTCTAGCCTCACAGACTTCCGACTCTGCAAAGAGTTCGGGTGGACCCCAAACCAACTCGCCAAACAACCAGCAAGAACCATCCAACAATTTCTCGTAATCTTAGCTGAGAGTGATCGGCTGACGGAAGCGGAGATTGAAAAGGCTAAGCGCGAGGCGAAACGACGTGGCGGTTAAAGTAAGCTGCACAGTTAAAGGCATTAGAGCGTTTCAAAATGCCATGCGGAATTTCGATGAGGCAGTCAAGAGACAAGTGCATAGGCAACTCGCTAGTTGGGCTGCTGACGTCAAGGCTGAAGCTATGCGGAAAGTGCCTGTGAAGACGGGTTATCTTCGGAGTACTATTTACGCGAGGGTGCAGGAGTGGGTTGTTCAAATTGGTGCCGAAGCGACTTATGCCCTTTATGTTGAGTTAGGAACTCGCTACATGAGGGCTAGGCCCTATCTTTGGCCTGCAATCCAACAGTATCTTCCACAACTCGAGCAAATAATCAGGGAAGCAATTGAAGCGGCAAAAACGGAGGCTGGATTCCGTTGAGTTTCAACGACTTATCCATATCTATTATAGCGCAAAATCTCGCCAGTGCCGAATTTAGCAGGGTTGCGTCTGATGCTGGCGCCATGGCTACTGAAGTTTCAAGCCAGAAGATGGCGATTCATGCGGAAAACTTTGCAAGTCCTCAGATTAACCAAATTGCTGAAGACGCAGCTCGCGTAAAGGCTGACGTCGAAGCTTCACCTGTAAGCCTAAGTTTTGCACCTCTAGAGATGCCTATTATTCCGCCAATCGAATTTCCACCGATTGAAGTGCCAACTATTCCGCCGATTGATGTTTCAAGCTTTGAAGGCGCCAAAGTTACTTTCGACGAAGTGGGGATTTCAGCGGTTGAAATGGGTGAGAACGTTAAGGCTGCGGGTTCCAGCTTCAGTGAGATGGAAACGAATGCTAACTCTTGCACTATGAGCATGCGCACGTTGGCTGGCGGCATCCGTACCACTGCTATGATGGGCACGGAACTCACGTGGCTTGCGGCAGATTTTGGGTTAGTGGACAAGGAGACGAGCAAGTACATGCGCACGGTAATGGCGATCATAATGGTAGTTTCTACCGCTGCTCGAATGTACAGTTTTCTCACGCTTGCGACGACTGGGCACACGGCAGCCGTAGCTTTGGAAGGAACAACCACAGCGGCTACAGCTGGTGCCTTAAGCATCTCAGGGATAGCGCACAAGGTTTACGCTGCTGCCTGCTGGGTGGCAACTGTAGCTCAGAACGCCTTAAACATAAGTCATGCAACTTTCTTGGCTTTAACAGGCGTAGGTATAGCCGTGATTATTGCTGCAGCTGTAGCCATGGCTTATTTTGCTAGTCAAATGAATGCCGCGACATCTAGCGTTCAGAGTTTTAATTCGGCTGCTGAGGAGTTGCCTAGTCGTAGTCGTAGTATTCAGCGTGCCGGTGAAGCGGATTTGTACCGCCGAGGGGTTGAGTAATCACGAGTGTTGAGATTCCCAAGCTGGCTATTGCTCTAGGCCCTTACGGAATTCCTCAGGGCGATGTTGTCGAAGCCAGAGTGCATCTTGGCGCCACGAAGGAAGTGAGCAGTTGGGAGCTTCTCCTGCAGAATTGGAACGGCAAGTACAGTCCGGGCGGCACTTATCCGCTCAGTGTTGGTCAAGACGGCTACATCTGCATTGGCAGAGGCGCGAATGTTCCGCAGATCATTACTACGAGGACCGAGAGCGTCAAGTACGAGTCAGACCCCAATGAGAATTACGTGAGGGTTGCGGGTCGATGTTGGGGCGAGAAGCTTTTCCGCAGAGTGGTTACGAAGACATATTCCAATCAAAAGGGCGAGGCTATCGTTAAGGACCTTTTGGATTATTTTTCAGGGATTAGTCATAACCGCAGCGGGCAAGAGCTTGTTGAAGATACGGATACTACGTTTACCAAATTGGAGTACAGCGACTCGCCGGTCTGGGACATTTTGAAGTACATTGCTGAGAGTAGCGATCTCGCTGGAATTATCGGCTTTGATTTTCGGGTGGCGGCAGATGGCAAGTTTGAGTTTTTCGCAAAGAATAGTAAGAGCAGCTCCGTGAGTCTCAGTGAGAAAATCGAGGTTAGCGAATACCGCAAGGACATTCACAGAATCAGAAACAAGATTATGATTTACGGCATTGCTGATAAGAGCGTGCCTTTGGACAAGGACTCATGGACCGAGAGTTTAACGCCTGCAGATGGCGCTTGGGCTGCTACATCGGGCACGGTCAGTTTTGATGCATCATTTAAAGCGAAGGGCACTGGAAGCATCAAACTGTACGCGCAGAACCTCTATTATGGCAGCGTCTTATTCACGCTTAACGCTGGCAAAGAAGTGAATTGTAACTTATATCCGATTTTCGAGTTTTTGGCTTTTCTTGAGAAGAACTTTAATGGTAATGTGACGATCTCGCTGTTTGATACAAGCAGCAAAGCGGCACATAAGAATATTACAATCGGGCCGGATGAATGGCGCCAGACTGGAATACGTGTCGGAGTTGGCAATGAGGGCGATTGGGAAAGCGTTGAAGCAGGGTTTGATTGGACACAAGTGAAGCAAGTCCGCATAGCGTGTTATTTTGCTGGTGTTGGCACTGGCAGCTTCTGGGTTGATGGCTTATATTTTGGCGGGCGCCGTTATGCTGCGGTCCGTGAAGACGCAGCCAGCCAAACGGCGTATGGGCTACGTGAGCTGAGTGAAACTGATGAGGAGCTATGGAGCGACAACGAATGCGATTTGAGGGCCAAGGCATTGTTGGCGTATCTGAAGGATCCTGCGGAGTATCTCACGGTCCGCAGTACTGTCATCGACTACGGAACTACGCCTATTTTAGCAGGTGACAAGATTCACGTTACATTGCCAAATGAGAATGTCGACGCTGATTTCCGCATTGAAAGCGTTGAATATAAGGTCGACGCGAAGACGCAAACGCTTGAGATAACTCTTGAGCTAGGCAAAGTTCCGCCTCAGATGGCTGATTACTTGTATGGGCTTCGCACGATGACGGTGAATGTTGAGAAGCTTTCACGCACTAAGCTTGGCAAGAAGGGTATTTCAAGCGTAAGTCAGAGTGGCGGCGTCGGATCACACCATGTTGCTCATGAAGCAGGCGATAATGCAGGTATTGAATGGCCAAGTTCAGATGATGGTGGCTGGGATAAGATTACTGGATGGATTCCACCTAGATTCATAGGTCCTTTTGATGATGAGGTTGCGATGGTTCAGTTCCGCACTAAAAATAAAGATGGCTCTACTATTCTGGATCACCAATTTGTTCCAACCGATGATAAATATGGCCTATTAGGCAGCGAAACTAAAAACTGGAAAGAGATCCATTCGTTATCATTCTTTTTGCCCAACACTGGCTACGTGCGAATAAGAGTTCCTGGTGAAAATGCACTCATGCAACTCACTAAGGATACGTTGGAGTTTGGTCCCGGAGGCGCTGCAACGCCTGACGTCTATCTCAAAAGGATTGGAACTGATAGCTTTGAGTTAAAGGCTTTGCTTCTTAAGCCTGCAGGAGATAACGTCACTGAGCTTGGCTCTTTGACCAAAAGGTTCAAGAAAATTCATGTCGTTGATTTTGTGCCCAGTGGAAATTTTATACCTGAGTTAGATAATGCTCAAGATCTCGGGCAAGGCGGAGGGACACCTAAACGCTGGCGAGACCTGCACCTCTCAGGTAACGTAAATGTGGCAGGTTTTACGGTCATAACTTTAGCTCGGGTTTTGCAGAATGTTACCGCTAATGCAATCATCATCACAGACGGGAGATTCTTGTTGGCGAGGCTTCCAGAGGGTACGGCTGGTTATGTTTTGGAAGCGGAAGGTGCAGGTTTTGACCCAATGTATGTTGACCCGAACTATCGGTATTCGCCAAAAAGCCACGCTCACTCAGAACATACTGGAATAGGGCCTAATGACCATCATGCACGTGACCACAATCACGCTGGGGAAGCGCTGTCTCCAGATTCGGTAAGCTGCAACACCATGAGTATCGCTGTGGGCTGCAATAGGCAGTATACGCATCCAAGTGTTCAACAGTGTGTTTATGCTTCAAGCGTTGCATGGGAAAACTGTCCCCATTTCGATTTCCTCGATGATTTGGGAATACTTGAGAGGCTTCGGACGAAAGGAAGAGACAAAAATGGACTGCCTCTAATTGACCCTGCATCGTTTCCGCCTGAGATAATGCAGAATGGTTTAATCAATGCTAGGAATTTGACAGGTTTACTCATCGGAGCGATCAAGCAACTCGCGGC
>Ga0315296_10003712_pt1 | contig 12671 bp, 25 predicted proteins | sample YL17G14_18_MG_FD_203921 | JGI IMG/M metagenome (GOLD analysis project Ga0315296, IMG submission 203921) | Sediment microbial communities from Yellowstone Lake, YNP, Wyoming, USA - YL17G14_18 | ecosystem: Environmental > Aquatic > Freshwater > Lake > Sediment | place: USA: Wyoming | collected... | reverse complement strand
GTGGGCCCTCCATCAAAAGCCCGTACCCCTCCGCGGGGCCATCATCGGGATGGAGGCCGGGGAGACCGGGATCACGCTCACCGTGGTGGTGGACTACCCCGCCCTCCCCAAGGGCCCGGGGGTCCTCGATAAACAACCGGAGGACGTGAAGGAGGAGTACCACCGGGCCCTTGAGGCCCATTGGAGGACCGAGGCCTCGGTCTCGGCCCTCCGGATCGGCCCCATCGGTCTCCACCACCCAGCCGGGATCAATCCCTTCCTCCGGGAGCTTGCCGAGGAGGTGGCTAATTGGGCCGCCCACCAAGAGAAGCTCAAGGGGAAGGCCCCGGTCCCGCAGGGGTGAGGTCATGGATGCCTTAATCGTGGAGCATACCCTCACCATCGAAGGGGCCGACCATCTCGTGGACGAGATCGGCCAGGAGAAGGTACAGGCCATGCTCCATAAACAGTTTCAGGCCGTGGCCAAGCCCCTCCAGAAGAAGGTGGGCCACACCGATGTGGCCACCGGGGTACGGAAGGACGGCGGGGCCATGGTGGCCACCCTGACCCTCACCCTCCGGAGGGCCGGGCCACTCTTGGACCGCCAAACCGAGGAGCAGGTCCGGAAGGACTTTGAGGATGCCCTCTCGCCCATCGGGAACCTCCTCAAGGACCGGCTAAAGACCGGCGTAACCACCGCCACGGCCATCAGGAGGCAGAAATGAAACACCCGCGCCTCCTCATCGCGGCCGGGGGCCTCATCGCAGGCCTCGGCCTCCTCCCCGCGGGCCTTGGTATCGCGGCCGTCTATCTCTTCCTCCCGGCCGAGGTGAGCGTGACCTCCGCGATCTTTATCGCCCTGGGGGCCACCCTCATCTACCTGGGGGCCAAGGGAGGGGGATCATGAACCGGAGAAATTTCCTCCTTGTCGCCGGAAGCGGGGGGGTCCTCCTCACCGCCTCCGGGGCCCTCATCCTGATAATCGGGGGATACCCCTTTGCTGGATACCTCGATATCGTGGCCGGCTTCGGGCTCATCCTGGCCATGGTCCATGGGAAGCTCAAGAAGGAGCCGGGCCCATGATTACCTTCCTCGCGGGGCCCCTCATGATCTCCCCGTATCCCCATCGTTGCCAGTGGGGATCGTGCCGGGTATCAGCCCGGCCGGGGTCAATTTCCAAACCTTCATCAGTCCGGTAAATAAAGAGAAAGTCTCCAAGGTGTACCGTGGGTCAAATCACTCTCACCGATGCCGAGGGAAGGGCATGGCTTCAAGCCCGGCCGGACCGGGATCTTCACATCCTCCGGCTCGTGGCCGAGGGCCAACCGGCCTCCCGGATTTCCAGGGTCCGGGGGGTCTCGAAGGCCCTCACCTCACGGATCATCAATCAGGCCGTTCAGCACCATCTTCTCACGGAAACCAGCTCAAGGCCGTACAACAAGACATACCGGGTGGAGAGACCTCTCAAGGATCACCTCGCCCGGACCTCGGAGGAGACCCCGGGGGGAGTGAGGCCATACGTGGTACACCGGCCCCATAACATCCGGCTCAAGTACCGGGTCATCTCGCAGGACGGGCCCCTCTCAAGAGACAAACGTGCGGGATATCTGAAATCTTGGAAACCGAGGGGACCGGAGCGGCTCATGTATTGGGTTCCGGGCCGGGCCGACATGGGGAGCGTCACCATCGAGGTCCACCCGAGATCCCTCGTGGGGTACTACTCGGCTCATCAGGGGGTGGTGGCCGAGAACATGGTGGCGGCCGAGGCCCTCATCCTCGTATCAATCCACGAGGCCATCCTCCGGTTCGTGACCCTCCAAGCCCGCTTCTCATGCAGGATCGACCTCGAGGCCCCCACCACCAAGGACCCCGCGGCCCTCAAGGCCATTCAGGTCACGGCCACCCACTACCCCTTTCCCGCGAGCCGGAAGGGGCCCTTGGGGGCCATGGTGGGCCAGCGCGTGGGGCCGTGGTGGGTGGATGGTTCCCCGGCCGATGCCGGGGATCCCGACCACATAGAGGTGGAGACCTCGGACCCCGTGGAGGCCACGGACCTCGAGGCCGGCCTCAAGGCCATCCAGGCCGCCGGCCGGGTCCCGGCCGGTCCGGACCTCCTCCACCCCATCGAGCTCCTCACCTCCAAGGTGGAGGCCATCCACGCCATGGTATCCTCGGGGACCACGCTCCAGGCCCGCTATGATCAGGTGGTGGGGATCCTCGCGGCTACCCTGGGGAGGCTCGAGCGGCTCGAGAACCGCGTGTATGGGAAAGAGGAATAAAATAGGACTATTTTAGGAAGGTCAGGGTAGCGGGGTCATGGTGGCGATATTCGTGACCACCCGGGCCCCGGCCTCGCCCGCCTGCTGAAAGAGGAGGGACAGGGCCGCATAGATCAGGAGGAGGAGGACCGCCATCCCCATGAGGATCAGGGCCCACCGGAGGAGGTAGTTCATAGCCTCCTCCCGGCCATCGCGGCCAAGGCCCGGTGGGACCTCTTCCCAGGGAGGTGAAGGAGCCAGAGGACCCAATAGAACCATAGGGCCCCCTGGTCCTTGAGAACGGGATCCCGTGCGTGGACCTCGAGGAACCTCCGGCCCCTCGCCATCCGTGCCCTCCTCATGGCCTCGGTTTTCAGGCTCATGATCCCTCCGGCTCGATGAAAAGGTGGCCCTCGGTGCATTGGTATCTCTGTACCAACCCCCTCCGGGTGATCTTCTTCCCCCACTTGATACTCCCCCCCTTGCATATCGGACAGGGGGGATTTTCCTTCTTCTCGGTCATCGGATCCACCCCTCTCTCTCCTCCTCCTCATAGATCTCGGCTATGATACCCGCCACCCCGGCCAGGGGCCCGGTCCGCGAAAACCCACGGGCCACCTCGCCCCGCGTGGGCCCCCGGGGCTCGGGGATCGTGTAGTGCGCGGGGAGGAGCCCCTCCTCCTCCACGGTGAAGGCCGCGGGGCTCTCCACGTGGCCCGGCCCCTTCATCCACGCGGGGACCTTCTCAATGGGGATCTCATCTCGGAACTTGGGCCCGTCCACCTCCTCGGGTAGCCGGTGGGTGGAGGTAGGGGTGATTCCATCCCCACCCTCGCGGAAGGCCTCCATGGTCGGCCGCCCGCCCGGGAGGACCTCGCCCGTGGTCAGTCCGGCCTCGATGGGTCCCAGGTCCCCCAGCTTCCATATCGCGTACTGGTATCCGCACTCGCAGAGGAAATAGAACCATTGGGGCTTGGCGTACCCCCGGAGGACCGGGCCCGTGTCCGTATCGAAGGACAGGAGATCCGCCTCGGACAGGTGGCGGCCACAATGGCACTCCACCCGGCGGTACTCATCCTCCCGGACCGGCCGGAGGAGCCTCTTCCTCATCTCGCGCCGGGTCCCCGCGGCCTCGGCCTCATCGGTGATCGTGCAGGGCTCGAGGTGGCCGGTCTCCTCATCCACTCGGGAGCGCCGGGCCACCTTCTTCCAGCACTTCGATCCATACCCGTGACGGATCGAGGCCTTGGCCGAGAGGTGGCGGGAACACCGCCGGCAATACGTGGAGGCCCGGGCCACGGCCCCCTCCGGGATCCTCTTCTCATCGCGGGCCTTGATCCTGGCCTCGCGGTCATCCTCCTGGGGGAACCTCCCCAGGTCATCGGCGGCCATCAGGATCCACCTCCAAGGGTGAGGCTCCTCTCGTCCTCCTTCCGGTCACGCTCATCGGCCTCACGGGCTCCGCTCCCTATCTCATGGGGATGGAACGCCCGGGCCCCCTCGCGGTCCCTCCAAAACTCCAAGGTCCTCTCAAGGGTCGCCACCCGCAGGGCCACGAGGAGATCCTCCTCGGGGAGCCGATCCTCTTCAATCTTGAGGGCCACCACCCGCGTGTAGCTGAAAGGATCATCGGGGATGATGGTCTCGTCCATCCGGGCCTTCTCGGTCTCGGTGATAAGGAGCCACTTGGGGAGCCCCTCGGTCTCCTCGTGGGCCCACTGATTGGAGCCATCCTCAAGGGGAACGTCCCGCCCCTCCACGTGGGAGAGCCGGACGAGGTAAAGGGTGACCATCAGCGCACCCCCACCCGGTGAGTGGATCTCACATCGTTCACGTCAAGGATGACCGTGGCCCGCAGGTGGGCCGCCTTCTTCATCTCCCGGAGGACCTCGGGGGCCGTGTCCTCCATGAGCGTGTACTCGAAGGTGGTCCCTTCACTCACCACGATGAAGATGAGGGGGGATATCTTGGAGGTCTCGAGGACTTGGACCTTGACCATTCAGACCACCCCCCCCAGGAGCCGGATCTTCCGGACCTCTTCCATGGTCTCGGCCACCTTCTCGGGGTCCCCATCGGTGAGGCCTCTCACGATGGCCGCGAGAGCATGGGATTGATACCGGGTCATCTCGAGGGCCTCCCTCATCATGGTGAGCTCGCCCACGAGGGCCTTCCCATTCCTCTCGAGGACGGAGACCTTATCCTCAAGCTCAGCATTGGCCATACCAGCGAGGTCCCACCCATGCCGAACCTCTTGGGCCTCCTTAACCTTGGCCGCGAGGGCCTCCGCGGTTCCCTTGAGCTCGTCCATCACATCGGGGAGGAGATCCTTCCGGATCGCCTCGAGGACCTCATTCTTGAGCGCGGGGGTGAAGAGGTGAGAAAGGTAGCTCCCCTTCGGGATGTGTTCACAGAGCGATTCAAAGAAGGCCAATTCCTCGGCCTTCGTAGGGTTCTCTTTCAGGTCTTTCATTCTTCTCACAGGGGGAATTTCCCCTACTACCCTATACGACGTTTGGGTATATATACCTACCCACCCACCCACCCCACGCCTGAAAGGGCCAATAGAAATGTATATATTTCCATAGCCCCCACCACTCACGCATGAAAGTAGCTCTCTATGCTCGGGTCTCCAAGGGCCAGGAGCAGGACCCGGAAAACCAGCTCATGGAATTGCGCCGGTGGGCCACGGCCTCCGGCCATGAGGTGGTGGGTGAATTTGTTGATGAGATATCCTCGAGGGATACCCGTCCTCAAAAGGAGGCCGTCCTCCGGATGCTCCGGCTCGGGGAGCTCGATGGGGTGGCCTTCGTGGCCCTTGACCGATGGGGCCGTACCATGTCTGAGCTCGTCCTCGAAATGGAAGAGTTCAGCCAGACAGGGAAAACCATCATCTCCATGAAGGAAGGGATCGACCTCTCCACCGCGGCCGGGAAACTCTTCTCCCATGTCCTCGCGGCCATGGCGAACTTCGAGCGGGACCGGACCCGGGAGCGCACCCTTGCCGGCCTCGCCCGGGCCAGGGCCCTCGGCCGCCCCATCGGGAAACGGGGCCCCGATAAGAAGAAGAGGAAGAAACGGGAAGAGATCAATCACCAAAAAAAGGGACGTGATCACATCCGGCAAAAGCCCCTCCCTGCAAAACCTCACAGATCCTCCGGGGGAGCGGTCCATGAGTAAAACCCATCCGTCTTTTGAAGAGGGGGATACCGAGGAATGGATCTCCCGCATGGAAGCCCGGCTCGTGAAGGCCACGGCCCTCCTCCGGAACCGGGGCCTCGATGCCGAGCCGGACCGGGAGGCCCGCGTGGAGCGGGCCGAGAACATGGCCGCGGAGGACCTCCTCCCGGGGGTGAGGTGATGAAACCGATGTTTCGATGGTATCTCATCGGGGTGGCGGTGGCCTTCGGGGGGATCTTCTTCCTCGTGTGGGCCGCCCCCACGATCCCTCCTTTTATAGGGATCACCTTGGCAAAAGGGGCCGGCATCGGGTTCTGGTCTTTATTGGTCTATTATTACCTCAAGTCGAGAGAGGAGGAGGCCAAGAAGAAGGGCCAAGGGGGATCTCCATGATAAAGACCGTGGCCGGCCATCCACTCCGGGGAAAGAGGTGGGTCCTCCCCCTCACGTATGCCCCGAAGATCCCCGGGGTCATCGGGGGGACCATCCGGCAAACCATCAGGCCCGGCCGGAAGTACGCCGTGGGAGATTGGGTCTCATTCCATGGGTGGAGTGGCGTCCCCTATCGGTCCCCTTGGTCATTCCGGACCGGGTACTTCCTCCTCTACGAGGTGAAGGAGATCATCATCCACAAACACGGGATCCGCCACGTCACGGACGGGGTGGCGGGGCCGCTCCGGTCATGGAGTAATTACGATGACCTGGCCGCCCGGGATGGAATCCAACCACCCACCGGCCAAGCCCTCGGGGCCCTCTTCCGCTCCATGCACAGGATCCCGGATGAAGGCCTCCCCATGCAGATCATCAGGTGGTGACAATGAACCCGAAAACAAATAAGACCGATTGGGCCACGTTCACATGGAACCCGGTCAAGGGATGCCACGGACCGGAGGGGGAGGGCCCATGCTCTTACTGTTACGCCCGGGATATCGCCACCGGGATCTATCCTGATGGATTTGAGCCCCGATTCTATGGAGAACGCCTCTCCCAACCGATGCGGATGAGAGAACCCCAACGGATCTTCACGGTCTCCATGGGGGACCTATGGGGGCCGTGGGTCCCGGTTGATTGGATCCGCGAGGTCATCCAGGTGGTCCGAACCTGTAAACAGCACCGATTTATCACCCCGACAAAGAGCCCCCTCGGGATGAGGGCCTTCTTCAACGAGGGGGAGCGGTCCATCCCGGAGAACCTATGGCTCGGGGTCTCGGTGGACTACCCAGGGACCGAGGGCCGGATCGAGCTCCTCCCCGCGCCCGAGTGGGGTGGTGGCCGTTTCGTATCCATGGAGCCCCTCCTCGGCCTCATCCCTCGTGATACCCTCCGGCCCCTTCTCGAGGCCGCGGGGATCGGATGGGTGATCATCGGCCCTCTCTCCATCCGCAAGGACCCGGGCCGGAAGGCCATCATCGTACAGCCCCGGCCGGAGATGGTCCTCGCGGCCGCAGAGACCGCCATGGACCTAGGGATCCCCGTGTACATGAAGGCAACCCTCACCGAGACCGGCGGCCTCAAGAAAACCCAGGACTACCCCGCGGCCCTCCGGCTCCCCAAGGACCAAGAGGCCGCGGCCCCGGGGTGGTGGTGATGATCCCCGAGTGGCTCCGGCTCTACTCGGTGGCCGCCATCATCGGAGGCCTCGCGGGGTCCGTGGGCCGGACCATCCTCGAGGAGATCCGCCTCTCCAGGCTCATCAGAGAGAAACTCGGGCGATATCGCCCGCGGCCGGTCCGGTGGGTCAGGGAGAGGGCCCTCTCCATCCTCTTGGGGATCCTCATGGCCGAGCTCGTGGCCCTCTACTTCATCGTGATATGGGTATTCTCCCCGCCCATCCTCCCCGAGGGGGTATTCCCATGATCCACCGGATTCTCCAAGGGGATGTGATCAAGGCCCTCGCCGCCCTCCCGGATGGCTCGGTCCAATGCGTGATCACCAGTCCCCCGTACTGGGGCCTCCGGGACTATTCTCTCTGTGATTGTTTCACCGGAGGGGAGGAGATCATGGAGGAAGTCCCTGGGGAATGGTTCCTCCGCGAGGCCCGGGCCGAGCCGAAATTCACCGAGCGAAAACCCGATCCGAATTGCCCCGAGTGTGGAGGGACCGGGAAGATCAAGGTCATGGAGGGACAGATCGGCCTCGAGCCATCCCCCGAGGAGTACGTGAAGAAGATGGTGGGGATATTCCGGGAGATCCGCCGTGTCCTCCGCGAGGATGGGACGGTATGGCTCAATATCGGGGACTGTTACGCCACGGGCGGCGGCTTCGGAGGCCAGGGGACCACCGGGGTGATCTATCGGTCCAAGCTCTCGGACCGCCAGGGCCGTGGCCCCCTCACCGAGGGATTCAAACCCAAGGATCTCGTGGCGATCCCGTGGAGGCTCGCCCTCGCCCTCCAAGGGGATGGATGGTTTCTCCGGAGTGATATCATTTGGTCCAAGCCTAATCCGATGCCGGAATCCATAATAGACCGCCCCACCAAGGCCCACGAGTATATCTTCCTCCTCGCCAAGGCCGAACGGTACTTCTATGATCAGGAGGCCATCCGGGAGCGTGGGGCCATCGCGGCCGGTACCCTTGCGGCCAAGGGATCCCGCGAGAGGGCCGCCATCCCGGGGGTGAACGCACGGCCCCCGGAATATAAGGAGTACTCGGGATATCGGAACCGCCGGACCGTGTGGGTGATCCCCACCCAGGCCTTCCCCGGGGCCCACTTCGCAACCTTCCCGGAGGCCCTCGTGGAGCCCTGTATCAAGGCAGGGACGAGCTCACGCGGAGCCTGCCCCGCCTGCGGAGCCCCATGGGCCCGGGTGGTGGAGGTCAGGGACCCGGAGGGCCGCCTCGGGAAAGGATACCATGACCACGTGGATGATCTCGTACAGGGCCAGCGCGGGGTTTTCGCGGCCGAGGGCCGCCCCGAGAAGATCACCGTGGGGTGGGCCCCCTCCTGCAGGTGTGACCCTGGGAAAAAACAGGATGCCCTCGGGAAGCGCACATATACCGGGTTCAATGACCGATGGAAGAAAGCAGGGGGGAAGGCCAAGGCCAAGGGCCAGCGGTCCGCTCCCTCCTGTGAGTGCGAGGCCGGGGAGCCGGTCCCGTGCGTGGTCCTCGATCCCTTCGGTGGCTCGGGGACCGTGGCCAAGGTGGCCAGGGATCTCGGCCGCTCCTCCATCTCCATCGAGTTAAACCCCACCTACGTGGAGATGATCCGCGGCCGGCTCCGCGTGGGGGAGGAGCTCGATGAGGCCATCAGGTACGAGGTGGTGGTCCTCGAGTGAGCGGCCCCTGTACCGAGTGCGAACACCGGGCCGGATGCCGCCATCGGTGCCGGGCCTGTGGGGACCGGCCGGCCCGGAAGGATTCCCAAGGCCTATGTCTCGAGTGCGCCCGTGTGTGGTGGTTCCAAACCCACCGGACCCCTCGCCGTCACCCGTTCTTGGGGTGAGGGATGTACGTCACGGCCCTCTACTCCGGCGAGTACCACCGGCTCATCACCTGCGATGGGTGCGGGGATCTCCTCGTTATCGGACAGAGGATTTTCAATGCCTATGGCCAATCTCAATACGTGGTGGCCCGCCATGGAATCGGAGGGCCCCTTAATCATTTCTGCTCCTCGGCCTGCAAATGGGAATATTCCTATCGCGTGGCCTGCTCCGTCCCCGGGGTCCGGCCCATCGCCCCTATGGGATCTTGGGGGTGGGCCTGCCGCAAGGCCCGCGAGATGAACGCCTCGGGCCTATGCGCGGTTTGCCAAGAGCCCGTGACCGAGTGGAGAACGATCCAATTCCGAAAGAAGGATGGCCCTATTTATTATTGTGTGGAACTCGGCCCCACCGAGTACCACCATAAAAAACCCCTTTACCTCGGGGGGACCTCACTCCCGGAGAACCTCGAGGTCCTCCATCCCAAATGTCACCGGCGACGACACCGGAGGATGCCAGGAAGAGGAAATCACCAACGGAAAAAGAGGGTGGAGGCCGAGGCCTCCCAAGAGGTCCTTGATCACTTCTTATAAAGTGGTGTCCCGGCTTTTGGTGGCTCGGGCGGGGTCCCGAGGAGCCGGGCCCGGGATCTCCTGATGGCCGCCTCCTTCGCGGCCACCTTCACCCCCCACACCCCTATGATCATGATGGCCGCGAACCCGGCGGCCACGAGGGGATAGATGCCCCCATAGAAGATGGCCCCCATAAAGAATCCAAAGATGGCCCCGATCACCGTGTAGGCTTGAACCTCGAGCCGGTGAAGCTCCTCCCCGGTCCTCGCCAGCTCATCGCGTACGAGGGGATTGTCAAGAGGGATCTCCTCCCTGGGGCCGTGGGCCTCACTCATGCGAGCCCTCGGCCGCGGGCTTGGGGACCGCTCCACCCGGCCATGGCTCATGGTTATCGCGGTAGTACCGGAGGAGAACGTCCACCACGTCCCCGGGTGTCTTGAGGTCCATGCGGATGGCCAGGATCTTGAGCTCCTTCTTGGTCTCCTTTGAGACTGTCATCTGTGGCCGTGTCTCTTCCTTGATCGGTTCATGCGAACCTTGTGAACCTTGCGCTCCTGTTGATTCCATACACTTCCCTCTTATCATGCAGGAGATAAAAAGGTATGGGGGGCCCCGGTGGGCCATGGCTCGCGCCCGCGTTTTCCCCCGCGCGACAAAGCTTCCTTCCGGCCAGGGGGGTGGGGGGGTAAAATATATGGATGGTCAGATCTCACACTTACCCATGGCAGAAGGATCAGCTCTGTTTGAAGAGGTCCCCCTTCCTGATGGGAAGGTCCACGCGGCCCCTGTGGTGGCCCATGCTGGTGAGACCTCCAATGCCAATCTCAAGGAGGCCTTCGGGAGGCTCGTGGTATTCGGGATCTACTCCAACGATCCCATGGCCACCCTCTCCCCCATGATGTGGCTCGCCATACCTCTCCTCAAGACCATGGGGAAGTACGCCCAATACAACACTCCCTCAAGGGATTACCCGCAGGGCAGGATCACCCAATGGAAGAGGGACCGGGACGCGGCCATCATGGGGTGGAATGTCAAGTCCGGTACCTGGAAATCCTCCAAGATCACCGCGGAGGATACGATTGCGGATATCATGGAGGTGGCCATCACCGAGGGGATCATAGTGATCACCAAGTCCATGTGGGATATCTCCTCCCTGGTGGCCGGCGGCGGCCCAGGTGGTGAGGAGGCCCCCCAGGGAGCGGAGCCTCGATTCGGATGAGCTCCATCCGGGACGGGACACCCATCTATCTCTCATCCACCACCACGGATCGCGGGGTGGGTGGCGGGAAGGGAGGGAGCGCGGGGGCCGTGACCGCGGCCTATGGCGCGGGGAAGTCCACCATATTCCAGCAGATGGCCATGATATCGAGGTGGGTAGATAACCGCTATACCAAGGCCCAATACTTCGCGGACCCCTATAATATCCCCCTCTACCTCACCACGGTCCTATGGTTTCCCGGGGAACACGACCATTGGAACGCCTTCCTCCCGGCCAACGTCCACCGATGCTTTCCCAAGGAGGTCACTCCGAAGGGCTTCCTCCTCCATCACCATGAGGATGATCCTCTCACTTTTTGGGAGGTCCCCAACGAGGGGAGACAGCGCAGGCTCGAGACCCTCACCCCAGACCTCATAAGGCCCTTTGCCGGAGTGGAGGACCTCTTCACCCATGTGGAGCGGGAGGGCCTCGGGAAGATCAACGTGATCTTTCCCCCTCAAAACTACATCCTCTCCCAACGCTTTCTCAAGAAGGTGAAGGCCATGGCCGCCCTCAACCGGGCCCGCCGGGAGGATAAGGGGGGGAAGGCCCGCGCCAGGGTGACGGCCCAATACGACGCGGATCCCGAGATGGCCGGGTATCACCGGGGCCGCGGCCGTCCCAGGGAGCGGGTGGTGGTCCCCCTTGAGGAGATCGAGGTGGAGCCCCATGTGTTTTACCATGAGCTCATCGATCACTTCCTCCGGGAGAAGGGCTCGGAACACATGGCCATCTTCTATGATGACGTTTCCCACTTCCTCCAGGCGTACCAAACCGATATCAATTTCCATCTCATCTCCATCTTTGCGGGCCAATCCTTCCCCGCGATGAGGAAATCAAATACCTCCTTCTTTGCGGCCTCCCATGACTTCGGCCTTCTGGATTGGAAGGTTCTCCTCCGGTTCCGTACCTTCTTCTGGCTCCCCACCTCGCGGGTGATCCGGAAGGTCTCGAAGGTATGGCAGAGCGTGATCGACACCCTCCCCATGGGCCGCGCCATCATCGAGGACCGGGAGCTCGGCTTCGGGTGGATCCCCTACTCAAGGATCCCTCACCAACCCCCGGTGGTCCTCACCAAGGGGCTCTCCCTATGAATTTCCCAACCTTTATTTAAGCTCACTCCAAAGGGCTCTTTAAGTGAGGTGAAACGGACCGATTGACGGAATACCGTCCAAAATGATATCCAAGAAAGACTTCACCGAAGCGGTGGGCGATATCGGCGGCCTCGCCATCGGAATTGGCTCGGCCATCGTGATCATCGCCATCATCATCATCATCGTGGGATCCGTCACCTCCGGCCTGGGGTCAGCCATGACCTGTGGACCGTACCAAAACGCCTCATGTATCGGGAACTACACGAGCCTCCTGTACAACCTTGAGGGGTACGCGCAGACCTCCATCGGGATGGTGATGCTCGGGGTTCTCGTGGCCGCGGCCATGTTCATCGTGTGGCTCGTGGGTGGCGGTGGCGGCCGGTGATCTCGCCGTAACGCCCCCGAATTTCCAAACCTTTTTAAGGCATAAGCCCCCAATGGGATTTAAGTGAGGTGAAACGGAACCAACCGGGTAGCTCCCAAGTAAGGATGATATCCAAGAAAGACTTCACCGACGCGGTAGGCGATATCGGTGGTCTCGCCATCGGGATTGGCTCGGCCATCGTGTCCCTGGGGGTCATGGGGTACGTCCTCAAGGTAGCGGTTGAATCCATCAAGATCCCTATGGACCTCTCTCATATCGAGCCGGGATCACCGCTCAACCCCACCCTCTTCCTCCTCATCGGGGTCATCACCATCCTCATGGTGGTGATCAGTCTCCTGGTCCCCCAAGAGGCCACGGACCTCGAGGACCTCCTCCCGGCCCACGTCACCATCCCGGAGCCTTTCTCAAGAAGGTGAAGGCCATGGCCGCCCTCAACCGGGCCCGCCGGGAGGATAAGGGGGGGAAGGCCCGCGCCAGGGTGACGGCCCAATACGACGCGGATCCCGAGATGGCCGGGTATCACCGG
>Ga0315296_10003711_pt1 | contig 12678 bp, 6 predicted proteins | sample YL17G14_18_MG_FD_203921 | JGI IMG/M metagenome (GOLD analysis project Ga0315296, IMG submission 203921) | Sediment microbial communities from Yellowstone Lake, YNP, Wyoming, USA - YL17G14_18 | ecosystem: Environmental > Aquatic > Freshwater > Lake > Sediment | place: USA: Wyoming | collected... | reverse complement strand
GTGGTCGGGAGGGCATTTTTCAAGGCAAACGGCAGGAGTGTTGGGCATAATGAGACGGCCGGTGAGATAAGGGTTGTTCGTGATAAGGCAAGCGATAAGATTATGGGTGTTACGATGGTTGGTGCATCGGTCACGGAGCTTATTGCCGCCGCCCGAGCTTTGATAGGGAGCACGGAAAAACCAGCGGAGGTCAGCTTCCCCCATCCAACAGTCTCGGAAGTGCTGAAAGAAGCCTGGGAGGATGCGTTCAATATTGGTCTGCACGTGCCGCCAGGAGTTTGATGTGGACACTGAGTAGTTACCAGAGCGGACCGATTTTTTTAGATAAAGTAATTGATATGAAGCAAGGAAGACAATACATCGCTGTTGACCTTGGGGCCGAGAGCGGCAGAGTAATGTTGGGGACCGTCTTGGGTAACAAGCTCGGTTTAAAAGAAGTTTATCGCTTTTCTAATGGCCCGATAGAAGAAGACCTGAGCCTGAGATGGGATTTTGACAAGCTTTTCTCAGAAGTAAAAACCGGTATCGCCAAGGCAATTAAACGAAGTAATGGTGAAGTCTCGGGCATAGGGGTTGATAGCTGGGGCGTTGATTACGGGCTTCTCGGCCAGGACGGCCGGTTGATAGAAAATCCGTATCATTACCGCGATAGCCGAACCGATGGAATAATGGAAAAAGCCTTTGAGCTTATGGGTCAGCGTGAAATTTATGAAAACACTGGCATACAATTTATGCAGTTCAACACTCTTTATCAACTACTATCGATGCGTTTGGCAAATTCAAAGACCTTAGCCAGGGCTAAAAGACTAATCTTTATGGCGGATTTAGTCTCGTACTATTTGTGCGGCAGGGCTTATGCAGAATATACGCTTGCCAGCACATCTCAATTCATGGACATGAGAACGGGTCAATGGTCAAGGAATATTTTTGATAAACTGTCTTTGCCGATTGATATTATGCCGGAGTTCGTCAAGCCTGGTACAATCGTGGGCCAGTTGACAAAGGAAGTTTCAAAGGAAGTCGGATGTAAACCTATCGACATTATTGTAGTCGGCTCACATGATACCGCTTCGGCTGTTGCTGCAGTGCCGGCAAAGGCAAAACACTGGGCGTATCTTCCAAGCGGGACCTGGAGCCTCGTTGGCGTGGAAGTGCCTGAGGCAATTGTCAATGACAAAACTTTTGATTATCGCTTTACGAACGAAGGCGGAGTTGAAGATACAATTCGGCTTTTGAAGAACATAATGGGTTTATGGCTGGTGCAAGAATGCAGGCGGCAATGGCAGAGAGAAGGTGTCGATTTATCCTATAGGCAAGTAACGGATATGGCTGAAGGAGCTGAGACTTTTGTCGCTCATATTGACCCGGATTACAACGGGTTCTTTTCGCCTGGTGATATGCCTAAAAGGATAAATGAGTATCTTACCGAGACAAGCCAGAAGCCAATCGACGATAAAGGCCAGATGGTAAGGGTGATATTGGAAAGTCTTGCCCTTAAATATCGCTCAATGATGGAAGCTATTGAAGATATTACGGAGAAACCGATAGAAATACTGCACATCGTCGGTGGTGGTATCCAAAATGAAGTGCTTTGTCAGTTTACAGCCAATGCAATCGGTAAAAGAGTAATCGCCGGGCCGATTGAAGCAACAGCCATCGGCAATATCCTGATGCAGGCTAAGGCAAAAGGGCAAATTAAATCGCTGGCAGATATCAGAGAAATCGTCCGTAATTCATTTGAGCTAAAAGAGTATCAGCCAAAGGACAGTAAACTTTGGAACCAACAGTACGAGAAAATTAAGAGCCCCTGATTACGCTTTTGCCGAAAAAATATTCTAACTTGACGAGAAGTATTTTGTTCGAAGAACTTGAGCTAAAACTGGATAGTTTCAATGCTGACGAGAGAAAGAAGGCATTAAACGTATTATTTGAAAAAGTTGATGCGGGGGAGATAACTTTACCTCAAGCTGGTACAGCTGTTAACCTGCATTGCCATACTTTTTTCTCCTATAATACTTACGGCTATTCGCCCAGCAAATTTGCCTGGTTGGCTCGCAAGGCTGGCTTGGCTGTTGCAGGGGTTGTGGATTTCGATGTGCTCGATGCATTGGAGGAATTTCTCACAGCGGCTCGAAAACTTGGTCTGAAGGCCTGCGCCGGGCTGGAGACAAGGGTTTTTGTACCAGAATTTTCTACAAGAGTAATTAACTCACCTGGCGAACCAGGCGTCTCATACCATATTGGAGTAGGATTCCCAAGAGCCAAGCTGGAAGGTAAACTGGGTGAATTTCTGCTCAATCTTCGTAGAACTGCGCAGGAAAGAAACCGCGATTTGATGGGACGGGTAAACAGGTATCTTCAACCCGTAGAACTGGATTATGAGTGTGATGTGCTTGTCCTGACACCGTCGGGCAACGCTACCGAGCGGCATATTTGTCTTGCCTATGCTCGCAAAGCTAAGGAAGTTTTCAACGATGACAACTCTTTAAGACAATTTTGGGTAAAAAAGTTAGGTCCCGAAGCTGAATTGTTGGAACTGCCGGAAAGCATAGATTTACTGAATATGATTCGAGCTAAAACTATGAAGCGCGGAAGTGAAGGCTATGTGGTACCCGACAAAGGTTCTTTTCCGTTGATGGCTGATTTCAATCAATTTGTCCTTGCTGCTGGAGGTATCCCTACTATGACCTGGCTTAATGGGCTAAGTGAAGGTGAGCAGGCCATCGAAGAGCTTATAGAAGTGGCGATGAGCACTGGTGTTGCTGCCATCAACATTATACCCGACCGCAATTATACGCCGGGAGTGAAAGATGCCGAAGTTTCAGGCATCCCGATGCTTCGGGACCGAAACCTTGAAAATCTCTACCAGGTAGTGGAGTTAGCCGTGAAGCTGCATATTCCTGTTGTCGTTGGGACAGAAATGAACAGCCCAGGGCAAAAATTTGTGGACGACTTTGGCACAAAAGAACTCTCCCCGTTGATACCCATATTCCTGAAGGGCGCACATATTGTTTACGGTCATTCCGTCCTTCAGCGAAAATGTGGCCTGGGGTATACCAGCGACTGGGCTACAAAAATGTTTAAAAATATATCAGAGAAAAATGAATTCTACGAGGAAGTCGGCCTTTTAATTGAACCGGCACAAGAAGATATTCTTGCTGGTTTGAATGACAAAGCTTCTGCTCAAGAGATATTAAATAGATTTAGCAATTGATTATGATAACACAAAAGACGGCGAATTTACCGAAAACGCAACAGGCCATGCAATTGATTGGTCCGGATGAACTGGTTTTGAATAAATCCAAAGAGGTTGTCCGGCCCGGTCGGCATCAGATTCTATGTCGGGTTGAGGCAGTGGGTCTGTGCTTCTCGGACCTTAAACTTTTGAAGCAATTTTCATCCCACGCCCGCAAAAGTAAAATAGTTTCCGGTATTGACACTGATATACTTGAAGAGATTCCCAGCTATGTACCTGCTGATGCACCGACCGTACCTGGTCATGAAGCAGTGGTAAGAATTGCGGGGGTTGGCCCGGGTGTTAAAAGTTTTAAGTCTGGTCAGCGATTCCTTGTCCAAACTGATTACCGCTGGTTGCGCACCAGCAGTTCCAACGCCTCTTTCGGGTATAACTTTGAAGGTGCGCTTCAGGAGTACGTGCTGATGGATGAAAGGGTCATCACTTCACCAAAGGGCGATTCGATGTTAATACCGGTTTCAGAAGAGCTTTCTGCATCAGCGATAGCTCTTGTAGAGCCATGGGCCTGTGTTGAGGATGCCTACGCCACTATGGAAAGGCGAGGATTGAAACGAGATGGTCGGATGCTGGTTGTTGCCGACACTAAAGTTACAAAAGATATTTTTACCGGCCTGTTTAATCGCTACGGCAGGCCGGCACAAATAACGTGGGTCTCAAAGTTTTCTGTGCCGGCAGGATTGGATGTTGTTATAACAATGCCCTCAGACATTTCAGAACTGCCTGATGCCGGCTACGACGATGTGATTTATTTCGGTGCTGAGGCGAAAGTAGTCGAAACTTTGTTTGCAAAAATTGCCCCGCACGGCCTTTTGAATATTGTTCTTTGTGGCGGTAGATTCGAGAGAAACGTTCTTACAGCGGTCGGCCAAGTTCATTACAGCGGCATTCGCATAATCGGAACGGCAGGTATGGTTCCAGCTGAGTCAATGGAGCATATCCCCAAAACAGGTGAAATCAGAACCAGTGACAAGATTAATATTATCGGTGCGGGTGGCCCTATGGGAACGATGCACGTGATACGAAATATCTGCCAGGGTGTTGAAAACATCACTGTTCTTGCTGCAGATGTCGATGAAAACAGACTGGCAAGACTCTCTAAAATAGCCAAACCTTTGGCTAAGAAGAACAGTGCTGTTTACAAGCCTTACAATCCGAAGAAGCAGAAGATTAAAGCAGCATTCGATTATATAGTATTAATGGTGCCGGTGCCTGAGCTGGTAGCCGATTCAGTTAAAAGCGCTGCCAGGGGAGGGATTATAAATATATTTGCTGGCATACCTGCGAGTGTTACCGCAGAGGTTGACCTGAACACCTACATAGAAAAACAATTGTACTTTATAGGGACCAGCGGCTCTGTTCTGGAGGATATGAAACAAATACTGGCAAAAGCAGAGACCGGCAGGCTCGATACCAATATCTGTGTCGCTGCTGTCTGCGGGCTTGATGGTGCAGATGAGGGGATTCGGGCAGTTGAAAACAGGTCAATAGCAGGTAAAATTATTGTGTATCCAGCCTGCAAAGGACTGGAGCTTACGGAGCTGGCAAAGATGAAAGAAAAGATGCCGGAAGTTGCGGAGTGCTTAAGTGAGGGGATGTGGAACAAACGGGCAGAACAAGCTCTTCTGAAAAGGCATGAAAAATAGTTAGATGAGGAATAAAACAAAATGGGCTATACTAACAAGATTGAAAAAGCCTACGAGCTGGCGAAATAGCTTTATCCGGAGATGGTGGTTGAGACCGACAATGCTCTCGAGGAGCTGACAGACGATGGAACATATCTATATTATCATTATCGCAACCGCAAGAACCGTTGACCAATAAAAGGGGTTGACATAGCTTTTAGGAAGTGGTTACATTATAAGCACTTAAATAATTGGGCGCCCGTAGCTCAGTTGGACAGAGCAACGGATTTCTAATCCGCAACTCTTGTCATAAGTGCTTCCCCCACAGTAGGTTAGAATCGACTTTTAAGCTAAAAATGAGGATTGCAAGTAGTTTGCAAGTGAGTAACAAGTGAACATGGAAGTGGTTTACCGGTAGCGACTGACACTTTTTTGACACCAAATCTACTACACGATATTCAGCCTTGGCATTGTTGTGGATGTAGCTCGCTTTCTCTTTATTGCTACAGGGGGGTATATAGCAGACGGGTTCTAATCACACGATTGGTGCAAAAGGGTTAAACCGAGCTTGGCCTGTGGTCTTTAGCTTTGCCTTTTCTTTTTTGCTGAGACCATGTGATAACGAACTTCCACTTAAATTTATTTTCTGAACCACTTTTTCTTCGCTCTTTTGCTGTTAGTGACCTCTCTCTTTAGCCTACCTTCTAAGTTCTAATTCCTTTCTTCGCTCTTCTCTCTTTTTGTTAATACGCGCCACTTATTCAGCGGTTCAGTTAAAATTTAGCAGTTACTCTAAAATATGGGCCATGGGCGGAATAGTTATTACCATGCACCAAATCATCAGAGAATCTAGTGAAATTATAACCGACCCCTACTTGGAGGGAATCTCCAATATTTCTATTTATTTCTAAGAGGAGACCCTGGTTTCTGTCATCGGCTTGGTGCTGATTTTTAATACGGTATTCACCGGCTAACCCCCAATATCCATCAAGTTTGTAATTTAACCTATTTATCAAAAGCCAAGTCTGGGACTTAGTAAAGTCAAAACCGGACACCTTTTCCTCGCCCCATTTAAAGGCTATCTTTTCTGCAAGTTGAAGTTTATTAGTAAAATCATAAATACCCTCTAAAGCAAATACTGATGCGTTCTCAGCCGTAATATTAGTGAAGCTATTTTGACCCTGTGGTTGTTTGTTTTCAAAACAGGTATATTTGGTAATAAGATTTAACCTGTCCCATTCAATCGGACGTAACGCTGCTCCAAGAGTAATCTCATTAAATTTAGCTTCAGTGGTACCGATAGTGGTATTGCGCGTCTCTGATACATTGATGTTAGTAAATAACGTCGTTTCCTTATTTAAAGTATATTCTATAGCATTATAGAAGAGATACTGTTGTTTATCTTCATTACCTTTATCATAACGTAATTCTAATTTACTTGAGGTTTTGAGTTTATCTTTTTCTAAATATGTCAGGCCAATTGAGCCTGCATGCCGAGTCGCTCGAGAACCATCAAGATTATTGACCTTCCCTTTCTCAAAAGTGATGCTGGCAAACAACTTATCACTGATATCTCCGGATAGACCTAAGACATTGGTTGAAGCAGAAGAACCTTTGGTGGTGGTAAAATCCCTGCTCACCGACAGTTTCATCTTGTCATTTAATTTCTGCGCTCCGCCAAAAGAGGTTATTTGTTTCCTTCCTTCTAAAGAAGTATCGCTTAGGGTGCAAATACCAAACATTTCTCTTTTTTCATCGAGTTGCGATTTTATACCTGCAGAGGTTGAGGTGCCACTTGGGCGGTCAAGATTAGACTCATAGGTTCTATCAATAAAAGCTTCGGTCTTGCCACTATGGGACCGCGCCTGTGCGCCAAAGGTTGTGGCAGTCCCTTTTGTGCCAAAGGTCTGAGCAAGTTTTACTTTTAGCCATTTCATTACGTTATATACTATCCCCGCTGTTGTCTGTCTGTCTCTATTGCCTTCGAGCGTCTCCTGATGTTCTAATGATGTTTCTAATCTTTCACTTACTTTATAATTAGCTTTAGCTGCAATTCTATCGGTATCTTGATTAGTCTGGGCCTGGATATTGGTCAATTGAGATTCAACCTCTTGATGACGGTATTCGCCGGTGAGGGTAAGTTTTTCTTTAGTATGGCTTATCTGGGCAGTGGTCGCTTTTGTTTTTTGGGCGCCTATTTGGGTCTGGGTCTGACTATTTCCTGAATCAAGAAGCTTCTGTATATCCTGTCTTAAGCTAAAGACAGTATCACTGGTTATATGCCAATTTGCACCAAGGCCATATTTCTCTGCTCCCTGTTGAGAAATAGAATCAGAACTTGAAAAATCTCGTCCCACATGACTATAATAAGAATCCAGATAAAGTTTATCCAAAAGTTTTGTCTGGCCTTTTAAGCCATAAGCCTTGCCAGAAGCACCTTCACCCGTAGCAATTTGGGTAAAGGACAAACCTCCATCGGTGGAGATAAAGTTACTTGTCTGTTCAGATTCGCTTTCAGCATATTCTGCATAAATTTTGGTATCTTTGTTAATATGTAATGTGGTATCTATGCCTTTTAGTTCATAGTCTTCGCTGGTTTTTGCTTCTTTAACATAGGTTGCCCCGACTTGTAGATAATCGGTTATAGATTGAGCAGCCCTCAACCCATAAGTTCCTTCATAATATCTATCCTTTGACTCATATTCATAGTCAACTACTACATAAACAGGATTCCCATCAAGTAGATGTGTAGATATAATAGAACTGGATTCCGCAATACTGGAAACGGGTTTCCAGAAAAGAATTCTACCTTGTGAATAATCTAGATGATAGTCAACTCCGTTTTGCTGGTTGAGGGTTGCCAAAACCAGACCGCTAATTTTATCCCGCACCTCTATCCTTACTGAATCCGTTCCTTCAATTATATCTCTGTGTTTTAAGTAATATAACGACCCGCCGGTTCCCACAAACTCGTTATGGGAAGCAAGTTGTTTTGCCTTAGCGTTAAACAGTATCAACTTGGTGTGTGGCTCGCCAAATTTAGTACTGGAGACGGATTCATAATAAAATTTACCACCGTATAAAGCCCGATTAAACTTGGCATATTCAGTCTCACTAAAATCAGTGAAATAATTGCCCCAGATTGCTTTTGACTTGTCCCATTCAACCAGGCAATAAAGCCGACCTTGCGTATCGCTTGCCTCATAATTTATACTTGAGGTATCGCCATAAACAGGATAGTATTTTTTCGGGTCAACGACTTTGAAAAGTTCTTTTCTTTTTCTATCTGTATCTAAGCTTGAGGTAATTAAATATTTTCCTTTGATCTTCCCTTTTAAATAGTAGGCTAATTTCCCTTCTTTCCAGAAGCCTTCTCGGAATTTATCATCCTGTTGAACTGGTTCGATATTGCCTTTATTAAATGTATAACCTGCCTTGATATCACCTAAACCAACAAAGAAAAGATAACTATTGCTATCGCTCACTTCAATTTGCTTTTCGTAGAGGGACTCTGGTTTGCCCTGAGTGGAATCCTGTATAAGTTTGAGTGTATGCGTCCCATTGGGCAAAATAATCTCAGCGTTGATTTCTTCTCCCGAAGGAACAGAAAGTGGCATCTGATTATCTAAGTTCAACTTCAATTTAGTCTCTTCCTTTTGCCCTTGTACCTTAACCCTTATTGTCTCTCCCTTGACAGGGATTGTCTGCTTATCAAGGTTATTTAACTGGCCTTCAAGCTCCTTCCAAATTTTAAGCTCCTCTTCTTTGCCTTGAACTTCAATAACAGACTTTTTGAATCTCTCTTTTTCCTTCGACTCTTCAACCTTAAATTCTCTTGCTGTCGTTGCATCAGATTTACCATTATCATCCCAGACGGTTAAGATATAATAGTAGGTCTTACCGGCTTCGACCGACTCATTCCCATCAGAGAACCCATCCCAGGTAATGGTATTTTCATAATTAAGGGTCTTACCTTCAAATCTCTTAAAGAGCTTGTTGGTATCCTTTTCAAAAATTTCTAACTCCCATTTTTTAATAAAAAGATGATAATTGGTAAATATCTTAAGAATGGGCTTATCTATCAAGACATTATCTTTTATCTCTAACTTTTCGGGATATAAAGCCGCATTAAGCCTCAACCTTGATGAGGATTTTTCCTGAACAATTTGTAAATCCAAGTCTTTGGTCTCTTTCAATTCCTTTAATTTATCCAAAGGCACCTTAACTCCAAAATTCACCTTGCTTAAGATACCGTTAGTGATATCCACAAGGGCAACCTTTTCCGTGGTTAAATATGAGCCTTCAGGCAAGGTTGATTCATCTATTTTAAATAAGTGTCTTCCAGGGGCGACTCCTGGCAGATGCCACTTTCCATCTTTATCCGTGGTGATAACTGTACCTTCTTCAGTAACAATGCGCACATAAGGAATGGTCTCCTCACCGTTATCTTGAATACCATTCCCATTGACATCATTAAAGACCTTGCCAATAACCGTGCCCAGATCAAATAATGGGTCAAGCACTACCTTAACTGTTTCAGTAGCGGTGTTAGAAATCATGGTGCCATCAGAATATTTTGCAAAGCAAGAGTTTTCATAATTACCGAAAGTAACACCACTTCCTACCACTAATTGATATTTAAGTGTCTTTGTAGTATTTGTAGCTATCGTACCAACATCAAAGGTAAGAGGACGATTGCCTGTAGGGTCAGAAATCGTCGCATTATCCACGATTGCCTTGCCGCTTATATATTTAAAGCCTGGCGGAATTCTGTCTTCCACATACACGTTGGTAATATCGCTGGCAGTTTCATTTCTTATCGTAACGGTATAAGTAATAATACCACCTACCTCCGCCTCTCTTTTATTGGCATCCTTTTCTATCTTTAAAAGGCCATTCTGTGCATCCATAGGCAAATTAATTGTCAGGGCTGCTCCGGCAATAGTGAACTGCTCTCCCTTAGAACCGGGGGTAGTAATAGTTCTTGGAAAACTGGATAAGGTAGAAGGGAAGGTATAACCAGAGGTACTGACACGCAGATAATAGTTTCCGTTTATGGCATTAAAACTATATTGACCACCAGCACTGGTTGTATATGGGTTAATATCCGTTAGAGCAATCTCTGCACCTGCTGTGCAGGGCTGATTTGTAGTAGCATTATACAAAGTAACTTGTGCTCCTTTAATCGGATTATTACTTACTGAGTCAAAAACCACTCCTTTTGGATCTATAAAGATTGCTTCACAAAACTCTGAAGCCAAATTAAAAGTCGTGTCCATAACAAAAAGTTGATTTGTCCCTGAAGGTAAATCTTGGTTTGGAATAATACTAAAATTTCCACTACTATCAGCTGTACCTATACCCACAATATCTACTTTACTATTTTTACTATATACTGTTACCGGGCTGTTAGGCGTTGCCTTTCCGATTATTGTCGGCCGCCGGGTTTGTATCTGTGAGCCATCGGTAGGACTAGAAATCTCGGGGAAATCAGTAGGAAGAGGATATGTATAGACTTCTATAGTTACTGTCTCTCCTTCAACTCCATCATCAATTATGGTTAAGGTATGTGTTCCGGGCGAAAGAGATAAGCCCACAGCGTAATCTCCATCGACATCCGAAGTAGTAGAGGCAACCATCGAGCCATCCACTTTAATATCTATCTGGGAATTAGCCTGACCAAATACGACAAAATCTCGGCGAGTTTGCGAATTATTTTGAGGGGCAATTATTGTACCGCCGGAAGGTGTATTAATCGACGTAGAGGTGAAATTGGTGGAAACTTGCTGTTGAAGCTCACCAATTTTATAAGAGATTAAGGCAGAATTGTTTATTTCAGAGGCAAAACATATTGCTGAATAAGAAGTTAAGCAAAAGAAGGCAAAAATCAGGGGTAGAAACCTTAATCTTTTAATTGGCCTTCTCATCTTTTCCTCCTACCGTCTCATCTTTTCCTCCTACTGTTTCATCTTATTCGACTCTTACTCTGAATCTTACTATCGCGCTATCAGTATCGGGAAAATCACCGTCGCAGGTAGTAGTAGTGTCTGTGCCTTCGTTATTGTCCTGAGCTCCTAAATCTCCGTTAAACATCCAGCGAATCTTCAAAGGGACACCCCCTTGATTGTCCCAATTAGAATCCTGCCAGGAGGAACCATCAAAATACCAGACCGTTACGCTTGCTCCTGTATGCGGCTGGTTATCTATCTCTGCGGAATCTATCACATAGGTGGTACCTGTGGGTATCTCGTCAATAATCACTAAGTCTTCAACTGTTGATGGGCCGTCATTATCATACTCAATCGTATAAGTAGCAATCTCTCCTTTCTTGGCTTGGAGTTTATCTACCTCTTTTAAGACCCGAGGTGCCTGGAGGGAAACTACCGTCACGGTAACCGTAATCTCTCCACTACCTGCATAAGCCTGACTTAAGTAAAAAAATAACGCACCAAGAAAGAAAAATATTCTTCTTAACATCATAATACGGTTATTCTCTCTATTGGCTGGTGGTTTTTATCTGCACACGCATAAAATTCACCAGGCCCTCTTCGGATTCAAAGAATAATATCCTCTCCCTATTGGCTGGTGGTTTTTATCTGCACACGAACAAAATTCACCAGGCCCTCTTCAGATTCAAAGAATAATATCCCCTCCCAACGTTGATTAAGAAACTCCTTCTTTTTTGGGATATCCAAATCGAAAGTTATCTCTTTCTGTTCCTGCGGGCCGATTTTTAAGGTGCTTTTACCCGGCCTAAGCCATTCTTTTTTCTGTATCCAGGAAAAATTAGGTGAAGGGGTAATCACCTGCTTGCCCGGCTCTGCAGAAGGGATAATCGAGCTAATCTTATAAAGATGTGGCTGGTCATCGTTGTTGTAAATCTTTATTTTAGATGTAGTTTTGCTCTTACCCAGAGCCACATCTTCCAAAACTGCTGTCCCCGGCACCAGCCCTAAGAAACCTGCTGGTTTTTCTTTTACCTCAGACCTGGTTTCTGTCTCAATATAAAAAACCGGTGAAACCGCCAAGACGAGCCTTTCTTCAGCCTCAGGTTTTCCTTCCACATCAATTCCCACCGCCCATTTCTGGTTACAGTATTTCTCTTCATCAGGAACGCGCAGGAACATTTTTATTTCTTCTATGCCATTTGCCGGCACCAGAACCTCGTCTTTCTCAAACCAAAACCAGGAGGGATTGGGTATCCCGCTATATCCCTTAAGGACCTTTACCCCAACCTTAACCGGCTTATCCCCATTCAGGAGATATCGCCTTGGTTTATCGCTCTCATTGTAAATCTTAAAGCGCATCTTTATCCAGTAGTCCATATCATAAAGTTGACCGATGGGGACCTTCTGGATTAAAAGCCCTCCCGGCTCAACTGACAAGCCTATCTCCTTTTTCTCTCCTTGAGCAGCTCCGTCACGAATAGGAAAACTCAAAAGAAAAAGAAGGAAGATAGGAAATAGTATTTTTCTCATCTTTTCTCTCCATTCTATCTTAAGCTTCTTCCTTCTATGATCCAGCAATTGCCTTAACCGTTGTAATGATTGACTTCGAGCCGGTCTCTGCGGTTGAAGGAGGAGCATGGAAATATAACCATAGATCCAGAGCTCCACTGGCTGGTACATTAACTCCACTTCCTGTAGTCTTTGCAAATTTTGTAGCTGTACATGTTACATAAGTAGTTGATACGAAATCGTCACTGTCAACATAATCAGCTGCAACAGGTGCTCCTGTAGCCGTAGTTTGAAATATCGCTCCTAACTGATATTTCTCTGCTGCAAGAGCAGCATCCGTCTG
>Ga0315296_10003710_pt1 | contig 12678 bp, 12 predicted proteins | sample YL17G14_18_MG_FD_203921 | JGI IMG/M metagenome (GOLD analysis project Ga0315296, IMG submission 203921) | Sediment microbial communities from Yellowstone Lake, YNP, Wyoming, USA - YL17G14_18 | ecosystem: Environmental > Aquatic > Freshwater > Lake > Sediment | place: USA: Wyoming | collected... | reverse complement strand
CGGGCTATACTGATGAGCGAGGCACAGCAGGCGCTGCTGTTTGTTCCCGGTCCTATCATCTTACCGTCTTTCTCTTCGACAGGCTTGTCCCAAGTCTTCACCATCTCTGCTACGGTAAGAAGGTCATCCATCGTAGCGATGTAAGCCACAGTAGGACCTTTTCCCTCTATAAGACCCACTGCGTTCAGATGATCATCGACGTAGGCCTTCTCAATTCCGTATTCCTTGAACTTTCTTACAATCTCATCAGCCCTAGCCTTTTCAGCCCCTGAAGGAGTATAGATCTTAGCCAGCGTCTTCCATTCCGTCTTGATATCTTCCTTCCAAGACTCAAACTCCCTGAAGGTTCTCTGCACAATCTCATTACTATAATACCTTACAGCCTCTTTCTCATAGTCTGTCTCCGACATTATAGCACAGAATACCATTCAACCCCCTTCATTTAATAATTCTGAGCGGACTAGAAGAAGCAAACACACAATTCGAAACATATTCTTACTTCATCGACCAGGCGTACGCAGCTTGTTATCTCCGAAAGCCTTTGACATAATCCTCAGTCAATCCAGCGCCTAATGACGCAATGGCTTCTCACATACAACGAAAGCAGCGCCACATAGACTAGTTTAGGTACTCAATCAGACGCAAGCGGCTCTGCTTCATTCAGTAACCTATCGCTGTAGATCTGCGGAAAGGCTCTACACCGCCGTGCAGAAGGCCCATCTCTTGGTCAATCAGAATCCCTGAAGGACGCGCGAAGTACGAGACTCCAGGGGCTTCCTCAACGATCTTGACTCTATGCCCTATCCTTCGAAGGCCCCGTACAGCTTCAGGATCTATTCGCGAGTCTACCAGCGTATCACGTCCGCTGGCATCAACCGTCGGCGCCTCCACTGCTTGTTGAATGCCCATCTTGAACTCCAGAACGTTTAGCACAACCTGTGCATTTCTGCTGATTATTCTCCTAGCCCCCGGCGCACCCTGACTTAGAATGGGGAGCCCATCTCTAAGCACTATGAGCGGAGCCATGTTCATAAGCGGGCGCTTCCACCCCGCGATGGAGTTCGCATATCCCTGCTGAGGGATAAACCAGCCCATCGAACCTGCGAGATAGAAACCGGTTCCTTGTGGAACAACGCCAGCTGTGAAGCCTGGTGTATGAGTGCATGAGACGACATTCCGGTTCTTATCCACGACGTTGATGTGGGTTGTGCCTCCCTCGCAAGGAGCCGCGGCAGAGCACACATTGTTCTTAGGAGAAGGCTTTGAATCATATTTCCATGGGTCGTGTACTGCTCTGTTAAGGTAATAGTCCCAGGGCTCCTTCTCGGTTTCCAGTTCTGTTGAGGTTCTTTCGGAGCGAATCTGTGAGACGATCTCCTTAGCGTAGTTCTTCGACAGAAGACCTTCGAGCGGAACATCGGCATACTCCCAGTCCCCGAGGAACCTGTAACGGTCTGCAAAAGCATGACGCGTAGATTCAATGAAGGTGTGAAGATACTCCGTTGAGTTGTGCTCAATTGATTCAAGGTCAAAGTTCTCAAGAATGTTCATGAACTCTAGGAGGGTTATGCCTCCACTAGGCGTCGGTACGGTGCAAATAGTATAATCCCCATAAGAAGTCGACATCGGAGGAGAAACCCTAGGCTCATACCTCGCCAAGTCCTCGCGAGTCAAGACCCCGCCTGTGCTGAGAACCTCCTTCTCGATAAGACCAGCTATCTCCCCTTCATAGACCGCCTTCGATCCCTCCTCAGCAATCCTTTTCAGAAGTCTCCCATACTGCGTCTGCACAACTCTAGCACCTGGTGCAAGGGGAAAGCCCCCGGGAAACCATATCCCATCTATAAACTGGTTTCGCTTAGATTCCCTCATCATAGCATTAAGAGTCAGCGAAGCATCCCAGCCGAAAGTAAAACCCTCCGACGCCAAGCTGATAGCTGGAGCCAGAATATCCTCCCTAGGAAGCCTTCCATAAAGCTCGTGAACAAGACAGAACCCAGCGCAAGTAGCCGGAACAGTCACCGCCTTTCCACCCAGCGAATTCTCTCCATTCTCAACCTCGAAAACCCTTGTCCCTCCAGCTGCTGAAGGAGCCAAAACATTGTACATGTCCGGAGAAGCCATCTGAGGCGCCCTTGCATTGAAGTCAACAGCAACCGTCTGATCCTGATCAGCCAGATACAGGACCATAAACCCCAGCCCACCTAGACACGCCAAATAAGGCTCAAGCACAGTGTTGCAGAACCCCGCAGCCACGGCCGCATCAACAGCGTTACCACCCCTCCTCAACATCTTCAAACCAGCTTCAGCAGCCTCTGGAACAGACGTCGTGACCATACCAGTCTTCGCGACAACCTCTTTCTTAGACAAAATCCATTGACTTCTGATAACCATTGCCGACTATTCACCAAGCTAGGATCTAGAACCAAAACTAAAAGGCATTACGCGAAGTGATCGATCGAATCAGGAGCCTATCAAGAATCGTCTGCTATTCTGATGGCGCCTTCCAGCAGTTTGTCCATGGTTTCCGGGTGTCTCATTCTCATTTCTAAGTAATCACTGCTGCTGTACAACAGAAGTTCCAACCGGGGTAAACTGATAGTCCTGTAGATCTTCCGGTAGGTGTCCGGTTCAACTCTTTCCAGCACGATAAGCACATCTATGTCGCTTGAGACCGTGTAGTTCCCTTTGGCATAGGAACCGAAGAGAAACGCCTCTCTTATGTGGATAGACCCGCCAAGGTCTCTGATGCTCTTGGCAAGTCTATCTACTAGCTCTTGCCGGGTGAATCTTGGATAATGAATCTTTACAGAACTTGATGATCTCTTCTGTATACCCTGCAAGTCGTTCAGCCTCCCTTACAGTGTATCTGTTCGCTGGAGAGCCTGAAGGATGTGCGTTCAGATATCTGGCTGAAATATAGACCTTATCCAGCTCAAGCCCGTGGTCAACCAGGTGAGCGGAAGGTTTCACTTGATCCGGTAGCTCATTCAACAGGTCTGCAACAGAGTGACCCCACGCCTCCGCTCCAAGCTTTTGGAAAACCGCTTTCACGGCCTTTTCAGCAGCTTGCTGGGCTGAGAAACAAGCCCAGTCATAGAAACCAGTCTCCGAATCCCTCTTCGCATGGCTCAGATCCCACTCTGCTTGATCCCTCCAGTCCTTGCTTCTCTCAACCAAGACTTCATCACTATCCTCTTGATGAGCGCTCACTATTTACATCTTGCCCGTCGAACAATGGCTACGCCTACGCTAGGCGCCAAGAGGCATTGACAGTATCGCCCTGAATGGAGTTTAAACAAAGACGAAATGCCGCTGGATGAGAGGTCTGAAAAACGGTCTTCTTGTCTGATAAGCTTCAAATTCGTATTCTATGTATTGCTTGTATAGAGTCAGATGATAGTAAGACGCGATCCTACTTCCACTTCTTGAATATCCTGCCTTCTCGGATTGGCACACAGAGAGCGCTTATTGCCGGAGCCCGAGGCGGAGAATTGGAAGACTGTTTCTATGCCGAGAGATCATCTCCGGTGTCTTCCGTATTTTTCAACTGCTCTACCTACCGCATTGTAATTGGCCAGAGGAGTGTGCTGATTGAGAGTGCATCCCGGACCGATGATGAGTCCACTGCCTTCAGGGGCAGATTCGATGGCAGACTGCACTTCTTTCTCAACTTGGTCCGGAGTGCCATGGAGCATGGTTTCCTTTTGGTCTAGGCCACCGATTAGGCAGAAGCTCTTCCCGTAGATTTCCTTTGCCTTTGAGAGGGGAGTGAAGCTGCGGTCCCACCAGTTGATAGCGTTCACAGGGTACTTCTTGAACCATCCCTTTTCCATCAGTCCCCCATTTCTCTGTGGGTTTTCTTGGGCGTTGCTGCAGATGTGGAGAAGCTTTATTGGAGCTTCTACGGCTTCCAAAATTCTTCTGTCGTAGGCTAAGCCATATTCTTCAAGCTGTTCTTGTGTCATCTTTGACCAGATGTCTCCGCCTCCTCCTATGCCGAAGAAGATCCCACTGGCGCCCTGCGCAACGCACTCCTTGGCGAAATCAATGCAGGTTTGAGTGATGATTTCCAAACCTTCTTTCAATGCGTCAGGATTGCTCTTCATGTCATTGAAAACCCTTTCGGGGTTGGAAACACCGTGGAGAGCTTGAACTATTGGGCTTGCAATGGTGTAGATGAAAGGCATCTGTCGAAGCTCTCTGGCAAGAATCTGGACGGTGCGCAGGTTTTCCCGTAATTCTTTCTGCGGGTCGAGCACCCAAAGCTTGCTCCAGTCCTCGGGTTCCTTGACTTTGACTTCGACAGTGGGAGCATCTTCCTCATTGTCAACAAAGCGGAACTTGGAGCCCCATCTATAAGCCATGTACCTGTAGTAAGGAATGATCTTGAGAAGATCCATTTTGAAGTCAAGCTCTTGAAGAAGAGCTAAGTGAGCTTTAGCCGATTCTTCACCGTCCCTGTTCGCCTTCTCCCAGCTATAGTACCTCAGAAACGGTACAGCCGGAAAATGACCCCAAAGCGCCCAGGGAACCCTGTCAGGAGCTTCTCGGCGTAGAGCAGCGAGAACCCTCTCGAATCTCTCAGAGAACATGACCATCAAATATAGAAGGGCTAAAGCAATTGAAGATTTTGCCTCGCGTGATGTAAGGCCAAGCGTTCCCAAGAATGGCTGCAAACACACAGTACGGATGCTGGATCATGGTCTTATATCTATAGGTCTCTTGAGCAGTTCTTCTGGTACACTCACAGTTCGATCCTATTGAGTCGCTCTTAAGGGTTTCAACATGCTTCTTGCCTGTGCTGTAGAACTTCTCATCGTCCGTAACAAGACTCAGGTCTCCTTCAGTAGCAGCATAAAGATCGATGCGCAGGAGTTTTATTACCCAATGATCCAATAAGGAACTTGGAGCACTAGTGCTAGAAGATTTCCAAAGCATCTGTTAGAGGTAGCAGAATATGTTGATAGAAAGAGAGATAAAAGCTCGGAGATTCGACGCGGATCAAGAAGGAATTAACAACTTGAAAAATCAGTTCCTCGATGAGGCGCGCCAGTTCCTGTATTTCCGGAAAGGAAAATGGAATGGTTTCGAGGCATCACTTCAACACACTGCCACCTGGGCAGAGAACCACCCTGAGTTGCCTCTGACCGCCACGTCAAAGCATCCAGTATCTGACAAAATAAGCGATGAAGTCGCCAGAGCTATTTCCATCAAGAAGGAAGAAGTCTCAGCGTTTCTGAAAGACCATTATACACAATCTTATAGTGAGAAAGCCGCAATCACGTTCAGAGCCCTAGTTGTGGAAGGAGGGCTGAGGGGGTCAGATATTGTCAGATGGGAGGAGATCTCAGGTTTAAAGGGAAGTATCAAAACTGTCCCAAAAGCACAGGAAGGTTACTTCCGATACATTGTCAACGAAAAAAGATATGCCATTTTTTGTCGTCTCGATGAGAACCTTCTCCAAGGAATAATCGGATACGACAAGAAAACCATAGATCTCCTCAGACATCAATTCGACATGGAATTCTATGTATCCGCTATGAAATCAGAACTGGAGGCCGGACCAGGTCTGGCAAGAACCTCTTCTACTGCTTTTAAGAACTGAAAGGGAACCAGTAATCAAGTCAGGCATATCTGGCACTGTCCGTACTTTTTTCCACTTCATTGAAGAAGCATTCGATGCATTATCCGATTTCTGCGCAGGCACAGCGTGTCTGTGCGGCTCAAGCGCACTCTATTTCATCCCGAGTTTCTCGTTTCTTTCCAGAAGCTCGATAGCTTCAGCAAGACGCCTCTTGCGAGTCTCATCTCTCTTTCCAGCCATAATCCATCTGACGTATAGTTCCTTGTAGGATTTGGCCATGTTATCGAAGTTTCTTGAGGCTTTCTCATTTGATGCAAGTGCCTCCTTCATGAATTCGGGCACTTCAAGTTCCTTTGGACGTGAAACCGTCGAAAACCATTCTCCGCTTTCCTTTGCTTCTCTAACTTGAGATAGACCCGGCTCTCTCATTCTTCCTTCCCTTATCATTTTTCTGGCTCGTTCCTTGTTCACATTAGACCACTTACTTTTAGACTTGCGACGTGTGAACTTGCGGGCGAACTTGTCCTCATCTATTCTCTTTATTATGCTGTCTATCCAACCAAAACACAATGCCTCTTCAACTGCATCATCGTAAGATATGCTAGGCTTGCCAGTCTGCTTCTTGAAGAAAATCAGCCAGACCTCTGCCCTAGCATCATAGTTATTCTGAAGCCATTCTCGCCACTCGTCTCTATTAGTCATGTACAGTTCTTCAACAGCTGTCATGCAATGCGAACCAACCTATCTCAGGTGACTGCCTACAACTCGAATCTGAAACTCATCGGCGTTTTTATGCCTTTAGATCAAGACAACCAGAAAGTCTCAAGAAACATATTCGTTTCTATGAACCGGTTCAACTCTTCGCAGAGAATTCCCCTCTTCAAGCGTCTGCCCCGATCAAGAGGCGCCGTTGATTTTCTTTGATGCGCCACTGTGTCCGGTGTCTGAGGCCTTCCTGTTCATCTAGAAGGGGTCAATCGCGATCAACTGCGGGATTCTGATGTCAGTTAGACAGGTCTCCTCTCTTCTTCTCTTCTCCGTCGTCCTCTCCAGAGCCTTCAGCCAGCTGTTCTATGCTCTTCTTTTCGGATCTCGGGTCCTTGACATATATTGCAAAGTATCCAGTTGAGGCGACACCAAGCAGGATGCCTGCCCACATCGTATTCTCGGGTCCTATGCCCGGGTTATCCCACATATAGGCACCAACATAGGGAGCTGGAAGGGCAATGATCCCGCTGACGGTAGACATGAATCCACTTACTCTTCCCCTCTTCTCTGCTGGGACAATGTCTGCCATCAGGGATTGCCAAGCAGGTCCTCCTATCGTAGCTGTTTCGGCGGCGCCGCTGAGTCCCATTCCTATTCCTGCAATCATACGGGTTCCGAGAACCAACCAGAAGTTCCTGAGGTAGATGTATCCAATGGTTGTTATGGGATAGATCCCCCTCGCAACGATGTTGAGTTTGACCCTGTCGAACTTATCCGCTACCATTCCACTCGGCATAGACATGAGGAAGCCAACGACAGACATTATGGTGGTTATGAGACCCCACTCAGTCTTGGTAAGCCCTATAACATTAACAACATACAATATGATTAGCTGAGAGGTTAGCCCCGCTGCGAATTGGTAGATTGCTGAGGTCTCCTGCATCGCCTTAAGACTTCCTCTGAAGAGTGGAAGCATCTCCTTGAAGTCTTCCTTCATGCTTGACTCTGCACCGTTCCTGACAAGGGTCTCGGTAATGAAGAGATAACTGGAAGCGAAAACGACGAGGCCGAAAATGAAGCCTCCGACGAAGCAGATTCTTGTTCCCAAGCCCACGCCGAACATATCCATCAGCACTCCTCCGATGATGCCTGTGAAGAGCATTGGCAATTTGCCCATCATGTTATAGACGCCATACCCAGATCCGATCTTCTCCCGTGGCAAGGACTCTGCGATCATTGCGGTATGTGCAGCCTCGGAGATTGCATGCATAGCATGGAGAAGCGTACCTACGACCACAAGCTCCCATGACCCCGCTATAAGATACGTGAGAGGTCCAGCCATACGAGAAATCGCCCCTATCAGTATTACCTTCTTCCTCCCAATCCTATCTGCCAATATGCCCCCTGGGAACTGGAAGAGGAGGTGCTGAGCTTGGTTAATCGTGGAGATCAACCCTATCTGAGGAAGAGTCATGCCCAACTCTTCACTAAGATACAAAGCCCAGAAAGGATTGTAAACTGTCCAGAAGAAGGTCGCCATAGAATTTGTCACAGAGACAACGAGGACATTCCTGTTGGAGAAGACCTTCTTCAAACCCAGATCCACAAATGATCCTATCCTAGTCCATCAATTGCAGATATAAGGATATTAACACGTATTTTCAGTTGTCTTAAAAACTAGTTGCAACGGAAAGACAAGGAGAAAGCGATCGATAACCGTTGTAGCCAATTTCTTTCCTTCCTATTGTCATTGATGGACTGATACACGACACGTCCTTTCGTGCGCTGGGATCGCCAAATACCCTTTTAATACGAGTTCAATGAAGAACTGTAAATTGGAGATGACTCAAGCATTCGGAGACATGAAGGGATTCCTCTTTGCATGTACACAATCATCTCAGGAGGAATGTATCAGGAGACTGCTTTTCGGATCTGACAAGCAATATGGCGCAGTTGCGCTAAGAGTCAAGAGAGGGGATTTTCTATTCTTGCTGAATCTGGAAACAGATTTGCTCTATGGCGTTTTCAGAGCAGCCACCGACGGAACTTTCAATATCGAACCAGAAGCATGGAAGGGGAAATATCCATATCAGGTTAGAGTATATCCGGTCGGAGATATCATACCTCTGAAGGATGCAAAGAAACTAGAAGCGAGACTGAGAATCACAAGATCATCTCCTCTGAGCATCTCTATCACCAGGAAACTCCTTGAGCTTTATCGCCCAGATGATATTCCGATAGATAAGCAATTTGAATACTTCTCAAGAGAAGAGAGAGAAAAGCAGACCACAATTAGAGAACCGAAGGTTTGGACATTCGTAAGTCCAGTCAGGGAAAACAAGTATGAATCCGTCGAAGAAATCCCTCAATTGCAGTCCACGACTCTCTGGGATTTCCCAAGACAGAGTTATGGCAAAACTCCGAAAGGAGATAACAAGTATCCCGGTGTCACTCCTGCCGGACTGATCTGGAATCTTGTTTGGAGGTATACAGAACCCGGAGATCTGGTAGTTGACCCCATGTGCGGTAGCGGAACCACTCTGGATATATGCACCGAGGAACGACGTAGGTGCATATGCTACGATATTTCACCTGTCAGACCAGATGCTATCCAGAATGATGCGCGTCACATACCGTTGCCCGAGAATCATGTTGATTTGGTCTTTGTTGATTCTCCCTATGGAGACAACATAAGATACAATGAGCATCCTGATGACATTGGAAAAATCTCCAGTGAAACAGAACGGTTCTATGATGAATTGGAAAAAGTCATTGATGAATGCTATAGGATTCTAAAACCGGGGAAAGTCCTTGGATGGCTAATCGGCGATCAATGGGTAAAAAAGCAATTCACCCCAGTTGGTTTCAATCTCTACCAGAGGCTGTGTAAGAAGTTTGAAACGGTAGACATCATATGTATAGTAAGAAGAGGACAATCATCACACACAGGGGTTTGGTTTAACCGAGCATTGCGTTTCAATTTCTATCTCAGAGGTTTCAAGTACCTGTTCATCATGAGAAAGCCGTCTGAGAACAAAACAGTACATAAGAACAGGAATGTAAACTGGACTTTCTACCCAAGAGAAAAAAAACTAGAACTCAAAAATGAGGGAGCTTCGAAATGAAAGCACAGGATTTGATAAAACTGTACGAGACTAAGGAGAGAATCTACGGTCATGAGACGTATAAACATGTTTCAGAAATACTAAGGGAAGCCAAAAAAAATGCACTATGAGGATTGGGTCAAAAATCCAACTGAGAACAACGATCATGAACAATCATGGAGAGCCTTTAAAGGGAAAAACCTCGAGAAATTGATTCTACACATAATCAAAGACGAGGTAGAGGATCTGGGCTTGAAGATTGCCGAAGGCAACAAGCTCGAAAGAACAAGAAGCGAGAAACTATCCTTCGAACTAGCCACAGTCAAAAAGAACTTACTTGTTGACTATGGGGAGTTCGGATCGCATCTTCCAGATGTGGACATCTTAATATACATACCTAAGAGCTACAAGATTCTCGCGGTTATTTCCAGTAAGGTCACGTTACGAGAAAGGATTGCTCAAACAGGCTACTGGAAAATCAAACTATCCAGAGACAAAACAACTAAGCACATAAGAGTGTTCTTCGTGACCCCCGATGAAGACAAAACGCTAGCTATCAAAAGACCTGCCAAGAAAGGAAGAGCTATAGTTGAAGTAGATACAGATGGGAGTTATATAATGACTGAAGATTCCATCGAAGAAAGCGGAAAAGTGAAATTGTTCGATAAATTCATAGAGGACTTGAGAAAACTGATGACACAATTGTGATATGCCGCGATAAATCCGAAGCTCACCGTTATTGGTGCCAAACTCAGTTTTTCGCCTCGGCATTTGATCAGTTTGGCATTGCACACCGAGGATTCCAAGTTTGTCTCTCATGCAGTAGGTACCTCGCAAAAAGCAGCGCTTCTTCGATCGATTGCGAAGCCTGAGCCCATAACACCAATCGTGAAACTCTGAAGCCCACTGCATTGTTTTCTGTCTAGCCTGCTTTTCGATGGTTCTAGCCGATCTTGTGTTTCTCGTAAAGTCTTCTGAGTTTGGCATTGAGTTCGCGTGCACGCTCCTCGGACTCATGAGGTCTAAGCTCTTTGCAGGTATAGTCTAACACTTCGCGCATATATTCCACGTTTTTCTCGCAGTAGACTACTGTTCCATCTTTCTTGACTTTCTCTATCCCATCAATACGGGCTCCTGCCTCGTTTACTGCAATAGCTTCCTCAAGGCTGATGCCGGGTAGGACCACCTGTGCTCCCTTCGAGCTGAGCCTTGCGGGATACGCACCCGGAAGGCCGTTTGGTCCTGCTACGCAAGGATGAACCTCGCTTGTATCGTAGTATATGGCTAGAACATGTTTCAGAAAGCTGGCTGCTGTCCTCATCTGATCAACGAGGCCTTCCTTTAACTGTGTAAATGCACCGTAGCCGGCCTCCCAATAAAGTCTAGTGATCCTGTCATTGGTGAACTCTCCGGTTACATCTTGTCCATCAACTAGGATCTTGACCCAGAAAGGTCCGGCCATACGCTCTGTGTAGAAGCTGCCGTGATGGCCTACGCCGTAGACTGTGACAGCTCTGTGAGGCAGCTTCAGCTCCTTCGCCACGATTCGCCTCACCCTTGATATTCCCAGGTCCATGTTTCCTCCTCCGCAGACTGGTGGCATTCCAAGCTTACCTAACACCACATTTGTGAGATCTGGATAAGCAGCGTTCACTACACTGGTCTTGATACCTGACTTCTTGATGGCAAGCATGAGCTTGTGTGCAAGTGTCAGGTGGTTAGGAAGCCAAGGACCGATTGGGCCGATCTTCTTATAGTCTTCAGGCGGTAGAAGCCTGGTTACCCACCATGACCCTAAGCTCGCCAGATTGCATATGACTCTGGGGGCCGTCTCACCTAGAATCTCCGCTGTAGCATCAACGTCGAACAGATCCATCTTCCAAAAGCTGAGCTCAGGATAGTTGCCGAAGCTGTGGGCTATATGTAGAGACTCCTCGATCTCATAGGTGCCTTTCTCTTCGTTTATGTCCGCGCCGATGACTCTGATGTCCGACTTCATACAGGCTATCTGATACATCATATCATGACCGACACTGCCTGCTGAGCCTATGATCAGAAGAGAATCGAGCATCAAGGTTTATTGATTTCATACAATATTAATGATTTTCCCGCAATCCGACCGAGACTGGCTTCTATGAGATTCACTTTGGAATGAGAGACGCTGATTCGAGTCAACCAGTTGCATGTGAAAACGCTTTTGTGGTCGCCTTCAGTTTGGCAACAGCCTGATGGTTGCTTTGGATCTACGCCAAGCGATCGAAGAAGCGAGAAAATCCGTGGTTGGACAATACCTTGCTTCTTTCGGACCTGTGACCATAAACGACATTACTCGGTGAACTGGATTACCCAAAACCCAAATCAGACAAATGATCAAGGATCTGGGCGACAAGATAACCACTGTTGAAGTCTCAGCAATGGAACAATGACTTCTTCCCAAGATCATCAGACAAGCAACGCTGGCTTCCATGCAAAACCCAGGGATTAGGTTGTAAACATACTGCGCAGCCTTGATTCCTATCTGATGGGCTACAAGGATCGTGAACGGTATCTGGATCGAGAGCACTATAGTTATGTATTTGACAGGTCAGGCAACGCAACATCAACAATACTTCTCGATGGAAAGGTCCTAGGAATATGGGATGTAGATCAACCTTTTATTAAGATATTTTTCTTTGAAAACCTCGAAGGAAGAGTCTTGCGCGAGACATACTCCAAGGCAAGAAGTATTGGAAGATTCATGACTGGCAAAGAAATCGAAGTGAAAGAGTGCCATTCAATGGTTCCCTTAACGCAGAGAACAGCTGGAGCCGTCATGTCCCCTCTGAAGGACACGGCTTGAGCCCAAGAGAGAAGTCCGGTCGTTTCAGCTTGAACACTTCTGGATCGATCGAAATCCTGAATATCGGTAGTTCCCCCACCTATTGTCGATTGAAAATGCTAGTCTTTCCAGTCGTGGGCTCAAAGCTGGAATCGACTGAGTTGGCGGTGAGAACGCAGAATGAGTGAAACGATCAAGAGATGATATGATGCACGGGCCGAGTATGAGTGGACCAGACTCGTACAGGACGGATATCATCAACTTGAATACATGGTGACGATGCATCTGCTGGAAAGGTATCTTCCTGAGACCGGTCTTGTTCTGGATGCTGGCAGAGGACCGGGAAGGTATACTATTGAGCTGGCCAAGAAAGGCTATGAGGTCATTCTACTGGATCTCTCGCCAGAATGTCTCGCAATTGCGAGAAGAGAGATAAGGACGGCGAACGTAGAGAACAGAGT
>Ga0315296_10003709_pt1 | contig 12678 bp, 12 predicted proteins | sample YL17G14_18_MG_FD_203921 | JGI IMG/M metagenome (GOLD analysis project Ga0315296, IMG submission 203921) | Sediment microbial communities from Yellowstone Lake, YNP, Wyoming, USA - YL17G14_18 | ecosystem: Environmental > Aquatic > Freshwater > Lake > Sediment | place: USA: Wyoming | collected... | reverse complement strand
CAAGTCTCAACGCCATGACACGAAACCGCACTCGCGCATGGTAGGGTGAGATCGCCATGCCGCTAGACAAGACGCTACTTGGCGAAAAGCTACGCGCGGAAGTGCGGCGTTCGGGGCTCACTGTGCTCGAGGTCGCTAACCGGGTGCCAGTGTCGCCGCAAGCTCTGCATGCGTACTTCCGGGGCACCAGAACGCCCGCCCTCGCCACCGTTGCGCGCATCGCTGAGGTGCTCGGCGTGCCCGTCGGTCGTCTGTTCGAGGGACAGCCTGCGTCAGTGCGCGAGGATGCCGCCCAGACTCAGATTGACCGCTCCCCGCGTTTAGTCCGCCCTGAGCACGGCGAGACAGGGGAGGGAGTGATCGAACTGCCGGTCCTTGGTCACATCCGCGCCGGCGCCTTGTCCGAAATCGAGCAGCGCGATGAGGGCGTGCTGGCTGTGCCCGAAGCCTTTGCCGAGCACGCGGACTACGCCCTGCGCATCGAGGGTGACTCCATGGAGCCGACCCTGCGCGAGGGCGAATATGTCGCGGTGCGCCGTCAGCATACCGCCGAGGACGGCGACATCGTCATCGCGCGCGTGGGCGCCGAGGTGGTGCTCAAGCGCCTGCGCCTCTCCCCCCACGGTACCACGCTCCAGTGCGATAACCCCGCCTACGTCGCCATCCCGGTTGCCCCGGGCGAGCTCGCGGTCGAAGGCATCGTTACCTGCTCCTGGCGCCCGCGCAGCGCTCTGCGCCTTTAAACAAACGAGTGCACGCTCGCGGGTGCCACCACGACCACTGCGGGCGCCACTGGAACCTGGGTGACTTCTGGCGCGCGGAAGCCATCTAGGCGCGCCGAAAAGCGCTTCGGATTCGGAGCCTAGTGGCCAGGCGCGAGAACTGCCGCGCGCTCACTCCAAATGCCGAACCACCCCGAATCTCCGCGGCATCTGCCCTAGAAAGGCCACCCGCCAGGCCATCCACCCTGCCCTACCGCGACTGACAGCCGCCGGCCTGCCATCCGACGTCCCCGCCGCAAGATTATTGTAGGATTTCGGCCCTGGTTTCCATCTTCTATATGACGGACCTCTTGGGCCAGGGCGAGTGTGCTTGAAGGCGGCTTCTGTTCGCGTCGTCCCAAGGCGCCGATTCCGTTGGCGCTGAGGCCCGGTGCACACTCGCGCCTGAGGCTGCGTTTCCGGCTGGAGGCTCGGGGGAGATGCTGGGGGTGCTTCTCGGTTCCGCGACCGGTTCTCGGGGGCGGCATTCGACGCCTGGGCGTTGTGCTGCGCGTCTGGCCCTCTCCACCTCACCCATCCTACGCCTGTGCCCGCAGACCAGTCTTCCCGCAAGGTCACTTCCTACACGCTCTCTGCTCGTAGCATTTGCCGCTTCATCGGTTGAGTCCGCAACCGAAGATGTGTCGGCGGCGCGGCCATCGGCACAACGACTCTGGGAAAGGGGACGGCAATGTTGGTGAGACGATCAAGCTGGGGCCGAGCGTCCTGCGGCCCGGGTGCGAACGAGGCGGCGATGGGTCTGCGACCTCGCTGTAATCGGCTATTCGGGTTGCTGGCGGTCCTGTGTGCGCTGTCGGGCCTTCTGGCCACTTCCCTGTGCGCTGGCGAACTCCCGGATCTGGCCCCCGAAGAGTTGGCCGTCATCCACCTGGACATAGGCCAGGGAACTGCCACCCTCGTCGTCGGGCCGCAGAAGGCGGACGGCACGCGCACGCTGGTGCTGATAGATGCAGGCGCCACCAAGCAATTCGGCGGAGTGGACGGCGGCAAGGTCGTGCTGGAAGCGCTGCAAGACTGCGGCCGCTGCTATGGCACGCAGGGCCTCGATTACTTCGTCGCCACGCACTACCACGAGGACCACGTTGGCGGCGCCGTCGCAACCAACAAGGACAGCCGGGGATTCCTGCTCGGCCCCAACGGCGTGCCTGGAGGTGACGGCGATGACGACGGAGACGGTAAGGCCAATTGGCTCAAGGCCTCCAAGACCAAGTACCAGCCCGACCTGGACGAACTGGGCGTCGGCGACGACGTGTGCGTCGAGCACTTCGTCGATATCGGCAAAGGCCCCGGCGGGTGGTGCAAACCCTACGAGGCTTTCGTTGACCAGCTAACGTCAGGCATCTCTCCCGGCACAGCGAAGCGCGAGTCCATCGGACGCAGCACGCCGCTGGACGAAGGCAACATCTCACTGGGGGCTCATGGGGCTCAGAAGGCCATGATGCTGTGCGTCGCCGCTGGAGGTCGTGTCAGGACCACCAACGGGGGAGCGAGGACACCGTCGGGTGTGAACAAACAGGAAGCCAACAATACGAGCATCGGCTACCTGCTGAACTACGAGGGCTTCGACTATCTGGTGCTCGGGGACGCGGAGAATGCCCTGGAGATGGCAGCCGCCGCCTACCTTGCGTTCGGCACCGGGGATGCTCTCGTTGACGTCCTCAACGTGAGCCACCACGAGTCCAAGAAGTCGTCGAAGCCGGTGTTTCTGACGACGATCAACCCGACGCTCGCAGTCATCTCGGTCGGGGACAAGGCAAGTAAGAAACTGAAGGGCTACAAGCTTCCGAAGTACGCCACGCTGAAGAACCTGGATGATGCACACGTCACGGCCGTGTACGAGACGGGCGCCGGCTACACGAAGGACATCCCGTCTGGCAAGAAACTGCCGGCGATAGTGAAACCGGCATGTGGCCGGGTGGTGGTAACGACCAACGGTGAGCAGTACCGTGTCTGGCTGTGGGACGCAGCCGATGGGCAACTCGAGGCGAAGGGGCCGTACGAGGTTGACGGACCATGCCCCGCCCTAGCTGAGTAGACGGGTACGAAGGGCTAATCAGAAGCAAACGAAGGAGCACGCGCCGCACTTAGTGGGTGGGTGTTGAGCAGACACGGCGGGGAGGCAGGTGGTGGTCGCATCCGCGCCGCCAACCCAGCGAAAGGAGCGATACCATGCTGAAGGGGATGCTGACCGGTGTCGATCTGTGGCACGCCATCTTGTTGCAGTTGGTGAAGGAGCTCGCCACGCAGAGCGCGGACAAGGTGGCCGCGAAGTACGCGGCCGACGCCGCCAAGCTGGTTAAGAGCCAGCAGGTAACGAAGCCCTCGGACATCGTCCGCGTCACCCTGAATCTCGTCGAGCAGAAACAGGGATGGAGCAAGACGCTGGTCAAGACGGCGCTTTTCCTCAAAGGCACGACCCGCTCCCAGGAAAAGGCGAAGTTGGCGGAGGCGGCCCTCGCTGGCGTGAACCAACAGCACCTCACCGATCCAGCCGCGATTATCGCCGCTACCGTGGCGGTGGTACGCGCGAAGCAGGACTGGGATTCCGTCACCCAGCGACTGGCAAGGTGAAGATAGATGACGACCACGGCGTCCGAAGGCGAAGACGAGAGCAAGCTCAGCGCTCGTCTCGACCAAGCGGAGGGCGAGCTCAAGGCGGTCAGCGACAGCGCCCAACTGAGCGAGCAGTGCGCGGGGCTATTGGCGCGAGCGCGCGCCGAGCTAGCCTCTGAGCGATTCGTCGAAGCGCACGATCTGACCTTGCGCCTGGAGTGCCTACTGCTGCGGGCGCACAAGAGCGAAGAGACGCTGCGCCGTTGGGGCCCGTTCATCGGCATCTACGAAGTGGTGATCCTGGGCTGCCTGCTGTTCTTGATACTGTGGGGGCCGGGACAGCTCGGGCTCAGGTCCGACACGGCCCCCTGGGGGATGGTGCTGCTGCCGTACTGCGTGTGGGGGGCGATTGGCGGCGTGGTGGCGGCGCTTTTCGGCATGTACTTCCACGGCGCCCAGCGAGACTTCGACCGAGCCTATCTCGTGTACTACTACTTCAAGCCGCTCCTGGGGGTGGTGCTCGGCCCCCTGGTCTATCTCTTCGCCAAGGCCGGGCTGATTGCGATGCAGGGCAGTGAGGTCGAGATCGAAAGGCACGAGCTTCTGTATCTGGGCGCTTTCGTGGTGGGCTTTGCGGAGCGCTACTCCCTGCGGCTGATCGACCGCGTGGCGACGGCCATATTCGGGCCCGCGGGATCGGCGGCCGCGGGATCGGCGGCCGTAGCACCTGCCGTGGGGCTGGCGCCGGTCCCTCCGCCCGCTCCAGCGGAAACGCCCGAGGCCAGCGGCGCTATCCGCGTGCACGTCACCGGCCCTGGCCCCGGTGGATTGGCGGATGTGTCGGTGCGCCTGCTACAGGATGGCGAGGAGTTAGAGACTCGGGGGCCTGGGCCAGATGAGGATGGCGTTTTCCTCTTTACGGACCTGGCGCTGGGCGCCTACGGGATAGAGGCGAGCAAACCGGGATGGCTACAGGCCGGCGCTGTGACAGTCGAGTTGACCCCTGCGCAAGAGCAGGCGGACGCCGAGATCGTCCTCGAGCGTGACCAATAGACGCAGGTAGCAGGGATCAGCGTTGCCGGCGGCGGTCGATTCGGGCAGCAAGGTGAGGAGCCGGTTGCTCCGGAGGTGAAGACTATGGGAAGCTCGATGGGTGAGTCTGGGGGCTCTCGCGCTGATCTGGCGTCTGCCGCAATGCACGACGCGCTGCAGGAAGTGACTAAGGGAGTGGCTCCTGCCGCGGGCTCAGGTGCGCCGCATCCGCCACCTCCTGCACCCCCAGAGCCCAGCCCCGAGACGGGCAGCTACATTGCGAAGTATGCAGTGCAGTTCCTGGCCATCGTGGGCGGAGGCGGGGTCGGGATCGTCGGCGTGGTGGCCGCGGTAGGGCTGCTCGCGCACAACGGTCATCTCGCCATGCTCGGGCTGCCGCACTTCCCGATGTCGCCTGGGGCGTACTCCCAGCTCGCGCTCGAGTTCTTCACGTATTCGCTGCACGTCGCAGTGTCATACCCTCTGCTGTCCGTCGGGTGGCTAATCGCCACGCTGCTCTTGGTGGCGGTTGTCGCGGCCTACCCATGGCTGTGTCGAAGAGGGTACCTGAGAAGCGACGGCGCGACGTGCAGGTACACGCACAGTCCGGTCCTGCACCTGCTCTGCTTCTTCGTGGTGGTGGTTGCCGGCGGACAACTGCTAAGACTCAGCACCACGGCCCTTACTGGGAAGTCCACTGGCCTGATCTGGGCGATCTACTCGGACCCAGATAAGGCCCTGGGGCAGAAACCCACCGGGGGCCGCCTCAGTGACGCGAATATCCGGTGGTGCGTTTTCCACCGCAGCGGCGCTGACGACGCGAATCGGCGACTCGCGCGCAGGAGGCTCGAAGACTATTACTCCCGCCTCGTCGGGGGCACCGGTCTGGTGCTCCTGCTGTTTGTCGCGACGCAGCGCGGGCGCCGGCGTCTCGCCGCGCGCCCTGCAGAGCAAGGCAGCTACGATCCGCCGGGGCTTCTCGCCGCAGCCGACATCATGCTCGAAGTGCCAGCCGTGGTCATACTGACCCTACTGCTGATCGCGCTGCCTGCCAACTATGGGGCGCTGATGATGCCGACAACCTATCCGACGGCCCAGATAGTGGAAGAGAACGCGGCCGCCGAAGAGATCCCTGTCAGCGGCTTCCTCCTGTCACCCCCTACGAGCGATGCCAAGAGCGTGTGTCTTCTGGACTTGGCGATGATCCCTATATCCCGAGACGAGGCCGCCATGCAGTGGGCCCTCCGGACCCGCAGGCTCGATCCCCCATGGCAGATCGAGCTTCAGGGTTACAGTGACATCCTGGATGAGACCCGATCACAGATTGAGGTGCGGCAATGAGTCACGGCCGCACACAGCCGAGAGGCGCAAGGCCGGGCCAGTGCCCGGGCGAAAGTGAGGCGAGAATGAGCACCCGACTGCTTCGCGCAACCCTGGTTGCGATCATGGTCTGCTCGGGTTTCGGCGCAAGCTTCGCGCAGGAGCTGGGACCGAGTCGACTGAAGCTCATGGCTGGCGTGCCGCGGGTCATCCCGCCCATGTTTACCCCGAGGGTGACACTAACCGGTGTCATCCATCCCGAAGACGTTCGATTTCGCTGGGCGCTCAGAGGCGCGGAGGAGTGGGGTGATCCCCAACCGGGAGGGCTCATCAGGGGCAACCAGTTCTGGGCCCCGGCCCCGGGTGGCGAGGAGGGCCAGGTGTGGAAGCTATGTGCTGAGGAAGGTGACGCGAGGGCCCAGTGTCCCGGCGTGTTCACAATCAACTCCAACAGGGGCGAATCCCTTGCTGCCATCAGCCGCCTCGGGGTGAGGGGGATCGTTGTTGGCTACGCCGATGGGAAGCTTGGCGAGACCGCGCCGCTGTCGCTCCGTGAGTCGGGACTGATGCTCAGGAGAGCGCTCATCGCCGCGGGGCGTGCGACTGCCTCTCCGAACGCGCGCCCAGGCCCCCTGCTGGTGGCCCGAGGGATCTGGATGGGTAGGGAAGAGGCGATCTACACTACCACGGCGGGTACCATCCCCCGCAGGGACTTCGCAGCATGGGTAGGGCGGCTTCTCGCTGCCGACGATCCCACGGTTCTCGCTTCAAAGCAGCCCTTGGATATCGCCACCGAGCGAGGCATCGTCAAGGGCTATCCGGACGGTGATCTATCCTGGGACAAGCCGGTGACGCGCGGCGAGGCGGCCATCATGCTTGATCGCGCTTTGACCACACTGAAGAAGCCGGTGGAGTAGCCGGGACGGGGCCTTTTCCTAAGCCGACGCCTTGCCGCAAGCTCGCGCGGGAGGGGACAATATGGAAGAGCAGGGACACCAAACCTGTACCTTGATTCACCACCTGATCTGTCCATGATCGTCAAGGACCGACCACAGATGAAAGGAGCGCTCCCGTGTCACCCAAACCGCCATCCGTGAGGATCGACAGGATCGGCAAAGTGGAGATAAACACGCTATTTCCCCCCTTCTGGGAAGAACTGCTCATGCACTTTCCCAGGGCCCGCCTCCGGGACATTCTACTGTTTGCCAGCGACTCCACGCAGGCCCTCCAACCACCAGACGCAACGGAAACAGAAGAACCTGCTGCGCTGAAGGCTCTGGACTACGCGAGCAAAGGGGCATCCGTGTGTTCAGGGATCGCCGTGATCGTATTTGTAGCGCTTCTGCTGATGGGCAGATCAACCGTTGGGAATGTCCAGGTCGGAACGTTGCTCACAATACTCAGTTTCACGTTCGTGGGTGGCTTGATTTCGATTGGCGGCGTTAAGATGTTCACGATAAATGCCAGTCTCCGCAAGGCCAAGGAGAGGATTGAGCGAGTGATCACACCTGCGGTCGGGTGTCCATTTCTTCAGATCCTTGCTGGAGAGGATGCCGGCCTGAGCCGACCCGGGAATCCATATTTCTGTGTCAAATGCCCTCTGGGTATTGACACAAGTCAGTCCAGCCAGGATGGTTTGATTCACGTCTGCAACGTATATCCAGGTCTGCATCGCCAATGGATAGAGCTACCGGGTGCAGATAGGGTCGGTGGCCCATGACTCTTCTGAGGGGTGACCCCCGGACGATGCGTGCTTGACTGCGGGAAAGCATTCTCGCACGCTCGGAAGGGCCTTAGATGCCGGCCCTGGCGGCGACGCGTGAGAACTATCGCAAGCTCGCGCGGACGGAACGAGATGCAAGAGCGGGGACACCGGGCCTGTACCCCGGTTCATCCGCCGGATTCGTCTAAGGGGCGCTGAGGACCGGCGGATACCCTTGCGCGAACTCAGCATCTGCTGCTGGAGGGTGACTGCGCAGAACTTGAGTTGGCGTAAGCCCGGCCCATGGCTCGTCAGGAGGCTAGAGCGATGACAATAGCAGCAGCCTTGAACGCAGTGTGCGATGCGTGCTCCGCGTGGCCATATGCCATCGGTTTCGCGTACTCACTGTTTGTTGGCCACTTCGGCACAAGATGCGTCGTGGATCGCATTTACGCGGCTTTCCCGGAAACCGGCAAGTGGCCCGCCGCGACGCCGCTAACCAGGCCCGTGCTTGGCCTTGTTGAGCGCACCTTGTATACGTCATGCCTGTTGGCCGATCAGCCCGCGTTCATCGGTGTATGGCTCGCGATAAAGGTTGCTGCTCGATTGAAGGGCTGGGGGGAAGCGGAGGGCCGCGAGTACTTCAACATGTTCCTCATAGGGAGCGGTCTTTCGGTGCTGTACGGAGCGGCGGGTGCAATGATCGTGGACTGGCTTCGAGACGAAGCCTGGGCCACTGCCGTGGGAGTGGCTCTTGCCTTGGTCGGTTTCACGGCGCTGCTCATGGCCCTGACACGGGGGCGCCGCGGGGGCACTTCGGCACAGGGAAGCAATCCTGGCCCGCCGAAGAGCGCTCCAGATTCGGCGCCTGGTGCCCAGCCATGAGAACTCCCGCAAGCTCGCGCGGAGGGGACAAGATCCGGGTGCAGGGACACCGGAACTGTGACTTGATTCACACCCGGGTTTGTGCCAGGAACGCTGAAGCTCGACAACCGGCCCCACCATCAATTCGAAGTCCAGGGTGCGTTTTGGGATGATCCGATGTCCGACGACGTGTTCGAATCGGTGTGGGTCTGTCTCGCTTATGGACTACCTTCGGGCCTGTAAGCCAGAGCACCATGCCGTCACCCAGCGTCGCTGCGCTCGGATGGCTCCATTCGGGAATAGGCAGACGGCCGTTCGAATTGAGGGAAACAGGCAAGTCTACGCGAAAACGCAACAGGCCCTTGCCGGGCGACGCGAAAACAAGTACAACATGAGCGATCCCGCGTCGTCGCTTCGCTCCGGCCCCTGCCTGGTGAGCCCTTTCAACCGGAACGCGTGATCACTTTCCTTCGGAATGCGTGAACGTTTTCACCGGAATGCGCACTGGGCGGAAGGACTCTCTACAGGCAGGGTGGAAGACACAAGTGGCTGCCTGAAGTGCGCGTCTCCTCAGTTTCTGTGACGACTGCCGCGAGGCACGTGTATCCCTAATATGGAGGTAAGTGGATGACGGAGCACGCCATGGAGCGACCGTTTGAGGGCCTTATCATTATGCTGGCCCGACTGGACCCCGCGGACCAGCCCGACGCGCACGGCAGGGTCCAAGATGCCCTACGGTACACCTTTCCCGAATGCGACATCGCCTCCTTCGAATGCTTGGGACGCTATGACGGCATGTACCTGATCAGAGTGCCGGACCTCGACTTTCGCCGCACCGATCGGGTCACCCATTTTGATGGTCTGAAGAAGCTTGACGTTCAATACGGTTATCTGGATGCTAGGGATTGCCAGGCATTCTGGGGGAGCATACGATCCGGCGCACTTCCCCCGCTGACTCTCTTCAGTTATCTTCGGATTCGGGACCACCTCAACGCGCACTCCCAGAGGTCAATCGTTGAATACCTCCGGGAGAAGACCCGCGACATGGCTCCGGCCTGCGTGATCAGGTGTATGGGATGGCCGGACTGCATCGTGGTCGCATGTCATAACGACGCAAGCCGGCTCGTTGAGTTCGCGCGAAAGGATCTCTGGGAGCTGAGTGTCGGGGAGCTTGGGGGACCCGCGTCGGGAGAAGCCCCAGCGGAAGAGGTTTCGAGGAATGATCCAGTATTCTCGCGCACCTATACCGTGCTCGGCTTCAGCGATCGTGCCCGCCTATCGCGCGTACGCGGCGAGATCCATGCTCCCCGTGTCAACCTAAGGCTCAGAGCGGGCAGTCACGGCACAATGGGTACCGCTTTGGCCAGCGCATGTGACAAGTGGGAGTGGGGCGACGCGCGCTGTGAGGCTGTGCCTGTCCTGCGGCTCCAGCTTGGCGCAGATGATGCAACGATCGACTTCTCACCGTTCGAGGAGCGTGCGGGAACGGGCGCTGTGCAGGCCCGCAAGCTCCTGCCGTGGTACCGCAACCACTTCTTGGCAGATCCCGTAGGCCGGGCACGCGCCGATACGCACGTCACAGATCTTGTGACAACCAGCGAGCTCGTCTGCTCCGCTATCCCAACCCCGTGCAACCTCGCGTGTCCGGAGGACAGGGACGACTACCGCGTCCCGCTGATCGAGCCACCCGAGGCCCTGGTGCGGCACATCGAGGAGAACTCTATACTGCTCGCGCAGCCAGTCGCGTCATCGATCCGCAGCCTCGCGCGCACCCTGAACTGGGCGATGACCAACGAGGGTATAAGGCGAGACTTCGTCGACCAGGCAGTGCATACGCGGGCGTTCTTCAACTATGTGCAAGCTTCGATGACGGATGAGGGCTTCACATCGGGGCTCCTGCAGACCATCGGCACGCACAGTGCGCTTGCGGGCCACGGATTCGCCCAGCGCCTGGCCGGATGTTACTACGACCTGTGCTCCGACAGTCCAGAGATCGTGCTCGAGTACTCGGGGGGCATCCAGAAAGTCCTCGGCTTCCTGTACGCCGTACAGCACATGTTCTTCGAGACGGTCTGCGCAGTGCTCCACAGAGATGATCCGCCAGAAGCGTACTGGGTCATAGCCAAAGAGGGTTTTCAGGCGGAGACTGTGATCGCGGGACGCGCAGTGACGTTTCTGTTGAGCTCCTCTCTGGCGTTTGACCCTGCCCGAGCTGCGTACCATGTGACGCATGAGATGTGTCACCTTGTCTGGCGTCAATGGACCAGGGCTCTGCCCATGATTGCTCCGACGATGGTTGTGGAAGACCAGGTCAGTGGCCTAGTGTTGCCTGAGCGGCTGCATCATCTGGTGGCGGCGTTCAGCAAAGGCATCTTCGGTCCTGGACACACAAAGACTTTCACCCGGCTTCTCCTAGAACTCGTCGCCGACGCTATGACCTTCATGCTACTGAACGGCGACTTGGAGCGTCACAAGCGTATAGTCGGGGACATGCTTGCATGCGGTGCCAAGCCGCTCATGCTGGTTTACGTGAGTTGGGTGATTGAGGCACTTGCTGAGGCCCTGGACAGGTTAGGCTGGAACGGTGAGGGCCGGCTTGCGGACTTTCTGATAGCCGTCCCCGGACCGCTTGGCATCGGTGAAGCGCTCTGGGAGCGCCGGATCGCCCCACCAAGCCTGATCACGCCCGCGGGCATGGAAGATGGGGATGTCAGTAGACTGTGCGTCGACGCGTGGCAAGCGATTGTTGAACTTGGCTTGAATACCATGGAGCTGATCTTCGCCGCCGCCGAGGTGGTCGAGCATGCTCGTTTCCTTGTTGAGATGCTGGACACCGAGGGTTCCACACTCCGTCGAGCGATGGATCTTCTTATGGGCCTCGGCGGCACGGAAGGCATGCGCATGTCTCCGGTGGCTGGAGAAGGCCTGGCGGCCGAGGCACTCAGCCGCCTTAGGGCCGTGGCGCGACAAGTGTAACCCGATTCGGCGGGTCGGGCGACGCCCGGAATGCGGCCGAGGTTGAGGCGAATGCGACGGCCGAATCGGTGCAAGATTGGTGCAAGAAACGTCAAAAAAGTGGAAAGAAGTGTTTGGATGGTGTTCGAGACCCTTGACAGACTCATCTTCTAGGCATATAATATGTTGGTAGAGGCGTGCCAGCGGCCGCGCAGGCACGTCCATTTTGGCATAGGGGGCCACGTGAGACATCAATACGACCCGGCCGAGGCTTTCCTTGCTCTGCGGCAGATCGCTGAGCGGCTAGGGGAGGAACACAAGTCACATGGGAAGCTTGACCTCGGCGAACTTGCGGGTCCCCGCGGCCGTCAGACGATCTACGGAATGAGCATCTGGCGAGACGAAGATCAGGATAATCTGGACCAGGCCCTCGCAGAAGCTCGCGCGGCGCGCCGGAAGAAGTAGGCCCAGATTTCGGGCCTCAGTTGCCGGTCAGGCTGCCCCCAGGCGGGGCGTGCGCTCCGGGGTATCGTGACCCGCCAACTAATCCCACTTTCCTCCGGCCTTCTCCGTCTTCTCGTGTGCTTGCCTTGCCCGGCCCCCCGTTCAAGCGCTGTCTAGAGGTCAAGCGCCACAGACACCGGGTCAGTCGCACCCCCCGCTACCCTCCTGCTAGGCCCGCCCCAACCCTTTCCCCGCGGGCATCACGTGGGCGGTGGACTTGTGGTCACGTTTCGATTCCGCTGAAACGGGGTGAGCGCGCCGGTGCCCCGGGATGCTCAGCACCCGCACGGGATAGGCGAAAGTTACTGGTGGCAAGACCGTGCCCCGGCTGCGCACAGCCACGTCGCGAAAGTCCCGCGTTTGCAGCGCGCGACAGAAGGCTACCACCCCCTCCCGTGCGGACAGTGGCATGTCGGGTCAATTCCCAGCCTGAAGGTCTCACCCACGGAAGGCGCGGAACACCTATTGGCGGGCGACTACCAGCCCGCCACGACCGCCTTTGCCGCGATGCGCACGGGCGGGAAGGTTATCGCTTCCATCCTGCACGGCCCACCAGCCTTTTATCCGCCGCCCTCACAACGCCGGTTGACATGGCGAACCCCGAACTTGCGTAATCGCGGTCAGGATGGGTGTGACCGAGTTTCGTTGGTGTGCTGGTGCGCCCGTCAACGCCTCTCCCTGTCAGGGAGAGGTTTACCCGCCTATGGCGGGTCGGCCCCGGCATGTCGGGGCCGGGTGAGGGTGCGCGGTGGCGCCTATCACCCTCACCTCGGTCCTCTCCCTCAGCGAGGGAGAGGAGTGGTATCCCTCCCATCCCAAAACTCCGAGGTCACACCCTGTCAGGGATGTACAGGTAGATCCTTACCCCTCAGGCGTTGGATTTCCTTTGGCAGCAGAATATGCAAATGGTCCTCGAGCAAGACCGAGCGCCAGACGACGATACGCGGATTCACTTGGGGTGTGATC
>Ga0315296_10003708_pt1 | contig 12679 bp, 6 predicted proteins | sample YL17G14_18_MG_FD_203921 | JGI IMG/M metagenome (GOLD analysis project Ga0315296, IMG submission 203921) | Sediment microbial communities from Yellowstone Lake, YNP, Wyoming, USA - YL17G14_18 | ecosystem: Environmental > Aquatic > Freshwater > Lake > Sediment | place: USA: Wyoming | collected... | reverse complement strand
CAAAGGCCTTAGCAGCGATGGCTACATCTCTGCCGTCGACCTTGCGGTCATGATTGACGTCGCCCATGAGCCAGATTTTCACTGCTCCATCTGAGAAGAAGTTGTCTGCCAAGTCCGTCTCATATGGAAGCGGTATGGCCTCTGCCCATATCGTGTAATTCTGACATGCCTTCACGCCAAATGTGTTCCATGCAATTGTCTTCGTGACTGTCACATTTGGATCGACGTCCATAAATGTGATGGTTCCAATTGTTCCGTTGGTCCCATAATACACTTTAACATCAAAGGTCTCTGTGAGATCCCCTTGATTCTCCGCTGTGACATTGATGTATACTATCCAACCCGTGTATGCTTCGGTTCGACTTCGAGTAACATTGATCAAGGCTACGTCGCGTATGACATTTGCGAAGAGACCATCCTGTACTTCATGGGTAAGTGGACTTCCTGCTCGGTCGGTTAGGCTGGTGTCGTAAAGGTCCAACGCCGTTATTCCCCTTGCCCTTATCCTGAATTTCAAGGTAACCACAGTTAATGGGGGAACTGTTGAAATCGGATTTGCTGGTTCGTAATAAGCCACGCTGACACGCACGATGCCATGAGTGTTGTCGACGCTGAAGTTGGGAATATAGTAAATTTCCCCGAAGACGTCATGTATTGTGACTTGCAGGGCGATCAGTATTGCTGGGTCGTAGCCAAGTTTGAATTCATACCCGTACAAGTCTTCGACCTGAGCTATTGTTATGTTGAATTCAATTGTCTGAGGAGGCACGCGTGTGGGATCTGTTACTTCAGGTGGGTCGACAGCGATTTTTGCAAGCAATGCGTTATTGAAGTAGCCATCAGCCGTTGAGTGAGGTATGGGATCTCCGAACTCGTTGATGAGGCTCGTCCCAGTAAGGGTCAGGCTGCAGAATCCCAATGATTGTACGTGAAAAGTGATGATGGCAAGTGTTCCGTTTCCATTTAGCGATGGGTCAGGAGGATCAACTCTGGCCTGATACCTAACGTATCCCTGGGTGTTGTTAATTTCAATAGTGTAAATCGCGGCTGGAGGAAGGAAAGGACCCAGTGTTGCGCTGACGACGTTAAGCAAAGTGGAGTTAAAAACAAGCCTGAATCCAAACTGGCGAAGAGCAGTTGCATTTTTGATTCTTACGTCTATGGTGAAGTTGTGAGATGGAGTAAGTGTTGGGTCGACTTTTCTGGGCGGATCAACATACACTGCTGCTGGCGAGGCAGGAGGCTTGTTATCAAAGCTTCCGTCGTTGGCTTCAAATGGTATGTTATCTAAGTTTGAATCCCAAAGCCATGTGTCTCCACCTAATGGTCGCGAGAAATTTAGGCTAGATACGCCTCGGTCTAGAACCCGGAAGTCAACTCGACAGAGGGTCCCATTTCCGTTGAATCCTAATACGTTGCCTTGGAGGGAGGCAAAAAACAGCACGTATGTGCCTCCGGAGTCGCTACCCTGAACTGGTTGAACTGAAGCGAAGGACCTTCCATAGAAAACGTGACCTGTCGGATAACTTGCTGCTGTCCAGTTTAGAAGTGTAGGCTTGAAGTAAAGTTTAATCTGCCAAGCATACAAGTCTAAGATGTTATCGACTTTGACTAAGAATGTGAGGTTGGTGCCTGGATTTATAGCAGGGTTAATAATGCTTGACGGGTCTAGGTAGAGTTTTGCCCCAGGCGATGCCTGGACATTGTTTGTTATGATTGTGCCAGCTACTGAGAGTATCAAAGACAGAATTATTAAACAGTTTATGATCTGGCGAATTACTAGTTTCATGCTCTCTTCTCCCTTTCTCTAACTGCTAGTATTTAGTGAGGCTCTAAATGATTTAAAGGTTCTGGAAATGTATTCTATGTGCAATATGCTTACCCAATTTGCCCGAAGTTTTTGGATATTATCGCTAAGTCTTTGCCGTCAACTCGGTCGTCTTTGTTTAAGTCGGCACGGGGATCCCAATATTCATCTCCAGGCTTGGTGCCATAAGCTTTAGCCGCTATAGCAATATCCTTCCCGTCGACTTTGCCGTCTTTGTTTACGTCGCCGACTAATATTACTTGAAAGGTTGATGCGGCATTATCTTGCTGTCCTTGAGGTTGCTGTCCTTTATAATAGGCGCCTGCATAGACTGAGTAGTTGCCTAACATCGCGGATGTTGATAATCGGAAGCTCAGTGAATAGGAGCCGTCTATTGAGGTGGTTTGGACTGTCTGGCTCTCAATGTCACTGGCAACGGCTAAAGAGGCTGTGGACGTTATGTTAAAGGTTGCAGATTTTTCTGGGCAATAAGCATACCCGTTGAGAGATGGAAGTTCGCTAAAGGCATTTGCGAAGAATCTGTACTGGCCTGGCACAGCATCTGTCGGTATCGGATAGGAAACATAAAAAGTCTGGTTGCCTGGTCCAATCGAGAGCTGAACCGGGATCCACGCCTTGTAGGGAACCATATTTGAATAGAAAATCGTAAGTATAAGAGCTAGGGCTTTGTCGACACCTAGATTGTTCCTGATTACTGTTGTGAACCAAACCAAGGTTCCTCTCAGGAAGCTGCTTTTTGGGTTGCCAGCCGAGTCGCTTGGATAAGCTGCCAAAATCTCAACGTCCCAAGTGCCTCCTGCGCCCGTGGTGTTTGATCTGACTAGCAAAAGGTCGCCGTTTGGCTTGTTCACTTGAATGCCTACTACGCCATCTAAGACCGGGTCTATCCCCAACCTCAAGGTTCCTTTCACAGTTACAGTTTCTGCCCTGCCATAAACACTCTTGTTTGTGGAGACCGATAGAATTAGGCGTATATCTGTGGGGACGATTAACGCAGATCCTAATTGAGGCGTAATTAGGATTGCCAAGAGAAGGCCCAGCGAGACTGTAACGAAGCGGCTTCTTAACTTGCTCACCCCAATCTCTCCTATCTTATAGCGAATACTGTTTTCTGAATATTTAATGGTATACTTTTATACGTCTGTATAAGAAATGTAAACACGGATATTTAAGAAAAAGTGGAAAAAGTTCCTTGAGGATAACAAATGGAGCGAACGGACGCGGAAGATGTCTTAAGGGGAAAAACACTCGACGTTTACCGATACGTATTGAAGAACAGAAAACCAACCGGTGTGCGTGAAGTCCAGCGGTCACTTGGCTTGAGCAGCCCGAGGCTGGCATTCTATCATTTGAACAAACTGGAGGAAAGTGGATTCCTCAAGAAAACCGTGGAGGGATACGTGGTTGACCGTGTCTTCTTGCTGAATTCGTTCCGATTTAGAAGACTGCTGATCCCGAGGTACATTTTCTATACAATTTTCTTCGTAACAGCCATAGTGATTCAGTTAACTGTTTTTAGGCCGGCAATTCTGCGACCGGAATACGTTTTCGGTCTTGCTGTAAGTTTTGCCGCTGCCATCGTTTTTCTCTACGAAGCAATCCGAATTATACTCAGAAAAGGCTTATGACTTTCAACCACATTTTAGAATTGGCGTTATTCAGTTGCCTTCAAGGGTTGATTTGGGCGCATTCAAAAACCAATTCATCCGTGTATGATCTATCTTTGATTTCTACAGTGGCCAAAACCTGCCACGTTCCTACAGAAATCGTAGAATTAGATGATAATCTGAATGAAGGAGACGGAGAGGCGATACCCGAAGCGTTCGAGGAACTCGCCCTGTGAGCAGCAGGAGTGATCTCAGAGTCGATGTTGAAGGCAAAGAAGCTTACCGGAGTGTAACCCACTGGGTTGACGCCGTCACTCACTAGCGCGTATAAGGTGACGATTTCGCCGGGCTCGTAGGGTTGGCTTGGAATATTCGCTCCTTGGCCTCCTCTGTCTGTATAAAGGTCAACGTATGGAATTGGCGGTTCGATCTCAAAGGCAATGGTGTCAGCAATCTGTTCGTCGTTTTCAATTCGAGCAGTTGCAACTACGCTCCAGACCCCGATAACTGTTTCTGGATAGGTTTGATTCAACGGAACGTCTAGGTTCACCATGGCAATGCCGGAGGCGTTAGTTGCAATTGTCTTTTCAATGGTGACATTATCGTAGGGGTTTGGAGGCCCGTTGATTCGAAGATTAATTGAAATGTTAGTTAATGGGTTGTTTATCGCGTCCTTTACCAAAGCATATATGCTCACGTTTTGGTCGTAGAGAAAAGGGCGGCTTACCACAGTTGAGCCCTGTCCTCCGTTTTGTGTGAACGCGTCTAGCACGACAGAGGGTTTGCTCTCTTCCTTTAAGAATGGCAAAGAGGCATAGTATATAGTAGCTCCCATCAGACTTGCCGCCAACACGGCTATGATTGATGCTTTCAGGATGTCCGTTTTCAAGCTGCAGCACCGCTCCACATTCATATTGATTCAAAACCTATTTAATGGTACACTTTTATACGTCTGTATAAGAAATGTAAACACTTGGATTACAGGAATCCGCCAGATTTCTTCAACTAAACAATTTAACGAAAAAAAATAAGAGAGAGTGCGCGCGTGCGCGCGCAATTGTTGCTATCTTATGGTGCTTTCAGGATTTTGAACGTTGCTTGCTTCTCTGGACAGTATGGTGAGCCCATGTGGTATGGGTTGCTCATCATGACGTGGAAGGCGTTGGCGTATGCTGTTCCTGTTCCTACGAATGCCCATTTCGGAATGTCGATTTCAAGCTGTATGTGGTATTCCTTGAACCGGCACCATGTGTAGTTGCCCCAGCCTATGCCCTGAACATCCATACGGATTGAGCCGATTGGGACATCAAGGTCGTCGTAGACTGTGAGCTCTATCACGCCGTCAATTGGTTGCATGCGGTAGGTTCGGAAGTATATGTCGAAGCCTGCGGTGGTGCCCTTGACGAATGATGTTGCCTTAGGCACGATGCTTGTTATTTCGATGAGCCACCAGACTTTGAACGCAACAGTGTCTTCGACAACGACGCTTCGGATGTCAACTTTGACCGTTATGTTCCATATGCCGAATATTTCGTTCACTGGGTTGACACATGGCCATGGCAAGCCGAATTCGATGTATGCGTAGCCGGTTCCGTTGGTTATGGCTGTTCTTGAGAAGTCGTGTAGGTTGTGTGGGCTTATGACTATGAAGGTTACTAGTTTGCTCTGAACTGGGTCGCCGTTGTATGTTACTAGTGCGTATACGCACACTGTCTTTTGTGGCTCAAACATGTCGGCAACTTTGTCTTGTCCTTGTCCACCGTATGGAGCTGGATAAGGCCCTGTGCCTGCTCCAACGAACACGTCGATGAGGCGTCCGAAGATCACTTCTACGTCCTGCGACACTGTGCCAATTCTTCCATCCAGGTCAGTTACCGTAAGGGTTACGGTGTAGATGCCCATAGCAGTGTATACGTGTGTAGTTATGGGACCAACTGAGCTGGTGAAGGTGTCACCAAAGTCCCAGAAGTATGAGGCAATGTAGGTTGCGTCAGGGACCATTGCGCCGTCAACGTTTCTGTAGCCGCGGCTTGCGCTAGCGTCAAAGGTTACCACTTCATCGACTAATGGTGAGTCTGGCGAGTGGGTCTTGCTGGCTGTTGGAGCCTTCCAGTAGTAGTCGTAGATGTTGACTACTCCGTTTACTGGGTTTCCGTAAGGCAGGTATGGTGGGTCTGGGTCATTCGGGTGTCCTATGAAGAATTCGTCGAACACGCCCAGAAGGGTTATTGCGCTAGTGCCGGTGAGTCCTGCTGGTGCAACGCCGTCGGCGTCAGCATGTTGATGTATGACTTCGAAATGCGCTACTGCTAGTGTGCCGTCGCCGCTTGGCCACACAGTGTGATCCCAGTATCCAGTCGCGTTGGGGAGCATAATTATCCACCAACTTGCAAAGCCTCCGAGTTCTACAATTGTTGAGTTGTCCATGACATCGTAAAGTGCCCAAGTGTCCATCCAAGTGGCGTTCTCTATGTATAAGAGGTCTAGCAATGTTGGGTCCCAGGTTATGTTTAGTTGGACAAAGAATAGCTCGTCGGCTGGGTCCACGTCATTGATCATGATGTTGAGGTCGAAGAACGAGTCTGGGGTGCCTACGATTCTGTCACCGTCAGCAACCGGCATGTTCTTCACTGCTGGTGAAATCGAGAGGTATGCTGGTGGTGGAGGAACGTATGCGTTCTCGTAGTAGCCGTCAATCACTGTGAGGTCGTTGTCAAATAAGCTTGTGTCCAGTGCAAAGCAGCCGAAGATGCCTGGTCTTTCTAGGTAAAGTGAGCTCCACAATTTGTTGCCTATGCCCGCTGGCGGGTCCGCGATTATTTTGAACACTACTGTTATCAGACCCTTACTTGCCGGCCAAACTCCACTGTTGTATTCAACGGCTCCTGTGGTTGTGGCCGTCATCAGGACATAGTCGTGGGTGACGTTCTTAGACCCAAGGGATGCCGCAATTGGGCTGTAGGTTCCTCCTGGGAATATCATGTCTGCAGCGTAGCTGCAATTAGCAGCAACGGTGTTCAGGTAGTTTTTGTTGTAGGATAGTTCCACTTGCCAGCTTGCTACGTTTGTGGCATTTGCTATCCTTACATTCACTGCAAAGTATGTGCCGATCTTGCTATCGATTGGTGTAGTGCTTGTGAAGAGATAGTCTTGTGGGTTTACGTAGAATGTTGCTGCGCCTGCACCAGGACCAGGGAAGGTTCTTGGTGCGCCTCCAGAAAACGCTGGCGAAATTGTCATAGCACTTAAGACAAGCAATGCAATTAAAGAGACAGATAGCATTCTAGCTATTGTATTTTTCATTCTTTTCTCTCCTTTCTCCTTTTTCTTTCAGCACATAAAATGATGGTGTCTGCTCATTTAAGGATTACGGAATTATGTTCTATAAGATTTGGTCGTCTCTGTTCCACATGACTTTCACCTTTAAGAGAGGCTTTCTTTGGAGAACGCGTGTGACCAGAATCAACGTGTCCTTCCATCAAATCAACGCCAAGAATCTCCCAAACACATACTGTTAGTGCAGCTCTCTCTTAGGAAGAATTCTTGTTTAGCTAGAGTCTTAGTTGTTCAGATTCATGGCACGTTTTCATTAGAAATTCTGACCCATGCGCGCTGCGTCCTTCCATCAAACTTCCCGGAGCTTACAGCCTCCCAGTTTCGGTGTTCCACGAACATTCGGCGCCAGACAGATCAATTCTGTTTTTATTGTGCGCTCTTTTGAATGGGCTTCGTCTTCAATTGGAGAGACGTGTTGATTGGCAATAGTAGCTACCACTGGCTTCAGCGTGCGCACCTTGAAGCCCTTTGCTTTAATCGGTTTACATTGTGAGAGTCATTTCTGCTCTTCGGCATGAGACTTTTTAGAAAGCTTACTGCCTTTGGGCATTGTTTCTGAAGCGTTAATGTTAAAGGAAGACACGGTCTCCAATTGCTAGAATAGTTCAATTGCTGAGAATGAAACAGGCGTTTTCCGCTTTGGAAATCTTGCTGGTTTGAAAGAGGAATTAACGTGTCCAGATTCCAGAATTATTCTGTTCCCTGAATGCTAGACGTTTAAGATAAGAAAAATAAAAAAGGGAGATTGGGTTTTTGGTGTGCTGCGTTTATGCGTGCCAGCCGAATTTCTTAGCTAGTCTAGCGATGTCTTTACCGTCGATCTTGTAGTCGCCGGTTATGTCTGCTATGGGGCTCCATCTTAGTTGTCCTGGTTTGGTGCCGAAGGCTTTTGATGCAACTGCGATGTCTTTGCCGTCAACTTTGAAGTCGGGCACTGGATATGGAGGCTTGCTTCCTGCCAAAACGTTGCCACCTATGTCTTCAGGCAATGTAATCCACGGGTCTAGTGTCACAGTTTGCGTGACTTTTGTGGCGCCTTTCATGTATGTTATTGTAACACTAATTGTCTGTTTGCCGGCGTTCACCTTGGGGACAACAAAGTATTCCTTGTGAGGTTCGCTTGGAGTTAGTACTATGCCATTCCATGTCGTCACCTGAGTGGGACCGCCAGGTACTGTGATGGTAACGGTCTTGTTTACCGTGAGCGGATGTCCCCACCACATGTTGTGCAGGCTCACTGTGTAGTTAAGCATTGTTACGTTCCCTGGGTCTGGTAGGAACTTGGCAGAATAGCTCTTCTCATAAATCTGTATGTCGACTGGGTTGCCGCTGAAGACTCCTGGCGACGTGATGGGCACAGCGCCTAGTCTGTCGGTTGTGACTACGCTGCCTGGTCTGTTGGCTACCATGAGTAGGCTTACACCCGTATACATATTGACGTATCTCCACGGTCCGCTGCCGATCACGTTTGGATCAGCTGCGAACTGAGTGGGGTCGCCTGATGCGACTATAGGCTGCCATATGTGCTTCGGTATGATGTAGAATCCGCCAAGAGCCCAAGATTCGGCTAGGAAGCTCTGTACTCCGAACAAGATCTCAATGTTGTAGGGGTCAAGTGCGTACGCGGACTGCACCTGCTCTGTGGTTGGCCATGACCATGGTGGTGGATAGCCAGCGTTCACCAAGTCGTGTGCGACTTGGGTGAGGCTGTAGATGACGTCGTCAACTGTCACTGGATATCCGTCTGCCCATTGGACGTTGGGTCGCAGAGTGACTTTCACTTTGCTCTTCGTTACTGCGCCGTCCAGCCATGTTCCTACTACATAGTCCTCAATCAAGTATGTTTTCCAATTCGACAGTGCATAGGGATTTCTGTAGCCTAAGGCGTCATAGGTTTTGCTCAAGACTTCAGAGTCCCAGTACCACTCTGAGTATAGTGGGTTGATGTGCTGGGGGTAACCGGTTTCCTTCCATCCGTATCGGATAGTCATGTCTCCGGAGCTGAAGTCGTGGCCTTGTGGGTGAGCGTTGAAGAAGCTGTAGAAGCTGTTGTCACCGAAGCCCGCCTGGTTGGCTAAGCCTTCCCAGAGGTCACCCTCATAGGCGGCTTCGCCTACGGTTCCGCCAACGTAAGTTCGGCTGTGAGCTTTGTAGCCGTCGTTGCTGAACAGTGGAATTTGCGCGGCTTGTGTGGCGAAGGCTTCTTGGAATTTCCAAGCGCTCAGTCTTGCGCCTTCACCAGTGAGGTTGAATTTGATGCTTGCACCCCAGTAGTTTGTGTAAGGATCGTTTAGGAATTGGGTGTTTGGTGCACTGCTCTCAGGATCATGCCAGTGACCTGTTTCGTGGTAGAGGTCGTAGAGGTAGTCGGCGTCTGGACCGATGAAGATCCAGCCGAATGTTGTCAGGTGATAGTTCTTGTTCAACATGGTTTCCTGATAGTTTTGACCACCAGTCAAATAAGCAGTGTCGGTATCAAAGCCGTGAGCTATCAATCGAGCGTCTAGCCACTCTACGGCTTTGCGTCGACCTACGTCCTGTCTGGCGTTGATGTTGAGAACTATCTGTTCGCCTGCATCACAAACGTTGTCGTCGTCTCTGTCCCAGAACCGATAACCGCCGTTTTGCCCTGCAACAATCTTCACTTTTGCAAGTGCAAACTCGGTATCTGCATCAGCATCGTTGTTTGGATAGGTCAAAGCCTGTAATGCGCCTCCAGGCCTGATCTCTTGGTGAATAGTGCCTTCGCCAGGGTTAGCGCTTCCCATGTAGCTTGGAACAGGAGTGTAAATCATGACACCCCAGCCTGCGATGATGCCTTGGAACCAGGTTCTGTTGAACAGGTGGCTTACGCCTCTTCGGAAGTGCAGGTCAGATGCAACGTTCTGTGTGGCGTTCCCGGGACCTTGCGATACTGGGTTTGGATATGGATAACCCGTGCCGGGGTTGATCGGATCTCCTGCCGGGTTGCCTAACCAATAATTGTTGTTTAGGTTGAAGTCGACCATGTACATTCCAGCCTCTCCACCGTAGCTGGTGACTTGAATAGTGTTGTTATATGGTGGAGTGGTGAATGTTGTCAGCCATGTTTTTGTTAAAGGCCAGTCGGTCACGTCGATCTCGCCGTTTTGCAACGCAGTCCACATAGCGTCCAAACCATCATACATGATGACTTGGATCCTGTCTAGCCGGGGCCCAAAATCCTCATACAGTGGGTCTACAGTGCCGTCGGGATAGATGAAAGCCCTCACTGGAACTAAACTGAATGCCATAACGGTCAAAAGAAACAGCGCTAGCAATGCGATATTGTCTTTTCTCATTTTTCTATTTCTCCTTTCTCCTTTATCAGCATTAAGTGCTGTACTGTCCGAGTTATAAAAGTTTTGTGGAAGATATTTCTCGAACAAAAGGAGCGAGCGAGAATCAGGCTCAAGGCAAAAAGAAACAACCAAACTTAAATATTCCTCTGTTAAACCATATAATCTCTGGTGAAAAACTCATGGGTCTAAGGGCGTTCATTGGTAAACGAATAATTTTCTCATTAGTTCTCTTGCTTCTTGTTATGCTGCTTAACTTTTTCTTGTTCATGGTGATGCCCGGAGACCCTGTTTCCTTGTTTGTGAACCCGGTAAGAGGATCTCAAGAGGGAAGGGAAGCGCAAATTGCGAGGCTCAAGGCCATTTGGGGACTTGACAAACCGATAGAACAACGCGTTATGACATATATCGTAAACATGCTGACCTGGAACTTCGGCGTGTCACAAATGACTAGAAACGCGGTTGGCGGTGAAATGATGTATCGCGTGCCCTTCACACTAATCCTAATGGGCGGCTCATCAGTGTTGGCAATAGTTGCCGGAGTATTCATCGGAGTTCTAGTAGCACACAAAAGAGGGGGCAAACTCGACAACTCAATGGTCTTAAGTTCACTGGTATTTTACTCGCTTCCCACATTCTGGATGGGCATGATGTTCATTCTTATATTCTACACACTACTCCATGTGCTTCCGGGGGCTCACCCCTTTCCTCCAGCATGGACCCTGCCAGGAGAATGGCCTAACGCACTAGCGATAGGCACTTCAACAGAGGGATCTCAAACATTAGGGATAGCTTTCTCAATAAACGGTTCCGAAGCTATCGAGCTTATCTCAGGATATGTAAGACACTGGATTTTGCCTGTGTCCACCCTTACACTCTTCCAGTATGGTGGTTTTCTCCTATTGACACGAGCCACAATGCTAGAAACACTAACTGAAGACTATATCGTCACTGCAAGGGCAAAAGGAGTTAAAGAATCAAGTGTGCTCTTCAAACACGCACTGAAAAACGCATCACTGCCTCTAATCACCGCCACTGCTCTCCAATTTGGATTCATGCTCTCGGGAGCAATAATCACAGAATCAGTTTACTCATTGCCTGGACTTGGCGGCTGGATATGGAGGGCAATTCAATACTACGATTACGCAGTCTTACAAGCGATCTTCTATGTAGTAGCTCTATGCGTAATCATAGCGAACTTTGCTGCAGACCTCTTGTACGGAGTCATTGATCCAAGAATCAAGTATGGGTGACGAGAAGTGTCAAACATCAAAAAGAGACTTGCTTGGCCAGTCCAAAGATTCTGGCGCTTTCTCCAGATCTTTCTTAGGAACAGAAGAGGAACAATAGGGTTGGGAATTATTGTATTATTCACAATAATTGCGCTATTCCCATCCTTGTTCACACCATACGACCCTGTAAATCAACAGGACTTGGCAGGCGAATACGCCGCGCCCATGTGGCTAAAAGGCCTACCTCCAGCGCTAGGAGGTCGACCGTGGCTATCCGAGAATTTTCACCCAATTCAAGACACAAAATTCGACGATGCGAACTCGATAGCCCAAGAATGGACATACTCAAGCGACCCACGCGTTTCTGCACAAATACAAGACGGTGCACTCAACATCGAATTCAAACGAGAAGAAACAGGTTCAGCTTTTGGAAACGTTACTTATGAAATATTCAAGGAATTTGAGTACCCCTATGTTGGATCGCCTCATAGTTTCAGGGGCTTCATAAGATTCCTAGTTAGTGGAAGCACGACACTAAGAGTACTCACTGAGCAGTATGTCAACAAGAGTGACCCGGAGCGCTGGGTAATACAGACACGCACCATCAACGCATCTTACTATGATGCCCCTGTGAATTTCCAAATCTTTCTAGAGCGAGTGGGAGGCAGGCGATATCTTGTCTGGCCTTTGGCAAGATATGGTGGCTATCACCCTGATGGAATGGAGCAGAACGGCACATTTACAAAGGATACTGGAGATTGGATCAACTCAGAAGACGGAGTCCCGATGGACAGCTCGGGCCCACTAACGAAGGTTATTTGGGAAAAATACCAGAATCTCCCGAGGGCAGTTATATTTCCAGAAGGCACACTCCCCGACAGATTTAGATGGGGCATATCACTGACCTTCCTTGACACAGAAGCATCAAAGCCGGTTCAGACAAAGATCTCGATTGACGAGTTCCGCCTCAAATTCCGCGGAACTGCGTGGGGACTTATGGGAACAGACGGACTTGGAAGAGACCTGTTCTCCCAGCTAATCTACGGATCAAGAATTTCACTATATGTTGGTTTACTCTCTTCAATACTGGCCATAGGCTTAGGATTGTTTGTAGGGCTAGTTGCAGGCTACATAGGAAGAATCCCAGATGAAATCCTAATGAGATTCACGGATCTACTGCTAGTACTGCCCGGTCTGCCACTTCTCATAGTACTAATGGCAGTCCTAGGAGCAGGCATTGAAAACATGATAATATTGCTGGGACTGTTAGGCTGGATGGGCTTCGCTAGATTGGTAAGATCGCAGGTAATCTCTCTAAAAGAGAGACCATTCATAGAAGCAGCCAAAGCCGTTGGAGCA
>Ga0315296_10003707_pt1 | contig 12679 bp, 12 predicted proteins | sample YL17G14_18_MG_FD_203921 | JGI IMG/M metagenome (GOLD analysis project Ga0315296, IMG submission 203921) | Sediment microbial communities from Yellowstone Lake, YNP, Wyoming, USA - YL17G14_18 | ecosystem: Environmental > Aquatic > Freshwater > Lake > Sediment | place: USA: Wyoming | collected... | reverse complement strand
AGACAACGCCAGCCTTCATTCCAACAGTGGTTAAGGCGATAGCGAAAATAAAAAAGGTAGAGGTTGCAGTTGTTGCCGAGCAAATAATGAAGAATTTTGAGGAATTTTTCGGAGTAAAGTTAAATTAAATGGAATAACTTCCGAATAAATTTTCTCCCTAAATCCAGACGTGGAGATATCTCCCGACAACGGACATCTAAAGTCTGATTTCGAGCTTTCTCCAAGAAACAACGGGTCAAACTAGCTTATAAGGACGGATGAAAGAACCCTCCACTATGAAATTGGTCATCATTCGCAGAGGGACAGAAAAAGACGCTCCCATAATCGACAAGTTAGTCGCAGAATGGTTAAAGTGGGAAATCCCGCGAGAGAATTCTATCAACCGAGCCATTGAGAATAATGAGTTGCTTGTAGCTGAGTGGCAAGGCGAAGTAATAGGATTTATTCATTATGCGATGCATGAGGACATAATCGATGGGGGTATGAATGCCTTCATCACGGCTTTCTATGTTGTACCCAGATTCCGAAATAAGAGAATTGGCTCGCGTCTTCTGAAAGGAGCAATACAAAGTGCTTTAGAGAAAGGGGCTGTGGGAATTTCTGCATCCACAGCTAATCCAGATGCGAGGCGACTATATGAAAGACATGATTTCAAACAATTCATGGGAGAGTGGATAATGGGAGAAGTCTTCCTTGAATTGGATATAGAAAAATACAAACAAAAACGCAAACGTGGATTTACATAGGTATATTCGCTTACAGAGAAGGATGTTGTAGGCAAAATAGGGTTCTTTCAGTTCAGCTATAACTTTTCCGCATGTATTGCATTTGGAAACTCGGAAAAGGCTTCAAATTGCATTAAATATTTAAGAAGGGAATGTTCCATGGTGAATCGACAACAGCCAATGATAAAAAGAATAAAAATGGTGTTTCGATTCTTTTACTGCGTTTGAAATGGAGTGTGGCTATTAGCTTTCTATTTCCTTCTTTATCCGTCACTGAACCGAAAACCACATCACCAAGGCGAAGATGTGAGACTTCGGATATCCTTGCACAGCTTTCATAGAGGGTTAGGATTAGAATTTTATATAACTCTCTCCTCTTCCCTGCTTCATTGGCTATTGCCACTACCTCATCTGGCGATAATATTTCTGAAGGCGTTATATCTTCCAATTCAACCTTGTAGAGTTTAAGATGGCTGAGTGTTTCTTGCCTATTTAAGAAATTGTAAAAGCTCCTAAAGGCATGGATGTAGAGATTTAGTGTTTTCGTTATCATACCTTGACAGGAAAAGGTCTATACCTGTTCTATTTGCATCCTCAAACCTTACCCTTCAATGTTTAGCTAGGAAGATGCCGAACATTTTAATTTTTGATAGGTAGTCGTGTTTTGTGTTTTCCTTAACACCATGTAGCGATAGTAGGAATTCAGTCATTCTTTGCCTCATTTCTTCTATTAGTTGTTCGCATTTTTTATACTCCTCAATTATCCAAGATTCAGGGACTGAGCTGATTAGAGTTTGCATTTTCAAAATCCACCTCTTTTTAGCCTTATTTTCTCATAATATACATTATTGAATGCCCTTTATCTATTTTATCTGTTTTATGGTATTTCTTATAATTATTCGGTAGCTATAAAACATAAAGTTAAATTAGTCTTATTGCTTTATGAAAGGTTTACTTCAATGTTACTATTAACTGCTGGAGGATGAAGTAACTAGTGAGTGCTTTGGGAAACCCCAAGTTTGGGGAGTGTGCGGACGGAACAGATTAAGCGGATAGCCAGGGAACTTATTAGACGTTTTCCAGACAAATTCTCTGATAATTTTGAAAACAACAAACGTGCCGTTGACACACTTATACAAGGAGCAACGACAAAAGTGAGGAATCAGATTGCTGGATACATAACACATGCTTTTGCCAGTATACAAACGGCACCCTCATCAAACGAAAATGTGGAAGAAGGTGAGGCTGAAAGCAAATGATGGATAAATACAGAAGAGGATGGGCGCTCCGATACTTGCGAGAAGCAAAAGCCGAACTTGAGGCAGCAAGAAAAATACCCTACATGGCTCCCAGCCTAGTTTTAGAAGCCATTAGAAAAGCTCGAAATGCCATCTACTACAGCCTAGGAGAACCAGCCTTCATAGAAATCGTCATAAGGGAAGCCGCAGAAAAAGCGCAGACAATAGACGACCCATTTTTAAGAACCCTAGTGGAAATTGAAGGAACAGTGCAGCAGTTACTGCAAGTGGAAGAAGTGGACGGAGAAAAAGCCATGAAACAAGCAGACAGTTTAGTACAGTTAGCCTCAGACATAGTCGAAATTTTGACGGGAGAAAAAATAGAAGATTAAAGAAAATTATCGCTTTTCAACAGCCTTAGAAATGCGGTCTAAAGCCTTCTTTATATTTTCAATGGAATTGGCAAAGGATAAACGCAGATAGCCCTCACCGTACTTTCCAAATGATGTTCCTGGCAGAACAGCCACACCAGCATTGTAAAGCAGATGATCCCCAAGTTTACGACAGTCCATGCCAGTGCCAGTTATGTTAGGAAAAGCGTAAAAAGCTCCACGCGGCTTCTTGCACGTTATGCCCTTAATATTGTTCAATCCTGAAACTATGACTTCTCTCCGCTTCTTGAACTCTGCATCCATCCTTTCTGGTTCAGCTTGAGAACCCTTCAATGCTTCAATGCCAGCCATTTGAGTGAAAGTACATGTGCAAGAGTTACAGTTTGTCTGGAGTTGGGCAACTTTCTGGGCTAAGTCTTTCCGCATTACGCCATAGCCAAGCCGCCAACCAGTCATTGCATAGGTTTTTGAAAAACCATCCAAAATAATCGTCTTCTCCTTCATTCCCGAAAGTGAAGCAATGCTCTCATGAGTCCCTTCGTAGACTATTCTGCTGTAAATCTCGTCAGAAAGCACAAAAACATCATCTCTGTCAGCAACGCAGTCAGCTATGGCTTTCAAATCATCTCTAGTCAAAACTCCGCCAGTCGGATTTTCCGGCGAATTCAAAATAATCATTTTAGTCTTCTTCGTTATCTTTTCCTCAACATACTCTGGGTCAAGCCTGAAATCATTCTCCTCTTTGAGCGGTATAGGCACTGGTTTGGCTCCCACAAAGTTCACCACAGATTCATAAATTGGAAAACCGGGGTTTGGATAAAGCACCTCTTCACCAGGATTTACCAATGCCAATATGCTGAAGAACATTATTGGTTTGGCACCAGGTGTTACAACAACCTCATCTGACTCTGCTTTTATGCCTCTGGTTTTTGAGATGTACTGTGCGATGGTTTCTCTTAGTTCAGGGATTCCAGCGGATGGACCATAATGGGTATAGCCTGCATTGAGGGCTTTTATCGCTGCTTCTTTGATGTTTTTTGGCGTGTCAAAATCGGGCTCACCAATTTCTAAGTGTACAACATCTTTTCCTTGCTTTTCAAGTGCCTTCGCTTTTGCAAGCACTTCGAAGGCTGTTTCTGTTCCTAAAGTCTCCATTCTTTTCGCAAAGATAGAGTCCACTTAAATCACCTAGATTTTAAAGGAAAGTAAAGGTAAAAGAAATGGTGTATTTAACCATTTTACTTGTTTTTGCACTAAGTCCATGTTTAAACTACGTGGTCACAAGTGTTTTATGCAGCTCCTTTGAACGATAATTCAGGACGTGTAAGCGTTATGTTAAAGAACATGACTATTAAACAAGCTCAGCGGGAAGTCAAAAAATTTATCGAGAAACAAGGTAAAGATTGGACCCAAACAGACAATCACTTCTACCCAAATGCGGACGTATAGATAGGGCAATGTTGAGCAACGCAAAAAAATTATGCTTTGCGAACCGTTATGCTGCCGCCTGAGTTTCGCTCGATTTTAAGCGGCATACCTTTCCCTCAACCAAAATGTGAGACATTAAGCGTAGTCGTAAGGAACAGGGGCGGACGGAAAAATTAGGAATATGGACGAGGTTATAGCAGAGCTAATAGAGTTCTGGAAGAGGCAAGCAGAGGTCTTAAAGAAAACTGCTAATTGGCATTTTGCTAACACAAGATGATTTACTCTACATCGCGTGCCTATTTTGCGACAGTTTGATCTACTTTTTCTTAGGGCGCCTCCCTCGTTTATGATATCGCGAAGGTGGAATGTCCATATACTTTCGCATATATTTTCTCATATATTCTCGATAGCCACGTACTGTTGTGGTTTTGTATCTTGTTTTAATTTTCCTCTCTTTGGGCATCTCTCTCGAGTAACGGAAAGATGATCTTTAAATATTTAAAGTTTGGTTCAAGAACATTTATATATTTCTTTTTAAATATTTAAAAATGACCCTAATGACTTGTAAATATTGTGGAAGTCTGTGGCATACGGAAAAAGAACATGTAAGGGCGAGAAACAAAGGAGGACGAAGGACGATAAAAGCTTGTAGAGCGTGCAACAGAAGCAAGGGGAGTAAGGCAGTAATGGAGTGGCTTCGATGGGTCAAGCGAAATAACCCTTACAGATGGAGAAAGATTAGAGACTATAATAAGGGAAGAATGAATTCAATCGCAGAAAAGGTTCATAGAGTAAGAGATGAGTAAGACGGAAGAAACTGTTGTCAAGGTGGAAACGTTGCAACTTCAAGGACAAAAAGAAAATTGGTGAGGCAATGTCAATAGTTGCTTTTCTTGTCAACCATTACCAAGTGTTTCTGATTCTTCCGATAATGATTGCTCTAAAAGCCGAAAAACACTATGTTGGACGAGCTTCCATTCTCGCTAACACTGTTGGAATGTTTGCAGCTGTCGCTCCTTATTGGGACGCTACCAGGTCTTGGTTAAACGTCGGTGGTTATTCACTATTCCATGCGTATGTGTTGGTCGGACTTGCTTTTGGAACAATAAGCTTCCTAAGCTATCTTTTCGAGTTTAGCGAGACTTCTGAGTTTTACTTTGCTACGTTTTTGCTATACAATAGCGTAATAGCGGGAATCGTATGCTTTGTGGCCGCCATTCTATTTTAATCAAGAACATTTTCTGACAAAATACAGCGGCTGTAAACCTTGGCTGAAAACCTTCTTGGAGAGGGGTTGGAAGTTCGACGATACAATCGCTGGGAACACGATTGAGGCGTTTTCGGGGGGGAACATCGCTTTGGGCATTTTCGCAATAGTCTCGACCGTTGAGCAGTACTATGGAAAATTGGGTAAACCTAGTAATAATATAGTACTCGTTTTTCCCTGGTTTCTATAGGAAAAGCGAAGCGGCTAAAGGCACATAGATGCTTCTATGCATATTTGACAAATTTCGCTAGGGTTAAGCTTATTGATCCTGGGGTTTGTGTGAGAACTGAAAGAAGAGAAAGACAAACATATTAGAAATATGTTCTGGCGAAGCTTCGGAATTTGAAAGAAAAAGGACACAGCCCAGATAAGACAAGCGTTCATAGCGCGCGCGCTGCGACGACTTCTTTTTCAGCTATAAGTATCATCCACTCACGCGAGGGGGGAATCGCGCGCCTTTGCTATATGGGTCGCATTGAAATGGAGGGTTCTCTTGATATCATCGTGCGCAGCTGATCAAGTGATGGTATTCCTAACATGTGAGAGAAGGTATCATCGATGAGTTTGCGTGTTTGATCACCACTCATTTGTGGAAAGGGCAGTAGATCTTGGTTCTTTACCTTAGTCCACAATTCGTCGAGCGCCTCAGATTGACTTTTAGTAAGTGAGTTCAAGTCCAAGACGTGCAGCCGCTCATACCACGCCTTTGGAAACTTCATCCACGCGCCTTCTGTTTCTTGGCCCTGCATCAGCATCGTAAGAAGTCCCAGAGTGGAATTGAACCACAGTGCTAGTCGTTGCTCCATCAGAGTACGATGCTGGTCGTTTTCTGATAGCCATCTTGTTGGCCACCACACGTTAGATAGAGCAGAAGTAGGCAAAACCACTCCTGCTACTCGACTTGTATTTAATCTTAGCTCCTTAGGTAACATCAAAGTGCCAGAACGGCTCCATAGAAGATTTGCGTCGCGAAGGTGACGTCGAGGAAGCGGTTTTGTCAAAGGACAAAGGTATTGATTCGAAACTTGGATAAGCTTGGAAAGTTCTTCTGCGTTGTATCCCCAAAAAGCTGGGTACGGAGTAGGAGAACTGGTGAGAGAGAAACCATCATAGATATCCCGTCCGTCTGGTCCTAATGTTGCCACATCTGAAAGTTTAACCATTTTCAGATTACTGATTTGCCCAAGGCCGGGCAACAGGAGTTTGCTCTGCGAGAGAAAGTAAGCAACGCGGCATAGGTCTGTTTGTGCGAAGGACGCAGGGACTGCCCATGATATCTGATTATGGCCGTGAAAAGAGAGCTGTATCATTTCACCGAATTTCTTACCATTGGTTCGAATTTCACAAGTGCCTGTCGTTGCGCTTAGATCTGCTGCAGTTTTGCGTTCTGCCTCGCGTACAACTGCCAAGGCTTCCACGCTGGTTTTGGGTTGATTCCAGAGATTGATGTATTTTGTAGAACCTGATTCGTTTCGACGTTTCTTGGCCAAAACTAGCAAGACCTCACTAAGCTTAGTTGATTCAGAGAAATTCCAATTCTTGGGTTCGTGGCTGCATATCACATATTGCAGAACATAGCCTCGAAAGATTGAACGAGTTGGCGCCCAGGCTGAGCCACTCAAGACTGCTTTCGGAAGAACGAGTGCGAGGACGCCATTTTTTGTCATCATCCGGTCAGCTATGGCAACAAATGCAGAACCAAGTCCAGCCGTGATGTTAGCTTCCAACTTGCTCTCGTCCAGGACTTCGCGTAACCTTTCTTGGAGCTCGCCACGTTCAGCTTCGCTGACTCCGCCGAAGAGGAGATTGCCGTATACGCTTCGTGTAAAAGGCGGATTCATGGTGCATAAATGCAAAGATGGCAAGCTTGTCGCGACTTTCTTCTTGCTCGTTGCCTCCTCCGGACCAATGGACGCTCCGATCAAAGTTTTCTGTACATGCAATGTTTTACTGCTTGCAAAGTCAATGCTACCAAGTGCGCGCATTCTCTGAGATCTGCCGCCAAGAGGAAGAGCATAGAGATGCATACGTCTGACAGTAATCCTCGGATCGTGCATTGCAATTGCAGCAGCAGCCAAGTGCACTGCAGAAGAAAGTACGTCGAAGCCCCAAAGGCTGTTCTCAACCAAGTTTCTGTGGACTTCATCAGGACGAGCCGCAAGTCCAGCAGATATTGATTCCTCAATATGCTTGTCCACAATTGCTCCCATGGCAGCCTTAAGCAGAGTGCCTGTGCCACACGCTAGATCTGCGATACACAACTGCCCAATAGAATCAGGGTCGGTCCATTCAATTCCCTAATCATTCTCGTTGATGGCAAGTTTCAGCAACAACGTGGCAGCAGGGATTTTTGTGTAAAAGGCGCCGAAGAACTTTGCGTCTGCTAGGAGTTTGTGGAATATACGCCCCATAAGGTCGTGTCGTAATGCAGCCCTGTTCCTGGAGATTTTGATGGCTGATTCAGCAAGTCGTCTTAATGCTTTGTCGGTCTCTGGAGACGAAGGCAAAGCCAATAGAATCTCACGTGCCACTTTGAAGATTGGGATAAAATCAATCTTGCTCTCTATGTGCTTCCATTGAACATTGAATTCGCCAACAATATCTTTAGATTCAATTGTCTCCCGTAATGTTTTCACAGGCTCCCTTTGAGAAATAACCTCTTGAAATAACATTGCATTAGCAAGAGTAAGAGAAGCAACGCGGTATATGCGGAGATCATCATTCATTATTCTCATCTGCCTCTTCTGCTCTGGGAACGATAAGCAACCTTCGAAGGCGTTCAGCCGTTCCTGGTGAGCCGGAGAGCGCTGCAGAAGCCACTTCTATGCTTTGGCGCAATTCCTCTACTGCACCTTTTACAACATCTTCGTGCACCAATGACTCATAGGCTCTCCGAAGTATTGCAGAGAGTCCTTCTAGGTTTGAATCTACCCATTCTCCTCCCCCTGCCTCTGTGAAGATTTTGACTTGAAATGTAACTTTCCGCATCTTCTGCTCAAGTGCAGTCCAATCTGAATGTCTCAATTCAGTGGGGTATACAATGCCAATTGCTAATGCCGCAATACCTTCTTCTATTCTCCTAAGACAGTCCTTCTCAAGTACATCACGAACATTCGCCTTATCAGCAATCTTCCCCTCTAAAACGACCCGAACACCCCAATAGTCACCAATAGCGACGTCAGGCAAACGCTTCCCAATCCCTTCCTTTATTATTGATTCAGGTACAGACAGAAGGCCTGTACGCGAAAGAAGCTCTGCAAGCTTTACATTTAGGACTTCTTCTCTCAGGCCATGCTCGCTATTTATTTCCCTTCGCGACATGCATTATCCTATCCCTATCTCACCTTAAATATTCTCGCTGGTCGAACCTCGCGCGCCTTTTTTCTAATACTCACATGAATTCAAGCTTCAAATTTCTCGGTCAATTCGCGGCTTAGTTTTTCAGGATAATACGGGACTAGTCTTTTCCCAATATAGAGGCATTTCACCAAAATCTTGTCCTTTTCACCTTTCTTATCTGAGAAATACCAGACTTCATAGTTGCTTTTTTTAGTGGCCCGATCGAGTATTTTCTTCATCTTTTCTTGCTCTGGCCTTAAAGGTTTACCAATTTCCTTTTCACTTTTGAGTTCGACAAAGTAGAACGTTCCGGTCTTAGCATTGAAAGCCGTTATATCGGGATATCCTGTAGAAAGAACTTCGTAGTCGTTGCCATACTGCTTTTTGATTTCTGCCTTGGCTATCTTTATCCTTGAGTGTCCCAGATCAGCTGCTCTACTTTGCCACGATCGTTTCACTTTTACCATGAAGTGAGGTTACATGGGTAGATGGGTTTAAACTTTGCCTACATAGCCACGTGTGACTATTCCACAGGCAAGGGAACGGTCAGATTCTTTGATTGAAATCAAGCAGTCTGGGCAAAGAAGGCCCTTGTTAAGCGATCTTCGCAAGCTTCATGGATTCATGAAAGATGAAAGGATAAGAATTGGCATTCTTGTTACGATAGCCAGCCGTTGGGATGATTGGGAAACAACTTTCAAATACTGGCGGTTGCCGGAGGAGTTTAATTTGGAGCCGAAGGACATGGGAAATAACAACTACTTCGAAATTAGAGAACTGAAGGAAATCCCAATAGAGGAAGGAATTAAAAAGCTGGATTCACTGTTTTTTGTTTTGCGAAAATTGTAATTTTCGAGCCTTCAGCATACGGAGGCGCTGGAACAAATCTGCCGAAAGCTGGGGCAGAGTGAAAGCGAAATCGTGCATGGCTTTTCTGGAATACGCAAAAAGCATAAGCCTCAAACAAAAAATATCAAACGAGAAACGCACGGTCGACAAAAATCCTAAAAACTAACCTTTTTTGTGCAAACGAAGGGGTTGGAATTTTGATGTTTTGGAACAGGTTTTCTTCTTAAAATGCCCGCGAATATTGAAAGAACCATTAAAATTGGCAGAATTAGGAATGGTGGAAATTCTGGGATTACTGCGGTTAAAGTGATCGTTTCGTATGCTTCTGAGATAGGTGTTTTGAATAACACCCACAGAATCTTTGGTTCTTTGGTAAAGCCGAACTCTGGCATAGTCCAACTCAGTGAGAGTTCATGTTCTGGTTCAATCACGTAATTTAGGGTTTCGTTTCCTGAAATGTTTAGTTCTTCAAAGGTTTCGTCGGTGTAAGTTATGTTAGTAGCTTTTAAGTAAATCCACGAAAGAGTAACATTCCTATAAGAGTTGTTTTTGATTGTCATGTTGGTATAGCACCTCCATTTACCGTCGTCATCATGCCTGAAAATTCCATTAATATCCACATTTATGTCTTCAAGCAGTATGGGAGTGTCTGGATGAGGCTCAGTTAGAATCGGCAAATACTCAATAAAGCCTGCACATCTTATATCATCATTCTTGTCATAAATCATTGAATCAATAATACTCGTGTCTGTGGTTCCCCAATAATTATTTGGAGCAGACATAGACGCTTTGTCAAATTCAGGCATTAATTTCAAAACTTTGCTATTATTAAGGAATGAGTTATATTCAACAATTAAGTTACAGTTATCAGGGTCGTAATTTCCTAAACTCGTTATTGTGTAGGCGTCTTGTATGTAATCAGATCTACCGATAAAGAGATTATATCTTATATAGACTGAACCTTTACAGTACTTGCTATCATGTGTTCCTCCAGTTGAAATTTGGAATCCACCACAGTTCTTGAAAAGATTATACTCGATAAATGTATCTTTTTCAGGATGTAAATAACCACCATTTTCGTACATATTTACTACTTCACAATGTGTCATGTTTAGATGAGCATAACCACCTCCAAAGAAAAATGTGCCATTCTTGATTATACAGTAATCCAGGTCTGCAAAGGTATTTCCAGTCTTGGATGCTACCACGATGAAATTGGAATCGCCTCCACAATCAAACGTTATTATACTATCAGGAGTCCCATGGGCATATATTATCCCCTGGAGTAAGAACATATTTACTCGCCATCCAAGATTTGAAATAACAGTAACCCCTGGTTCGATAGTAAGCGTTACATTTTCTGGTATCTGAACAGTGTCGGTTATGATGTATGGACTGTTTTCTAAAGTCCATGTGGTGTTTTCCCAGATTATCCCGCCAACCGTAGTGCCTGAACTACTATAACCCATAGCTTTTGTTACACTAAAGTTGATTCCAGCAATTAAAAGACCTGAAACCAAAACAGCGAATAAAACTCCGAGAAACATTTTCTTTAGCATTTCTACTTCTCCTAATCTAAAAGAACTTAATCAATGAATAAAACTCTTACTCGAGAATCATCTATCCTTATTTTGTAGTTTGTGTGTGTGCGTGTGCGTGCGTGCTTTGCGCAGTGCAATAGTCTCTCTGTTTCTTTAAGAATCATGCTTCTTTCTTTAAATGAATAATGCAGTAGCGTCTCAGCTTACCAATGCCTAAGCCTTGCGGGCGTTAGTAGAGCCTTTGCCTCAAGCTTATTTGATATTTGGGTGTGCGGTACCTATTCACCAGCCTTAGAAGTTTACGCCTGAGCTTGGCCACTTTCTCCAAATCCCAAAGCGGATGGGGATTCCTCCTTAACAGCCAGTATTGATTATCAACGAGACGGTATACTAGCCAAAGCTCATCTGAACTTAGCCGCGGCCTGGCATATTTTTTCTTAACCCAAACGGTTTCCTCAACCATTCTTCGGCACCCTGTTCACTAACGAATAGTCACCGTTAAACATGTTTCGGCACCACTTTTAGGCGTCCTGAATGTTGTTTCGGCACCATTTAACATTTTTGCGCGACAAAACAAACGGCAATAGTCACGACTATACTACAGGCAGAGAACCCCGCGCGCGCCACATCCCTCGAAACCATAGAAATTAACCATCCTCAGACATCATAAACCATGACAAAACGACATACCTTCTATACACACCTGAAACCGAAGCCCTTTCTTAGCAGCGCGCATGCTTGTTCCTAAATTCGTTCGTAGGGCGACTTGTGCTTCAGTTCTCCGCCTCCGACATATTTGGATCATATAGTAGACCCTAGGGGGTAGGCTGTAGAGCACACAAGCTCCGCAAAAACGCGAAGAACCATGCGCGACCAACTCCATCACACTCAAAAAAGAAATTTAGGAACACACATGCGCGCTTAAAGCAGCTTCGATAATGGTCGCACTTTCATTGCTTCTGGATTAACTAGGTTTGGCGGTTTTCTCCCTTCAAAGAACGCGACGAGGTTTTCTGCAACCATTTCAGCCATTTTTGAACGTGTCTCATAACTTGCACTGGATATGTGCGGAGCAACAACTACATTGTCAAGCTTAAGTAAAGGATTATCTACGGGTATTGGTTCTTGCTCGAAAACGTCAAGTCCAGCGCCGGCTATTCTGCCCTCTTTTAAGGCTTCGTACAATGCTTTCTCATCAACAACAGGTCCACGGGAATTGTTGATTAAGTAAGCGGTTTTCTTCATTAGCTTAAGTTTCTCTGCATTTACCAGATGATAAGTTTCTTTCATTAACGGAACATGAATGCTAACAAAGTCTGATTCTCTGAAAAGCGTGTCCAAGTCAACTTTTTTTGCATCTAACTCTTTTTCCATTTCAGGTCTAGGCACAACATCGTAAAAAAGAATTTTCATGTTGAAACCTGTAGCCCTTTTCGCAACTCCAAAGCCAATTCTTCCAGCGCCAACGATGCCTATGGTTGCTCCGTGAATATCTCTGCCCTGCATCATGCTGGGATGCCAGCCAACCTTCCACTGTCCAGTACGGACGTATTTGTCTGCTTCAACAACGCGTCTTGCAATAGCCATCAAAAGTGCCCACGCGAAATCTGCTGTTGTGTCAGTCAAAACTTCCGGAGTGTTTGTAACGTATATGCCTCTTTTCGTAGCTTCTTGCACATCTATGTTGTCGAATCCCACAGCCATTTGCGCGACAATCTTTAGTTTTGGCGCGGCGTCAAAAACTTCAGCGTCTATTTTGTCGGACAAAAGTGAAGCAAGCGCGTCAACATTCTTGGCTTTTTCTATTATAAGTTTTTTTGGCGGTGGAGCATATTCAGTCCAGACTTCAGTGTCAAAATATTTTTTAATTATTTTTAGACCTCGTTCGGGAAGTTCACGG
>Ga0315296_10003706_pt1 | contig 12681 bp, 14 predicted proteins | sample YL17G14_18_MG_FD_203921 | JGI IMG/M metagenome (GOLD analysis project Ga0315296, IMG submission 203921) | Sediment microbial communities from Yellowstone Lake, YNP, Wyoming, USA - YL17G14_18 | ecosystem: Environmental > Aquatic > Freshwater > Lake > Sediment | place: USA: Wyoming | collected... | reverse complement strand
ACGACATGCTGGTGAAGAAACACCTCGAGGCAGGTGATAGATACGCTCACGCCGATGTGCACGGTGCGCCCAGCGTTGTCGTCAAGATGAAGGAGGGCGTGACGGAAAAGACGCTTCACGAGGCGTGCGAGTTCGCGGTCGCGACATCGAGGGCCTGGAACGCGAAGATCGGGTCAGCAGCGGGGTATTGGGTCCTCCCTGAGCAGGTCAGCAAGACACCGCAGAGCGGAGAATACCTTGCCAAGGGCGCGTTCGTCATCAGGGGCAGGCGCAACTACTCGGGCAAGCTGGCGATCATGCTCGGAGTGGGTGACATCGAGTTCGAGGGCGCTAGGAAGATAATGTGCGGCCCGGAAGGTGCGGTGAAGACACTCGCCAAGAGATATGTCATCATCCGGCCCGGCAACATTGACAAGAACGTTCTCGCCAAGCGTCTGGCCGACGCATTCGAAGTCCCGATAGAGGAGATCCAGAGCATCTTGCCCCCGGGAGACGTAGAGATAGTGGAGCAGGCAGGCGTTTCTATTTCTTGATCAGCGACCTCAACAACTTCAGTTCCTGCTTGTAGCCCTTCTCTGCCTTCGGGGTTTCGAGGACCATCGGGATCTTCTCCCATCGAGCGTCGTTCATGAAATTCCTGAACCCTTCGAGACCGATGAGACCCTTCCCTATCTGCTCGTGCCTGTCCAGGTGTGAGCCGAGCGCACCCTTCGAATCGTTGATGTGCATCGCCTTCAGACGATCCAAGCCTAGGACGTCCTCGAACAATCCGAACGTCTTCTCATAGCCGTTCCGGGTCTTGACGTCATAGCCGGCCGCATATGCGTGGCACGTGTCGAAGCACACCCCCGCGCTCTTCTGGTCGTCGAGCTGGTCGATTATCCTTGCGAGCTGATCGAAGGACTGCCCCAGGACCCGGCCCGCGCCAGCGGTTATCTCCAACAGCAGCTCGACATCTCCAGAGCCGAACTCGGCCCTCGCCCAGTTCATCGATTCGGCGACTCGCTTCATCCCAACCCGCTCCCCAGAACCCATGTGGGAGCCCGGGTGGAATATCAGGTACCTGACCCCGAGATGCTTCGCACGGACCATCTCGTCGAGGAACGCCTCCCTGGACTGCTTCAGGAGCGACTTGTCCGGGCTGCCGAGGTTGATCAAGTAGGAATCGTGGATCACCGTCTCGACGATTCCTTGCTGCTTCGAGTTCTCCAAGAACTTCTCAGCCTCTTCGAGGTCGAGCGGCTTGGCCTTCCACTGCATCTGGTTCTTGGAGAAGATCTGCATGCAGTCCGCGGTAGTCTGCCTCGCCCGCTCGGGTGCGAGCGACACTCCCCCGGAGATGGACACGTGTCCGCCTAGCAGCAAATGACTCTCTCCTCGGTTCCTGATTCACGAACGACTAGATAACACTGCTAGAAATCCATCGTGAAGATGTAGGATCCACCTGCAGGTGTGGGCTTCGGGGGTATGCCGCTCTCCCTTGAGCGACCGCTTGTCTCGTGTTCGCGCCGATGAAGAACGCGTTGTGTCTGAACTGATCGGTGAACTTCTCTTCGGTGTATGCCGCGACACGGAGAGTCATGATGTGCATGATCCTAGTGTCCGCAAGTCGCCCGGCGGAATCGATCGGCGATTTCACTAGCACCTGGGGCTCCGCCGCGCCTGAGCCTATGAAGACCTTGTCCCCGCGCCTGATAGTCGCAATCGCCTGTTCCGGCGTCCTGATCTTCGTGCTGTACCTGGTCTCCCAATCCTGCGGCACGTTTGGGTCCAGTGGGCGGGCGTTCGGCAGGCTGGGTTCGTTCGACATAAGGCTCAGTTTTGCGATTAAATAGCCCGATATTAACACTTTTGAGCGTACATTGGGAGGATTCCGAATAGCGCACGACGAGATTCGAAAAAATGGAGAGACCCTGCAGTCGCTGCAGTGTGAATTCAGACAAGGGGTTTGAGCGGGCCGTCACCCGTCTAGCGGCCCTTTCGAGGGTTGTAGGCGCAGTCCGGGTCGTGAACGTCCTTGCCACACTCCGGGCATGTCTCCTTCACCTTCTTGTCCGCGGCCTTGACCCTGGCATTCATGTGCGGTCTGACCACTCATCTCACCTAGAGAAGAAAGAAGACAGAGACTCCGTGAACTGTCCGCCTAATAGCTTCGGTTTCTGAGGCTCGGCAGTCCCGACGAGGTCAGAGGTTCATCAGGAAGAGCTTGATGGCTTCGAGCTCTTTCCCGATCCGCACGATGGCCTTATTCTTGTCCGGGAAGACCAGCTCCGGCCGCTCATCTACGAGCCTGTCAAAAATCTCAGGAGGAGACATCTGGTGCATCTCCCGCAGGATCATGTCCCTGTGCTGGGACATGGCCTTCAGAGGTTCTTCCATCAGTGGGGCGATCTCGACCTCGCCCGCGAGCCAAGCGTCCACGTCCTCTTGGCCTAGCTCCTCCAAGTTGTTCAGTATGAACCGCTGGATCGCCCTCTTCCACTGTACATCCAAGCTGCACCAGCTCCCTGCGAATGGCGGATAGGGGAACGGGATATGAACCTGTCCTTCGGAACGACCAGACGGAGCTACTTTTTGTCCGGAATCTTCTTACCAGGGTTCATGATGTTGTCGGGGTCGAGCGCCTTCTTGATGGCGCGCATGGTATCGAGGGCCACCTCATCGTATTCGAGCTCGATGTTGTCCCTATGCTCGATACCGACCCCGTGACAGGTCGAGATCGACCCGCCCAGGCCCGTCGCGAGCTCGGCGATCTCCCTTAACATCCCTTGGAACCTCTCCCATGCTCTATCCCCTTTTGGAACGAAATACCGCCCTGCCACGATCCTGTATCGCCCGACATCGAGAGAGTACTCCTCGCCCGGGAGAGGCCCGGTCCCGTACTTCGGCAGTATTTCCCCATAGAGCTTGTCGTAGAAATCTCTCATGCGCTTCATCGGAACGTAGGTCGTCAACGGTCCCTCGTATCCGGTCGCGACACGGGCTCCACACCATTGGATGGTGTATTTCGCCATGAACCGAGCTGTGTGCTCAGGGCCCGCTATAATCCCGCCAGTCCTCCTGACTATGTCCGTCACGAAGGATACCTCGGCCTCGACTTCTCCCTTGGTGCCTTCGAACCCGAGGTAGAAGATCCCCTTCTTACCTGGAGACGCTCCGTACTCCGATGCGTCATGGACACCGTACGCCTCGCCGCCCGTGTAGGTCACGCACGTTCCCATCACCTTCTGGGCGGCGTCGTTCGCGGCCCAGAAATCGTCGTAGAACGCGAGTATTGCGGCCTTCGCCTCCGGAAGCGGCTCGACCCGCAGCGTCGCCTCCGTGATTATCCCGAGGGTGCCCTCGGCGGCTATGAACAGCTGGCCGAGCCTGTAGCCAGTAGAGGTGTAGAGGACCTTTGCGCCCGTTCTCATGACACGGCCGTCAGCGAGGACGACCTCGAGCGACATGATTCGGTCGGCTATTGTACCGTACTTCTGGTGTTTCCGACTGAAGCCTGATGTGGAAATCGCGCCTCCGACTGTCGCGACTTTGAACGAGCCCTGTTCCTGATTGAGCGCGAGCCCGTAGTCCTCGAGGTACTTCTCCAGCTCTTTGAGCGTGATGCCTGGCTGAACGGTCACGTACAATTCCGGAACGCTCACCTCGATGACCTTGTTCATCTTGATCGTGTCGACGACGATGCCGCCCTTGATGGGCACAAGCATACCAGTCCGAGACGACCCTCCTCCCTTCGGGATGAGAGGTATCTTCCGGGTCGCCGCAACCGCGACGACCTTCTGGACGTCCAAGGTCGTCTCGGGGAGCACGACGAGGTCCGGCAAGAACTTGTACTCGTCCTCGTACCTGATCCTGAATGTGTCCTTCGTGTAGGGGATGATGTCCGGCTCTCTCCACAAGACTTTGTGGTCTCCAATCGCCGCAGCAAGCCCCTTGCGGACTTCTTCGCGGACCTTCGCGTCCATCATTTCGGTTCCGCTCCTCTGGGCTCAGCCAGGCGATCGAGCAAAACGGCAAGCTCCAGTATTTCGATCTTCGACCCGGAATCCGCTGCAGCTTCCCTAAGGGTCTGAACGCAGAACGGACACGCCGTGACGAGCATGTCCGCTCCTGTCCTCTCGGCGTCTTTTACTCGTCTCAGAGCGGCCTTTCGAGACACTTCGGGATAGGCGGTCTTCACACCTGCTCCTCCTCCGCAGCATCTCGACATCTCTCTCGAATCCTTCATCTCAATAAGCTTCAAGCCCGGGACGGCGGCGAGTATCTCCCTCGGCTCCTCGAAAACATCCGCATGTCTGCCCAGATGACAGGGATCGTGATAAGTTACCTTGATTGGCGCGCGCTTGAACTTCAGCTTGCCGTCATTCAGGAGAGATAGAAGATACTCCGTGGAATGCAGCAACTGGACATTCTCACCGAGGCCTGGGTAATCTTGTTTCAAAGTCTTGTAGCAGCCAGCACAAGCGGTCACGATCCTCTTCGCGCCCGTCTCGAGCAAACGCTTCTCATTCTCCTGTCTCAGCCGCTCGAAGAGCCTCGAAAGACCGATCCTCTTCACCGTTGAACCACAACAGAGCTCGTCCTCGAGCAGAAGTCCGAAGCTCTCTCCCGCGCGCTCCATGAGATGCGTGAGCGCGCGCGGGCTCTCCTGGAGGGTGCGATCGAGCGCGAATGTGCATCCAACATAGAACAGGGTGTCGGTCCTGCCTTTGACAGCTTTCCTACCCTGGAGGTCCTTCGCCCATCTCTTCCTGGAGGCCTTCGCCTCCTGCCACGGATTCCCGTAGTTCTCGAGGCTCTTCACCAGGAGCTCGTGCTCGTGCAGGAGCGGCAGGCCCCTATCCAGAAGATACTTCCTGAACGCTTCGGTCGCCTGTGCATTCTTCAACTCCGCGGTACACGATTTCTCGTCCCTCCTGCATAGCAGACACGAGTACGCAATCCTGACCGCCCTCTCGTCGGGCTCGATCAGGCCCAGCATGATCGCGCGGATCATGAAGTTCCTGCCCTTGGGAGAGATGGTCTCTTCGAGAATCTCGGCGTACATCGGACAATCGTCCTTGCAGCAGCCACATCTGCACAACGCGCAAGCCTCTACGAGCTTAGCCATCTCTTCGATGTCAGCATCCATCCTTGGAGCCACCCAATCCCTGAGAGATTGCCGGATTTCGGACAGTGATTGACAGAGTGGTATTTTACCATTGGCAGCCAGCGTGCCCACCGGGACGAATCAAAAAGTACATTCAGGAGAAGTGCTTCTCGGTCAAACGGAAAAGATGGCGCGAGGGAAGTTGCAGTTTCTGTTGGGCGATGAGATACGAAGAATCCACGAGACTTCTGTCAGAGTCCTTGAGGAGGTCGGCGTCGTCGTCGAAAGCAAGTCGGTCTCGAAGATGCTGCTGGAGAACGGATGCACCTCCTCTAAGGACGGTAAGCGCATCCTGATCCCGGAATCTACCGTGAAGTCCGCCTTGTCGAAAGCCCCGAAATCCATCCTGTTGGCATCGCGGGATGGCAAACACGACATCAGGATCCCGGATCACGATAGGCTGTTCGTCGCATCTGGAGGAGAAGGCGTGTACATCAAGGACTTGCTCACAGGAGAGACGCGCTCCCCACGAACGGAAGACCTCGCGAAGTTCGTGAGGCTTGTCGACTCGCTCGCCCAAATCGATTTTGTATGGTTCTTGGTTGGAGACCAGGATCAACCGGCGCACCTCAAGGGATTGGCGGAGATGAGAACCGGTTTCTCCAGCACGACGAAGCACATCCAGTCCGCTGCGGCCGACCTCACAGAAGCAAGGAACATCTTGAAACTCGCATCGATTCTCATGAACGGGCGCGAAGAACTGGCCAAGCGTCCGATATTCTCCGCGGTGCAGTGCCCGATATCACCTCTGACTTTCGAAGGGGGCCTTGTTGAGGGGCAGGTGGAGCTCGCAAAAGCTGGAATACCGGTCGTCTCGATGTCCGCTGCCGTCGCAGGACTGACAGCGCCTGTCACAATCGCTGGGATGCTCACTCAAATCAACGCCGAGAATCTCGCGAGTCTTGTCGTCACTCAAACGGCGATGAAAGGCGCCCCGTGGATCTACAGCAGCGACTCGGTAATGGGAGACCTGAAAACGGGATCTATTGACTACGGCGCCCTCGAGTCGAACCTCGCGCGCACCGGTGCTGGACAGATGGGCAAATTCTACGGCCTTCCGACGATGGTCGCGGGCGTGGGCATTGAGAGCGAGTCACTCTTGCTTGGCAGGGCCAGGGACGGCGTTGCGACGATGGTGACCCAGGCGCTCGTACCGTCTGACCTGGGTTCTGGACTCGGCGGGATAGACCAAGCCGCAGGAGCATCGTTTGAGCAACTCGTGCTCGACGCCTGGGTCTGGGACCTTGCGAAGGAGTTCATCAGGAACTTCGCGGTGGACGACCTCGCGATCTCCTTCGAGACGGTCAGGGACGGTGGGCTTGACGGCAACTTCCTCGGCAAGAGGCACACCCTCAGCAGGTTCAAACAGGAGTTCATCGCAGTCTCGAAACCAGAGGCCGTCTTTTCGGGCCGGGGAGAGTCGGAACCAAGGGGACTGCTTCTGAAGAAAGCCAAGGAAGAAGTGGACAAGCTCCTGGGCAAAGGGCCGGAGATCGTCGTCACGAGAGAGGAGCTCGCGGCGATGGACGACTTCTTCGAATCCGTAGCGTGAGCTGCGACTTGTCATCTGTCCCTGAGTTCTGGGGCGATTCTCATCTCAGAGAAACACGCGGACGCCTGTCGAGGCTTCAGGCTTCCAGTCTCGGTGATGATCGCGGTGAACAACCTTTGGGGGACTTCCTCGAAGTACACGTTCTCGACCTTCACACCCCTTGGGACATTTGCCAGCAATTCATTCGGAGGGCGATTGTCAGGCTGGTATGACAGCGGAGCGAACTTCGAGCTGTCGGCACAGGCATAGCATTCCACTGAATACTCCTTCGCGCACAATGCCAGGTGCATGAGGCCGACCTTGCCCACCACACCGCGCGGCGTCACAGCATCGACCCCCGCGATCGCGACTTCCGCTCGGGACACGGCTCTCGCTAACGATGCGTCGCTGAACAGTGTCACGTCAACGCCCATCGCTGCGAGTCTCTTTGCCAAGGCAACACCCTCCCTCATAGGCCTCGATTCAGGGATGAGCACCTTCGTCTTAGCCTTACGAGGAACTTGGGCGATGGCGTCCAACACCGCAGCGCTTGAGCTGTTCGTCACCACAACTCGGTCTCGAATCAGAGCCGCTGTCCGGGCTCCGATCCTTCCAGGCGCGGATGAGTGATGCCTGACGGCTTCGGAACATATGCGACGAATTTCCTGAGATGACAGGTCGGAAAGAAGAATGTTGTTCGCGAGGTTCCACATCGAGCCCATGTTTGGCTGCGAGTTCACAAGCGCAACAGCGAATTCCTTCAACTCTTTTCTGGACGGGGTTCTTCCGGAATCCTCGAGAAACGCTGCTATGCTATCCGCCGCTTTGCGGGCCACTTCCGAGGCCCCCGAGACACGATCCGACCGCGCACGAGCGACTATTGCCTTAAGCTCTCGATCCATCCGGACCTCGAGAGCCTTCCGACTAGAAGTTGTTTATCTGAGCTCGATCTGGCTTGGAGGCAAAAGATGCGCCCGAGCTGGGATTCGAACCCAGGTCCGAAGCTCCGCAGGCTTCTAGGATATCCAAGCTACCCCACTCGGGCATGGCACGCCTGAACGGACACCTCCATGAGGACTACGGTAGAAAAAGACTACCATGGCGTCGCATGAATCATCATTCACATGAATCATGAAGTCGCAGAATCAAGGATGAAGAGGTTTTGCGCGATGACTATTGAGTTCATGCCTCGTAGTGCGTCCTGTATCTCGTGACATATCCCGCGATCTTGTTACGCATCGAGACATAGCGCACATCGGTTAGCTTGCCAACCATCATCTTGTTGTGCTGGTAGTCACTGGTGAACTGCTCCGGATATCTCTGGACCAGTTCGATGGCTACCCTCTTGATGTATGTCGGCCTGATGTTGCCCATAGGCTCACCTAACCGTTGGATGCTTGGGAATGGCCAGGGTGTATATATGGTTTGCGGGCAGTCATGCTAATGTATTCGAATTGTTTTCAGATATGCTGGCCTGCTCGTTCCGAGAACCGCCGGCCACTATCCTTCCGGTTTCATGCTCTCGACTAGGAGGTCTTCGTCCGAGGGTATCTCGCCCTTCCTGTAAGGCCTTCCGCACGCGTACTCGCTCTCGGGGCACGGCCCGCGGAAGCAGCCCGGGCCTGCGTTGTCGAAGAGTATCGGAGCGGCCTTCCTGGCCTCCGCGAGCATCTTCCAGGCCATCATCCTGATCTCCCACTGGGCCCGCCTGCAGCATCTCAGGCTGAAGAAGTGCCACAGTTCGCGCGCGTTCATCGTGACCGTGATGTTCGTGTGACAGGCGTTTGGGAGGACATATCTCGCGTCTTCCTTGGGGACCTTCTTCGCGAGCTCCCTGTAGGTCTTCCACGTGTCATCCATCGCCTTCTTGAAAACCTTCTTCGATTCGGGATCAGCCGCAATGGATGGGGGCACGACGTACTCGGACTTGTCCATGCTGACGTATCTCTGGCTCTGCTGCGAGTACGAAGCCACCCTGTGTCTTACCAGCTGATGTGTGAGCGACCTGGAGACGCCCTCGACACTGAAAGTGAAATATGCATGCTCTACCACGGACAGGTGGCCCATGCCGACGACCTTCTTGATCATCTTCCTGGCCCTGTCATCGTTCGTCGACTCGAATAGCTCGGAAGCGCCCTTCTCGGAGTAGCATGACTGCGCGGCCGCCGCGCAGACCTTGTCAGGGTTCTTAGTGTAGTTGAGGAGCACGACCTTCAATTGCGCACCTGCCTGGGGGTGCGAGAGAGGCTTTCGCCGTCAAAATCCTTTGCTCGGAAAGACGAAAGTGCAGACATGGCGGCTCACCTGTTGTTGTACCAATAGCTTGAGGAGTACTCGGACGCACCATGAGCCGACGGGGCCTCTCGTCTGAGGTCCTTGAGCCTCACGGTCTCCACCTCGAGTGGCCTCAGAGCTTCGACAAGCCCGGGAACGTGGCCATCACCAACGACGGCAACGATGCTCGGATGCTCAGCGAGGATCGTAGATATCTGCCGGGCCATGTGCTTGTTCCTGTCGTCGATGAGCACCTCCTTGACCGCGGGGAAGCCTTCCGCGAGGACCTTCATGTACTGGTCCTCCTGGGTCTCGTACTTCTCCATCTCTTTCTCGACCTTCTCCTTGGTCATGAAGAGCCCGACGATTGCCCCGCCGAACAGGTGCATCTTCTCCTTGAACGACATCCGTCTCCACAAGAGCGCGAACACCTTGCTCGCATCCATGTCGATAAGCGCAACCTTGGCGCCGATCTCGCCAGCCGCTTTCGCGGCAGCGAGCATCTCGTCCCCTACCTCGCTCCCGAACTTGCTGGCCATGCGCTTTTGGATATAGGCAAGCAGACGATACTGAATCGGCACCCGTGTTGACTCCTTCCGCTCAAGAAGCGCTCTGTACCTGGCTGGATCGAGTTCCAGGCATACGACTTCGGGCCGTCTAGAGCGTATCAACTCCTTGACATTCTCTGAGATCGCGAATACGTGCCCGACCCCGATGAGTGTGATCATACGACCATCGACCTGATGACAGCAGTTTAATAAACCCTTTTGCCATCAACGGCCCGTGTCCAGGCTAGTGGTCTTCGACATGGACGGCGTTCTCGCGGACATCGAGAGCTCGTGGGTCCATGTTCACAGACATTTCGGTGTCTCGAACGATCATTCTCTCTATGCCTATCTCAGGGGCGAGATCGACGACCTCGAGTTCATAAGGCGCGACATCCAGCTCTGGAGGCAGAAGGATTCCGAGATTACCCCGAGCAAGGTCGACAAGATACTAGCCGACGTACCTCTCATGCCAGGGGCCACGGAGGCGATACGCGATCTGAAGAGCAAGGGGTACAGAACCGCGATTGTCTCCGCAGGTATCGACCTGTTAGCCGATAGGATAGCCAGGGAACTCAAGATTGACTCTCATCTCGCGAACGGATTCGCATTGGACGGGAAGGGGAGATTGTCCGGAGAGGGCGTTCTCAGGGTACGCCTGATGGACAAGGGTGACGCGGTCGTGGAGGCTGGCAATTCAGTCGGCGTCAAGAAGAAGGACATCGTGAGCGTCGGGAACTCCCAATACGACATCTCGATGTTCGAGAGGTCGGGCTTCGGAATCGCTTTCAATCCATCAGACCAGAGAGTCCGCGAGAAGGCAGATGCGGTCGTTGAAGAGAAGGACCTGTCGAAGATAGTTGAGATCATCGATAGCCATACTCGCCGATGAGAGGGACGAACACGCAGCCTCCGAGGTTCTCTTTTAGGAATTTCTTTCCAGTTCTCTCAACCCTGATCAGATCCTGATAGAACTTCCCACCGATAGGGACCAGCATCTTGCCGCCGTCTGCCAGTTGCTCGGCAAGCGGTGAGGGTACGTCCGGCGCGGCGGCTGCGACGAATATCCTGTCATAGGGCGCGTGCTCGGGCAGACCCTTGGTGCCGTCTGCGAAGATGACTGTCACGAGGTTCGCGTAGCCGGTTTTCTTCAGGTTGCTCTCCGCAAAGGATGCGAGCGAGGATATCCTCTCGATCGTGTAGATGTGGCCGTCGGGTGCCACGACCTCCGCGCACACGGCTGCGTGGTACCCCGAGCCTGCTCCGATCTCGAGCACCTTGTGGCCTTGCTTCAAATCGAGCTGCTCGACCATGATGGCGACCATGTGAGGTGCCGATATGGTCTGGCCCTCGCCTATAGGAAGAGGGGTGTCGACATACGCCTCATCCCGCAGGTTCTCGGGCAGAAACTCCTCCCTCGGCACTCTGCGCATTGCCTCCTCCACGCGCTGATTGGTGATGTATCCCCTTCGGAGAAGGCTTGCGACGAGGCGGTCGCGCTCGAGGCCGAGATCGCTCATCGTCATCTGAATCAATCAGCATAGGCTAAAGGATGACGGTGAGGGGCCCTTCCTAGTACGATGATTTCCTGACTACGTTGCCGTAGACCCGGACTATCTCTCTCGCAGGGGCGCCTCCCTTCCTCAGGACCCTGCCCTTCGTCTTGATGGTGTGTATCACCACTTCCCGCCTCCCAAAAGTGATCATGTCGCCCACGAAAAACTCCTCGTCGGGAACGGCCAGGACATGCTCCGAGAAGGACTTACCCGCTTGGCTGATCGAGAACATTACCCTGACCTTCTCGAACCTCTTCCCCCAGATCGTCCCTATGTCTCTCGCCTTTGCCTTTCTCGGCCTCGCACCTTTGGACTCTATCGCCGTGACGAGCACGGGCTCGTCACCGCACATGATCTCGTCCTCGACGCAGAGCATCTCGTCTGGGCCTAGCGAGATGGACGACCTCTTTGACTGAGTCAGCCAGCTTATGATGACGGGTATCTCGACCGGCTTCTCGCACTTGACGACTATATGGTGAACCTGCCCGCACTGCCTGCACTTGACCGTGGAGTCCATCACAGCTTGCGATTTGCCGCCCATCTTCCCTGAGAGGACCTCGTGCAGAGTCTCTTCTTTACATATGGGGCATTCGACGCTGATCGATGCAGGGGTTGTCATGACGCGGTCAGATAGCGCTCAAGCGTCTTACTTCTTTCTTCGGACTTCGAAGGGCGCGTCATGGCCAGGAACGATCACGTCCGCAGAAGCGAGTATCGCGTCCATGCTCTTCATGGCCAGTCCCTTGTCCCACGCGATGAACGGTGGCACGTGCGAATCGTAGTTGGCTTTCGTCGGGATGGCGTCCCCGCATATCACGTACCTCTTCTCGGCCATCACGAAGACCGTCACGCTCCCTGCGGTATGGCCCGGCGTGTGGACTATCTCGACCCCGGGAAACAGAGTGATCGATCCCGATATGCGCACATTACCGACCGGCGGCGACTCGAGCCGATGAACGTAGACGACGGCGTTTTCGAAAGCATCGTCGCATCCGCAATGGTCGATGTGAAGATGCGTATTGACCACAATGTCCACCTTCCTGGGATCGATTCCCATGGCCCTCAGGTCGAGAAGCAGCTTGTCGCACTCGACTGGAGAACCGGTGTCTATGATGATTCGTTTGCCTGATGCTTCTACCAAAGTGACGCTCGCTGACGCGTCGACAATGACCTCCCCTCGCCTCTCAATGAACCCTCGTCGCACCAATCGAACACGAGGCGTTGCCGAGGTCAGAGGATGTGCCCTTTGCTGCATTTGACCGCATCACCCGTGATCTTGATCGGCGCGCCGCAAGTCGGACACTTGGCCTTCGACATGAAATGGATGACCCATGCCTTCCTAACATCCGGGACTTCCTCGGATTCGATAATCCGCAGAATGCCCTGGAGTTCAGGTGTCACGGCCAGCTTTCGAAGTGCTAGCATCGAGACCCTACTCTTGACCGGACTTTCACCTTTGAATCGAATAACCAACGGAGCGAGCAAAATGCCGGCAGCGAGTCCTCCCAAGTGTGACTGCCACGCAATTCCTGAATCCATGCCGACCATGAGAAGCAACTGAATAGCGACAAAAACGAATACAATGGTGATGACGCGCATGTAATAGGCAGGGAAGAACGGAAACAC
>Ga0315296_10003705_pt1 | contig 12689 bp, 16 predicted proteins | sample YL17G14_18_MG_FD_203921 | JGI IMG/M metagenome (GOLD analysis project Ga0315296, IMG submission 203921) | Sediment microbial communities from Yellowstone Lake, YNP, Wyoming, USA - YL17G14_18 | ecosystem: Environmental > Aquatic > Freshwater > Lake > Sediment | place: USA: Wyoming | collected... | reverse complement strand
CGATTTCAGGCCCAGTAGCTATTGACAAATACTGGCAGGTTTGCTACTCTTGCTTCAAAGAGTCCAATATAGGAGGTTATAACGATGCCCCAGGCTTATTGCATGAAATGCAGAAGGAAAGTAGAGATCAGGAACGCCAGGCCAACGATCCTCAAGAACAAGCGCCCGGCGGTTCAGGGTGTGTGCCCCAGCTGCGGCACCAAGGTATTCCGCATCGGCAAGTCTTAATATTTATACTCAATGCGGTCTCTGGAACTGTCTGGGTGCAAACACGGGACCCAGGTAGTTATTAAAGTAAATAGAGAAAACATAATTTTAATTACCGGACATTGCTGATTGTTTGGTAAGAGGTGAAGGCATTGTCGTTGACAGTGCCTTCTTTATTCCACTACTTTGGTCTTCAGGGCTCTTTTATCATCCGGGGTGAAGAGTGGTGAAACTGAAACTATGGTTTCTGGAAACAAGGCCTCAGTTTCTGTTGCTTTCCGTAGCGCTGGCGTTTCTGGGCACCAGCATTGCCTGGTATGATGGATATTTTCATCTCGGTTATGCCCTGCTCGCTGGCTTGGGACTGCTGCTCACCCATATCAGTGTCAACACCCTGAATGACTACTTTGATTACCGGAGTGGTGTGGACCTGGCCACAAGGCGGACACCCTTCAGCGGCGGCAGCGGCATCCTCCCCGCCGCCCTGCTCACCCCAAGGCAGGTCTTCTGGCTCGGCATGTCTTCATTCCTGCTGGCGGTGGCCATTGGCATATTTTTCATTCTGATGAGGGGATGGCTGCTTCTTCCCCTGCTGCTGCTCGCCGCGGTCTGCGTTCTTTTCTATACGCCGGTGATACTCAAAATGCCCTGGCCGGAATGGGCGGCTGGGCTGGGACTGGGCGTGCTGCCGATTCTGGGGCTTTACTTTGTCCAGGCCGCGCAATACACGTGGCATGCAGTGATTGCCGCAATACCCTCCGGGATTCTGGTGCATAACCTCCTCCTGCTCAACGAGTTCCCCGATAGCGAGGCAGACAGCCGGGCCGGGCGAAGGACTCTGCCCATCATCATAAATAAGGCACAGGCCAGTCTCATTTATTCCGGGCTTACCATTGCCGTCTATCTGTGGGTAATCGGCTGGGTCATTGCCAGAGTGATGCCCGTTTTCTCGCTTATTTCGCTGCTGACGCTTCCCTTCGCCCTGAAGGCGATAAAGGGTTCACGGAAGTATCCGGAAATGACGCAGTTCATTCCCGCGATGGGCAGTAACGTGCTGGTTGTCCTCGCCACCCAGTTCCTCCTGGGCATCGGCTATATCTGCTCTTCAATGTAGAGCTCTCTCAGGTTGTTGAGTGAGGTGAAAAACTCCCGCATCATGGTGCTCACCGGGTACATACCTTTTCTGGTCACCCGGATTTTGTCTTTGCCTCTCGCCAAACCAAAAAGCTTGAGAAAAAGCAGTTCCGGGCCCAGTTTGCTTTCCAGGCTGGCACCAAATCTCTGGACGAATTTCTCGGCCTCCAGTTCCATGCCGAATAATTTGGTAAGTAGATAGTATCTCTGGTTTTCTTTCTCGGTGAGTTTTCGCCAGCCAACGATGGGCAGTGTCTCCCGGCTCAGTAGCTCGCCATACTTTTCCAGGGAAAACGTATTCACGTAGAAATTGCCGCCCACGATGCTTACCGAGCCCGCACCGATGCCAATGTAGTCATCAAAGTCGATTATGTATTCGTCAATCATTCTCTGCCCTCTGGAGAAGCACCAGACGGTGGAAGCTTTGTAATCACTGGCATAGAGTTCATTCAGGATGACATCGTAAAATCGCTTCTCCCCGGTTATGTCCACGCGGTTGAAGCGCCGCTCCAGGGCGCTCTTCTTGTGCGGGGATGCCATCAGCGGATAAAAGGTGGCCTGGTCGATATTTAGTTTCTTAAACGCTTGCACATCCGCCTTAAACTGCGCCATGGTCTGGCCCGGGAAATTGAAAACGAAGTCGACGTTCACGGTATCGAACTCTCCCTCCGCCATGAGCACCCGGCGCTTCATCTCTTCGCTTGAGCCGAAGGGCCTTCCCATTGCCCTGACGATGCTGTCATCAAAGCTCTGCACGCCGATGGAAAGTCGGTTAATGCCGGCGGCTTTAAGCAGGTCAATATTTTTTCGGTTCACTTCACGGGGAGTGGTCTCCAGCGAAATGCGCTTCACGCTGAAATTGGCTTTGAGGTAGTCAATGAAGCCCACAAGTTCGTCCATGAGGATGGTCGGCGTGCCGCCGCCAAAGTAAAAATCGGAGAAGGTGAAACCCTTCCTGATGTAGAGGTCAAGCTCCCGTTTCAGGTGCCGGAAATACTGCCTTGCTTTATCTTCTTGGAATCGGTAGCGATTAAAACAGCAGAACGGGCACAGGGTGCGGCAGAACGGGATGTGAATGTAGAGTGATATTTCCCCGATTTCTTTTGCGTCCGTAAATACTGAATCATCAATGTCCTGGCGCAGCTTCAGGAACTTGCGTCCCTCGCGCCTGGTAACCCAGCCGACCACATTCGCCAGCATTCAGACTGACTCCGTATGAAAAAAGACTGTGCTATTCCGCCGGTTGTGTGCTGATTAAAATTTACTGCACGACCACGCCGGTGCCGTAGGCCAGAATCTCGGCGGCGTTCTGCATCACCATGGCCGTAGAAAATCTCATGCTGACCACGGCATTGGCGCCCTGCTTCTCGGCGTCCTCAACCATCCTCTTGATGGCCTCCTCTCTGGCCTCGGCCAGCATCTGGGTGTACTCAATGATTTCGCCGCCGGCCAGACCCCGAAGAGCGGCCATGATGTCCTTGCCGATGTGCTTGGCTCTGATGGTGCTGCCCCGCACCAGGCCGATGGTCTTGGTTATCCTTTTGCCTTCAATATCGGCGGTGGTGGTGATGATCATCGGTCAACCCCTTTGAAATCCTCAGTCTTCGCCTTTTTGACTCGGTCTTTGATGGCCACACCGATGAGAATGAGTATTCCGGCGCCGATGGCCCCGATGGCTATCCTGACAACTAACGGAATCTCACTGTTGGTGAAAAAGGCTTGGCTGGCCCAGCCAAGCAGGGCCAGCATCCCCAGTCCCATTAAAACAAGGGCCACATTCTGCCACATGGTAAACCTCCAATGATTATCTTTTCCGCCGCCACAACGTGCCTTTGACAGTGTCTTGAAAATAGATGCCAAGTTCCTTCACAAGAAGGTCAATAGCTTCTTCAGATGGAACACGTTCATATGTTATGTCCGTCCCTGTCTTGGTATCTTCTATGATAACCCCAAGCTCAGACAGCTTATTTCGTATTTTATCAGCCCGTTGCCAATTCTTATCTTTACGGCAGTCAGCGCGCTCCTCAATGAAGCGATTTACACGAGCATTAACCGTAGCAGGTATGACTGTAAGCTTTGCACTAACTTTGGCTGACATTTTTATTGAACCTTGTAAAGAGACCGTTCTCGTTTCTGGAAGTTTTAAACCCAATACTTCTCGTGCCAGAGATAAGAGAACCTCTTTAGCATCCTGAAAGCCAAGTCCAGAATCTGCCGCCTGATTTATTTCCCGTGCCAAATCAAAAAGAGCAGCAAGTGCTTGCGGAGTATTGAAATCATCATCCATTGCCTCGATAAACCGTTCACGGCAAGGCTTAGCATCAAGGGCTTTCCCTTTCCCTCCCGTGGGGTCACCTCGAGAGATGACCCGCAGCAATCTTTCTACCCCTCCTTTTGCTGCCTCCAGTATTTCTTCAGAGTAAGTCAGCGGGCTGCGGTAGTGGGAGCTCAATACGAAGATATGGATGGCATCGGCGCTGTACTTCTCCAGAGCCTGCTTGATGGTGACCAGATTGCCCAGCGACTTGCTCATTTTCTCCTCGCCCAACTGCACCATGCCGTTGTGCAGCCAGTAGCGGACGAACGGTTTAACGCCGGTAAAGCTCTCCGACTGGGCGATTTCGTTCTCGTGGTGGGGAAAGACCAGGTCCTGCCCTCCGCCATGGATGTCCAGGGTATTGCCGAGGTACTTAAGCGACATGGCGCTACACTCAATGTGCCACCCCGGCCGCCCCGGTCCCCACGGGCTGTCCCATGTCGGCTCACCGGGCTTGGACGCCTTCCAGAGGACAAAGTCCATCGGGTCTTCCTTCTCCTCCCCGACCTCAATGCGTATTCCCGCCTTCATCGAGTCCAGGCTGCGATGGGAAAGCTTTCCATAGTCGGGCACATTTCTCACCCGGAAGTAGACGCTGCCCTGCGACTCGTACCCGTATCCCTTGTCAATCAGGCCCCGCACGATTTCAATCATTTTTGGTATCTCATCGGTGGCGTAGGGAGTGATGTCCGGTTCCGCGATGTTGAGCGCCTTCATATCCTCGAAGTAGCTCCTGGTAAATTTCTCGGCGAGCTCCCTTGGCGGAATGCCCAGCTTGTTCGCCCGGGCAATGATTTTGTCGTCAATGTCGGTTACGTTCTGCACGTACTTCACCCGGTAGCCCCGGTACTGGAGGTGACGCCGGATGACGTCAAAGATGATATAGCTCATGGCATGCCCCAGGTGAGCCTCGTCGTAGGGGGTCACGCCACAGACATACATCTTCACCTCATCGCCCTGAGGCGAAAAATCCTCTTTCTTACCGGATAGCGTGTTGAAGACCTTCATCATTTCTCCTTCAGCGTCACCACGGCAAATGCGGCCATGCCCTCGCCCCGTCCCGTAAAGCCAAGTCCGTCTGAGGTTGAAGCCTTGACGCTGACCTGTTCCATCCCGATGCCGAGCGTCTGGCACAGCTTTTCTCGCATCTTGTTGATGTACTCGCTGAGCCTGGGCTGCTCGGCAACAACGGTAGCGTCAACGTTGTTAACCTGCCAGCCGTTTTCCTCGAGCATGCCCTTCACCTTTGCCAGCAGCGTCAGGCTGGAGATACCCTTGTATTGGGGGTCGCCGGGTGGGAAATGACGGCCGATATCTCCCAGCGCCGCCGCTCCGAGCAGCGCGTCCATAATGGCGTGTGTCAGGACATCGGCATCGCTCCAGCCGTTTAGGCCCCGTTCAAAAGGTACCTCAACGCCACCGAGCACCAGCCGGCGTCCCGCAGTGAGCGCATGCACGTCATAACCAGTACCAACTCGCAGGTTACCTCTCATGTTTTTGCCAGAGTATTTCCGCCAGCGCCAGGTCAGCGGGCGTGGTTATCTTGATATTGTCATAGGCGCCCATGTAGAGCTTCACTTTATATCCCAGCCGCTCCACAAGTGATGAGCTATCGGTTACATCTTCCTCCGCGTTTTGATAGGCCTCGGCGATGATTTTGATATGGAATATCTGTGGGGTCTGTACCGCCCACAGATTTTGACGTGGTGGCGTCTCATGTATGGTTCCGTCTTCATTTGAGACCTTGATTGTGTCCGTTACCGGCACGGCGGCCACAGCAGCGCCGGTCTCTTTGGCGGCTTCCAATCCTCGCTCGATAAGTTCCACCGTGACCAGCGGGCGCGCGCCGTCGTGGATGACCACCCAGGCGCAGTCAATAAGATGTTTGAGGCCCTCGGCAACCGAGTCCTGGCGGCGCCTGCCTCCGAGGCAGACATCACTGACCTTGGACCAGTCAGGACCGGCCAGCAGGTGCCGGCAGAGCCTCTCTCTTTCCCCGCTCACCACCACCACAATCTGGTCAATCCGGGAGCACTGCTGAAAGGGGCGAGTGGTCCGGAGCAGAACCGGCTGCCCACCGAGCGGGGTGAGCATTTTGTCCACATCGCCCATGCGCTGGCTCTTCCCGGCGGCAACAATAACGGCGCCGACTTTCTCTTTTTTCCCTGTTACCATTCTTCAGAATCTAAATAAAGGACTAAATTGAGTTTAACATATTGGCGATTGATTTCAAATAGTGCTAAAATGTTCCCGGTAGGAGCCGGTAGATGACGGTTGATAAGTACGCCACCAGAAGGTATGACATTCAGGGCGAGGAAGCCATTGACGCCGAGGTGCTGGAGGCAATTCCCTTCCAGTATCCGGAATCAGCCACGGAAATCGTCTACGAGACCGATGAGTTCACCTTCGTCTGCCCCTGGACGGGGCTGCCGGACTTTGCTCGGCTGGCGATTCGCTACGTGCCGGGCAGATTGCTCGTCGAACTGAAATCGTTGAAGTACTATCTCACCTCTTATCGCAACGTGGGCATCCTGCAGGAGCATGCCGTCAATCACGTCCTGCAGGACCTGGTACAGCTCTTAAGGCCCGTCTCCATGTTGGTGGAGGCGGAGTATAAAGAGCGGGGCGGGCTGAAGACAAAAGCAACCGCCCGCTACGACAGTATTACAGGCAAGGAGGCCATAGATGAAAGTTAGCAAGCTTGAGGATTCACCGACCAACGAAGGTCACGGCGGTGCGGTAATGCGAGAGGTAATCACGGCCGCCGATGGCGCGCCCAACTTCGCCATGCGTGTCATTGAGGTCAAGCCGGGCGCCTCGACGCCGTCTCATGCGCACCCCTGGGAACATGAGGTCTTCGTCCTCTCCGGTCGTGCCGTGGTGAAGGGGGGAAAAGGGGAGTCGAAAATCGCCAAGAACAGCGTCATCTATATACCTCCCAACGAGCACCACTGCTTTGAGAGCATCGGCAATGAGCCGCTGCGCTTTGTCTGAGTCATCCCCAACCCCCGCTAAGTTTTAGCGGTTTAGAGCAGAACACCAGCAAAATGCGGTTCCAGCGGTGTGCGCTCTGGCACACCTGCCATTAATTCGTGCATTATTAAATAGCGCAGGTGCTCAATTGCGCATTTACTTATTTGCGCAAGAGAGTATTGACGTAATTGCGTAAATGCGTTATACTGATACCGATTATGACGGTACTCTGTATTGCCAACCAGAAAGGCGGCGTGGGCAAGACGACCACGGTGGCGGCGCTCGCCGAGGGCTTGAGCGAACATGGCAAGCGCGCTCTGCTCATTGATTGGGACCCGCAGGCATGCCTCACCATCAGCCTGGGGCTCAATCCGGATGATGTGGCGCGCACCGGATATCATGTCCTGGCCGCCATCATCAGCGGTAAAAAGGGCCCGTTAATCAGTGATGTGGTCTCCCCGACCGCTGACCCGAATCTATATCTGGTCCCCTCCAATATCGAGCTGGCGCAGGCAGAGCTTGACCTGGTGAATGCCGTCAACCGGGAATCCTTTTTGGAGGAGATGCTCCGGCCGGTGCGACGGTCCTACGACTTCATCCTGATCGATTGCCTGCCCAGCCTGGGCCTGCTGACCATCAATGCTCTGACCGCCGCCGACAAAGTTATTATTCCGCTACAGGCCGACTTTCTGGCCATGAAGGGGCTGGTGCGCCTGTTGACGACGATTATCCGGGTCAAGGAAAAGCTCAATCCGTCGTTGAATATCGCCGGCATATTGTTTACCATGACCAGCTCGCGCACGTTGCACAGCAAAGAGGTTATGGAGGTTACCCGCCGGGCGTTTGGTGACCGGATAAGGATTTTTGATGCTATCATCCCGACCAGCGTTCGCTTCAAGGAAGCACCGGCGACCGGAAAGTCAATACTGACCTATGCTCCCAAATCGGAGGGGGCCAGCGCCTATCGCTTACTAACCGAAGAGGTGATGAGAAATGAAACGGGCTAGCATAACTGAAGAGCTTGCTTACGGGAACGCTCTGGACCGTCTCACCGGTGGGAATAGAAAGCCGCCGCCGCCGCCGAAGCGGCTACCAGCCACACCGGCCAGCCCCACAATGATAAAGCTATCCGTATTTCTCCGCCGGGAAGAGGACAGCTATCTGGAAAGCCTGGCGTCAACCGCCAAGTTCAGCGGCGGGAAGAAAATAAGCAAGACCAGGTTGATTGAAGCTATGGTGCAGGCTTTCCGCCAGAGCAAGCTTGATGTCCGTGGTGTCAGGACTGATGAAGAGCTTTCAAAAAGAGTAATTGCGCAAATGCGTTAATGCGTAATTGCGTAATTATATTTTCGGGATTTTATAAAGAAGGCATCTTTGAACGTCAGACCGGCAACTGGAATAGCCCTCAGACCGCACAGAATCGAAAATAAAGCCGATATAAGGTTTCATTAATGAGTTTGTGCGGGGGGTTCTTTTTTCTTGGATTTCACTAGTGCTGAGCTTATTGCCTCTCTCACTGTGCTGACCGGAACTAGCACAATGTCTTTAGGTGGGTGGGTGACTTCGGTGCCAATTTTGGGCACCAGGCAACGCGGAAAGCCCAATCTGGCGGCCTCGGCGACGCGGCGGTCAAGCTGGGAGGCGGAGCGCAGTTCACCGCTCAAACCAACCTCGCCAATGGCCACCATGCCGGGGTCGACAATACTATCGCGGAAGCTGGAAGCAATGGCCAGCGCAATGCCAAGGTCAGCCGCTGGCTCGCTGATTTTAAGGCCTCCGGTAACATTCACCATAATATCCTGATTGCCGAGACGCAGACCGAGACGCTGGGTCAGCACGGCGGTGACGAGCAACAGGCGGTTGAAATCAACGCCGTTGGCGGTACGTCGGGGATAGCCAAAGCTGGTATAGGTGGTCAGCGCCTGGATCTCAGCTAGAATCGGTCGACTGCCCTCAATGGTGGATATAACCACCGAGCCAATCGCCTCCGCGGGACGCTGAGAAATGAAGGCCTGGGAAGGATTGGAAACCTCGACCAGGCCCTGTTCTTTCATTTCAAAGACACCCACTTCATTGGTCGAACCGAAGCGGTTTTTCACGCTGCGCAGCAGGCGGTACGCGCTGAAGGAGTCGCCTTCAAAATAGAGCACCACGTCCACGATATGCTCCAGAATGCGTGGCCCAGCGATGGTGCCGTCTTTGGTGACATGCCCGGCGATGAATACCGGGACCGCGTTGTGCTTGGCCCAGTGCATGAGTCGCAGGGTGCACTCGCGCACCTGGGTGACGCTGCCCGGTGTATTGCCCAGCTCCGGCAGATGGACGGTCTGTATGGAATCGATGACCACCAGGCTCGGTGAGAGCTGGTCAATCTGCTCAAGGATTACCCCGAGGTCGGTCTCAGCCAGAAGGAAGAGCCTGTCTCCGGTAATGCCCAAACGTTCTGCCCTCAGTTTAATCTGGTACGGTGTCTCCTCGCCGGAGACATAGACCACAGTCCCTCTGGCCTGCGCTATAGCCGCCGATGCCTGCAGGAGCAGTGTGGACTTGCCGATACCGGGGTCACCGCTGATGAGCACCAGTGAACCGGGCACCAGACCACCACCGAGCACACGATTAAACTCGGAGATAGGCAGGGAAATACGATTGGCAGACGCAAGGGAGACCTCCGATAATGGCTGCGGGGGGCTCGTTGGAGAAGAAGGGCGTGATGCGCTTGAGGTGACGGCAACGGTTACCTCAGCGAAGCTATTCCATTCCTGGCAATCAGGGCAGCGTCCTAGCCATTTCAGGCTTTCCTTGCCGCACTGCTGGCAGACGAAAACGGTGCGCCTATTCGGTTTGCTCACAGAATGAATTTACTCGATTTTCGGCAATTAAGCAAGGGGATAAGGCATGCGAGCTAGGAACCGAAGATGCGGTAAAAAATGGGCGTTTCGCCAACGAACCCGCTGATGTAAACGCCGGTAATGATGGCGGTGGTGATGACGCCGGCCACATTTGGCCCCATCGCAAACGGCAGAATCATGGCTTTTTTATTGACCGCTGTGGCGCATTTCTGGGCGACCTTGGCGGTGGTGGGCACGCAGGAAACAGCGGCGATACCGACCAGCGGATTGAACGGCTCTTTAGTGATTTTGCGGTAAATCAGTCCCCCGGCGATGCCACCCAGACCGGAAAGTGTGAGCGCAATGATGCCCAGGATGAACAGAATCAGTACCTTGGGGTTCAGGATGATATCAACGCCGAGGAGCGCGCCCAGCGTGAAGCCGAGGAAGAAGGTGGCCCCGTACAGAAGCGGGCCGGAGAGGAATTCAACAAAGCGCAAAACGCCGCACTCCTTGATGGCCAGGCCGACAAAAAAGGAGGCGAAGAGCGGAGCGGCCACCGGGAAAAGCACACAGAGGAAGGCACAGGTAATCACGGCGAAGGCGAATTTTGCCCCGGCTGATACCTGGGGAATGGTACGCCAGTCCATTTCAATGGCCCTTAGCCTTCTCGGGATGATGCGTGCCAGGAAAGGATACCCGGCATAGCAGACCCCCAGGTAAACATAGGCAACGACCGTGATGGGCACGAACAGGTCCCTGGCCATCATGAGCGAGCCGTAGAGCACCATCGGGCCATCAGCTCCGCCGACGAGGGCAATGGAGGCTGCCTCACGTGGTAAAAGGCCCATGGCCATGGCAATGGGGAGGGTCAGTATCGTGCCCAGTTCGGCACAGACGGCCAGGAAGAGGCTCATAAATGGCTTGGCCAGCAAAATATCGATGTCGGTGATGGCGCCGATGCCCATGAAAATGAGGCAGGCGATTAAACCATTGCTGAAGGTAAAGGTATAGAACGGCTGGAGAAAGTCGATCTGCAGGAAATACATAACCTCTTCGACGTTGCCGGCCAGCGGGTTAACGAAGAGATTGCCTATCTGCCCCGCCTCGAACACCATCAGGCCGCCGTTCACCGCCAGCATGCCAAAGCCCATGGGGAGCATGATCAGGGGTTCCAGAACCTTCTTATAGGAGAGGTAGATGAAGAGGAAGCCGAGAGCAATCAAAAGCAGCCTGCCGCCGGCAATGGCCGGTTCCGTCAGGAAAAAGGTGTAAATACCCTGGAACAGCTGCAGGATTACCATATATCTGGACCGCTTTTAACCTTACTTTTTCTCGGCGCCGGCCGCGGCACGTTTTCCTCCTCTCTGGACAGTGAACGCAATGCCCTTGATGATGGCCGCAACGCAGAGCGCAATAACCATCGTAATGCCGTAGGCAATGAAGGCAAAGAGTAATGAATTGAGAATCATGTCGCCCTACTCGTAATTAATAACGGCGATGGTGTCGCCGGGCTTTACTGTCTGGTCAGCCGCCACCACCACCTTGGCGATAGTACCACCCACTGGAGCCAGAATCGGGTTTTCCATCTTCATTGCCTCCAGTATACAGATGGTATCACCCTCAGCCACCGCATCTCCGGCTTTAACATTCACACTGAGAATTTTCCCGGTGATGGGAACCTGTACGTTTTCCTGTGCCATTTTGAGTTCCTTTCTTATAATTGGCGCACTAAAAAGAACGGGTGGTCACCCTTCTTGCAGCCACCACCCTCGTTAGAAAATCAGGTACGTGCGTTATGACGCATTAATTTTTCTCTCCCATCAAAGCGCCTACCGCAGCATCATGCTGAGATATAAGAGGCTCTTGCGTTTTCAGCACAATCTCATTCTCTTCCACATCGACTAAAGCCTTGGAAACATATTCCTGCACTTTTATCCGAGTCAAGGCACCATTATTTTCCTTAATTGCCTTTTCTATATGGGATTTCAAATCCTGCGAGCAGTAAATAGTCAACAAGCCTCCAGACCTCTCTACACTCAGGACACCCTTCATTACCTTGATAGCGTCAATGATAGACGAAGTAATTTCAGCTACTTCAGCCTCAATCACGAAGACCCTATCAAAAACCTTAAATTCGTTTCGGAGAACAGCTTCCGAAAGTTTGTCCTCAACCATGTCCTGAATGGCCCGCCGCAGCGGCCGGGCACCAAAGACTTCATCATACCCCTTCTCACCGAGGAAGTCCTTGGCCGCCTCGGTTACTTCCAGCTGAATGCCCTTCTCCTTAAGTTGCTGGCTTACCGAGGCCAGCATCAGGTCAACAATCTGGCGTATCTGCTCCTTGGTCAGGGAGTGGAAGACCACCACCCCATCAACCCGGTTGAGGAACTCGGGGCGGAAGGTCTTCTTCAGTTCATTGAGCAGATTCTCCTTCATTTTCTCATAGGCCTGCTCGCGTGTCTTGGCCTCGTTCGACTTCGCCGTGAAGCCAAGTACCGTGCCTTTCCGGATCATTTCCGCGCCGATATTGCTGGTCATGACGATGATGCTGTTGCGGAAATCAACCCGTCGTCCCTTGGCATCGGTCAGGTGACCGTCATCAAAAATCTGGAGCAGCAGATTGAATACATCCGGGTGCGCCTTCTCAATCTCATCGAGAAGGATGCAGCAGTATGACTTGCGCCTGACCGCCTCGGTCAGCTGCCCGCCCTCTTCATAGCCAACGTAGCCAGGAGGTGCACCGACCAGTCGGGAGACGGCAAACTTTTCCATGAACTCGGACATATCCAGACGAATAAGGGTGTCCTCGCTGCCGAACATGAATTCCGCCAGCGCGCGAACCAGTTCCGTTTTGCCCACACCGGTCGGCCCGAGAAAGATGAAGTTCCCTATCGGTCGTCTCGGGTCTTTCAGTCCGGCCCGGGCACGCCTGATGGCCTTGGCAATGGTGGTGATAGCCTCATCCTGGCCGATGATGCGGCGGTGTATCACTTCCTCCATGTTCAAAAGCCGGCCGGTCTCATCGCTGGCCAGCTGCATCACGGGTATGCCCATCCACATGCTCACCACCTCGGCGATGTTCTCGGCGGTCACCACCGGTTGTTCCTGCGTTTTCTGCGCCTGCCATTCCTCCTCAAGCTTGCGTATTTTGTCCTCAGTCTGCAGTTCCTGCTCCCTGAGCTCGGCGGCACGGTCATACTCCTTGGCGGCCAGCGCGGCATCCTTAT
>Ga0315296_10003704_pt1 | contig 12689 bp, 19 predicted proteins | sample YL17G14_18_MG_FD_203921 | JGI IMG/M metagenome (GOLD analysis project Ga0315296, IMG submission 203921) | Sediment microbial communities from Yellowstone Lake, YNP, Wyoming, USA - YL17G14_18 | ecosystem: Environmental > Aquatic > Freshwater > Lake > Sediment | place: USA: Wyoming | collected... | reverse complement strand
ATAGAAGATCTCCGTAATCTTATCACAATGAACTATAAAGATAATGATCTAGATAAAATGAGAAAGAAGTTTGATGGTCTTGACAGATCAAAAGTCCCAATCAACCCCTCAGAACGGTAATGGTCTCAATCCATCCCATCGTAAGGATATAAAGAAATGGACTAAGGAAGACCTGGAAGACTATATCCTTAAACAGGAAATTATGATAACTAGGTATAAGCTTGATGCTGAAAATCTTGAATCTGAAAGGAAATATAATGAACACAAATTTAGGAATGAGAAGATATTGATGGCTGCAACCTATATCCTTTTAACTATCTTTCTACTTACAATACTAATAACGGTGAAATAAATGGCAACTCAGAAAGAGAAGGAACGAGTAAAGAAAGAATTCCTAAGTCTTTGGGCTTATGGACATCCAAATTGGGCATATCTAGCAGGATTGATTGATGGGGAAGGAACAATAACTGTGGTAAAAGAAGTAAAAGGAACCGCAAGACCAACTCTGGTTATTGTAAATACTAATAAAGAGGTTCTTCAATGGGTAAAGGACAATTTAAACCAAGGAAATCTCTATAACAAAGGACACGAGAAAGAAGGCTGGAAAGATAGATGGGCATGGTCATCACGAGGAAAACATATTAAACCAATTCTTGAGAATATCCTTCCTTTTCTCAAAATTAAGCATCAACAAGCAAAATTAGTATTGGAATTTATTGAACTGAGAGATTTTTATGCCTATAAAATTAAAGGCTTTGCTCCAGAAGAACTTGAAATAGTTAGACAAATTTATAATTTGAATAAAGGAAGAAGGAATGTTGAATGGCTGAAACTTTAGAAGAAAAGAAGAAAAGAGTGAAAAAAGAATTCTTATCTTTATGGACCTATGGGCATAAGAGATTCTATGAGCTAATATGGGAAGCATGTGAACTTCATGAGAGAAAGAATCGAGGATATGCCACTACTGAGAATCCCTTATCAAACTTCTATGAATGTGAGAAACTTGGAGTTCCAGCATGGCAAGGATGTCTTGTAAGGATGTCTGATAAATGGTCAAGAATACAGAACTTAGCATTGACAGAGACAGGTACACATATTGATGATGTGATGCAAGCTGCCAAAAGAATGGAAAATATAACAGATACATTGTTTGATCTGGGTATATATTCGTTTATAGATATTATTCTACTTGAAGAACATAGGGCGAGATTGAATGATAACAGAAAAAGAGAAGGATCAGAGAATTAAAGAACTCCAAGATGATATAGAAGAACTAGAAAAGAAATTGGCTAGTGAACAAGAGAGTGTAGATTCTGATAGACAGTCTTTAAAAGAAAGAGAAACTCGGCTTTCTGGATATAGAAAAGAGATTACTCTTAGGATAGTAGAACTTGAGTTATTGATAGACTACTATAAGAAGAATCCAAACATCTTTGTTAACCCTTCCGAGAGGAAGAATTGTGAACCCAAGCAGAAGAAAAGCTAAAGCCACTTTTGTTATTCGTATTGGAAATGGCTTTATAGTAAATTCTCATTCTGTAAGATTAGACAAATTGGAACCTCCCATCTGTGGTTCTCAAGATCCAGAATCATTCATTATTAATGAAGCATATCATGAAATGCGAGAAAGTCCATGTTACAAGGATTGGAAATTGACAATAACGATAGATATGGAACCTTGGAAAGGAATGTCAGCCAATAAACTCCGAGAGAATAGAGAGAAACTTTGGTATAGATTAGAAGCATGGTATGAACGTGCTGGACTAAAAATGAAGATGTGAATGGAACTTCCTGGACAATATTAAAGAGGGATATCTAATGTTGATCGGAAATATTATTCAGAAAATCAGACGATTATGTCAAGAAGAATTTAGAATAACGCCTGAAATTCATGTAGATGATTATCAACTTACTGTTTATTTGAAGAAAAAAGATAAGACTTTTGCAATTAGAATAGAATTTCAACCCGAATGTACAAATGAAATCTGTGAATTAATGATAGAACAAGTTATAGATGGGTTTAGAAATAGATTTAGAGAGATGGAATAGTAAATGGATAGAATATTAGATCGTGTATGGATAGGAGATTGGCATGATGGTGCTTCTACTCAAATTAGAAAGCAATGCTATATCAATGCCGTCCTTAATTTAGCTAAAGAACTTCCTATAATTACATGGGAAACTGAAATCTATAAGAAAGTAGATATAGTTGATGGTACTCCCATTCCCAAAGAGATCTTGAAGGAATGTCTAGATTTTATCCATGAACATGTAAGAAAGAAAGAACGTATCCTCATCCATTGTGCAGCAGGAGTAAGTAGATCTGTGGCTATTTTAATGGCTTACATGTATGAATGTGGATGGAACTTGGATGAAGCTCTTCTTTATATTAGAAGCAAGAGACCTGTTGCTAATCCAAATCCGATTCTATTGGAATCAATTATGGAATATTATGAAATAGATATAATGAAAGAACTTGAGGTTTTAAGAAATGTCAAATAAAATGAAATTGAAATGTTTCCCAAACTATAATTATAAAGATGATAAATGTATCCTATGCTATGATAGAATGGATTGTATGATAGAATATTACCATAGACGGGACTTAGAAAAGCAAGCTAAAATTAAATATAAGAGAGAACCTGAAGCAGAAATATGCTGGGAAACTCTAGGAAATAAACCTCCTTATTGTTTTGGGACATACATGAATGATGATTACTGTGAAGAATGTCCACATATCCTTGATTGCAAAGAAACTACAGATCAAGCAACTGGAGAGAATGTAAGGGATATTGGCAAGTATAAAAGGACAGGGAAGCATAGAAAGAAAGACATAGCCTAAACTAGATGTGGTATTATATAAAGACTGCGGATAAACTCTACCTCAAAAAGGCTCTTATCCCTATGGACTGCGGAATGCTTCCCGATATCTTTATAAGTTGAGAACAGGTTATTGTAAGTAAAGTGACTGAGATGAAACGAGATAATAGAAAGATTTTTAGAACAATGTTAAGACATGGAAGAATTAAACCCATTTATTTGCATAGAAGAAAGAGGAGTCTTTCTATTTAGTAAACGAACAATAGTAAATCGTTATGAGTATAAAAGAAGGTAAAAGATTTGGTTCAATCAGAAATTGATTTGTCGAAAGGAATTCCAACTATAAATAAACTTTGTATACATGGAGATGCTGATGGTCTTGCTTCTGGTGTATTGATTGGATATGTAAGTAAAGTAAACAATGTATGGTCTCCAGAAGAATTCGGTGATGCTAAGGATTCGGATGTTGTTTTAGATCAAGTTCCTGTAGATCCTACTCAACCTTATATTGTCTTTGATCATCATTCTCATCCTCCAAAGGAGAAGAGAAAATATCAACTTGTGTGGGATCAAGTTCCTGCTACATTAATTGTCTATGAATGTTTCAAGGCACAAATACCAGATGACATGAAGTGGAAAGTAGCTGTAGGATTAGTAGGTGATGGACAACCAGAACTCATTCCCCTTGAGGTATGGAAGCTATGCCCTGAATTATTGACGGGATATGCTACTGCTTCTGAAAGATATGGCAAATTGTCTATCTACTCTATTCCTCTTTACTTGAAACTATCATCTGGTATTAATGCATGTTGCAAGTTATCAGAGGATAAGTGGTATAATGCTTATCAGGTTCTTAAGAATGTCAAGACACCTCTACAATTGATAGAAGATCCCGTCTTAGAGACAGCATTGGATTTCATTCGTAAGGAACATGATAGAGTGATAAGAGAATATCATCCAATAGAGTTTCCATACTTTAGATATTGGAAGATCTCTTCAGATTATAGAATGGAGAGACATCTTGCTCCTAAAGTGATGGAAGGATTTGATAGGAAGACAACTATTATATTCAATGAAAAGACAAAGAGGATGTCTATAAGAGGAACATTAACACCGTTACTTGTTGAATTCCTTAAGGCAAATAATATACAAGCAAATGGTCATCCAGGATTTGCTGGTGGCAATTTAACTGCTAGTCAAAATCCTGATGATTTATATAAAGTCCTTAAGAAGTTTCGTATATAATGATAACAAAATAGGAGTGATTAAAAATGGAAAAAGAAAGTTTCTTGAAAATGTGGGCTAAGACTTCAAGTAAGACTATGGATGAAGTAACAAAACTGTATGATGATACAACCACTGAGATGACAGGTAAGTTCCCTCAGATGGATAGTATACAGCGTGAAAAGGTCATTAGAGTAGAATTCTCTAAGAAACTAAGAAAAGACCAATACAGTAAAAGGAAAGCAGAGGAATTCTTCGGATTTATCTTTGGAGCTTCTAGACCAGTCAATACTACTGATTTTATTAGACGTAAAGCATTGAAAGCCTATAGAGAAGATCCAGTTGAAGCTCAATTAGCTGGATTAGTTGATGAAAGTGGAACACCATTGGACAATAGAGAGAAAGTTGGTACTAGGGATAATGCAAATTACCATAAGCCATTGCTAGATGATGTATGGCGAAGAGGAGTCTATGGTATTGTATTGAAAGATGGTGATAAGGAACCAATGCTATTCGTCATGACTATGTGGAGAAAAGCTGCTAAGTCCTTCCAATTCAAGCCTTTTGTTCCCCTAAGATTCAAAGCTTTGATCAAGTCAAAAGATAAAGGATACTTCCAATTGGATCCAAGTCAATTGACTCAATTCAAAGTTACTGCTGAACCTATTGATATGGAACAATGGATGAAAAAGATTGGATATAAGATATGGACTATTGATAAACTAGCAGAAGCAAATGAGAGTATCAAGGATGCTCAAGATAGATTTGTCTTTGTAGAAGCCTTTGTTGATAGGATTGATAGTAATATTAATCCATCTACTGGATGTAGAAGTATCATCATTGCTGATCCTGAAAGGACACCTGAGACAGTGAGATGCTTTATTGACCAAACTTATCCAATCTCTTTTGGTGAATATTCCAAGGTTATTATCTTGGGTAGAACCAACATTTGGAAGAGAAAAGATGAAGATGAGGAACATATAAGCTTAGAGACTTATGGTGTATTCCCTTTGCCAGGAGAGACAGTAGAAGCACCAACAGCAGAGTCCCAAGGCAAACCAGAAATTGGTTTCCAGGTTGATCCAGACGAAGGATTTGTAATACCTTTCATTGATGAATCTAAGGAATGATATCCTTGACACCTAAGCCAGAGTATAAGCAGGTTCCAATAAACCTGCTTCGTATTTCCCTTTTTGATATTAGAAAGTCTAGAATAGATGAAGGAAAGGATATTCTAAAAGCTTCAATTCGACAAGAAGGAATAAGAAAACCCCTGATGGTTAGAATTGGAGATAATGGATTATTTGATATTATTGATGGACAGAGAAGATATATTATTGCTCAAGAATTATTGAAGGAAGGACTAAAAGACTTTAACATGATACCATGTGAGGTCTATAATCTATCTCCCTATGAAGTAACTAAATTGGCTTTGATTATAGCTGTTACTACTGAGCTTGGTGGAGGCATTGATCCAAGAGATCTGGGTAAAGCTATAAAGAGTTTATACAAATATGAAAAGTCAATGGCTAAAGTGGCATACATACTTGGATTGGATATAGAGAAGTGTGAGCAATTTGCCTCTTTGGATGCATATAATCCACCTGCTGGGGAAGTAGAGGAAAAGGAACGGATGAGCAAGGTTCTAACATATGAGGAAAATAAAGCTATAAAAGAAAAAATAAAGAAGAATCCTTCTAAGTCTCAAGAAGAGATAACTCAAGAGATACAAGAGAAATATGCAAGAACCAGAGAGCCAGGAATGATGGCTGAAGGTTCAAGATATGACAATGGTATATTGGAAGTAATACCAGAGTTTGCAAGAGAGAAAGGATTATCTTTGAAAGAAGCTTGGAACCTTATAACCAATGAAGGGGCTAGATTCTGGCTAGAAAAAGAACATTATTTAGTTCCAAAGAATGGTAATATTAAAAATAACAATGGAGTGAAACAAAATGGGATTCATTAAATTGGACTGTAAGATAATAGAAGACTTATTTGCTGGTGGAATTACTACAAGTGCTCCAACATTACTGTTTGGGATCCCCAATCTGGGAAAGACTTGGCTATGTTTCCAAATAGCATCTTCATGTACTAGAGACAAAGTTCATGGTGGATTGGGAAGAAAGGCATTGTACCTCGATACTGAAGCTTTCTTCCGTCCAGATGTATTTGATAGATTCTATGGTTATTTCAAAAAGAAATGGACTGATCTCCCTCCCCAAGATATGATCGAGATGAGAAGAATAGAGAACATCTTCAATCTCTTTGAATACTTTGGTATGACTCTTTCGATCAAACAAGAGTTGGCTAGATCAACTGCTGATATTAAGTTTCCAACAGAAAGACAGAAGAAATTGGCTGATACTGCAGTAAAGACAGGTAAGAAAGATGTTGATGAGACTGGGAAGACAGTTCAAACTGCAGGTTGGTTGAAGAGTTCTCCTCTATGGAAAGACTTTGAGAAGAATAATTATGGGGTTCTAATCATAGATTCCATTACTATTCCCATCAAATCAGTTATACCTTCAACTACTCAGAATCTTCCAGCTAGAACTACATTAATATCAGCTTTACTAGGAACATTGTATGACATTGCAATAGCATGGGATTGTGCTATAGTTGTAACTGATCACATTACTAAGAATCCAATAGATCCAAGAAGCTTTGGTGAGCCTTGGGGAGGAGCAAATGTGATGTATTACATCAAGAATCAAATAGGACTATTCCCACCAAACAAAGAAATGATGGATAAGATGCTTGTTGACGGTGGAAGACTTAGACGAGTAGAAAGACATAGAATGCCTGGATTTGATAGAGAACTTGTTACAGTCATGCTTGGCAAGGATGTTGGATATATAGAAGTTCCATCTTCAAGTCAAGTAAAGAAGGCATGAGAATGGCTTCACCAATTGAACAACCTAAAGTTCAAATACCACCTAAGAAGGAATCACTTCCTTCATTTTATCCCTGTGTTTTTAATTTAATTAATCATTGTCCCATCAGGGACCATTATAAACTTAGACCAGAATCTCTCGTATTGTTCTGTTCTACTTGTCCTCTTTTATATAAGAGCAAGAAAGAAATGGAATATGAGATAGTTCATGGTCAAGGAATAACCAACCCAAGTGGCAGGTAAATTGACTAAAATTCTAGTTGATGTGCATGAACCCCCTGAGATAGCTGCTTCTCTAAGAGCTAGAGGATTGGATATAGAAGTAGTTCATCTCAAATATGGAGACTTTGCATTTTCTAATGTATTGATAGAACGTAAGGAATGGAACGATCTACTTAATTCTTTAGCTGATGGCAGACTTTGGAAGCAGATATATAATATCAAACATTCTTCTGAAAGACCTATTTTATTGGTAGAGATGTCTAGATTTGGACATCCCGATCTAATGAATCTATGGAAACAGAAAGATATTAGAGGAGTAGAGTTCCAGACACGAGTCATGGGAGCTATTGCTACTATATTTCTTCATGGAGTATCAGTAATTATTCTTCCATCACGAGAACAACTTTTACTCTTCATAGAAAGGACATTCTTCTCTTCAGATAAATCTACTCCAAGTTTTAAACCAATTCCTAAGAAGAGTGAAATGGAGAATCTCATGGAAACTAAGGAAGATATGATATGTATGATCAGAGGAATAAGTAGAGTGAAAGCTAAAGAGATCATGGCTAGATATCCAAACTATCATGATCTATGTCATGCTACTAAAGATGATCTAAGAAAGATTCCTGGAATAGGTCCCAAATTAGCTGAGACTATATGGAAAGTATTGAATGATGGATCAGATAAACTTCTAAGTCCAGAACCTGTGAAGGAAGTAAAAGAAGTTAAGAACGAAGAGAAGAAAGAAATACTAACTCCTCAACCTGATGAATTTGGGGTATTCCAAGGATGACTAAGATAGTTCTTAATACCATAGATTATCTAGATAATGCTATAACTGGTGACTCTACTATCTATATCTGGGGTAGAGCAGTAGACAATCCATTGAGAAGAGTCATGGTTCCAATAAAAGGATTTAGACCTTACTTCTATACTGAACCCAGAGCACCTGTATATTTCCATGAAATCTTATCATATGAGAAAATCAAGGATCTTTCAAAGATCAAGGTTGTAACAAAGTTTCCATATGATGTAAGAATATTAAGACGGACATTAGAATCTAAATTCTATTTGACATGGGAAGCTGATATTCTCTATGTATATAGATTTCTAATAGATTCTGGAATAATGTCAACGTTAGAGCTTATTCCTGAGAGTGGTAAGACAAGGATCATGCCTATATTCGAGAGTCTTCCATCTAATTTACGTGTTCTATTCCTGGATATCGAGATCTGGGCTAGGAAAGTTATCGATTGTGGTTCATATTCTGAGCCTGTTATTCTATGCACTATTTATGATAGCATTGATAAGAAGTATTATATCTTCTATCTGAATTCATATAAATATAGAGGGAAAGAAGTCTGGAACTTAGACAATTTGATATTACCCAATCTACCAGATGCAATCTTCATCAAGTGTGCCAATGAGAAGATATTCTTAACTAAGATAGCTAATTTCATTAAGAAGAAAGATCCAGATGTCATTTCTGGATACAATATAGACTTTGACATGACTTCATTATATACAGCTATGATTAGAAATCATGTCAAGCCAGATGTGATGTCTCCCATAGGTAAAGTAATTAAATTAAAGGGTGGAAGGAAGAGAAAACTAGGAGATGTGATGTTAAAATCTAAAGCAGTTAAGATCTATGGGAGGAATATTATTGATCTACAGGAATCTTACTTTACTGTTCATTTCTCTGGAACTGATGAAATGGGATTGGATTACATAGCTAAGGAAGAGAAAGTAGGACAGAAGTATCCCCTAGCAGAGCCTATCTATTCTTCTTGGATACATAATCCTATAGAAACAATAAAATACAACAAGCAAGACGTTACACTTTGTCTAGAACTTGATAAGAAATTGAAGTTGATAGCTTTCTTGGATGAGAAGAGAAAGCTAGTAGGAGCAATGATACCTGATGCATTATCAGCTAAGAAGTTATTGGATCTGTTCATGTTAAGAAAGGCACATCAAAGAGGAGAAATACTTCCATCAGCTAAAGCTAAAGGAGAAAAGTATAAGGGAGCAGTTGTTATTGATCCAAAGATGGGACATTATGGATGGCTATGTCTTTGTGATTATAAGGCTCTATATCCTACTATCATTATGTCATTGAATATGGATCCAGATGGATTCTGGAATATACCTCGTGAAGATATTGAACAATATAAGATAGATGATGTTCATTACTTCAGGAAGACTCCTAAAGGATTGACACCAATCGTATTAGAAGACTTAATCCTTAAACGTGCAGAAAAAGTAAAACTTCAGAAAGAAGCCTTGGCTAAGAAAGATTATGATCTATTTGACCTATATAAACTACAAGAAGATTCTGTTAAAGTCCTTGCTAATGCTTCATATGGTATATTTGGATATAGATTCAGACGAGGATCTAAAGAAACAATTGAATCAGTTACAATTATAGGAAGGGATCTATTAACATTCGCTGCTAAGGTAATAGAGAGCACAGGTAGGACAGTGATCTATGGTGATACAGATTCTATCTTCTGGATACCATTGACTAATGATCCTGAAAGTATTAGACAAGAGATGGAAGAAATACGTCATATGGTTGAACAGGCTATTCCCAATCTGTTGAAGAAGTATAACTTTAATGCTCCAAGTCCATTCAAGTTTGAAGCTAAAACAATATACGATTCATTCTTCATATTGGATAAGAAGAAACGTTATGCTGGTCATGTAGTCTGGGATGCTAAGAAAGGTATCATCAAGAGAGGAGACAGATCCGAATGGAATATAATGGGTCTAGAATCCAAGAGATCAGATTCATCTCATTTCTCTAAGAAACTACAGAACTTCGTAATTAAGTCAATATTGAACAAGATGCCTAAAGCAGATTTGCAAGCTGAAGTTGAGAAAAGACTGGATAGCTTCCCATCACTTCCATTGATAGAGATTGGAGTTCCATCTGCTATATCTAAGGAATTTAAAGATTACAAGGGCAATCCTATTCAGAAAAGATCATCAATGTATAGCAATGAACATCTAGGAACATACTTCCTACCTGGACTTAAACCTAAAAGAATATACATCCTTTATTCTAAAGATGAGAAGAAATATCCAGATACTGATGTTGTATCTATAGATTGGAATACAACTGTTCCTCCTGAATTGATTATAGATTATCCTAGAATGATGGAGCAAACAGTTAGAAAGAAGATAGAAAAACTATTGGCTATTATAGGAGTAGCATGGAATGATCTTAAATTGGATGGAGACTTGGCTATTACTCAAGAAGTAAAGTCCATAGGTACGTTAAGATACCGTGGTATTATGAAAGCCAATAGAATTTGTTCACAATGTCATAATCAATTTCCATATAATGATCTATCTGTAACCAAGACTGTCAAATGTTCTCAAAATATAGATGATCTTATTATCAAATGTATAACATGTAAAGGAGTAAAGAAGAAAAAGAATGTGGCTGGAAAGGTATCCACGCCTCCTGTTCAAGGAGAAAAGAATGGTGTGGAGCAGACACGAGCTGAAAGATAAGGCAATTGAAGGCATGAAGATAGGAAAACAAATACTTATTTCTCTATATGCATTTGAAGAAATAGAGAACAATGAAGTCATGCCTGAAAGTGCTGTAGTAGATGTATTGATGTTTACAGGTCCAATAGACAATCTTAAAAGACTTGGAACAATGGTTAAAGAGAAAGCCTTTCTCATATTCGATGGAGAAGAGTATTATCTCATTTTAGAAAGAGAAGCCGAATTACAGGACTTGAGTAAAATAGAATCAGAATATGCCTCTATTGGTGTCAACCTTAATAAGGATCCATTACGTATGGTTATCTTACCCAACACTAAAAATGTTAAGACTGGACTGATAAGTAAAGTTTTAGAGAGGTTTCATTAAAATGCAAAGTCCAGAAGAAAGAAAGTTGAAAATGAAAGAATGGCGTTTGAATCATAAAGCACACTTGAACCTATATTGGAAAATGAACAGGGCTAGTATTAAATTTGAAGTATTGAGCCATTATGGTCCATGTTCATGTGGAGAAAGGAGAAGGAGAAATAAATGACTACTCTTGTATTCATCACAGATAGTCCTTTAATGGGAACATCTTTTGGTGCAGTAACAGATCAGTTATGTAAACGTCTATCTAGAGAATATCATATCTTTGTTCTGGGAATAGGATATCAAGGATATCCATTGAACTACCATGGGTATACTATTCTACCACTTAAAGACCATTCCCAGATTGACTTCTATTTAAAGAAGATGAAATATGATCTTCCAATTGTCTTCCATTCATGGTATGTTCTACTTGAGCTTCATAAGATACGTTCTCCTGTTTTATTCAATAATAAACTTCCCATATTATACATTCCTGTAGAAGGAGATCCTATTCCACAATATGGAAAGGATTCATTGGCAGACTTTAGAAGAATCCTAGTTCCATCGAAGTTTTCCCAAGATATTATGAAGAAAAATGGGATTAAAACGGATGTTGTATATCATGGAGTAGATACCCAGATATATCATCCGAATGGAGATGAACCTAAGAACTTTACATTTGGCTATCTCGGACAGAATGACATAAGGAAACAAGTATGTAGAGTTCTAAGAGGGTTTAAATGGGTATCAAATAAATATCCATCTGAAGATTTCAATCTATATCTACATACTAAAGCTATACATACCTATGATCTTCCTGGAATAGCAAGACAACTTGGAATAATTCCAATCTGGTCTGAATCATGTAATTATGATCTTCCGATCTCAGAAGAGAAGATATCTGAATTCTACCGTAATTTATCAGCCTACGTGTCTCCTGCTACTGAGGGATTTGGATTGCCACCTTTAGAAGCTGTAGCAAGTGGCATACCTGTTGTTGGTTTAGATCATGGAGCAGTTCCAGAGATACTTGGAGATGCAATGATCAAAGTAAAGATGGATGGAATGTTTGAAACTAATATAGGTAAAGTTGGACTCATAGATGAAGATAAACTCGGTATAGCTATGGGTAATATCTATTATGATGATGAAATATACAAACGATTGAGAGAGAAAGGATTGAAGATAGCTAAACAATATAATTGGAATGATTCAACTAAGAAGTTTAAAGAAATAATAGAAGAGGAATTAAATTGAGTAATGAATATGAAGAAACAGGGTTAAAGAATGCAGATAAATGTACTCTCCCTAGTGGTGTTCTACATGGATACATATGTCCTGTGTGTGTATCATTATATGAGACTGAACAAGAAGCAAAACAATGTATGCAAGCTCACGATGACCTAGCAATACGGGACTTTGTCTTTTCCTTGGGAGAACAATTTCCAATAGAGATCCTTGTGGATAGAACCGTTCAAGGTAAAGTAGTAGAAATTGCTACATATAAAAGAGCTAAAATAGATAAAGTAGGTGAATATGATGAGCCAAATAAGTCCAGAGGAACTGAAGAGAGAAATAATCAAGAAGATCCAGGAACAGCAAGTAAGTGAAACTGCTCCTCAAGTTCAAGGACCTGCTCCTCTTAGTCCCAAATTA
>Ga0315296_10003703_pt1 | contig 12695 bp, 15 predicted proteins | sample YL17G14_18_MG_FD_203921 | JGI IMG/M metagenome (GOLD analysis project Ga0315296, IMG submission 203921) | Sediment microbial communities from Yellowstone Lake, YNP, Wyoming, USA - YL17G14_18 | ecosystem: Environmental > Aquatic > Freshwater > Lake > Sediment | place: USA: Wyoming | collected... | reverse complement strand
CCGAGTGTAGCGGACTGCAGGGATTCCTGCCCGCACAAGCATGACTTATGCCTTGAGTTGCGGGCTTTGGTTCCCTTCGAGGAGAAGAGACCCGCTGACGGGAGTTCGAATCTCCCCCGGGCTACCACTCACTTCTGTAAGGTATACCGCTGGTCTCAGGCGACCTAACGGCCGAGAGCTTCGTGTCTGTGTTGGTTCTCTTAGTTGTTCTGGTCCTAACCGGCGGGAGGCATTGGGACTCGAGTCGATTCTGGACTAATCTCCGCCTCCTTTCACAAGCAAATAGATTCCTACGAGCACAAGGAATCCGCCCAAGCCGATCGAAGCCGCCGAACGACCAGGTATGTCTGTGATTTTGATGGGCCCTATTTCGACAACACTAAGCGGAATAAGGTGAATTCCGTACACGGCAATCAATATGCCAGCTACAATGAAAACAAGGCCAACCACTTGCGTTAGCTTCATAGATTCTCGAACAGAGAAAAGTCTCAAGTGACCTTATTAGGTTTTGCCGAGAACAGCGCGGATGAATCGCCAATCCGCCGTCGTATTCAACCGCCATCAGGTTTGACGGCTTCTCGTCTGATCCACTCTTTGAGAGCTTGACCTAAAGCTTTGAACTGGGCTCGGTCCTCATCCTCTGGACCCATGATGATCCTGTGAGGTTCACTCAATGCATCTTTGACAAGGATCCTCTCAGGATCCAACCCTAGGGAGCGTGTGAACTCCTTCAGCATCTCCAGCTTGGAGACTCCTGCCTTAGGTTTGATTGAAAGCCCAGAGCGTGCGTAGATCTGACGGAGCTTCTCCACGCCGAGCATCTTCACGTCATGATAAGTGTCAAGCTTGTGGCCCATCATGTAGTTGACGTAGTCACTGTTGACGCCGAGGACTGCTAGCTGAGTGCGGAAGAACTTGCGTATGCTGTGCGGTCGGAGCTCATAGCGTGGTTGAGGAATATTCTTGACGAGACCAGTCTTGAGGAGGAGGTCGTGGATGATCTTATGGATCCCGCCAGGAGTGAGAGGTTGAACCTTTGAGACCTGTTGATTCCGGAAGAGCGGGGAATCGTCATGGATCTGTTCAGGTCCCTTGAGACCGTACAGTTTGCCCTTTTTCCTTTCCTCGAGATAGAGCTTTAGATAGTCGGCTGCTTCAGCACTGATGAATGTGTCGTAGTCGCCGTACTTGCCCTTTGTGATCTCGGCTTCGACGTGGACGTGAACCGGTACGACTCCTTTCTCGAGATCGTCGCGGATATGCCTGTACCGCAAACATACTAGAGTGCCAACTCTGAATCCTCCCAGCGCAAGCATCGAAACTATGGCTTTACCTCGGAGGTCAGCTACTTCTAGGATGCAGCTAAGTTCCTCTTGGGTTGGGGCGCGGTCGCTGTAGACAACTCGTCTCGAAAGCTTGCAGGGCAACTCAAGCCTCACGCCATTCGCTCGGTACAGAGCTTTGACGCCTTTTGCATGGTTGCTGATCGTACCTGGAGCAAGTCCGGAAGCCGTCAGGTCTAGAGCGAATGCCTTGAGCTTTCCAGCATATTGATTCATGAGCTTTCCAAGGGGTTCACCATCTGGCCCGAGGCATTCGGATATCAAATCATCAGGGGTCCTGTCGAGATAGTTGCAGAAGCGGTAGACGCCATACATGTACTGGTAGAGCGTAGCCTTCGAACCTGAGTTTGAGAGCATGATCTCCTCAGCAAGTTTCTTCGCAGATCTGCTTTGCAACGTGAACTCGATGAGAGCAGACATCTTCCCGCAGAAAGCATCGATCACGAACCGCTGCAAAGCCTCCTCGCCTCTCTCGAGAGGCTTCGAGAGCGTCAAGGCAAGAGGTTCATGGAGCTTGCGGCCACTCGGGCTATGAGTGATCTGGACCTGATGCAACCCCTCGGCTGTGAGAGAATGAGGTTTGAGGATGAGCTCTGTGGTCATGGCGCTAAGAATCCTTCTTCTCTCGTTCGGCTTTGATGGCCTCCCAGATCGAGACGAGACCGGCCTCTACCCAGTCAGTTCGCTTCTCCATCGACTCCCCTAGACTTTTCAGGATGGATGCTTGATCGCGTAGGAGCTTCATCTCCTTGAGTAGGAGCTCGACCTGGCGGACGGCTTCGGTCAGTTACCTTTCCTCCTCGAGGATCTTCCTAGCGATGCTGACGAGGTCATCAACAGTCTTGACGTGGATCCTCCTATCCTCAGGTAGACCAAGCTTCGCAACCTCAGCATCGATCGAGATCTTTTCGGTCATACTTGCGTTCTCCTAATGGAGCAAGTGCGCAATTGCGCCCTTACCTAAGTAGATAGATCTATATAAACTTGCTAACGTACGTAATTGGATAAGGCTGATGAAATAGTTGGGGCAAATCACGATCCAGATCCCTGATGAAGTCGAGCGAAGATTGAGAATTAAAGTGGCAGACATGTACGGAGGTAAGCGGGGCGCTCTGGGCGAAGCTATCGCTGAGGCTATCGAGCTATGGCTGAAGCAGAAGGAGGCAGCTCCTAGGAAGAAGTAGCTGCTACGCAATCCTTCTCATCTCCACGATCGTCTTCTTCAGAATCACTAGACCCGTAGCTCGCGGCTTGGATTCATTGGGAGGATCCGGCATGGCGAAGCGCTCCCAGACTATGCGGATATGCTCCTCGTCCTCGTAGTCGAGCCAGCCCACGCATTCCCTAGTGAACGCTGAAGCCCTATCGGGATCCGTGTCTCGGAACAGCACATGGTCCAGGTAACGCACGTAGACCAGTGAGCCAAGTGCCAAAGACCTCAGCTTCAGTCACTTCCTGACTAGGCGAACCTTGTTGGACTTGGAGGCATGTGGCATGATGATGCCCTCCCGCAGCATATGCTGAACCATCTCCGGCCCGCCTACAACTTCGGTGAACTTGTCCAGCGGAGCCCAGCCATCACTGTCAAGGTTCCGTGAATCACTCAGCCATTTAGTGCCGGCTTGAACGCGCTCGCCTAGCGGTGTCCCCCACATCCGCTCACTATTTTTCTGCGGTTCCAATGTGTTAGATATAGTGAACTCATCTGGGGGACACACCAGTACTCTGCGTTTGTCACTGGGATCCGTCTGCTCTACTGTCAGACCGGCACTCTCAAGGGCTGGCAGGATATCTTGCCGAAGCTTAGCGTCGGAGAGAGATCTCCCATAGAACCTGTGATAGCTAGCCAAGATAGTCTTTCGATCAATGCATCCAATGGTTGCGAGGAGTGGCTTGATGACTGCTTCATAGATCTCGTAGACTTGGGGTGAGAGCCCGAGTTCATTAGGCTTAGCGATCAGGCTGTAAAGATTGAAGCCAGCCTCGACGTCCTCACAGGTGGACACGATGGTTCCTTGTTCTCGCCGCTCTCTGTGACTGAAATTGAGTAGAGCATGTGCCTTGATGAGAGCGAGGATTCTGGGCAGATCCCTTTGGTGACGTGGAGACAGACGAGGATGTGAGGTTAGGAATCTATTGTAGATTCCTTCCTGATCTTCGACGACTACCTGTTTTATGCTGGCAGCTTGGATCGCCGCGACTATGGCCTTCAGCCACCGTCTGCGAGGATGTGACTCAACCCAGCGCTTGAATTCTTCCCGGTCTCCTACTCTTGCAATTGCAAGACGAAGGCTCTCCTCTAACTTCTCCAGGTCCGTCTCAGGTGAGAGTATGAAAACTCTCGTCCTTTCCTGTTCATCTAATGATAACTTGGCCGCGCAGAACACAACGGTGGGGAAGCCTTCGAGTACGACATTCTTGGTTCGCAGGGCGCCTCGCTTGGATTTGTCGGTGATCTTGTAGAGGAGTTCTCGCCTGTCATGGCTGAGTAAAGGACGAAGCCTCTCCATCAGGGTGTAGTGAGGCTGATCTAGGAAAATTAGCATCTTCTGCCTCAAGTCAACACGGAGAACTTTGGCCTCCTCGTCCCAAGTGCCCGCGTCATGGAAGAAGGCTGTCGGAGAGGCTGTTGCAATGATCCGAAGAATTTCTGATGGAAAGTAGGCTGCGACTTCAAGGGCGTTGTAGCTCTTGCCACCAGCCGATTCACCTGACATGAGAACGTTGACTTGATCTTCGTCGGTGAAAGTGAGGATCCCTGCCGAGAATAGAATCAGTTTGGTGGGCTGGTCGTGGCGGATTGTTGAGCTGAGGATGTCTGCAACCTCATCGAAAGTTGTGGGCCGACCGATCTCTCTGAGATGGGCCTTGAGAACCTCTTTAGGTTCAACGCCCAGCTTGGCCGCAAGCTCCGTGTCGAATTTCAGATCTTGCTCATCCTGAACAGTGAAAGGCCCGAGTTCTATATCTCCAGCTCGATAGTAGTAACCCACATCGGTGATGCGTTGAGTTACCTTCGGAGCTTTTTCCTGTGATGGCGAAGAATCCTTTATCTTGTCGGGCTGCTCATCACTCATCTCGACTCACCTCCAAGGTTTGGAGTGGGTTGAGGTACGGAGCCACTAGGCGCGCTGAGGCCTCTCGGACCTGAAGCGCTTGCGGCTCCATCCCCCCTGAAACCATCTCTCCTCGACATTGATGCTTGAGCGCCGACTTCTTGGTCCGGAATAGTCGGTCGCAATGTTTGCATCGGTAAGGCTTCTCAGCTCCCATCGAATAGGCCAGACATCGCTCACTGATCCGGTAAGGTCTCGCTTCCCTAGGCATCTAGTCCAGCTCCTTCCGATCGATGATCTCCAGCTCTAGCTGCCACGTCCGCTTGCCAGGGTCAAAGTGGAACGGTTCGACGCCTTCCGTTCGCTTCACGCGCCTATTGACACGCCTGATGATTCGAAGGATCTGCCGCCGATCCCTGCCCATCAAAGGCGCAAGGTCGGGGGTCTTATGGGGCTGGCCGTCAAAGAAGCGTCGAACCAGATCATGCTCCAAGTCATCCTGCAGATGTGGGCGTAGAACTATGCTCCGCTTCTTTGCTCCAGTGACCAACGCGATCTCTCGCATGTGTCCCTCTATCGCAGCTAAGCGGTATTCCATGGAGTCGAGTTTGCTCACTAGGACAGCTTTCCATGCCCGCTGTCTGTCCCCAAGTTTTGCCCTCTTCTTGGACGTTCTAGATCCCAATTGGAATCTCAACCAACCTTTTCATGAGTCCCCCTGATGTCTGATGGCAAGGGTTGCTGGACGCACGTTTCGGCGAGCCGGGGCGCTGCAAGGCTCCAAGCAAAGGACTGCGAAACATGGCGATCCACATGTCCCCGAGAATTCTGGCATTCCACCCGTTAGGTCGGTTGCGCATTCTCCTCCATCGCGCGCATGAAGGCCCACCTAGCTGCGTTGGCTAGCTCTTTGATCTGAGTGTCCTCTAGTTTTCCGCGAATCAAGATGGCGCCAAGCATCCCTTGTCCGTCAACGTCAAGCCTGTATTCCACGTGAGGATACTTCGCTCGAATCGCGTCGAGGACTCTTGGAACTAAGAAACCATGAACTGGCGCTGAGTCCGCCGGGACCGTTCGTTCAGGAACTATACTGACTTCTGACCCATCGGCCAACACGTTGACCATACCGATGGCTCTGGTTCCATCGATCAACGGACGCTGTTTCACGTCTTCGCGTATGATAGGATCCTTCGTGATTGGAACCTTGAGCTGCCATTCCTCCGGCGGTCCGGACGGAGCGGCCTCTTCAGGCTTGGTTGGAGCCGGCTTTCCCTTCCTCCGCGCCAAGTATTCGTCGATCAGAACTGCGTACCACTTTACTGGAATGAGCTTGGAAAAGGCGTTCCTCTCGGCCTTATTGACTGCGAGTGTGTAGGCGAACGGTTGCTTCTTGTCCGATGATGATGCACCTACAACATCGATTCTATTCTCGTGATCTCTAACTCGGACCAGAGCTCTGATCTCTTCAGATGTCTCCGACGTTCTAACCTCGAGAATCTCCAGATTCCCACGACGTCTAATCGCTTCCTTAACGCCTGCATAGCTCAGATTGGTGACTCGTCGGCCTTGAATATCGATGGAGTACACAAGGTCCTCAATGAGTTCTCCTCTCATCTCCGTCAAGATTTGATCTTCGTCTCTTCGCTCCATCTCCTGGAAAACTTGGACTGGTAGTTGTGGTTTCTCTATTTGAGTGGCCGAGGCATCAGTGTTCGCCTTCGGTTGTTTGGTTGCTTCACTCATCTTCCTTCCTCCCGAGTAGGCATGAAGATCTCTCTAAGCTTCTGGTGTCTTGAGAGGAAGGTTAGAATCGCCTCCTCCGTCTTGTCGCCAGCATTCGGGAAGGCTGCCAGCCCGTAGTTGAAGACAATCAGGAGACTTCTGATGTTTTTCCTCTCAAGCTCCGCGGCATACTCTTTAGGTAGCGTTATCACATACTGCTTCAGTCCAGTAGGCTTCTTGGATACCATAATACTGCGTTCAATGATTCTAGGCACACTCATCTATTGTCGCCTCATATCTCAACTCGGATTGGGATATAATATTCTCAGAATAGTATTAATATCGGTTTCTCTCAAATATCTTAGATGGAATTGAGATATGAGGCGTGGCAACGAACCTGGGAAGAGGACGACTGTGCTCAGCCACATAGCGACATCTGGGCCAAGAACCGAGTATCAACTATACAATGAGTTGAAGATGAGTCATGGCACGATCCACTACGCCCTGAAGAAGTTGGCCCAGGAAGGATTGCTTAAGCCAACTCAAAGAAAGCGAGCAAGGGCAGTGCGCAAAGCCATCATGTATCACCTGACAGATAGGGGCCTCCTCACGGTTCTTGCTTCGACGTCGGATTCAGGGACCTGGAAGAAGATCGTTGAGGCTTGGCGTAATCTTTGTCCAAAGATACTTCTCAACTGGAGACAGCTCTCCACTCGCCTCGGAAACAAATACTTGAAGAATAAGATTATGTCAACGGCAGCCATGGTTCTCTCAGAGCGGATTCCTCCGCCCTACAGGGTTAGGCTTGGAGAACCAGTTGACTATGTAGATCTCTTCAACACGGTCTTCCTGAATCCTTTTCTCGTCGAAGGGGGTCGACCGGAGAGGGAACACTTGGTAAGAGCTCTTGGGAGAGTTCCCGACTTGAAGTCTGAAGCGTCTCAGAAGCTTAGGTTCTTCGAGAGAGCATACAGCTCGATGGCCGACGACATTAAGCACCTGCAGCGGGTACTTGAGCTGCAGGGCTCTGCAACCTCTAAGCCCAGAAGGTCCCGGTCTCGAATCGCATTGGGTAGCAGGCCACCCTAGACCTTCCGTTTCTCCTTCTCCAGCTCTTCGCGTAGACGCTTCAGCGCGTAGTTGATTGCATGCGAGTAGCCTCCGAAGCGTAGCTCCTTGATCTCCTTCGTCAGCCATGCGTACAATTCATCGTCGAGAGTGATCTGTAGACGCTTCAATGCCGGTCAGCACACATCATGTGTATAGAAACGCTTATTTGGTCTAGCACACACCCTTTGTTGCCTGTACAGCAATTGTGTGGGTATGTGTATGGCGAGGGTTAACCTGACGATAAGCGAGAAGGATCTCGCCTACCTGCGAGGCCTTGTCAAGAGCGAGGAAGCAGCCAGCCTCAGCCACGCCGTACGCAAGATCGTCAAGCAGTACCGCAAGCTGGCGCATGAGGAAAAGCAACACTGCAATCCCTTGAGACGAAAGAGCCCAAGAAGGTAAAAACTAGTCCAATGTCGCTCAAGAGGTGCTGTGAATCGCCACGAACATTCTTCTGCCTAACAATACTCATCGCATCCGTATCTCTTGTTCCCGTAAGAGCTTGGAGCAATGGAGGCTGGAGTACAGACCCAAACAACCCGGATTACGGGACCCATGACTGGTTGGCGCATCACGCCCTCGACTGGGTTCCGGACAGCTTGGACTTTTGGATCAGAAACAATCTAGCCATCTACCTCTACGGCACGGAGCTGCCGGACAACAGTAAAGCAGTTCTAGGCGACGGAATAGGAGACACATCTCTTCACCACATTTACTACCGAGCGAGCGGACAGCTCCAGGATGATGCGTCAGCCCGGAGAGCTCGAGAAGCCCGCGATCAAGTCCTCTCATACCTCACGGTTAGAGACTATGCAAAGGCCGCAAAATGGATGGGTGTCGCATCGCACTACATATGTGATCTTGCAGTCTTCGGCCACGTAATGGGAAGTGTCACTGACTGGGGATCAGAGAAGCACCACTCGGACTACGAAGAATGGGTCAATTATAGAACCAACAGATACGATAGTCAATTCACAGTCTACCTCAAGTTCGACGGAAAGCTCGAGACCACTTCAGCCTATGATGTGACTCTGCAACTCGCCCGGGATACTACCTTTGATAATACGGGGAAAGGGCGAACAGCGAAGTGGATGGATGACAACTACAACCCAGCGAGCCCATCTTATCAGGAGCGAATTGGTGAATCACTGAACCTGGCAGTGAACCTACTTGCCGACGTCATGTACTCAATCTCTCAAACCGGCCAGGTGACAACCACAACCACCACAACAATAGCGACGAGCACAACCAGTTCACCCTTCACTACGACCATAACCGTGACAACAAGTTCCCCCAGTAGTGGAACAACATTCACGACAACAACTACCTACACGTCAACCTCCTCACCCGTTCTCACATCGACAACAACCGCGCCAACAACGGCTACGCAAACACTACCCACCACAATACGCACCTCAACTGCAACATCACCAACATCATCAACGACTGTGACTACAACAACCAGCCAGACGACATCAACCTCATCCTATTCAACAAGCCAGACACAACCGAGCACTTCGACGATATCGACAACATCAACAAGCCGATCAATAACAACAACTCAATCCGTGAGCAGCAGCATAGCATCAACCTCTCCAACCATTACTGCGTCCAGAACAGTTACAACTCAAACAACCACTGCCGATCGTGTGACACCTCTCGTCGCAGCGCTCTTCCTAGTGATCTCTATCTTACTTGTAGGATTAGGCATATCTCGAGTGCGGAATCGCAGTAGAGGACGGTTCAAGAAGTCTGTCGGTGCGCGGGTCAGAGACGATGAGACTCAAGCAACACTCAGCCAGAACTTCTGTAGCCGTTGCGGGACGTGGAGTCTAGGAAGCTTCTGTCCACGATGCGGCCAGAAGCTAGCCTGATGAATTAGCATACCACCAAGGGGTGGAAAGTTGGTGTGGGAGCCCCTGGAAAATCGGTCAGGGCGATCTGAGAGCGGGGCTGGAGAGCTCCATCAGCATATCTCTCCCCGCTTAGACAACTCCAAACCCTTCCGTACCCTAGTGATGCACCCGGCATTTCTGGCAAGTGCCCTCCTGAAAGAAATAGGGGAAGCATCTCTAGGGTACCCAGCCAGGGCCCCCTAAACACCCCTGAAAACAGCCCTGGAAACCACCGAAAAACACTCTTCCAGGGTTCAAAACCACCCTCCTGGAAGCCTCCTAAGGATCCGACAGGCAAATCCTGACAGACCAGATTTCCCAAGAAACCAGAGACCAAGCCCACCCAAAAATGCGCACCCACTCAAGTGAAAGCAATCTGGAAATGGGGTCCCTGTACATGAAAATATGCTGGCTGGCGTGCGAACATTTTTTTTAGGGGGAGGGTGGGGCTGGGGTAGATTCGGAGTATAGAATGAGCTCTGTTTGGCGATCGGAGGAAAGGGGTCCTGGCCTAGCTTGGGGAGGTGGTTGGAGGCTTCAGGTGCCTGTGTCATGGGTTAGGTTGCGTCGTAGGCGCCTGTAGGCGTGGAGCTTGTGGAGCTGGCGGTAGGCGTCCAGCCATTGTTCATGGATAGCGATGGATTCCGCTATTGCCTGTTCCGCCATCCTCTTGGTGAGAGTTCCGTCCTGCTTGGAGGCTTGGATGGGCAGGCCGTCAGCCATCCCAGCGATGAAGTAGATGCGGAGGAGCGTCGGTTTGCCGTGTCTTGTGTGCGCAGCGAATAGTTGGCTGTGGACTAGGCCTCTCCTCTCAAGCCTCCGCAGGGAATGGAAGGTTCCTCCCCTGTCAAGCTGGAGCCTTGTTGAGAGCCTGGAGGCTGTTGCTGGCGCCTTTCTGAGCTCCGCTAGGAGGAAGTCCCTGTATTTGCTGGGTTTGACCAAGGAGCTGACTACGGGATTGAGCTTTGAGAGAGGTCTCCCTCCGCTTCTCCGCAAGGGCCTTCACCAAGGTTTCAAGGGTCCACTAGATTCAAGGAAGTTGTCAGCATATGGCCCCCGGCCCCATCGGGGTGGGGAGGCTGACATTTTCACTGGCCGGCCGGCCAGCCGACCCACCTGAGGTCAGTGAAGATCTTTGACGTAATCTGAGGGAGGAGGCTGCAAGTCTAGTGGCCGGCCGCCCCCGCTTGTTTCACGTCACGCTAAACAAACGCTGCCAATAGTTCCGCAGCCTTCTTAGCAAGTAACGTAGCACCGACCCCTTCAAGAATCCGTCTGATGGATGACAATGCTACGCTAATGATCTGATGTTTGGGTCTTGAAGCCTTCAGTTGCGCCTTAATAGTCTCCATATCAGCGCGGAGATCACGTATCTCAGTTTCATTCAGTTTCAACTGATCGATTTCCTTCTCTAGTTCCGATAGGAATTCGGACGCAACACGCTGAATCTTTTGGTCGACCTGAACCTGCTGACTTGCTTGCGTGGCTTGTTGTATTTGGGAACCGACGACGTTACCGGCCACTTGAATGATGTTCACGACAGGAGGAAAATGTTGAGTTGGCCGGTCTGGACGGAGCAGGGCCTCCTCCATTTCTACTATCCCTTGATGGGTAATGCCGATTTCTCCCCCCATGCCCACGTGCTTCAGCAGATTCTCTCCTCGCAAATAGCCAGTTATTCGATCTGTGGCTTCGTGATCTAGCCCAAGCTCCCGACCTAGATCCCACATACTAGCGTCTCGACATTCGTTTGCGCCGGACTTCTCGTAGAGTAACCTAAGAAAACGGAACCGATCAGCCCTCTCCTTTGCCAGATCGATTGACAAGGTCAACCCATGTCCTACTATACTCCTAGTACCTAGTTTAAGATTCTGCAAGGCCCGACATGGACGCGTAGTGGAGATCTCATTGAGTATTCAAGCAGTAGGCTCAGAGAGACTATTAGAGGAGACTTCTGACAGAGAAGGAGAAACTAGAGGGACGAATCGATCCGAACCGAAACCGAAGGAATCTGACAACTCTGAACACTAGAATCCGGCTTCGCTTCCGTAGGATCGCAGAGCTTCACAGACTAATGAAAGAGGACCGGCCGGCGGGGCCGGGGGATCCTGTGGATCCTTCCGTTGGTCAAGGAATGGGTGATGCAAGCCCGAGTAGCAGTGGCCTCGAGGCCTTCCAGTCATATGCTGAAGAGGTCTTTCTTATCGTCTTGAAGTCTGTGTCTACGTGTTAGGCTGTGACTGGCTAGGTTGATGATCCAGCATAGTCGATGACGCCTCTGCCTTCAACCCAGTCCTCATCATAACCGGCAGCTGGCTCCATGCCATGCTCCTCCAAGAATTCGGTGAAGGCATCTCGGATGTGTGAAGCTCTCTTGAGTATCTCCGTCCTCCACGTCGAGTCTTCGATTCTACGCAGGTACCTCGACTCCTGTCTGAGCTTCTCAACGAAAGCGACTACTCTCTTCCCTGAGTCTCCGTCAAGCGCAGCGTACGCATCGGCTTTTCTTGTAGACCCCTTAAGATATGGTACAAGCATACCCTCCTGCTCGCGCAGCTCAACTTGACCCTTCACGATCGCCCAAACTAGTTGGAATACTCCACGGGGCTCATTCTTGTCGAAACCTATGATCCGGGTTCTACAGTCATCCCAGTCCTTCACGTATTCCCCAATCCGTTCTGAGAGGCTGTGAAGTTCTCCAATCACCTTCTTAGGGTACAGATGATCAACGCGATGGAACCGGCCTCGTCGCTCTAGAATGGAGGTCGCATGTTGAAGTTTATTCTGGGAGTCGACCGCTAAGCCGTAACGCAGCCTAACATGGTTGCAGACCGACCTCAGATTCTGGTAGAGTTTGATCTGGCCTCCGTCCAAGTAGACGTGTTCCATCAGCCGACGCAACTGGTCCATGCGGCTGTTCGCAAACCTCTCCCAAGCCAAGACAACTATAGACGCAGAGCCCAGCGCTGAGAAGAACAGCTCAGGAGAGTATCGCAGAGACGGAGGATCGATAGATAGAAACGACAGAGCCGGCAGACCTATCAACAAGAGGAGAAAGAACCAATCCGTATAGAACATGGGTCCACCTAGCTCTCTAAGCCCTCTCAGGAATCATGAGGCTTCCCATGGATAAAATGGTTACGCAATCGAGATAAGAGTTAGTCAACTCGTCGATCGACGCCTCTCAAGAGTCTGGATCAGGCACAGCAAGCCTCCAGGCAGAGACGCCAGATTTCCAGAATCCCAGGAATTCACCGCTGGCGGCTCAGGTCCCCGCGGGCCCGCCAAACCAGAGGTACATGCCTAGGATTCAATGTCTGAAGACTTCCGGCCCATTGGGAGCGGTCATGTCCAGTTAGGTTCGGTATACTTCACAGTTCTGTGCAATCTCCCCCGGGCTACCATCTTGCATGTATCTTTGCTGTGAGTCTCGGAGGCATGGTATGCTTTTGTAGCGGTCTAGAGCAACAAGTGAGCTTCATAGCTTGGATGGAATGAAATGGAGAGAGTCCAGAGCGCGGATTCAGCAGGTTCCAGCAGAAATAGAATGCTTTTGTTTTCTTACAATG
>Ga0315296_10003702_pt1 | contig 12695 bp, 11 predicted proteins | sample YL17G14_18_MG_FD_203921 | JGI IMG/M metagenome (GOLD analysis project Ga0315296, IMG submission 203921) | Sediment microbial communities from Yellowstone Lake, YNP, Wyoming, USA - YL17G14_18 | ecosystem: Environmental > Aquatic > Freshwater > Lake > Sediment | place: USA: Wyoming | collected... | reverse complement strand
GAAGGGTTCGTGGACGAATACTATTCAACTCGGGTTTCAAAACGATTGAGAACATCAAAAACGCTAAGGTTGAAGAGTTGACCAACCTGCCGTTGATCGGGCCGAAACTGGCTAAGAGAATCAAGGAGCAAGTTGGAGGCTTCGTGAAGAAAGAGACTTGGGAGAGACTGGAAAAACAGGACGAGTGGAAACAAAGGGCGCTGACAGAGTACTGAAAAAAGATTTTGCAACGCTTGACGTTGGCCGCTAGGAGGTAGGGGGAGGGGGTTTTTTGCTGAGAATTCAGCTAAAAAAGGGAAAGACTTCAATAGTGCTACTGCCGGGCCTTGCGCTCCTTCACGGTGCTTTTGACAACTAAGTCCACCTGTTTGACAGCCGTGCCCAAATAGTTCCGAGGATTCAAGGTTGCCTTGATCTCCTTCTCACTCAGTTTTCCACTGACCGTTTTGTCTTTCATCAGGACATCTTTCAAAGGCTTCTTTTCAAGCTCGCTCTTTATCGTCAGTCTCCTCAGAAGCTCATGTGCGGTTTGCCGGCTCATGCCCTTCATAGTCAAAACAATCATCACGGCTTCGGACATAAAACGTCCTTGAGTCACTGCCATGTTTTTCAGCATTCGTTTTTCATCGACGCGCAGAGTGTCCACTATGTTGGTCATCAGGAACAGCAGGTAGTCCGTGAGAATGCATGTCTCGGGGAGCAGAAAACGCTCGGTCGAAGATTGAGTGAGGTCTCGTTCATGCCAAGTCGTCACGTCTTCTAGCGCAGGCACAACGAGGCTTCTCACGATCCGTGCTAAACCGCATACTCGTTCGCACAACTCAGGATTTCGCTTCTGAGGCATAGTAGAGCTGCCAACTTGTTTGCCCGGTTCAAAATACTCAAACATCTCACCGATCTCGGTTCTCTGCAACTCCCGAATTTCAGTGGCAAAATTCTCTAGCGAAGACGAAATCAGAGCCAAAACGCAGGCAAGTTCAGCATGGCGATCCCTCTGAACTATCTGAGTTGAAATATCCGCAGCCTTGATTCCGAGTCTGTTCATGACAAGTTCTTGAATTTGCATCGCGTGTTCACCCAGACCCGCCTGTGTGCCCACTGCTCCGCTCATTTTTCCGACCAAGACGCGCTCCTTACATTGTTGAAGTCTTTGGATATGTCTCGATACCTCACGCATCCAGACAGCGAATTTGAAACCCAACGTCATAGGCAACGCATGTTGTCCATGAGTCCTGCCGGCCATCACGGTACGTTTGTACCGGATAGACTTCTCCATCAAAACTCTCTCAAAATCATTAAGCCGTTTCTCTATGAGTGCTAGGGCGTCCTTGAGCAGAAGCGCATTGGCAGTGTCAACTATGTCGTAGCTTGTTGCTCCGAGGTGGACACAACCTCCGCTTGATCCACAGACCTCAGACAAGGCTCGGACCAGAGAGGCAACATCATGTCTGATGTCTCGCTCGATCTCTTTGATCCTTGCTAGTTTCACATGTTTCAGCGAGGCCATTGCTTCAATCTTTTCAGCGTCCTTTCGAGATATGTCTCCGACTTCGGCATGTGCCCAAGCCAAAGCGGCTTGAACATCAAGCATTTTCTGAACGCGATTCTCTTCTTCAAAGATGCTTCTCATTTCAGGAGTTCCATGACGCCCCGTGTCTATCGGAAGGATAGGCAAGTTTGCTCGAACCTCGCAAGTAGAGTGTATCGACTAGAGATTAATGTCTTACCAAATTCTAATTAACTAGAAACGGACCTGTCTGCTCTGAAGATGCCTTCTGCTAGAAGCGTAACTTGGACATATATTGTTGAAAATGAACTCTTGTTCGTGAGGAGATCAGTAGAAGGAGAAAGGAGATAAGAAGAGTTCTACCGTCTCCTCACACATCTATGAAAGAATACTGAGCAAACGTGCTCTTAATACTATGGTTTAGTACAACAATTCCAGACTCTGGAACATTGTTGAACGCAGGCTCAATTTCGAAGTCGCAGACATCAATTTCTCCCTTTTCTTTTGCGTGCGCGATATCTATTTACATAGCCAAACCTTAACTCAACAGCTCAACCAAGGGTATTTTCTGATGGGCTCAATGATAGCTCTTCTCGACAAGAAAGGCGGCGATGCAACAGAACCAGCATTCACAATGCTCAACAATCTGAGACTGAAAAAAGCGGACGCTTGCGGATTAGCATCACCATCTGCTATCAGAACAGAAGAGTCTCTGGCAGAACTAGAACGCATAAAACTAAACTCGAACATCATCATCGGCCACGCACTGTCCAGAATACTCCCCCGAGACAAAGAACAACCTCTACAAATTGGAAACGCTTCCTTAGTGTTTGAAGGCAGAATATTCCCTACTCCCAGACGAGAGCGAGATGTGGAACTCTTCGCTCGTCAAGTGTTGGAGAGAAGAGCTGAAAACGCCAAAAAGTTCATCAGAGAAACCGAAGGCGACTTCGTCTTCGCTATAGTAGAACCTGAAAAGCTCACTGCTGGAAGAGACGTCTTGGGAGCAAGACCGCTCTACTACGGAGAGAACGCCCTCTGGGCAGGTCTATCTTCCGAACGCAAAGCCTTATGGGCTGTCGGGATCAGAGAAGTAAGCTCTTTTCCTCCCGGTACAGTTGCGGAGGTCAGTGAAAAAGGATTCAAGTTCAAAGTTGCAGAGAAAATCACGTGTCCAAGCCCCAGATATGCAACGATGAAAGACGCTTCAAGAAAACTGCAAAATCTGTTGAGAAAATCAGTCAGTAAACGCACTGCAGGGTTGAAAGAGGTCGCCGTAGCATTCTCAGGAGGATTGGACAGCAGTATAATCGCTTTTCTGGCAAAGAAATCAGGAGTAGCTGTGCAGTTAGTTCACGTGAGCTTAGCAAACCAGTCCGAAACAAATCATGCAAAAACGTTTGCGGATGAGTTGAAGCTTCCAATACATTCCTGCATCTATACCGAGAACGACGTGTTGGAAACACTTCCATCCGTGCTCCGCTTGATCGAAGAAGCTGACCCAGTCAAAACGAGCATAGGAATCCCATTCTATTGGACAGCCGAAAGAGCGGCAGAGATGAACTTCAAGGTAATTCTAGCCGGTCAAGGCGCTGATGAACTTTTTGGGGGCTACAGAAAGTATGTCGATGACTACATTCACAAAGGACGTGACAAGGTTCAACAAACGATCTTCCAAGACGTTGTCAACATGTATCAGAATAACCTTGAGAGAGACTTCAAGATCTGCAACTTCAACGGTTTGGAACTCAGGCTTCCCTTTACGACACGTGAAAACGTCAATTTCGCGTTAAGTCTGCCCCTTGAGTTGAAATTGCAGCCTGATGAAAATACACTCAGAAAACTCGTTCTGCGAACAGTTGGACGCAACCTCGGACTGCCACAGTCAGTTGTTGACAGACCCAAGAAGGCTATGCAGTATGCTACAGGAGTCAGTAAGGTACTTGACCGAACTGCAAAAAGTAGGAACTTGTCAACAAAGGAGTATTTGAACAGCGTCTACCAAACTGTTTTTCCGAGGATGACAGAGTATGACTAGAACTGCAGTGGTTTTTTCACCGAACTATTTCAAACACAATCCGGGCAGAGACCATCCGGAATCAGCAAAACGACTCAGTTCTATCATCGCAGAACTTAAGAGAGGCCAACTTTCGAGAAACAAAAACTGGAGTTTCATCAGCCCAGAAAAAGGAACTATCGAACAAGTTGAACTAGTCCATGACCCGAAATACGTTAATTATGTGAGAACACTCTGCAGGTCCGGAGGAGGTTTGCTTGACACTGGAGACACAAGGGTTTCCGCGGACAGCTTCAGTGTTGCGCTATACGCTGCAGGAGGAGCGTTAAAGTCGGTCGATCATGTCATGCGAGGGTTGTCAGAGAATTCCTTTGCTCTAATAAGACCGCCTGGACATCACGCAGCAAGGTCTTATGGACTCGGGTTCTGCATCTTCAACAATGTTGCCATAGCTGCCAGTCATCTGCTCAACAGTTACAAACTCAAGCGCGTGATGATACTCGACGTCGACTCACACCACGGCAACGGAACACAAAGCATCTTCTATGAGACAGACAAAGTCTTGTACACGAGTTTGCACGAAGACCCCCGAGATTTTCCAGGAACCGGTTTCGCAGATGAAATCGGAGAACATCAAGGACGAGGCTTCAACGTCAATATTCCACTGCCGTTCAAGACAAGCGACCAAATTTACCTTAAGGCTTTCAAAGAAATCGTTACACCGATTGCACGAGAGTATAGGCCACAGTTCATCCTTGTTTCGGCTGGCTTTGACTCGCATTATTCAGACCCTGTCGGACGACTTGCACTTTCGGCGAAATGTTATAATGAGATCTTTGAGATAATCACAGCTTTTGCAGCTGAGTTGTGCAAGGGCAGACTTTCCCTTGTTCTTGAAGGTGGCTACAATGTCAGTCTCGTTGGCAAGCTCGCTGCTCAGGCTCTCGCAAAGATCAATGGTATCCCATATTCGATGAGCGATGATGTTCCTATCTCCAAGCAACGGACTGAAGAAAGAGGAGAACAAGCTATAAAAAAAGCGAAAAGAGTTCAGAGAGATTTCTGGCATCTAGTTTAAATGATGTTCAGAAGCGAAGCGCTAGCAGGATTCGCGGTTTACTCTATTACCTGAATCGCAGTTTCAGGGCACTGTACTTCGCATGCCCTGCACACTAGGCATTCATCGACCTTTACTGGAACGGATTTCTTGTCTTTGATTTCGTAGACGGCGACGGGGCAAGTATCAACACATGTTCCGCACCCGGTGCATTTGGCATTGTCAATTACGATCTTAATCATTTCAAGTTCCATCCGATGTTATTTTTTCATTCAGAAAAAAAATGTAGAATAAAAGTGTTTAGGTGTACTTAGCGGATTTCTTCACGTAGTCTTAAGAGGATTCCGTTCATCGTTGTCTCAGCTTTCTGCTTGCGTTGCTGGTAATCACCGTGAAGTTTCCTATAAGCTTCGAGCGAGAGTTCTCCATGACTGTGTCGTCCTTCAATGGTCTTCACGTTGGCCTCAACCTCGTTCAACTGAGCTTCAGCAATCTCGAGTTCGCGCATCAAGCTTGCATAGTGGCTCCCAACCGAACGGATTCTTCCCTTAAGTTCCTCCAAATTTCTAGACGAACTCTCCAAGCGAGTCTCCAAGGTCTTGCGCTGTACTTTGTACCGTTGTCTAGGTATTCTTCCTCTGTGTGCTTTGTCTTCAAGCGAGTCCATTTCACGAAAGATTTTCATTCTCTCCTCGTACATGTCTACGAAAGACCTCAATTGCTCTGGGCGGACAATCATTCCTGTTGTAGACACTGATACTGGGGTGGGGGCTTTAGGCCTTCTCATGACAATCACAGCTATGACCCCGATTATAGTTATGACCATAACCCACGTAGTCGGTCGGAAAGCAGCCCAAATGGAACTGTATTCATAGTCGATCTCGACGCTGAAACTTTCCAACGCGATCACACTTTGCTTGCTAAAGGTTACGCTTTCCTGGAAAACGTCTCTGTGAAGGTCAAGTGAAACTTCATTTGAGGTGTCGCTTAATGTCTGAATCTTCGCACCTTCAGGAAGCACAAATGTTACAGACGTATCGTTTACGTAGTAGTCGAAATCTTGGAACAAAGTCATATTCACGGCGAAATTGTTGCCTTGTTTCTTGACGTAAGTGTCGCGGGGTAGGCTGTAATGCAAAATGAATTTTGTGGAATAACCCGAATTGAGTTGCCTAGTGAGGTTCAGGAAATAGCGACTTGTGTTAATCTCAACCTGCGTTGGGATATCCATAGTCCGCCCCAACTGATCATCAGCAGCGATGTTCGATGCTCCTATGGGCACCCATACCTTCATTGAGCTTATGCTGAAGGTTCCTTTGTTCATTATGTAGTAAGTATCTGAACCGATAACGGTTCCGAACTCGTTTATAGCTATGTCTCGACCCAGTTGGGCCACGTCGAAAAGCTGCATTTCATTGTTTGGAACGAAGAAAGTGAGCTTGGATGAGTTGAATGCGAGTGCTGTCAGATTTTCCTGTGTGTAAGGGACCTTGCCGATTGTTCCTTCGACGTACTCGGCATTCTTTGGTAACGTGATTGAACCGTTGAAGGTGTTGACGTTTTGTGTCACGCTTGGGAATACTGGAAAAGTAAGCGTGTAGAGGCTTGCATTCTGTGAATCTTGTGCAATCAGTTTATTGGAAAACAAAACGTTTATGGTGAAAATCTGCGGGGCCGCACCCGAGAAGTCAACTCTTATGCCATAATACCCGCTACGGTCTTCAACAGGCTCGTTCAAGCTGACTGGAAAAATGTTAGACGAATTGCTTCGTTCAAAAGCAAGGCAGTTCACTATGTAAGAACCAAAAGTGTAAGGAAAACCCAGCACGAAACTGTTGGGCGTTTGCCCAGAAAGTTGCACTGTTTCATTCATCAGAACGTAACCGTTGTACATGATCTGCAAATTTTGATCAACGCGCTCTATAACATAGTCGCCGTTTGCTCTGACTTTTTTAAAATTGGCAGGAACAAACACAGAGAGTATCAAAGCCACGGCTAAGATCATGAATGCAAGTGTTGCCTTCTTCAAGCAGTCATCCTCCGCTACATTCTATGTATTTTCAGCTCCCTATGTATTGATAACGCCATTTATTTACTTTTGGAGGCTGGAACGACTCGGGCATGGACATAATCACTTTTGGCAATAGAAGATAATAGACTGGCAGATGGAAACGAAACTTTCTACACGTTGCCATGCTTCAGGTAGTAGTCGTGTCCTTTCTTGAGTCCAAAGCTTCTGACGCCTTTCTCTTCAAGCTGCTTTCTCAATTCTTTCGCGAACTGTGCGTCTATTTCGCCTTTCTTCTCCATGTAGACTATGATTTCTTCTGCTTGCTTGTCTGTGTCGCATCTGCGTATATAGTCTATGACGTCAGGGACGTAGTTGACAAATCTTCCACGAGTAACGCGTCGTTCCCCGGTCTCGTTGTCGGTTCTTACAGAATTGACCGCCACTTTGTTTTCGTCTGAGTCCATTTCTTTGGCCAGGTTTGAAAACATTCTTTTGAGATCCTTTTTGTCGAGATTCACGATTGCACCTCAAGATCAGTAGCTGGTCTTCATGTTTATTATGGAAAGTAGTGATACTTAAGTGTCCTTTGAAACAATGAAAAAGGAATGGAACGGGAAATGTGATCTAGAATGGAACGAATCTCTGAGTTGGACTCTCTTTGAGAACTTTCTTAAGATCGTCTATTCGGAGGCCCGTGATTTCGTCTCCATATATATCACATTTTTCTTTCAAGCATGCTTCTTCAGGGCTGCGAACGATGACCTCAACCTGTTCCCTAATCGGAGATTCTGCGTCTATGTGAAATGAGGCTCTCTTTTTCCCTATTACTGTAACGTTGACCCATTCTGCCTTCAGCACTTTTAGATCAGTGTGTTCAAGCGTCTTCAATACTTCTTTCGGATCCTCGTAATGAACGATTATGTCCAGATCACTTCCATGGTAGATTGTGCCGCGCCAGACGCTTCCAGTCAGAAGCGGATCATACTTCTGCAGTATCCTCATGATTCTCAAAGCTTCTTTGCGCATTATGACTAGGCGTTCCTGCCTTGCTGGTCCCTCAATCTCGTCTGCGATCCTGTCGAGTTCCATGACGACTTCAACGTTTGTAGGCATGTAACGGAGCCCAAACGTTTTCGCAGCTTTCATCTTGGCTTGCTTGTACTCTTTTTCAAGGCCGTTGTAGAGGAGGTTAGCTGCTTCGGTAACAACTCTCTTTCTTGAAATTGCTGAGTTGGCACCCAAAATTCCACCCAAAAACTCTGGGTTTGACTCGAACTTAAGTTTAGCGCTTCAAGATCTGTTCGTACAGAGCCAAGGTTTTCTCAGCGATTTTGTCCCATGTGAACTCGTTCAGAACTCGCTTTCTTCCGTTTTTGCCCAGCCACTTTCTTTTCTCATCGTTCTCCAAGACGCTGTTTATTCCCCATGCGATATCCGAGGGGTTGCTTGGATCAATGTGGTAGCCACATTGCTCTTCGCCACAGCAGATGACGATCTCGCGCATACCGCTTATGCCCGCAGCTCCAACGACAACTGGGCGTTCCATCGCCATCGCTTCAAGAACGACTATTCCGAAAGGCTCGTAGAAGCTGGGAAAAACAGCAACATCACACGCAGCATAATGAAGTATGCGTTCTTCTTCTGGAATGAACTCGAATCTGAACTTCACGAAATCACTCATCTTTATGGCTTTCACCAGATTCGTCAAGTATTCCTGCAAATCGCCCAAACCTACAATGACCAGTTTTGCTTTCGGGTTTTTCTGCAGAATATGAGGGAGAGCCATAATCAGCTTGTCAACGCCTTTGACTCCGACTAGTCGACCTATGAAGAGTATCATCTCGTCATCGTCTTTGATGTCATACCTGCTTCGTATCTTCTTGATTTGCTCAGCAGTCACAGTGTCCGGATTGTATTTTTCAGGGTCAACACCGTTGTAAGACACCTGGATTTTTTCCCTCGGAAAACCGAGTCCTATCAGCTCGTCTTTCATCGCGTAAGAAACAGTCACTATCAAATCAGCCGCTTTTGCAGCGTGAAGTTCAATGTTGCTGACAGTGATTGAACCGTTCCCAAGGGTTCTTCCCTTTTCCGTCGAGTGAACGTGAAACGCAAACGGTAGCCCAGTCTCTTTTTTGACGGTCATCCCGCCTATAGCTGAGAGCCAATCATGAGCTACGACAAGGTCGTACTTGATGTCCTCTTTTCTTATAAGTTCGTTAACGAGTTTCGAAGCGCTCAAATAATTGTAAACGAGGATCTTTGAAAAGAGCTGTATTCCTCTCCCCCACTTTCTTATGTCCTCTGCAACAACATCAGGAAGTGAATCAGAAATGTCGATGTGCAAAGGACGGTGGATTTCGATTCCTCGCCATATCTCTCTTGTCGGTAAGCTGCCTGCGTCATCGTTCATCGTGAAAACTGAGACGTCGTTGTCTGATAGGACAAACTTGCGAGTGATTTCAGCAGCGTATGTGCCCAGCCCGCCGACGATCTTGGGAGGATATTCATAAACGAGGACTGCCAACTTCATTGTTTTCACCATTGTCATTTTCTTAATAGCTCCTTACTGATAACGAACTTGACCTTATTTACCTTCCTTACCCAGCATACATTGTCATGTGACCGTGAAGATTTGCGACTTGTCGAGATTCCTATCACAGCTTCTCCTTCAACAATGCTTGGCCATAACTGTCCGTTCTTTTTGAATCAAAACCCGTGAACCATGACAGAGTGTGAAAAACTCTTTAAGCGTGAACGAACGACTTAATCTAAGTGCAACATCATGAGCGTATCATCCGTAAAGTACCTGATACTGGAACACGTTTGGATGTTTGGCAAACCTGCGAAACCAGCCGAGATAGCCAAAAGCGTGAGCATGAGTTTCTCGACCGTCATGATGCACCTCATCGGGCTCGCCAAGATGGAATACGTCAGTTCACCCGAGAAGGGAGTTTATGCCATAACAGAGAAAGGCAAGAGAGCCCTGGGAATCCCTGAAGTTAACAAACAAAAAGCAACAGAAATACTGAGGCATTTGCCAGCTGAGAAGGCTTTCCACTTCTACGCGGATATCGGAAAACCCTTGAATATTTCCGCTGAGAGTCTTACAGGATTTTGCGAGAAGATTCAAAAGGTCGATCTGAAATCGGCTGAATTCCACCTCCACCGCGGAGATTTCGAAACATGGCTCACTGGATTGGGCGATACAGAGCTAGCCAGAAAAATCTCGCTTGTCAAGAAACAGAAAATAGGGGGAGAAGAGCTTCGCAGAAAGCTCCATGAAACAGTTCAGAAACGGCTCGAAGATCTCACCAAGATAAGAGGCACTTAATCAGACTTCAACTAAACAGGCTCAAACCTTTCCTTCAGCTTGTCAAGCATCCGGCTCAGCGTTGGCGTATTCATTTCCTCAAGACGCTGCGATTCTCTCGCTCGTTCAAGACTGCGCCAATTCGTGATTTTTTGTTTTGCGTACACTGCAAAAAGGGGGAACAATAGTCTAAGAGATTCTCCTTCTATTCAAATGCTGCAGAAACCATCAAATAACAAAAGGCCCATAGTTGAAGGAGAGGACAGTTTTGTGGACGAAACAAAGACGGTGTCTGCGAAAATTCCAGAGGAAGTCTATAAAGAAATGCTCTTGCGAATCCCAGAAGGCGAACGCAGCGACTTCATCCGTGACGCGATAACGGAGAAACTGCAGAAAACGCCCAGACCAGACAAGGTTTTGGAGTTGGAAAAACGCGTAGACAAGATGGAAGAGGAACTTTCCGAGATCAGGAAGTATCTTGCAGACCTTGAGTTGTTGACGTATGGTAAGGGAAAAACTAACCCGCATACCTTTGCGATGGATGAGATTGACCACAGAATAGTAGACTATATCATGCATTACAAGGGCGCCACGACCCCTGAGTTGGCCGAGTATCTGAAGACCAACAGGTGGCTTGTTTTGAACAGGCTGAGGAGGATGCAAAAAGAATCTAGAAAGCAGCTTGGAAAATACGTGATAGAATACTATCCTGGAGAGAAGTCTGGAAAGAAGAAGGCATGGTGGATAAACGAGGAACTTGTCGAAACATAGCTGAGAATAGCAAGAATTAATTCTTGTTGCGCTTCAGTATTGTTTGGGCCCGTAGCCCAGTCAGGATTAAGGCGTCGAATCAATGATTGATGCGTAAGCCTCCGGGCACCAAATGTGGAAGAAAGCCGGAGAACAGGGGTTCAAATCCCCTCGGGCCCGCCACAATTCGGGCGCTCGCTCTAGAGCGCGCGCGCCTATGTCACTGGCAGCTCAGTTGTTGCTGCGAATTCTTTAGGTTTGTTGTTGTCCGAATGGATCATGGACGCTGCTTATCTAGGTTGGAATTCGAGTCGCTATTTTTGTTCAGTTTCTGAGCTTGACCAGAATGCGCTTGTCTATCTCGTTTTCGGCTATTTTGAATGTTTCAGGTTCATCTTTCTTCAGTATTGCTTTGAGAGCTTGGGAATCTAGCTCGTTCATGAGGCGGCGTAGTTCTCTTTTCGCTGATTCAATGTGTTTCTTTAGTAAAGCTTTGTCCTGATACACGCGCCCAGCGAGGGGACAGATTTTCTCCATTTTTACAAACCATTCAATTCTACTTGTTTTCGTGTTTATGTCGAAGGTTATTGGTCCAGCCACGCATGTTTCGGGTTTGACGGAGTGAATAACGCATTTCCTTGTTTCTTTGTCGTGAAAGATGCAGTAACCATCTGGGTTTAGTTTTGGAAAAACGTATTCTTCATTAACAAAGGCATTTTCAACGCAAATTTTCCTTTCTTTCAAGTAGGATTCGATTGTTTTCTTCCGCTTTTCAGTAATTGGTGGAGTGGTTTCGTGGCAACAGCTCCAATCCGTTCTGCAGCGACTGCAGACGTCGAAGAAATCCTGTTGTCCTTTGTTACTGTTTGTTGAGTGCATCTGTCGCCCTCCACTGTTGCTTTCAGAAGTGAGGTTGATTGTCAATAAGACTTTCTGTAAGCTTCAAATAGACGCTGACTACTGCTTCGTGAAAATCAGTTTTCTGGCTTTTCGTTCCTATTTGCTCCCTCAAGATTTCCGACAAGTTACCGTTCTCAATTCTCTTCTGCACAATCGGGAGAAAACTCCTCTCTTCTTCGGTAGAGTGATCGAGAGCAACTCTCAAAAGGGATCGGCAGACGTCGCGGGCTGTTTTGCCTCTTGGATTCTCAACCTTCGCCTTGAGACCATTTTTCACAACAGAGTTGAAGTCTCTTACCAAAATTTCGTGTTGTAGAAGTGAAGTTTCCTCTTTCGTGAGCCCTCTGAGGAGAGCTCTTATGAAGCAGCTGAGGGCGACATCTGACTTTACGCATTCTTGTTCGTCCATCACTCGGATTTCAAGGGCTCTCCTGTCAAAGCGGAAGATTACTCCTCTTGAGTTGATCCATTCCTTGTCCAAAAGCAGTTTGCTTGCTCCAGCGGCTCTCAGATCCTTAGAGTATTCTCCGATGACTTCTCGGTCATACTTAACGAAGGATTCTGCATGTTCAGGGATTACATCGGCGGTTATTGATGGGATTTCACGTTGGTTTTCCTTGTAGAAATGAAGCCTGTTGTCCACGTTTTCGCCAAGCTTGCCCTCGTGGATCGGTGAGGATGCTGCTATTGCGGGAAGGTAAGGTAGGATGTTCGCGATGAGGTTGTGCAGCAGCACTCCGTTTTTTTCGTCGGAGTATGGTAGATTGAGCTGGTAGCTTTGTATGTTTAGCCATCCGTGTCTTTTCAGGCTGAAGATCTGACTGTAGGCTTCGTAGATTTGGCGGTGGCGATGAGGCCATATACCTGTTTCGTCAAGTTTTAACAGCGGATGCATTCCTGTTCCCAGAAGATATGCGCCGTATTTGTTATGAACGAACTCGTGAAGAGTCAGCACTGCTTCTTGCATAGTGTTCTCAAATTCGACGGGAGAGGTGAAGGGCGCATTTGGTTTCACTTCCATGACGTGGAGTTGAAGTTCCTTGCCGAAACTGAATTTGGGCATTTTGACGAAGTTGACGATGCGGCCGTGAAAGTCTTTGAGCACTTTGTCGGCTATGGGTAGAGCCTTCAACTCGTTGT
>Ga0315296_10003701_pt1 | contig 12698 bp, 8 predicted proteins | sample YL17G14_18_MG_FD_203921 | JGI IMG/M metagenome (GOLD analysis project Ga0315296, IMG submission 203921) | Sediment microbial communities from Yellowstone Lake, YNP, Wyoming, USA - YL17G14_18 | ecosystem: Environmental > Aquatic > Freshwater > Lake > Sediment | place: USA: Wyoming | collected... | reverse complement strand
TGATTCCGAATGAAGCTAAAGAACCGACACCAGTCTCATAAGACGTGTTGCTGAAGAAAGCAACTGTTGCTTGGCGGACCGCGAAAGCCAGGGCAAATATGCCGAGACATTTGATTACGGGCGATCTTCGCAGCATTGCTTTCCACAGAAGATGATTATCTGAAGGGCAAGATAAAATCCTGTCGGCACTCGTTCTTACTTTGGCAAAACCGTGTTTAGGGTATTCGCAAGAGTGGCTGACATCTCTCCATTTGTCTTATGTTAGTCGTCGAGTCCTTTGATGTAAACGTAGTAGAAAAGCACGAAACAGGCGATGAGGTAGGCGCCGAAGTACCCAGCCGCAAAAATGTGTTGCAGAGGAATGTGAACCATGACGTCGATTGTAAACGATGTTGTGTCCTCAAGGCGGAATGTGCCACTGTTAGCCCAGTAAAGCTCAACTCGCAGATCATGGGAAGTTGGGCGAATGGCCTGCCATCCCTTGATACCATAGTTGTGCGTAACCGTACTGGTCTTGTTGCACGACCAGGTCTTATACTGTGTGTCGTTATATTCATTTAGCCACAGTTCGTTGTCGGCGTACAATACGAGGAAAAATCGAGCCGTATTTTGTCCGTTTTCTGAGCAGTTGGCGTTGTAAATGACGAAGGTCCAAGTGTCCTTTGCACCCGCAAGAATTCTTGGAGTATACGTCACTTTGACAAAATTAGCATTCTTCTGTTCAGCTTCTGATCTTACTGGAACGGCAGCGCTCAGAACAATGAAAAAGCTCAAGAATGCGACCAAGAATAGGAAGTCGAGATTTTTCGTATTCAAAGTGTCACACCAGCCTGCCTTCATGGTTCGCTGGTGACATTAGATTGATTGACTATCCGATGAATTCGCGTGTATTTAAGTTCGTTGGTAGAGCGTGACGATGTATCTTACCTCTCATAATTAATCGTGCATTTCTGTATAGACTCCAAACTACTTAGTTCCACTCGCAAGCTATTCAAAACATCTCCCGCTTGTTACCGCCTGAACCCGATCGAATAATCAGCAAGGTTAATGAGTTGCCATTCATTATTCCAAGGTTGAGACAGGCGAGATATGATTGCCAAATAAGCTATCAGTTTTCGGATTGATACTGTTGTTGGCAGGTGCAGTCTGCTTGGCGGTAGGAGAGTATAGACTTGGAGATGTGAATGCAGTCCCAATTGAGCAACAATATTCTGTGTGGTCTCTTGCCGTCAACCTGACACAAAGAACCACATGGTATGGAATCGACATCCAGTCAAGCGACGATTGGGGCAAACCGTTCGGGAGAGGCGATTTTACGAAGCCAATGCCCGTGAACGTTACGATAGCTTCACCTGCAGGAGACGTTACTCGTCTTCAATTGTTCTTGTATGGTGAAAAATCGACCAGCCCGTACTATCAGCTTGGCGCTCCCCCAACCATCGTCGAGGTCAAGTATCAGAATGTGAGTGCCGGTCTGTCAGTCGACTATTCGACACCCCACATCCGATTTACGCCCAAACAAGACGGTCCCTATAACGTCACGGTTCTCAAGGACGGTTTCTGGAGCGCGGAACCACCAGACTACATTCTTTTTCTCAAAGAGGTGACTCCTGACAGAGAGACCTACTCTCTATTGGCAACTGGCGGTGGGGTCGTGTGCACATTAGGAGGCATCATTTTCATCGTGAGTCTTTTCAAAAATCGGAACGGGAAACGCAGAAGTCGAAAATAGGTCGCAGCTAGACTTCTCTAGAGCTAAGACAGTTGTTTGATGTTCCCTTTGATGTTTCTGTTGGAACCTCTTGAATTTTTGTCATGATTCCGACAGAGTTATATGTTCGCGCTCGGGTAAAACTAATCGACCGTTATGGGCTTGAGAACCTATGTGTTGAGAAGGCTCATTCTTGCTATACCCGTGTTGCTAGGTGCAGTAATATTCATTTTCGCTGTGCTGCAGTTTCTCCCTCCAGGAATGCGGGTATCAATTTACATCACGGACCCCAAGCAGGCCAGATTCTGGGAAGAAATAGCACGAGCCAACGGCTTCTTTGACCCTGTATACATGCAGTTTTACTATTGGTTGAGGGCACTTCTCGTCGATCGCAATCTGGGAATTGATACTCAGGGCACACCAGTGTTTACTGCAATAATGAACAGGCTACCTGCGACCGTCGAGATCGTGATGTATGCCGCACCGATTATTATCTTCATAGGTCTGACATTGGGTGTGCGTGCTGGAGCAAACAAAGACAAACCGATTGACCAAGGCTCCAGAATCTTGGCGATCATGGGAACCTCTTTACCGTCTTTCTGGTTTGGCATCGTACTGCTGTCCTTATTCTACGCTGGGCTGGGCTGGTTTCCACCGCAAAGATATGGACAGGAGGTTATGAAGTATCTGACGACGCCGGGCACACCTTGGCAGTATTACACTGGTTTGATGACGATAGATTCTTTGATAAATGGTCAATTGTGGATATTTGTTGACGCAGTCAGGCATTTAGTTCTACCAATAACCGTTTTGAGCCTGCTGAACTCCGCAGTAATGGTAAGAGTGACGCGGTCAAGCATGCTGGAAGCCCTCGGAAAAGACTACATAACCGCTGCAAAAGCGAAGGGTTTGAGCAAGAACGAAGTTGTGAACAAGCATGCGAGGAGGAACGCTTTGATTCCGGCAATTACGATTTCTGGCTTGATGATTGCAGGCTTGCTGACAGGAGTCACGATCACGGAGACAGTGTTCAGCATGGGTGGCATAGGAGAGTATGCCGCCACATCCGCCCGGTCACTCGACATACCACCCGTTATCGGCTATGCGCTTTTGAGTGCTGTTCTCTTTGTCGTTTCAAACTTAATCGTCGACATTTTGTATGCCTACATAGACCCTAGGATCAGGTTGGGATAGACGATGGTTGGAGAAAGACCTCGAGGACTGAGTTTCCTTGCAACTCTAGAACTGGCACTTAGCGTAATACAGCTAAGCCTCGGCGTTTTGCTGTTCACGATCGGAAACCCGTTGCCAGGATTGTTTCCAGACTTGAACATTGGACTAACGGGGCTAGTCTTTCTTGGGCTGGGAGCGGTAGGGTTAATCATTGGCTACTACATGTGGTCAGGACAAGCATTTGGGTGGTTAGCGACTGTTTCTCTTGCGGTCGCTGACTTAGTTCTCAGAATTCTGCTGCCTGTGATGTACGGAACATCTTGGATTGTCTTCACTGTTCTCGTGGCATTGGACGTTGTCATATTGTACTATTTGACAAGACCGTCTGCTACTGCATTCTTTGGAGGCGAAGACATCCGCGCCGTGCTTGACAAAGAAAGACTTGAAATGCGGCCGCAACTTAAAGAGATCGGATTCACACTGAAACTAGCTAGAAAAAGCTCTCTTTCAATCATCGGTGTAGCCATTGTGTTGTTCTATGTTTTCATTGCGATATTGGCTCCGATTCTGGCAGTACCAGGCGACATAAGTCAGGGCGGAGACGCCATGATGATACCGCATCACGGTGAATCCCTCATTCCGACAGCGCCGAACAGCCTGAATCCTTTTGGGACTGCACAAGGACAGTATGACATATATTATGGTTGTATCTGGGGCACAAGATCCGCTCTGCGGATAGGGATACTTGTGGCGGGTGGCTCTCTTGTAATTGGCTTGCTCATAGGAATCATCGCTGCTTACTACGGTGGGTGGATGGATGAAGTCTTGATGCGACTCACTGACATAGTCCTTGCGTTTCCAGGCTTGATACTGTCTATGGCTTTGATAGTCGTCCTTGTGCCCACCGGCTTTCAACGTTTGGATGCAGTAATGCTGTCGCTGACGATTGTAGGATGGCCAGGCTACGCGAGACTAATACGTGGGGAAATCCTGAGGGTGAAGAACGAGGACTACGTGGAAGCAGCAAGATCTGTAGGATGCTCAGACTTCCGAATAATTGGCAGACACATATTGCCAAACTCCATCTATGCAGTTTTGATAGTCTTCACGTTAGACATGGGTACCATCGTTTTGGCGGCGGCTGCACTGAGCTTTCTGGGGCTTGGAGCGTCTGTGGGATATGCAGATTGGGGACAGCTCATTGCACTTTCCATCAACTGGATCTACGGTAATCCGGCTGAGCCCTTCGCTTACTGGTTTACGTTTGTCATACCTGGCCTCTTCATCTCAGCGTTCGTGCTGGGATGGAACCTGCTCGGAGACGCTTTGAGAGACATACTGGACCCAACGTTAAGGAGAAAATAGAATGACTGAAGACGCATTTCTTCGCATCAAGGATTTAGATCTTAGATTCTACACTTACGAGGGAGTAGTTGAAGCGCTGGACGAAATCCAAATGTTCATCAAAGATGGTGAAACCCTCGGTGTGGTCGGCGAAACAGGTTGCGGCAAGTCTGTGACGGGTTTCTCCGAGTTGAATCTGATCCCGCCTCCTGGAAAGATCGAAGGCGGCAAGGTACTTCTGAAACAAGATGACAAATGGGTAAACCTGTTGCATCAACGAGACGCATACTTGAGGACCGTTAGAGGAAAAGATATTTCGATGATTTTTCAGGATCCTAAATCTGCACTAAACCCTGTGTACACTGTGCGGCAACAGATCAGTGAAGCTATTTTACACCATAGGATGGAGGAGCTTTGCATGAAATTGCTGCAAGACAGCAAGAACGCAACTGAAAGCTTGAAACAGGGCAATCTTGGTGAAAAAGAAAAGGCAAAGCTTGCAGAGAATGTTCTGAGCAACCGAGAAAAGCGGATGCTTGAAAGAATGATTGAAGATCCCAGCGGCTTCATGGTCAGAGTCGCGTCGAAGATACCAGTCGTCAATCGTTTCAAGCGTAGATTTGACCGTGAAGTCAAGAAAGAAGTCGTGAGGATGCTGAAAGACATGCGAATACCTGATCCAGATAGAGTCGCAGAAATGTATCCTCACGAGCTGAGCGGCGGCATGGCACAACGTGTCGTTATTGCGATGGGACTGAGCTGTAACCCGAGACTTCTGATTGCCGATGAACCCACTACCAATCTGGACGTAACGGTCCAGCTTCAAATTCTCACTCTCATGAAGGATTTAAAGAGCAAGTATGGTATGACTATTCAGTACATTACACATGACATGGGTGTCGTTGCCGAAATGTGCGACCGCGTAGCGGTCATGTACGCAGGGAACGTGGTTGAATTGGCTGAAGTCGTCGAAATCTTTAAGAATCCCCTTCATCCCTACACAAAGGCTCTTCTGGAGTGTATTCCTAGACCTGGGACAGAATTCAAGTCAATCGAAGGTTTTGTTCCCAGTCTGATCAGTCCACCGGCAGGCTGCAGATTTAACGACAGATGTCCTTATGCGATGGAACAGTGTGTGAGCGCCAAGCCTGTTTTTTTGAAACCAAGGAAAGACCATTTTGTTCTTTGCCATTTATATGCGGGTGAATCTCGATGAGCTACATGCTTGAACTGGAAGATTTGAAGAAATATTATGCACTCACAGGAGGTCTCTTGCGGAGGCAGGTCGGGGCAGTCAAGGCTGTCGACGGCATTTCGTTGAATGTGAGGAAAGGCGAAACATTCGGCTTGGTCGGTGAATCTGGCTGTGGAAAGACTACTCTCGCGAAGACGACTCTCAGGCTTTTGAACCCCAATTCTGGAAACATATTCTTCGATGTTCCAGACGAAATCAAAGAAAGAATAAGAACTCTGCAAAAGGAAAAAGGAGGCGGGAAGGAACTCCGCAGGCTCAGAGGACAGTGGGACCTGGCAGTCTTCAGGGGGCATAAGTTGAGAAATGTGCGCAGAAAGATGCAGATGGTGTACCAAGACCCCACGCGTTCATTGAACCCCAGAATGCTGGTCAAAGACATTCTCCTCGAACCTTTGGCCGTACAGAACATAGCAAAGGGCACGAGTGCGTTAAAGAGAGTCAGCGAAATTCTTGAACAAGTAGGGCTGTCGGATAGACACTTGTATCGGTATCCGCATGAGTTCAGCGGTGGCCAGAGGCAAAGAGTTGCCATTGCACGAGCTTTGATCACGACGCCGAAGCTGGTTTTTCTGGATGAACCAACATCTTCTGTTGATGTTTCTGTTCGTGCTCAACTCTTGAGGCTTTTTCAAGAATTGCGCAAGGACTTTGATCTGACTTACCTTTACATCAGCCACGACTTGAGCGTTGTTGAATGCATTGCGGATCGCGTTGCCGTTATGTATCTTGGAAAGATGGTGGAGCTGGCTCCGACCACGGAGCTTTATCAGAGACCGCTTCATCCTTATTCGATTGCGTTGCTTTCTGCCATTCCTGTGCCTGATCCCACCTTGAAGAGGAAACGTGTCATACTAAGCGGAGAGGTTCCCAGCCCAGTCAACCCGCCGGGAGGCTGCAGATTTCATCCTAGATGTGAAAGCGCTATGCAAGTGTGTCAAACACAAGAGCCAAAGCTAATCGACGTTGGAAATGATCATATGGTTGCATGCCACTTGTTCAGCAAGTAGTTAGGTTCGTCGAGTGGACGAGTCAGTTTGAATTTCAATCGGCACACGTTGTTTGGAAGAATTTCACTGGTGATGTCAATCTTGTCGATCGCAGATCTTTCCATTGGTATTTTCTTCGGACTATTCCTCTCATGGATGCCGCTTAATCCCTATTCAATCGCACTATTTTCCGCCTGGCCAATAGGGTATTTTTCTCATAAATCATTCACTCGAATCGCCTCTGATCTTGCCTTCATCGAGGGTGCCGTGATCTTCTTTGCAGGCGCGCTCATGGCGTTTTATCGTTCGAGTTTCTCTTCAACAACAAAAGCCTTGATGATCATAGGCGCCGCTATGATAGGTCTATCTGTTGTCTTTGGAATTTTAGCCTAGGGTCGAGGGTCATTCAGGTCACTCGGTGTTGAGTCATTACCAGAGGCTGAAAGAAAATGAACTGGATGGGAACGTGTTAGGCTGCACGGACCTATAGAACAATTTTCCGTAAACGCTATATACGGGCATGATTCATGTAGTCATGCTGAAAATAAGGAGAATAGGAGATAAGAAGGGATAAACATGAAAAACCTAAAAATATTAGCTGCAATTACAACATTAGTTCTAATGATAGGCATCTTCGCAGCGATTCCAGCATTCTCAACACAACCACCAATCGATACAGACACTTACTATTTAGGTACGATAGGTCAACCAGTAAGGCTTGACCCTGCTCGTGCCTACGACACCGCAAGCGGCGCACTACTGCAGAACATTTACCAGACGTTAGTTTGGTGGAATGACAAACACCCGGTCACTTTCACTGCGGGCGTTGGATACGACCTACAACTCGCCGATTACTCTGACCTCGACCAATATGAACCAGTGCTTGCCACCGAAGTTCCGACGCGAGGGAACGGACGAATAACCGACACAGTTGAAGGCGGAACCCTTTGGCGGTTCACCATTAACAACACCGCAACGTTCCAGCCCTGGACTGATCACCTTGCTGTCGTTCACCCCGCGCGTGCAATTACGGCGGCTGACGTTGTCTACTCATTCAGGAGACAGGTTGTTTACGATTCAATCTACTCGCCTGCTTGGATGTGGATGACACCGGCCTTCGGATGTGCATCATGGCGAAGCGTATACGGTGGCCCATACGCCACATACACCAACTACACATTCGTGAACACGGCAGATGAGATAGCATGCGGTAAATTGATAACGAACTGGTGCTACGCAGTCGGCAACGACGTGTACTTCAACTTCACCCTTCCTTGGGCTGAGGGTCCGCTGATGCAGATCTTCGGTCAAACCTGGGGTGGCGTTGTCCATCCAGATTGGGTGAAGGAAATGGGTGGTTGGGACGAGTCCTTCGCAGCGGGTTGGACCAACAACTACCACGGAAAGCCAACGAACACACGCAGCGAACTAGACACATACAAAGACCCAGCGATTTACGGTGTAGCCCACGGTTCACACTATGCGTCATTCACACAAGTTGGCGCACGTGGCGCGATTGGGACAGGTCCATACAAATTCACAAGTTGGGATACACCGACCAAGCTCGTGAGAATGGACTACTACCCAGCCTACTGGAGAGGATGGACACAGGCCGGAGACAAAGCGGGCAATTACTTCCAAACAGTGATTTGGAAGGGAATTGACTCGTGGCCGACGAGGAAAATGTTGTTCCTCGAAGGTGAATTCGACGTGTGCGCCGTTCCAACAGCCAACATGTTCGACCTGCTCGTAGGTAGCGATCACTATGCTCCGATCGCAGGCATAAACCTAGCATACAATATTGCCGCGTTACAGAACGATGTCATGCTGATCGGCTTCAGCGTTCCATCTGCAAGCCCCTACCAATCCTACGTTGGTTACCCGACACACAAGACTGGCCCACAACAGTTCTTCTTCAACAACTCCCACATGAGACGTGCCTTCGCATGGGCGCTAGACTATGCATCATACGTTTCAGATGCATGGTTCGGCGAGGCCATCGTGCAGCGTTCATGGTGGGTTGAAGGGCTGTCACCAGCGTCTTACAAGAACACGAACGCAAGCATGCCACAGCGCACCCTTAACACGACTATGATGCAGAACGAGTTGAACCAAGCGGTGATTGGGGGCTTCAACGTCGGAACCGAAGGGTTCGAAATGACGTTGGCCTACAACATCGGCAACGACCAAAGACTGATCGCATGCAACCTCATCGCCCAAGCATTCCTGAGCCTAGGGGCAAAGTACAAGTGCAACATCGTCGGCTTAGACTGGCCAGTCTTCTTGGACGCAGAGAACAACGGATACCTGCCAATGTACGACGTGGGCTGGCTGGCAGACTTCGCTGACCCAGACAACTTCTGCGAGCCATATCAGGCATCGTGGGGAGCTTTCTGCAGCGGCCAGTTTGACCCAGACAACAACGCACAACCAGGAGACCAGGCATTTGTGGACGATGAAATCGAAGCCGCAATGATTGAACCAAACTTCAACACACGCAAAGACATGTACATGGACCTGCAATACAGATATTGGCTGGACGTTCCAAGCTTCACGCTTGTTCAGCCATCAGGCCGCAGATGGGCGAGAGACTGGGTTAAAGGCTGGTACTTCAACGCATTGCTTCCAGGACTTTATGCATACGACCTTTACAAGACATTAACTGAAACTGAAAACGTAAACTTGGACGTTACATCAACCATATATCCAGTGAATGTCGATCCACAGTTCCATCCAAAACAGTTCATCTTCCACTCTCAGATGAGAGTAGGATACCACGGCGGTAGCGGAGACATGGCTCAAGCCATAACATACTGGAACATCGAAGTCAACAGGACTGACAACAACCTCAACGTCGCGTTGGTGGTTGCGGTTGCCGGTCTGTGGAAGAGTTCGACAGACGTCTGCAACACTACCCTCATAGCACTTGGACCAGGTGCGGTCCAGAACGGTACGCTTCAATGGGGAGACGACGGCAAAGCCACATTCTTGAATGGCAATTACACAGGCATTCCCTACAGCTTGTATGCGACAGCACAAGTACAATATCCCAGCAACGCAGTTGACCCCATCGGCACCCAAGGCGACAACGTCGTTAACGCTGTCAAGGGTTGGGTGACCCCCGCATACACCGCTTACACGTTGCAGGGCGACGCAACAGGAGACGGCCTTGTAGACATCTTCGACGCCATCTTGCTGGCAAAAGCTTTCGGCGCTTCAACAACAAGCACGAATTGGAATGCGGACACTGATCTGAACGGAGACGGCATCATAGACATCTTTGATGCCATTCTCTTAGCAAAGAACTTCAACGCACACGTACCGTAAGCAGCTGAAGAAAATCCTTCATCCCCCCTTTTTTGTTTTATATCTCTCAAGTGCAACGTGTTCCAGTCTAAGCAATGTTCTTGTTTTCGGTTCACGCCTAGGCTAGAAGATAATTCCAGAATCTTTAAATTGGGAGACCTGAAGATTAATACGTGAACAAAAAGGAGAAGGGAGAAAACATAATGAAACCAAATGCCAAAATTCTATCCATATTGATGATCGCTTCAATGATGCTAGGATTCGCAGCAATATTGCCAGTGAAAGCAGCAAGCGGAGTAATCTACGTTGACCCGGCAAACAGCATATTCTCATCGCCGCCTGTCGGCGTTGGCGACACGTTCGTCGTGGATGTCACAGTCGCAAACATAACAGGATTGGCAGGTCTATCCTTTGACTTCGCGTGGGACCCAACCCTCTTGAAAGTCAACACGATGACCGAAGTCCTGTTCCACACAGTAACTCCAAGCGCATTCTGGGCAAACTTATGGAGCCTCAAACTGACGTTCAACAACACCGCAGGAACAGCACAATATGCCCAAACATGGCAAGACACAGCACAAGCCCAGCTTGACGGCTACGCACCGGCGAACATTACCACGCCAATAGTTGCGAGCACGTTCGTCTTCCAAGTGCTCGTAGGTCCGCCATTCGGTGGCAATGTGAATTGTGCCTTGAATATAAGCAACGTGAAAGCAGGTGACTTAAATGCCAACGCGATTCCAGTGGTCGCCACAAACGGGTACTACGAACTTGACTGGGCTCCACCGACCGTATTTCCATACTTTACTGTCATCCCAGCGACCTACACTGCATCAGCAGTAGGTGAGGTATTCAACATAACTGTATGCGTGAACCACCTCTTTTCTGGCTGGGCAGCAGTGGGCTTCGAATTCAAATTGAGTTACAACGCATCGATACTGAAACTGCTCAGCGTATCTGAGGGACCATGGTTGCCTCTATACGGGGCACCGCCAAACCAAGGCACGTTGTTCCTAACGTCCTTCGGCTCAGGCTTTGTCCAGATTGGAGACGTCGTAATGCCAGATGCTAACGGCACATGGCACGCACCGTTCCCCTCAGCAGCAACCCCCAACAACGTACCAATGGCAATTCTAACGTTCAACGCAACAGCGCAAGGACTATTCCCAACAGTGCTCTCATGTCCACTACATCTTTACGACACGAAAGTCGGCAATTACCTTGGCGCCCCAATTCCGCAGGACCCGTCAGTTGACGGTTTCTACAGCATGAAGCCAAAGGTCTTAGGCCGCGCTATCGACATCTTCGTCGGACAAGACGGCTCACCTTATCCAGACCCATATGGTGGACAAGGACCAAATGCGCCGGCCGACATGTTCTGGCCACAGAAGCAAGTATGCGTCTGGGCACTCGTGACGTACAACGAATGGCCTGAACAGCAGAAAGACGTAGCCATCGAAATCTTCGACCCACACGGCACAAGATGGGGAATAATATACGCGCGAACCAACGAAACAGGCTATGCATACACATGCTTCAGACTACCCTGGCCATGTGACAACCCAGAATACTACATAGGCGTGTGGACAGTCGTAGGCACCGTAGACGTAGCGTGCCAAATCATAAACGACACAGTACAATTCCACTACGACTACTTAGTACGAATCTGGAAAGTCACAGCAGACAGAGATCCAGCCTCATACAAGCACAACGAATCAGCATGCTTCACAATTGAGTACGGCTCACACGCACAACTATTCTACAACGTGACGATCGCAATCACTGGCTTAGACGAAACCGGAGTTCCATTCGGCTTCAACTACAAGGAAGTAGAGATCGGCGGAACAGTGTTCTGCCAGTACAAGAACTACACCGACACACTGTGCATATACATTCCAAAGTGGGCCCGCGCAGGAGTAGCCGAAGTTGACACAGCATTCCTCGACAACTGGCCATACCTAGGTGGAACCGTACAAAGCGGTTTCTACACTGGCAGCCAGTGGCTAGGATACTGTCCAATTCCGATCAGCATCGAAGCTGCTTGGGCATAGAAAAGCGCATCATCAAAACACCTTCCTTTTTTTTAATTTCAAAATCAATTGGGCCTCTGTTTGACTCACCATTAAACCTGCATATTTTAGATCCCAAGAAAGTCCAATGCCCGTTCCTAACCTATGACCGCTTTTATCCATGAAATCACATCGTTGTTTTTCAGTAAAATCAAGGAAGAAATTCATGCGTGACACAAACAACTACCTTTAGAGCCCCATTCGAATAGTGTTCGCTACCTTCCAGATCTCATGGATCCAAACGGGGTTCATCTTGCTGAATTCGTTTTGTCTTTGTAGAACAAGATTCCAGAATCTTTATAACAAGTGTGAGAGAGATATATTCACACTGAGGAGAGGGAAATATGCTCAAAAAACTTAGTTTACTGTCTCTTGTTGTACTTTTGCTTCCAATTGCCTTTACAGTGACTAGTCTACACGTCAATGCAGTTGACCCCTGCAAGCTATACATAGACCCCCCTGCAATCATCAACCAGGCGTTAGTCCCAACCACAACGTTCAACATTTCCGTCAAAGTTGACAACATTCCCGCAAGTCCAGGGCTCGCTGGGCTCGAATTCAACGTCACATGGAATCCAAGCCTGTTGAATGGAGTTGCCCTGCAGGACATTATGTTCCACGAAGTGACTCCTCCAGACCAATGGAGCAACATATGGCAGATCAAGAAGGTCGTGGCAAACAACTCCGTGTCCTATGCTTTCACGTTCCAAGACATCGATGCAGCCATAAGTGGCGGTTATGCGCCGATCAACGGCAGTCACACTGTGGCCAACATAACGCTGAGGGTTGTAGGCACTGGACGATGTCCACTGCAATTCTACGTGTCCAAACTGGGCGACCCGCTGGCAAATTCT
>Ga0315296_10003700_pt1 | contig 12700 bp, 12 predicted proteins | sample YL17G14_18_MG_FD_203921 | JGI IMG/M metagenome (GOLD analysis project Ga0315296, IMG submission 203921) | Sediment microbial communities from Yellowstone Lake, YNP, Wyoming, USA - YL17G14_18 | ecosystem: Environmental > Aquatic > Freshwater > Lake > Sediment | place: USA: Wyoming | collected... | reverse complement strand
ATGGACGTAATGGGCGGGATAATGGTCAGCGCCCAATTCGGTTTGAAAACCGACAACGGCACTTTGGAAGCAACCATGGATGACACGATTTCGTGGTACAATTTCACGTCAGCCAAAGTCACTCTCAACGATTTGACCTCCAATTTGGTGGTGGTCGGTGGTCCAGGCGTTAACCAGGTCACATGGTACTACAACAATTTGAGATATCCAAACGGAACCAAAATGCTTCCGGCATACTTCGACAAGTTCGTGAACGGAACTGACTACATTTATGTTGTGAGCACAGCTCATCGCTACAAGATCACGCTCGACGGTCAAGGCAGAGTGAAAGACGACTACGGACTCATTCTGACGCTCGATGATCACGGACGTCACGTCCTCATCCTCGCCGGGCTTGGAGGTTCAGGCACTTGGGCTTCGTGCAAAATAGTCTCCTCATACGAATCATGGAATCTTCACGGCGGTGCGGCTGTCGTTGAATATAGTGACACGAACAGCGACGGATTCTTGGATGCGCTTTCAATTGTTGAATTCGTCTCGAGCACAATAAACCTCTCGAATATTCTTGGCCCGCTTGCTTTCGAACTTTTTGCAGCGGCGATGATACCCAAATCGAAAGTTATTAAGAAGAAGATCTTTCGGAAGCGAAGACTGTTAGAAGCATGCGTGGTTCTCATCTTCGCAGCGGCGGCGCAGATCTCTATGACCGTTTTCTCAGGCGACCCAGATTCCGGATTTTTCACTCTCAAAGATCTGTCACATCCTTTTGTAGCTGCCGGAGGGTTGTTGAATTGTTCGGCTGTTGTTGCTTCGAGTAGTCCTGGCGGTCATGGTCCGTGCGGTGCCGCGCATACAATGGACGTAATGGGTGGGATAATGGTAGCAGCACAATTCGGAGTAGACGCCACCGGCGGCTCTCTTGCTTCGACCCTGGACGACTACATTTCAACCTATGATCTCGGCAATGGGCACATGACCTTTTCACCGTTAACGTGCAACATTCTCGTGGAGGGTGGTCCAGGCGTTAACCAGGTCACATGGTACTATAACAATCTCAGAAACGGCAGCGGAGACAGAGTTATGCCTGTATATTTCGACAAATTCCCTAACGGAACGGACTATATCTACGTCCCGTCGAATGGACACCAGTATGTGATCGAGTTCGATGGTCTAGGCAGAGTGAGCGCTGACTATGGCGTCGCTACGCTCTACTACGACTCAGATCATGGGTGGTGGGTGGTCATCGCAGCTGGGCTCGGTGGACCCGGAACCGGAGCAGCGTCAAGATTGTTAGCGACATACAGAAATTGGAGCATTTTCGGAGGGGCAGTCATAGTCAAATATTACGATTCGAACAGCGACGGATACTTAGACTCGATGAGCGTACCGGAAGTGGTAGGGGTCGGAAAAAGCATCGACCTCTATTGGGATCCAAGCTGCATGAACATTGTGCAATCGATAGACTGGGGAACACTAGTTGCAGGCGAAATTAAGAACGTTACCGTCTATATACGCAATGAGGGTGCCAGCAACACGGTCTTGGCGCTCAACCTTTCGGGATGGAATCCGTTGCAGGCCTCAAGTTATCTTGACATAGACTGGAATTACTCCGGCACTCCTGTTGCATCAGGACAGACTTTGCCGATTATGTTGATTCTGAGTGTGAACGATAGTATTTCTGGGATAACAGATTTCGGAGTGAACGTTACCGTCAGCTCTGGTTAGTTGAGCAAGTATGTTTTTTGGAAGTAGACTGTATTGAGTAGCAATACACAATATTTAATACGCGTCTGAGTGGAAAACCCTACTAAATGGAAAACTGACACGGTTCGACGTGCATGCTGTCTTTGGCTAATTTGAAGCTTGAAATTCCAAAAAAGGGCTATTTCCTCGCGGGATTACTGCTCCGTCTGTTCCTAGCTCCTTTTCTCAGTCATCCATTCGACATACGCGTTTTCATGGCAGTCGGTGCAGCCGTGTCGCAGGGAACAACCCCTTATGGACAATATGTTCTTCAAGATATCTTTGCAGCTTCACCACATCCCCTCCTTTACGGGGTGATTCCAGGCATAGGCTACCCGCCATTGTGGGGTCTGGTGGACGGACTGATGCGAGCGTTTTCTTCGGCGATTGCGCCCAACAACCTTTACGCATACGTCCTTGCATTGAAAATCCCAATAATCCTGGGCGAACTGCTCCTAGCCGTCGTCATTTACAACATACTTAAGGCTGAAGCCAACGAAAGAATCGCCACGGCCACCTATCTCATATTCATATTCTGTCCATTCATAATGGCTGTGGGCACCATATGGGGAATGTTCGACGCCGTCGCCCTCATATTTGCACTTTTGGCTGCTTACACTCTTCATCGAAACTGGGGAACATCATCAGCCTTCCTTGCAGTCGCTTCTGCCCTCAAACTCTTTCCCTTGGTACTTGCTCCACTCTACTCATTACTCCTCTACAAGTCTATGAAAAGCAAGAAGAGAGCTGCCAACTACTTGATTCTTACGATTGCCATCACGGGCGTTCTCACTTTTCTGCCAATGATCGCGTTCAACTGGCCGACAATCAACATGTACAATGCTCTGACGTACCACGTAACAACGTCCAATCCCTCATATGACCTCCTGGCCGCATTTCCTTACGGCGCGGCTAGCCCGTTTAACGTTGCCACTTTGCTAGTGGACGTGGGAGGTCCCATGTTCACACCGCCAGATGTTTTTGTTTACGCATGGATTCCCGCTTGTATAATCGTCTACCTGCTCCTTTTCCGCTCTCGCGCGATGGTGCCCAAGGGAATCAACGTCAGTGCAGACTTTATATCAACAGTGCAATGGTCGCTTCTGCTCCTTCTCACGTTGTTTACCACGCGAGTCTGGGTTTCCGAGCAGAACCTGGTTTTTCTTTTTGCCTTCTTTGCGCTCAGCGTTTTTCTCCAACATCCACAAGATTGGGACAAGATCGAGCTTCTGTGGCTGCTGCTGTTCATATTCGTGCTTGTACACGTGCCTGCAGTTTCCTTCTTCTGGCTACCATTGCCATGGACCCTAACAGCAAGCACCGCGTTCGCTGACGGGCCACTCGGATGGACAAGGTTGCTTCTGATGACAGCCTTGACGTTCAGTTGGCTCGCAATATGTTGGCACTACGTTGCCACACGCTTGAGGTGGTCATAACGAGAGCCCTAACACTTCTTCTTCATGATGAGCGATTCAGCGGTTGGACACCGAAGGACAAGGTTGAACGCCAACACTTCTCCACCGAATACATGCGTTTCTACAAAGAGGCAGGCTTCGAACCGCTTCTCTACTCCTATCATCAAGAAGCAGAATCAAAACTGATTTACCGTTTGGGCAAGACTGGGATTGTAAAGATATTTCCGGTGAAATTCCGTTTCCCACCTTTTCTCCGCTTCGGAAACGATCACAATCCCGAACAGATAGCTCGTGAGATGCTAGTTGATCAGCCAGAACTCGTCCATTTCCACCACTACTATCTCTTCTCCTTTCCGTACATCGCGGCATTCGTCAAGAGAAGACTCAGAAAACCGCTCATCGCACAGCTTCACGGGTACGACAACCGCTCTTTACGCAAATGGATGTACCTTCCCTGCCTTCTAGCGCTAAGAAACGCTGACAGAATCCTGTACAGCTATGAACCAGAGAAAGAAATGTTCAAGAAACTAGGAGTCGCCGAAAAGGCCGTAAAACTTCCGGTCCCTGGCATTGACCCTGAGATCTTTAAACCGAAGAGACGCAAACGCAGAAATCGGCTACTGTACGTTGGGCGGATTCCCACTCCCGAAACTGCTCATGGAGAGAAATCACCTTTTCTGTTGATTCAAATTCTGAAGAAACTCTTGCGGCTTTCCAACGATTTCTATTTGGACATAGTCGGAGACGGTCCAGGACTTGCTCGGGGTAGAAGTCTAGCGAAGGATTTGGGAATCGCTGACCGTGTGGTCTTTCACGGATACGTTCCTCATAATCAGCTGCCAGAGTATTACAGATCTTCAGCCTTGACTTTCTCGCCAATTCAAGTCTATGACGTTGACGGATGGTTCGATGGTGCGATACAGGAGAGTCTAGCCTGCGGTACGCCTGTAGCTGCGCTCAAAATGTCGCCCAAAACCCCTCTTCAGGGCACTTACGGTTTTCTGTTGTCAAACAACGCTGAAAAAGCTGCAGCGGATATCCACAGACTCCTTAGGACTCCAGAAGACACCGAGCAAATCGCAGTTGAAGGTTCAAGGTTTGTTCGCGAGAATTGTTCGCGAAGCAGGGTCATGTCCGAGTTGAATGAAGTGTTGGAGAGTGTAATGTGCAATTGAAGTTAAGTGTAGTTGTCTGCGCCTACAATGAAGAAAAATCGATAGGTCCCCTTCTTGAGAACCTAACGTGCCAGAGAACCCCTCCTGAGGTGAATGATAGGGAGATAATCGTCGTTGCATCCGGCTGCACGGATGCCACGGTTCAGGTCGTGAAACAACAGATGAAGACACGCGGGAATATCAAGCTCATTGAGGAACGGGAAAGGTCGGGAAAGGCCGAAGCCTTGAACAAAGCCTTTGATGTTTTATCTGGTGATTACATTGCACTGGTTCCCGCAGATGTTTTTCCCGCCAAGGACGCTATGTTTCACTTGCTTATCCCGTTTAGAAATAAGAGAGTCTCAGCCGTGAGCGGTCGACCGATGCAGAATCCGGATAAGGTTCCCAAAGGGTTTTCAGGTTATCTGGCGAACATGACCTATCGTCTTTGGGCCAGGTTGATGACGAGACTGAGCGATCAGGGAAAAATGGCTCACTGCAGTGGAGAGTTCATGGCTATACGAAGTGACGTGAAAACCGAGATTCCGCACGATTGTGCTGCCGATGATTCTTACATTGCCATTGCTGCCAAGCGGAAGGGTTTCATCAAATTCGCTTCCAAAGCTGTGTGCTATAATCTGATGCCTTCTAACGTTGCCGACTACGTAAATCAGAGAAGAAGATGGTTGTTCGGACATCTTCAGACCAAGAAGATCACAGGCGAGTATCCTACGGTCTTGGACACGATTGTGCTTTCAAAACCGGGCGTCGCCTTGCAGGTTCTGGCTGAAGAAGTGGCTGAGAAGCCCAAGGATGCAGGCTATCTTTTCAGCGCCATAGTAGTTGAAGCAGTCATTTACTTGCTGTCTCTAGTTGATCGGTTTTTCTCGCGGCAGTATGGAGTGTGGCCGGTAATCAAGTCTACGAAGTTCACTTAGCAAGATGGATCGTTTGTGGAGACTTTGGGATGAGCAGGATTTGCGTCGTTATTCCAACATACAATGAAGCCGAGAACCTTCCGAGACTGACAGCCCAGATAGAACAGGCGCTACGAGGGTTGAATTTCGAGCTTGTAGTAATCGATGATAACAGTCCAGACAACACCGCCAGAGTCGCGGAGAGGCTGAACTGCATTTATGGAAACATTACTGTGAAGGTCAGAGCAAAGAAGTCTGGCTTGGGATCCGCACTGCTTTCAGGTCTTGAGGTTGCTCTGTCCAAGAAAGATGTTGAATGCATAGTGACTTTAGACGCTGACTTCTCACACGATCCTAGGCAAATTCCTCGATTACTGCGTGCTGCCGATGAGGCAGATTTGGTTCAAGGGAGTCGATACGTTCAGAACGGTGTCGTGGCAAATTGGAGTTTCAAGAGACGATTAGTAAGCTGTGTCGCCAACCTGCTCTGCAGCTTGCTCATCTGGACTTCTATCCGTGACTGCACGGGGAACTTCAGGGTCTATTCTCGAAGGTGCGCAGAGACGATTTTGAATTCAACGAGATCGAAGGGGTTTGAGTGGGTCGTAGAAGCCATGGCCGTGGCGAAAAAAGGCGGTTTCAGGGTCAAGGAAGTGCCCATTACTTTTGTTGATCGTAGGATTGGAAAAACAAAATTGAGGAGTTCGCAGATTTTCGACTGGGCTGCGTTTGCGATGAGGAATCTGTTCTCACCTAAGCCTTCGATTCCATGCGGACCTAGTCAGTTGAGCTTTGTGAGCCAAAAATCATCGATCTTGACCGTAACTGATACTTCTCCTATGATTTCAACGACAATGTACGCGCTTTCAAGCACGTCGCCAGACTTGAGCGACCAGGCCGAGTTGATGTGTCTAGTGAGATCCACAGAGTAGTTTTTCCACTCGCCGATGGCGGCTTGATCTATCTTGTATTCGACTACGTCTCCGCCTCTATAGACTATGTTGCCGCCAGTCTTAACGTTCCCGGAGGGAGCAGCAAGCGCGTTCGGGCTGTCCCAAAAGTCCGTTTCAGTGTAAACGACTGAACCGTCAAAACGTTGAACAGCACAGGCAAAGGCTATCCGCAGCCATTCTTGACCTGACTGCAAGCTCAAAGCGGCGACGTTGGCTCGGAAGCTTGCGACAACTTGCAAAGGCCCTGAACCATACAGATCGAGTTTCTTGTTTGTTTTGAACCCTGTGGTCCACCATGCGCCGGTGGCCACATGGCCGGCTTCATTAGAAGTTGTCCTGAGCGATATTTCTGTTTCATTGTTGAAAGTGACGGCCCAAGCCGAGGCATCTGTTAAGCCGGTCGTGTGCGGGTTCCAGTAGTTTCTGTTTTGCTCTTCCCTCAGTGAAACGTCACCGTCAACGTTGACTATACCTGGAGTTTCGGGAAGCAGGGGTGTTTGGGGATGCTTTCCTTGGTCTGCGGTTGCTTGACTTGAAATTGAGCTGTGGATTGTGAATAGGGACAGGAGTATTGCTATGATGAGTAGAAGCATTGTACGATGTCTCTGCATTTTTCATCCCCACCTGCGTTCTTGTGTTGTACTGTTGTTAGGTTGTACGGAAATACAATATGTCCCTTGTCGCACCTATTCACTACTAGTAGTACCTACAGTGCCAGTTAAACTTTATGTACACGCGTTGAACACAAAGCTCGTGTCATGCATATTTTTGCCCAAAAGGCAAGAACAAAAAACGGTCAACAGTCATTCTGAACTAGTGTTCTGTTGAACAACTAACACGCGCTAAGTCATTTGTTACAATTGATGTTTTTCTCAACATTGCTTCAAGTGGTCTTAACTCTTAAATAGCGCGCGCCCAAAGCTAACCAAATCTTAAGTGCCGAACAAAGAATAATCGACTCTGAATGGGCAAGGGATGGTACGTGACCGAGTTCTTTACTTCAAAAAGGCCATTGTTTCGATTGATTTCCAAGGATAACATCGAAGAAATTCACGAAGGTTCGCTAGCAATCCTTGAAAAAACAGGTGTTAATGTAAAGAGCAATGAAGCTATGCTTTCTCTCAAAAACGCGGGTTGCGAGGCTGATTCCGATCGAAAAATCATACACATACCTCGTAGCCTAGTAGAGGAGTCTCTCAGCAAAATAGCCTCAGTTGTGAGATTGTATGGCCGAGATGGAAAGCACGAACGGATAATCGGCAGCGACAATGTGACTTTCAACCCTGGGTCTAGCGCAGTCTACTTTAGTGACCATAAGACGGGTCAGACGAGACAGCCTGTTTCGAAAGACTTGGTGGACTTAGTTAGACTGGTTGACGCGCTCAAACATATTCACGCTCAGAGCACAGCTATGGTGCCCTCTGAGGTGCCTAACGAAATAAGTGATCTATACCGTCTTTATCTTGTTCTGAAGAATTCAACAAAAGGCATCATTACAGGTGCTTTCACGAAGAAGGGACTAGTCGACATGAAACAGATGTTGGAGATTGTTGCGGGCGGAGAAAAGAAACTAGTGAATAAACCAATGGCAATCTTTGACGTGTGCCCATCTTCTCCGCTTGTATGGAGTGAGACGGCATGTCAAAATCTTGTTGATTGCGCAAGGTTCAATATTCCAGCTGAAATCATACCAGCGCCGCAGATGGGTGCAACAAGCCCTGTAACTCTGGCCGGAACTCTTGTGCAATCTAATGCAGAGTTTCTAAGCGGCGTGGTGATCTCGCAACTCACAAGACCTGGAGCGCCTGTTGTCTACGGAGGTTCACCGGCGACCTTTGATATGAAACGTCTTTCATCATGCCTCGGGACAATTGAAAACATGATGGTGGCTTGTGCCGTTGCTCAAGTTGCCAAATACTACAAAGTGCCCTCTCACGCGTATCTAGGGCTCAGTGACTCCAAAATGCTTGACTCACAAAGCGGAATTGAGACCAGCATCGGGATAATCCTCGCGGTCTTGGCAGGCATAAATGTAGTTTCGGGTCCTGGAATGCTCATATTCGAGAATTGTCAATCGCTCGAAAAGCTAGTCATAGACAACGAAATCTGCGGAATGGCCTTGAGGCTCGTTGACGGAATAGCCATGAACAGTGAGACGTTTGCATTAGACGTCATAGACAAAGTTGGTCCCGGCGGTCACTACCTCGCAGAGAAACACACACGCAAATGGCTAGAGAAGGAACACTTCATGCCCTCCAACGTAATTGACAGGTTGACTCTTGAAGCTGAGAGAAAACAGGGATCAAAGGGCCTAATAGACAAAGCGCGAGAAACCGTCGACCAAACGTTAAAAGAGCATGTCCCGGAACCATTGCCAGCTGACGTTGAAAATGACCTAAGAAACAAGCTCAAGGAAATTACACGTCGCCACAGAATAGAGTCCCTTCCCTTTCTCTAGAGCCTACACTTCAACGATCCCTTTCACGAGCGCGCGCGCCAACGAGGCTGCATGCTGCTACCTATGCGATTTCCAGAAGACGTACGACATTAGCTGCAACTATCTTGGCGAAACTCGGGGCACGTTTGGGCATGAGTCCGCGCGCGCTTGTGTGAACAGTTGCCTACGCTTCGTGTGCAATCATCGTCAGTGTCGACGTAATGCTCTTTAGTTTTCTTATCTTGTTGTGGACTTCTTTGATCTGATTCATCGTATCAGCTTTAGTTTTTACTATTATGTCGTGGACGCCGTAGAGAGCGTGGGCTTCCTCAACTCCATTTAGACTCCTCAACTCTTTCAATATCTGTGGATCAAATTCACGTGTATTTATCATCAAATAAGCGATGGGCATCAAATCACTCCAAAACAAGAAAGAACTGGAAGACTTTAACCTTTTGCTGGTTTGGCCCTTCGTGCAATTCCCATAGAGCGTGCGCTAACGATTTCGCCGCATCAATAGCACTTCACTGTGTATTTGTGTTGTGCGGGTAAACAATAAGGTTTATTACGACTTCAGAAGTCTGATACTGTTCGGCGAAAAATATGGCTATGCAGAAAACAGCGGCAGTGGGAATCGCGGTTGCGGTAGCCGGCATAATGATGCTGACAAGCGTCCTTGCACTACTACAGTCAAACAGAACCTTCTCAAACAAAGGAACAATCACAACGGTGAACGTGGGAGCGTACCAAGACAGCAACTGTACACTAGTATTATCCACGATAGACTGGGGAAACGTGGTTCCTGGTTCTTCATCGAGCAGGATGATCTATGTCAACAACACTGGTAATGCACCAATCTCGTTGAACATGACAGTCAACACATGGAACCCGTCGAACGCCGCAAACTATATGAATCTGACTTGGAATCAGGAAAGTACCGTACTCAACGTCGGCAACAGTGTCGCAACATTGCTGGTACTGTCGGTTTCAGCAAGCGTCACGGGCATCACGAGCTTCAGTTTCAACGCAACTATAACTGGAACACAAGTATAAGACAATAGGGGTCGAAGGAGCCAGTCAGCTCTTCCCCATTCTTTCTTACATCGTTTTCGAATTTTCTTGTCCTGACCTAGCTTGGATATGTGGCAACTGCCACTTTATCTGTTGATAGAAGAGTTGTCGACACTTGACCTACGCTATAGTTGACAAAGGACTTATATATGGACATCAATAAACAGAAAGTCTCTGCCATGTAGGAGTGGGCTGTTGAAAATGCGAAGCAGGGTCTTGGCCGTTGTTTTTCTGTCCGTGCTTGTCATAGGAACGACGTTCTTTATTGCGCCGGTGAAATCTCTGTCGCTGCTATGGGAAGATCAGGTTCCATCTTCGGGGTTGGAGGTTACTTCGCCGGTCTTGATTTCAGGTGAGCAGTATACTATAGTTGTTTCTGATAGGTGGTGGTACAGCAAGCCAAGTGAGGATAATCTGGCGGGTGACGCGATGTACTATACAACAAACTACACTGATTCCTGGGATTGGGTCGACAATTTTGCCGCTCCGGGTGGGCATTCGTTTCTGCAGATTGATGGACAGGACGTTTACTGGGGGCCTTTTAGCAACGGTGATACAAATCACACTTACACAATTGGTTACACGGGTCAGGATGCCGCTTTAGTGTTCAGGATCGTCGATTGGGTCGACGGCAATTACACGAACAATGAGTGCAAATTGCTGGTGAGGATCTACGGCGAGCATACGGTTGGTGGGACCATCATAGATGCCGATCAGTTTGGCACATCGTTGTACGTTGTCAGTATTCTCGTCGTGATCCTTTCTGTAACGTTTGTGACAATGTTCTGTGACAAGTTATCCGCTAGACGCGTCAAGCGCGCGCTCTTCTTGCCCAAATGAAGTACTGATACGTCTTCTGAATCTGAAAACAGATTTCATAAATGAAATATCCCAAACCTCGAAAACCCTTTCTAGGCAATCAGACGCCGAAGTATGCGAATGGGACGTGTCTATAATGAGTGAAGCAACCTACGACAAGCCGTTGATTGTGAAGGATTTCATGAAAGAGAGAAGAAAGGCAACCATCAAGAGATCAAAGTTTTTCGAGAAAGTAAAGAAACTTCCGGACTCAAAGATGCTCAAAGGACAGAGCAAGTATCTGGAAATGGTCAATGCCATAGCCAAAGAGAAAAAAGGAACGTACAGGGTGCTCTTGGATGCCATCAAGAAAGATCTCACGGCCAAGAGTGCATATCCTTCGGTCGAGAAAATCCTCGTCCAAGTAGCCAAACGTAACGGAGTGGATTTCAACACGGCCCTGAGGAGACAGGTGCAGACTAAGAAAGGAGTCAGGATCCACGCTTCTTATCCTGAGTATGCCCGCTGGAAAGATGAGAACATGCGGCTGCGAATAGTCGATAATCAACTCTTTATAGAGAAGAAGACGGACAAATCGCTCTAGAAAACTCTCTATCTAGCGCGTGCTAGATGTGCGCTTGTTTCAGTTGGTTTTGGAGGATTTTGTGTTTTTCTTGACGAAGAATATTCCTAATGCTAGCATTGCCAGCAGGGCACCTATCACCGGTGCGGGTTCGGGTACGACGTTGTTGAGGTAGGTTCGGGTTTGGGCTGATCCGTTGCTGCATCCCGCTGTGCTTCCAAGCGCGGATGTCGTTTCTGTGCATGTCCATCTGAATTCGTAGTAGCCTATGTCGGTTAAGGGGTAGGGTCCTACGTTGATGGTTTTATTGTATCCTAGTGTGCTGCTGTAGAGTGTGGCTTTGTAGGTGTAGGTTGTGTTGTTGGGGCTGTAATACACCGTGAGTATTGCGTTGGCAGAGTACGGGTTTGTGTTTTGATAGCGGGCGGTTATGTTGATGGCTGTGCCGACTGGCAGCACGGTGTTTTCGGTTATGGGGTTGCCGCTCTCGTTGAGCAGTCCTATTGTAACGGTTATCTTTGCTTCTGCTATTGCTGCGGCTGCTGCTAAGACCAGTATTATGATGATTGAGAATGTGATTTTCTTATTGTTCATTGTTTGGCCTTCTCCGTCTATGGAAGAGGGTTTCGTTCTTAATATTCGTCTAAGGAATATTGCTATAGAAAATTGCTATAGAGCTATCGGAAACTGTGCGATTCACGATGCTTTTTTCTAGATTGGTTGGAAAACCCGCATGACTACTGTTGCCATGAACCCCAGTCCCAGGGTTAGTGCCGCGATTCTAAGCCGCTTCTTTTCTACGGCCACGTTTCCTAATCTGCCTGTTGAGCTTGAGAGGAGTTCTGAGGTTACGAGAAGTATTATTGCTGTTACGGCCAACCAGAGGCCGATGTCAGATATTGATAGTGGGAACCTCATTTTGATTATCCTTCTGCAAGTTGGAAGGTGGTTTCGATTGTTTGTGTGTCTGGTGAGACGTTGATGTTTTGAATTGTGACTTGTTTGCCTGTCGCTCTTGCGATTGTGCAGGCTACGGCGCTGGTGAGTGGGTCTCCGAGGAGTTGGACGCTTTTGAGGTTTTCGTCGCGGTAGAGGTTTTTGTAGATCGAGTCAGTTGTTTTGAGGTGGATTTGATTGTTTTCGGTTTTCATTTCTATTTCTTTTGCGAGTTGGAAGTTTTCCAGGATCAGTTGAGGCAGTGTGATGCAGAGGTCTTCGAGGTTCATTTTGGTGATGTCGGTTCTGAGGTATTTTTCAATTTGATCTAGGAAGCTTGAGCCTGGGGGGATGAGGATTACGCCTTTTGGGTTTTTGGTTACGAATTTGCCAGTGGCCATTTCTTCTATTGACGGTGCGATTTGGTCGGCGTCTTGGGACAGGAAGATGATGGTTTCTTTGAGTCCTTTTAGATGTTGAGGCAGGTAGACTTCTTTGGGATAGGGTGGGACGTAGATGCCTTTGCCTTTGATGTTGAGGTCTTTGATTATTCGATCTGTGATTTGGTAGAGGGTTGTTGCTGTTGTGCTGAGGAGGCTGCCTCTGACGTAGGTTATGGGTCTTACGAGGTAGAAGAGGGCTCCCCAGAAGGTTAAGCCTAGGCCGATGAAGGCTAGGACTTGTGATTCTGTT
>Ga0315296_10003699_pt1 | contig 12706 bp, 13 predicted proteins | sample YL17G14_18_MG_FD_203921 | JGI IMG/M metagenome (GOLD analysis project Ga0315296, IMG submission 203921) | Sediment microbial communities from Yellowstone Lake, YNP, Wyoming, USA - YL17G14_18 | ecosystem: Environmental > Aquatic > Freshwater > Lake > Sediment | place: USA: Wyoming | collected... | reverse complement strand
TCGTACAGGTCTCCCGTTGTCAACTTGCTGTCCCCGCGCTCGTTGTTCAGGAGGATGCCCATCAGCACGAGCTTTGACTGAACTGGGAGAGTTCGAATCGCTTCGGCCACGCAGTCCATCTCGATCTTGTTCTTCGCCTTCACGACGTCCGATTCGGTCACCACTGGAACGTGATTCCTGTCCGCGATCTCTGCCGCCACGCGCAGGAGGTCCAGGGCACGTCTCGCGTCCCCATGCTCCTGGGCGGCCAACGCTGCGCAAAGAGGGATGACAGATGACTCGAGCACGCCCTCCTCGAATACTATCTTCGCACGCTGCTCAAGGATGTCCTTGAGCTGTTCCGCATTGTATGGCGGGAAAACCATCTTCTCCTCGCTGAGCGAGCTCCTGACTCGCGGGTCGAGGAATTCCATGAACCTGAGATCGTTGGATATCCCGATCACGCTGACCTTCGCATTCTTCAGATCGTCATTGATTCTGCAGAGGTGATACAGCACATCGTCTCCGCTCTTGGACACCAGCTGGTCTATCTCGTCGAGGGCTATCACGATCACGCGCTTGTCCTCATCGATCTTCTCCCGCAGTATGTTGTAGACCCTCTCCGTGCTCCAGCCGGTGAACGGTATGCGCTCATCGAAGTTCTCGATGAACTTGTTTCCAATGTTCTGCAGAATTCCGTACTGCGTGTCGATGACCTCGCAGTTCATGTAGATGAATTGGACCTTGTTCAAGGTCGAATTCGCTCTCTCAATCTCCTTGCCGATGTATTTCATGCAGGCAGTCTTGCCCGTCCCGGTCTTTCCGAACAGCAACACGTTGGACGGCCGCTGCCCCTCGAGAGCAGTGACAAGTATGGAGGCCAGCTGGTTGATCTCGTTGTCTCTGTGCGGGAGAATGTCGGGTATGTAGGATGAACGTAGAACGTCCTTGTCTCCTCGGAATATCGTCTTCGAACTAATATACTGCTGGAATATGGTATCCTGCATATCGGTCCCCCCGCAGAAGCAAAACGCTCCTTCCCTCCCCCTAGATTTCCTATGGAAGCCGCTCTCGGAATCCACTTGAAACAGGGGAAAAGTGCAATGCGCTAGATCCTACTTAAGTGTTAATATTATCGCGCGATATCATTTTTCCCACAGCCCAAGAATTTCGAAGAATTATCCGAGCCAGCTATGTAAGAAAATGTGCCCGACCGAATAAAATGAGATGTTGCCCAAGCGCGTACATTTCGACAGGGGGACCCCTTGATTTCCTGTGGAACCGATTTCTCGACACCCCATTGCTCGTTGCATGGGTGCCTCCAACGGAAGTCGAGGTTCCCGGGGTGGTGAAATCGCCGGAAGTCGTCGGTGAATACCATTATCTCTCTTGAGTCCCTAGGCACTGGATACCAATGAAGAAAGTGGTCATCTTCTCCATCAGTGAAGATACAGAAGAGATCAGAGCTCTGCTTCAAACGTTGGGAATGGAAGTGATTAAGGAGTTCGTCCAGAACAGATCTCGGCCGCACAGAGAAAGCTTTCTAGGTCCCGGTAGAATCGATGAGATCCTCAAGGAAATGGAGGAGATGGACGTTGATCTGATAGTTGTGAATGGAGTGTTGAAGCCGTCACAACACCATTTTCTGGAGATGAAATTCCAGATGGAGTGCGTTGACCGCACAGGAGTGATTCTTCGAATCTTCACAGACCACGCACATACTCCGGAAGCAATTGCTCAAGTCACTCTTGCCAAGCTTAGATACGAGCTACCGTTCCTCAGAGAATGGATTCACAAGTCTAAGAGCGGGGACAGGCCCGGTTTTCTTTCGGGAGGAGCTTACGCAACCGATGTCTACTTCGAGCACGCGAAAACTCATGCTCGAAAGATCGAAGCGAATCTATCGGAAGTATCTAGACAACGAGAGGTCACACGAACCCGGAGACGCGAGAAGGGGTATTCTCTGGTCTCATTGGCCGGCTATACGAACGCTGGGAAATCTGCTCTCATGAACAAGCTGTGTAATGCTGGAGTGGAAGTCGACGATCGTCTCTTCTCGACACTGTCCACAACGACAAGACGTATCTCAGGGATCAAAGGCAATATCCTGATGAGTGACACCGTTGGGTTCATAAGAGATCTTCCTCCTGACCTTATCAATGCATTCAACTCAACTCTAGAAGAGATATTTGATGCAGATCTGATTCTTCTTATCTTTGATGCTAGTGAATCTGATGATGTAGTGAAATCCAAACTCTCAACTTCTTTGAAGATTCTGTTGCCGAAGATTGAGAACAGATCTATAGTTGTCATTGGAAATAAGATAGATTTATTATCTCAGGAATCAAGAGATAGCACGACTGTTCTTGTGAAGCCAATCGTTCAACCCTATGATTTGATTCTGATATCTTCTGTTACGGGAGAAGGACTTGATCTGTTGAGGGAGAGGATATTGAGGGTACAGGGGCACACTTGCGTCATCGAGGCCGAAATGCCACTCACGGACGCAGTCTACAGCCTCTTGTCTCGTCTTAGGTCTTCTGCCGAGGTCTCCATGAGGGTCATAGGCCGTCACGCCGCAGTAATTGTGAGATGTAAGCCAGAGGATTCCGAGAGGATCGTTGGTTGGCTCAACGCAGCGGCTGCAGCGAAGATCACAACCAATACCGAGTCCACGGAAATGCCCCCAGAGAGGGAAACGCCGTCCAGCGGAAACGAAGGGGCCCCCCTCTAGCGGAGTGCGCAATCAGATCTTGAAGTCCTTCTTCTTTGTGAGGACCTTGTCCTCGTATCTCTGCGGTAGGGACCACGCAAGGTACTCGATCTCGTCGAGGTTCCTCACAAACTTGGCCTTGCTAGGCGTGTCAATCAATTCTGCGAGTTCACGGATTTTCTTGACGTAGTCGTAATACCACCAGGCGCAGACTATCAGGCCGATCGGGGCGGCCACAACGATCCAGGCGATCCATCTGCCGAAAGGATCGGACAAGTCCTGGAGAAACGAGATGTAGGAGGGCAATCTGTTGTTCTCGTTCATGTTCAGATAGGTGCCTATGATGCCGATGATGGTGAGGAAGCCGAACAAGAGGCCAAGAAAACTGCTGAGCTCGAGTCTGTACTCTGTCAAGAAATCCTTTGGCAGCTTCTCACCTGAACCCGATAAATCGGTACCCAGTTAAAATGGTTTTCCATCCGTTGGTTCTGGAGCAATTCGGGTGACGAGGACGTCCTCGAGCGCGAACATCGTTGTTCGGGCGTCTACATGTAGTCATAGTGCGAATCTACTACCGAGTCGATGGACGAATGTGGCTCAGAAACTGCCGACTATGCCAACGCTCGCGCTTATCCTCATAGTCCTCCTCGGAAGTATTGTCCTGCTGGGCGCATCATCGGCGACTCCCAGATTGGAGATACCACAGATATCGTCTGTGGACGACGGGACCTCCGTGGCGGTCTCAGGCATCCTTGTCGACTTCCGCTCCTACGATGCAGGCGTCGAGAACCTTGTGTTGATGGATCCGCGCTCAGGGGCCACAGTCAAAATCGTATGTTACAGAGGAATCGGCCCGTCCCCGAGCCAGTATGCGGCAATAGGCGACGAACTCTTGATCAGGGGTGAGGTTTCGCAGTACAAGTCCTCTCCCACGGTGTTCACCGACAACGAGGGAGTCTCGGTCTTGAAGAAGGCGGAGTTTGTGTTGACCGTGGAACTCCTCTCCGCCAATTGGGTCCTTTTCGAAGGCGATGAATTCGTCATTCGCGGGGTCATGATGCAGAGCGGCCATCGTCTCTATGATCACGACCTGGAGCACAGCATCATGGTGGTATCCAATGGCGTGAGTGTATCGCAGTTCGACAACAGAGATGTCCTGATCACGTGCGAGCTCCGGTACGACGATTCGATCATGTCCCTGACACTGGTCGTTGAGTCGGTCCGCACAGACGCCTGACAGCAACCCTTTTCTGGGGAGCGCGCAATGGCCATGACTGTGGCAGGGACTCTCCTCGCCTTTGATGACACCGATTCACCCGAGGGCATGTGCACCACGTACCTAGCGGCGCTGGTGATCGAGGAGCTCTCCGACTATGACCTCATCGGGCTTCCGAGGTTGGTAAGGCTGAACCCCAACATCCCATGGAAGACCCGAGGCAATGCGGCCATCTGCCTCGCGTTCGGTTCCGGCACCGGTCCGTCGAGGCCGTGCGGGGATTTGAACGGGACTCAGCTGAGGTGTTACGCTGAAGGCAGGCAATGCGATCCGGATGATCTGCTACGGCGCGCCGCCAAGGTGCTGGAGCGAGTCGCCAAGTTCGAGTGCGACAAGACGAACCCGGGGATCATCGCTTCCGGCAGAAAACCGCCCCAATCGCTCTACTGGCGCGCGGTCAGAGAGGTCGTCCCTCTGAGAGAGGTGGAGTCTGTCCTGAGGGAAACGGGGGCGACATGGAAAAAATATAAGGGAGGTCGAGGCGTCATCGGCGCTGCAGCCGCGATGTCTTGGCGACCAAGAGACCGAACCTGGGAAGTGGTCGCTTATCGGTCGCCCACGCGCTTCGGCACGCCAAGGGGCATCGATTCGAAGAGTGTCATCGCAATGGACAGGTCGACGCGGATGACCTTCAACAACTACGATTATGAGAACGACCACATCGCGATCGCACCAGGCTCGCCTTGCCCGATTCTCTTCGGCATCAGGGGCGACTCTGCGGATGAGCTGCTCAAGGCGAGGACGATGATCAAGGGGGAGCGGCCAGATAAGTGGCTGCTGTTCATGACGAATCAGGCAACCGAGGATCACATAGTCGCTCGCAGGATAGCGTCGCTCAGGCCACGAGACTCCGCCCGAATCAAGGCGAGAGTCGTTTCGCGCCCCGTCACGATTCCGGGGAAGCACGTGATCCTGCGGGTCTCGGACGGAACGGAGATCGACGCCGCATTCTATGAGCCATCGAGACGATTCAGAGCCATCGCGCGGGCGCTCATCCCCGGGGACGAGATAGTTCTGTACGGATCCGTTCGAGAAACACCCCGGAGCCTGAACGTCGAGAAGATGCGGGTCCGCCGTCTCGTCAGAGACGTTAGGAAGGTGCATAACCCCATCTGCAGGAATTGCGCGAAGAGCATGGGGTCTCTTGGCTCTGGGCAGGGCTTTCGATGCAAGAGATGTGGCGCCAAAGCACCTCCTGCCAAGGCCGAGTACAAGGCATTCCCCAGAGTGATCAAGACTGGCTGGTACGAGCCCCCGGTCGCCTCTCGCAGGCACCTTCACAAGCCTCTACGGCGAATGTCGAGGGTGAACATAGACAATCTATAAATATCCTCAGGCAAATCATCCGTCCAGACATCAGCACAACCGTTGTTTCAGTGCTGGGTGTGTGAGCAGCGATGAAGGAAGCAGTCATTGTCAGTGCCACCAGGACACCCATAGGGAAGTTCGCTGGCGGCCTCAAGGATCTGAGCGCCCCGAAGATAGGTGCGATCGCAGTTAGAGAAGCAGTCCGAAGGGCTGGGCTGGAGCCCAAGGATGTCGAGGAATGCATCATGGGCAACGTCATCACGGCAGGTCTCGGCCAGAATCCCGCCAGGCAGGCCGCCCTGTGGGGTGGGTTGACTGACGAGGTGGCCGCTCTGACGATCAACAAGGTATGCGGCTCTGGGATGAAGGCAGTGATGCTTGCAGCAGATTCCATTCTCGCCGGCAAGCAGCAAGTCATCGTCGCTGGCGGCATGGAGAGCATGACCAACGCCCCTTACCTCCTCGAGAAAGCCAGGTTTGGCTACAAGCTGTTCGACTCATCTCTAGTCGACGCGATGGTCAGAGACGGCCTCTGGGAGGTCTACAACAACTTCCACATGGGGAACACGGGTGAGATCGTTGCCCAGAGGAACGGCGTCACGAGAGCTGACGCGGACAAGTTCGCCCTTTGGAGCCACCAGAAATCCGTGAACGCTATCAAATCAAACTCGTTCAAGGACGAGATAGTTCATGTGGAGATCCCGTCCAAGAAAGAGGTTTCGATATTCTCGGTTGACGAGGGTCCTAGGGAGGACACCACGCTCGAGGCGCTCGCGAAGCTCAAGCCCGTCTTCAAGAACGACGGAGTGCTCACAGCCGGGAATTCATCGAGCATAAACGATGGCGGGTCTGCTCTCGTGGTGATGGATTCAGACCTGGCTAGAGAGAAGGGCATGAAACCAATGGTGAGAATAGTCGACTATGTCACATCGGGAGTGAAGCCAGAGCTTATCATGGAGGCGCCGATACACGCAGTGAGGAAGCTGCTGCAACGGAACAAGCTGGAGGTCAAGGACATCGATCTGTGGGAGCACAACGAGGCGTTCTCGACAGCGTCTGTCGCCACGATGAAGGTCCTGGGCATCCCCGAGGACAGGTTCAATGTGAACGGAGGCGCAGTCGCGTTGGGCCATCCGATCGGCTGCAGCGGCGCGCGCGTGTTGACAACGCTGTTATACGCCATGCGTGCCCATGAGGCGAAACGGGGTCTCGCAACCCTCTGTCTCGGCGGTGGAAACGCCGTGGCCATGTTAGTGGAGCGTTAGCTTCTAGGCTTTCATCCAAAGCATGATATTCATGAATCGATTACAGCGACGCATCGCTCTCTCGGATTGATACCATGGATGCAGGCAGACTGAAGACCGCTGTTGCAGAGGACAAAGATGAGATGGTAGAAAGCCTCTGCTCGATGCTCAGGATCAAGGCTGTTGGACCAGAGAACCAGGGCCCGGGCGAGGCGGAGCGCGGGAAGTGGCTCGTCAATCTGACCAAGAGCATGGGTTTCAAATCGGTTGAAGTGCTGGAGTCCAAGGACCCCAGCGTAGCAGGCGGCAAGCGGCCGAACATAATCGTCCGCATGAAAGGTTCCACTGACCGGAATCTCTGGGTCGTGACCCATATGGACACCGTCCCCGAGGGCGACATCGCTGCGTGGAAGTACCCGCCATATGATCCGAAGGTCGTCAAAGGCAAGATATACGGGCGAGGCTCCGAGGACAACGGCCAAGAGCTGGTCGCATCGTTGTACGGCCTGAAAGGCTTGCTGAAGACGGGCGTCACTCCAGAGTGCAACATCGGCCTTGTCTTCGTTTCCGACGAGGAGCATGGCAACGTCCACGGGATCGACTTCCTGCTCGCCAAGAACATCTTCAAGAAGGGTGACATGGCGGTCGTGCCGGACCACGGCCAGCCAGATGGTGCGGCCATAGGGGTGGTCGAGAAGAGCATCGCGTGGGTCAACGTCGAGGTGATCGGCAGGCAGACTCACGCAAGCACACCGCACAAAGGCGTCAACGCGTTCGAGGCGGCTGGCAGATACATGGTCGCCGCAGTCGATCGGCTCAGGAAGAAGTTCCCCAAGCGCGAAGTCCTCTTCGACTACCCAGTGAGCACATTCGAACCCACACGTTGCGACGCCAATGGACCGAATATCAACACGGTCCCTGGAAGGCAGCAGTTCGCGTTCGATTTCAGGGTCCTCCCCACATACAGGCTTGATGACGTGATGTCCGAGCTACAGAAGACCGCCAAGGAGGTCGGAGAATCCACGGGGGCGAAGATAGTCGTCACGTTCCTTCAGAGGGCCGACGCCGCCCCTGGGACCAGTCCTGACGCCGAGATCGTGAGAAGGCTCGCAGACGCAGTCCATGCTGTCAGGGGCGTAAGGCCACATCCCATCGGGATCGGAGGCGGCACGTGCGCGGCACCATTCAGACGGCACGGGATAGAGTCGGCGGTCTGGTCAACGATACCGGAGACGGCGCATGACGCGAACGAATATGCGAACGTCGCGGACCTGGTCGCAGACGCCCAGGTGTATGCGCTGCTGTTTGCCGGGAAGAACGTCAAGAAGTCCTAGAGATCCTTCGTGTCCTTCGCTTGAGGGTCGCCGAATATCCGGGCGACCATCCAATCAGCGTCAAACTTTCTGAACTCTTCGTATTCCTGGCCGATGCTCACGTATGCAATCGGTTTCCCGATGGTCTTCGTTATCGAGAGTGCGGCCCCGCCCTTGGCGTCCGCATCTATCTTCGTGAGGATCACTCCGTCGATCCCGACGGCGGCATCGAATCTTTTCGCTTGCTCGACCGCATCTGATCCAGCAAGCGCATCGCCGACGAAGAACACCAGGTCGGGCTTCGCCACTCGCCGTATCTTCTTCATCTCATCCATAAGGTTCGTGTTCGTCTGCATCCTTCCAGCGGTGTCTACGAGGACTACATCCTTCTTCCTGGCCTTGGCATGCTCAACCGCATCGAAGGCCACGGCCGCAGGGTCGCCCCCCTCTTGGTGCTTGATAATCTTGCAGCCCAACTTCTCGGCGTGCAATGTGAGTTGCTCTATCGCGCCTGCCCTGAAAGTGTCGCCAGCAGCCAGGACGCAGCTCAGGCCGCGTTTTTGCATCCTGTATGCCAGTTTTGCGATGGCCGTCGTCTTCCCGCCGCCATTGATGCCGACAAACATGATGACGAATGGTGGAGGTTTGGATTTGATCTTCTCGGTCAGCGAAAGCGATTTCTCAGTCAGGACATCCTTGACCGCGACTCTCAGAGCCAGTTTGACCGCTTCGTCGATGTCGAACGATTTGTCGATCCGCTTTCCCAATAGGGCGCTCTTCAGGTTCTTTGAGAGTTCCTCAGCGACCGGCAGCGCGACATCCGCCTCCAGGAGTCCGATCTCGAGCTCATGAAGGAGGTCGTCTAGAACGCCTTCCTTCAGCCTCCTGCCGGACTCGTCAACAATTTCGGAGATGTCCTCGATCTTCTTTGCCTTCGCTTCCGAGGACACTGAAAAGAATCTCTCTCTCAGTCCCTTGAACATGTGCCGCCCTCAAGCTTTTCCGCCTGACTGAAGGAGGTCGTACTGTGCTTGCACCTTCTCCGAAAGCTCCTGAACCATGGCCTCCGTCTGCGCCGCTTTGTCTGTTATGGATTTGAATGCCCTGGACAGGTCATCGATTTTCGTGTCCAGAATCTTCTCAGCCTCCTCGGGTGATCTTCGGATCGAGATGCCCGAGCCAACTCCTACGATTGCATCCTTGTTGTCGGATATCTTTGCGTGAATGTAAGAATCAGCACCCAAGGGGACAAGGACCTCATCGTCCGCGGCGCCCTTGGCAATCTCCTTGATGGTCTCGCGCGCCCTCACATGCTCCTCGACCGCTAGCTGGATGAGCTCCTGCTGCTTTGCCAGGCCCTCGAGCTGAGCCTTGGCTGACTCCAGCATCATGTAGCTTTCTCTGACCTGCTGCTCGCTCGGCATCTCTTGCTCAGGCGTCATTTTTTCGCCTCTATCAGATGCTTCACCACGTGATCGGAGATCTCGTCGGCCTTGAGCGATTTCACGTCGTCAATCCGCACGGACCTGCGCTTCACCCCGTGCCTGCTCCCCATGAGGGCGAAAGTCTTCTCTCGCGCGCCACTCTCATCAGTCGCTGCTACCTCGATTGCGAACGGCTGCCACTTGCGACGAGATATCATGAACTGTCCGCTGACTTCGAAAGCCTTCATGTTGACCAGCACCGCCCTAGAGGAGGCACTTCGGATAAAGCTTTTGCTTCGTACATCGCGCCCATCATCGCTCCTCGCACAACATTCATAACGAATGGCCACAATGAGAACTGTCCGTGCGCAAAGCGATAGAATGCTTCTACCCCGGCAAGAGTTTCCCGGCCATATCGGTCACGGGGAAGGCATGTTCTCTCAGATGCAAGCACTGTTCTGGCAAGTACTTGGAAGGAATGATTCCTGCGACAACACCGTCGGACCTGCTCGATGTCGCCGAAGCGCTTGCTGAGAGAGGGGCTCGGGGTTTCCTTCTGAGCGGCGGCTCAGACGAGACCGGGAGGATCGGGATTGCAGATTTCGCGGACGCCATCAGGGAGATAAAGGCGACAACCGATTTGCAGATCAACGCACACATCGGCCTCGCCAGCCCCAAGGAGATCCAACATCTTGCTGGCTGTGGAATCGATTCATTCTCTGCTGACGTATATGGCTCCGACGAGACTATCCGAGAGGTCCTCGGATTGGACGCGAGGGTTGAGGACTACGTCAAAGTGGTCGCAGATTTGAAGAGCTGCGGTGCCAGGGTGGCACCACATTTGTGCGTCGGGATCCATGGAGGTGCGATGAGAGGGGAAATGGCCGCGATCGAGCGATTGAGAAGGCTTGAGCCCGAGGCGCTGATACTGATTTCCCTGATCCCGACCAAGGGGACTCTCTACCAATCGGCAAGTCCTCCGAGCAATGAGATGATCGCATCGGTCGTCAGAAGGGCGCGAGAGGAGCTGCCGACCACCAGATTGCTCTTGGGATGTATGCGCTCCAAGCTCGACAGGTCCGCCGAGTTCAGGCTCGTTTCTGAAGGGTTGGACGGGATCGTGCTTCCTTCTCCCAGCACGGTCGACCGGTTGAAGAAGGACGGCTATGCCGTCAAGAAGCGGTCAGTCTGCTGTGCGATTCCCTGACGATCACTTGTAGATCGAACCAGACGAGTACTTTCTCTCGATCGGAACCAGGTACGCCACCCAAGCTATGTTGGTGACTACGAGTGCAATCAGGAGCAAAGTCATGACCCCCGTGAAAGTCCCAGACAAATCCCTTTCGATTGTCGCGGTGGCGCTCGTTCCAGGGTTGTCCATATCGTTGAGCACAAGGTAGTACTTCTTGTGGCCGGCCTCATTGGGGATCGTGATTGTCAACTCCTGGTTTACTATGTAGCTGCTCGGATCTCTGTTCAGCCTGTAGGAGTACATCAAAGTCATCGAGTCTTCGGAGTAGTAGTACTGGCTGAAGATCTCCTCGTCGAGCAGATACACCTGGACCATCCTGGTTGATTGAATCTTGACTTCGGACGTTTTCGTCAGGGCGAAGGCGTCCGAGGAGAAGAACGAAGGCGGGTCGGCGTGTGTGGAAAGCGAGAGAGTCTTTGACCCCGTGCTCTCGAGTCCGCCGAGTATCGAGGGCACTCCGAGGATTAAGACGACAACGCCTGCGACTATCGCGATGATGAGCGATCTCTTGATCGAGTTCTTCGCCATCAGATGCCTGGCGCTCGTGCTCCTCGCGAAGCGTATCTCGAGTATCCTGAAGAAGGAGCTCTCGATACAGATGATGAGGATCAGGAGCACGACTACCGCAAGGAATGAATCAAAGGGGAGGTAGAGGTGCGGTTTCAGCGTCGCCCCTCCTACGAAGAATACAAGGATGAAGGCGAGTGCTACGAGCATGACGGCCTGCACTATGTACAAGGTGAGTTTCGTTTTCCGGATCTTACTGAGTCTTATGGAATCCTCTAAGACTCTACCTGAAGCCGGCATTGTGTGCTAAAAATGACGAGGTCTTGATAAATAGTTTTGTACGCTGGAATTCCTAGTGATAAAAGATGCTGGCCTGACAGGAACGCTCTCCTCCGCCGTCGTCCGTCCCCACAAACCCCTTCCCCGATTTCCCAAGGAGGACATGATGACCGACCAGCCGACCAGGCACAAGGAATCAGCCCGCGAGATGGAGACTTGCCTGAGGAAGATGGAACTCGCGAACAAAGACTTGACCAAGACTCGCCCGAGCACGCACATGGCCAAACATGAAAGACAACACCTGATGACCGGTGGCAAACCAGACGCCGAGAATTTCCCCAGCTCGCGAAGGTCTGCGACTTTTCTAGACGTCTGGGCCCAAACCTCAACAAACTCATTCCTTGAAGTAGGCTACATCTGGAACCTCAGGAACGCGGGCGGACATTCGTGGTTCGATCAAGGGAGTGTGTTGCAAGCCATGCCAGAGGGCCGACGGAAACGCCAGGAATGGGAGCGTCGCTCCAGGGAAACTGAGGGGAACTGAGCATGGCTGGCCGATGGTGGTTCGACAAGAAGCGGACGGTGGAGGAATGCCTTGTGTTAGATGTTTCCCCACTCCGTCGGAAGGGCCTCCTCCAGCCCAGCATGAGCGGCACATGGATCTGGAGCCGGGGCGAGGAGCAGGTCGCTGTCATAGGCTTGCGAATGGAGGGCGGGGCCCTGGCCCTGCGATATTCAATCACGCGACGCGATGGACAGAAGAAGGACTGCGACTACCGAGTGCCCGTCGCCCGGACCGCCTGCCACTACGGAGGCTCGAGGCCCTGGTTTGTCTGCCCGGGCGTTGTTAGCGGGGTGCCCTGCAACCGACGGGTGGCGAAGTTATACAAGCCCCCTGACGGGGACCCGTTCCTGTGCCGGCATTGTTGGAACCTGTCCTATGAGAGCCGGCGAGAAGACCAGGCTGGCCGCATGGTGAAGAAGGCCCAGGACATACGCCGGAGGCTGGGCGGGCGTAGGGGGTTCTCGGAGCTCTTCCCCGAGCGGCCGAAGGGTATGCACCACGAGACTTACGAACGGCTCCTGGAGAAGGCCAGAGAACTCGTAGGCGCGTACTGCGTCCTGGCCACGAGAGAGCTTGAACTGGACACGAGAAAGCTTGAACGGATGCTAGGGCGCGTGGGGCGAAGGTAGAGTGTTTGCCTAATGATTTCGGAAGAAGACGCTTCCCCGTTGCCCGTTCGGGCCGTCTCATGAATCGTCATGCCATCTAGGACAGCCTCGCTGAGGTCCTCCGGGTTTCGCAAAGGGAAATATCCAAACGCCAACGCTTCCTAGAAGAGGTACAGAAAATCGATTGATTTCTCCGACAGATGATCATACTCGCCATGTGTAGGAGTGGGGGCAGAGG
>Ga0315296_10003697_pt1 | contig 12708 bp, 9 predicted proteins | sample YL17G14_18_MG_FD_203921 | JGI IMG/M metagenome (GOLD analysis project Ga0315296, IMG submission 203921) | Sediment microbial communities from Yellowstone Lake, YNP, Wyoming, USA - YL17G14_18 | ecosystem: Environmental > Aquatic > Freshwater > Lake > Sediment | place: USA: Wyoming | collected... | reverse complement strand
CTGAAGGTTTCCAAGGAAACCCTTCACTTTTATGTAGTCCAGAATGCCCCCCAATACCTCGCAAAAAGACTCATAGCTGCCAATTGAGACTAAATCATTCGGTTTCGGTTTGCCCGCAACTACCCAGGATCGCGCCACAGTCAGCATGGCGGCTATAATATCGCCTCTCTTTTGCCTCACCCATTTAATAAGATCGGGGTGCTTGAACTCACTAGGCTGGCGCAGCCACGGTTGTGCCAATTGTGCGTCGAGCCTAGCCCGGTAGGCCCGCCTTGGCAGATCACCTGCCAGGCGAATATTATTGCCGTTCGCAATCCAAGTGCTCATGTTTGGTAACAGAACCTCCTCATTCCGTCCAAGCATCCTGTCCCTCCAGACCCTTGCGGTAAGCACCGTTGCCAGGCTAGTAGAGTCTAGAACGCCATCGATGTTGTCAACACAGATGACGGAGCGACCGTAGAGAAGGATTGTAGTAATGGCTTTTCGCCACTCCTCCTCTTTCCTCTGGCCGCCGAGCATACCCGCCGTTTGCCCCGTAGCAATAAATGCTATCACATCCGCCAGGAGACTGGCACCAGTACCTGGCTGTGGCTTATCGAAAACAGCCAGTGGCGCTAGACCGTCTATCATTGGCCGGACAATGGGTGTAAGCATAGCGGCAATTGCATTGGCGCCACTGGCTTCGCTATCGAACGGGAAGTCGCAAATTACATCCTTAATCAATGCCGTGGCCGCCTTAACATCACTTTCTGTCGGAGTATCAGCTATTGTTGGCATTATGAGGTCTGGTGATGGATGGTAGTACAGACTAGTTGCGGCATCATATCCTGGCTGTGCGAGTATACTGCCGTCGGACCGGATGACTGGCACCTCGGTTATTGTTAGTAAGTGGGGAAACTCCCATCGGCTAAGGGAGAGGATGTCTTTAACAACGCCCAATGGTGGAGATACCTGCGTTTCCGACACTTCGCCTTTCGCGTTCCCGGTGACCGTGATGAAGTTGGCACTACGCGTGATTATGCCCCGAAGTGCAGATTCGCTGAGCGGCTCGATATACGGATTACCCTTCGCATCCTTGCTGACTCTAGCCAGGCTGCCGCCGCGTGTGAAGATTCCCGGCTTCGTCGCGTTTGTCTCATACAAAGCTACCAATACTTCGGTCGTGATATCCCTGAGCTGTCGGTTATTAACTACGATTACAGGTAGGCCGGTTAGATTAAGTGCCTTATGAGCCCGTTCTTTGTAGTCTGGCTCTTTCAACTCGCGAACGTCGGCCCAAGTCTTACCCACACATTCCGCGTGGTGGCACTTGTAGCCAATTTTGCCGATGGCATCCTGGAAGATGGCCGCGCTTGTTCCTGTATGGTCGTCGTTAAACACGCACTGTTTTAGAATGTACCGGGTACCGCCCTGGTACGGCCCACTAGACTTGACTTCAATGCCATGTGCCGACATCCAGGCCATCAGGTCAAAGCGGTGTGCAGGCCCGTGGTAGGGCCGTGTAGGCGGTGTTTCTTTCGCCGGAAGTGTGGCGGCTAGTGCCCCGAGAGCTTCTACCGGCGTTATTACCGGGGTAGTGGGCACGTCCAGGAGTCTGGCGATTCTGTGCGGCCTACTGGGGGTGCTGTCGCCTTTGCGGGTCAACGTACCAGGGAGCTTCCATATCCGGCCGGCGTTGAACACACTCGGGTCAATGGAGACCGCCGCGTCATCGAACCGCGTAGCCAGCGCCTCAAGGCAGTTTTTAATAAGGTTCGTATTATTGGCGTCATTGGGCAAGTCTACCCGCACGAGCAGATGCCCCCCGTTCCCCGAATCGCCGATTATGATGGCATTGGCTGGGAACCCCAGCCCTACTAGATATCCCTTGATCTTCCCGGCTACTTGGTTCGCGGCATCATGTTCGACATCGGTCGAAGATATGCCTGACGGCCGTTTGGCGTCTACATCTATGGGAAGATACCGCCTGCGGATGATATCTTTGTCCTGAGTCAAGTTCTTGGGTCCAGTGGTGAGGCGATTGGCGGATCTTGCCAGAAGGGCTGGGGTCAACTCGTTCAGGACAACATAGATGCCAGCGGCTTGGCCGCTGAGTTTGGCGGCGGCCGCTGCCAGTTTGGCGTGGTCATCGAAGTACCCGGCTACCGTTTTACCGCCTACGTCAAGCGCTCGAAGTTCTACGACGTCGCCGGGCTGGTATAACACCGTCAGCGCCCGTCTGATTTCGAGAAGGTCATGCGCTTGGCCGGTCCGCAGGTGCCCATCCCTGGGATGCGGTTCAGGCCGGCTCCCTTGACTTTGCTTTGGCTCTTGTTTATCATTATGTTTAGAGCTATTCACTGGCTGAGCTCCTAGCACCAAAGCCCTGGTTTCACCACCGGGGCTTTGACATTTGATTCACACCTCAGATGAATAGAGCAACGTTTTAGCCCTCCTGAGATTAAAAACAAAATCGGTAAGATTGCCAGTCGCCCGCCCACACATAAATGAACGCACCAGCTCTGGCCTGTCTAGTTCGGTAAGTTCCGTTCCGTTTGATTTGCATTTCCCTACCTAAAATACCTCGGCTACTTGGCTGCCGGTGTGAGGTTGAAAGGCTTGGGCTCCTCAAGGAGCTTCTCCAGGGCCCGCCGGGGCACGAGTAGCCTTCGGCCAATTTTAATCACTGGAATTTCCCCAGTTTTCACCCTATCGTAAGCTAACTGACGCCCGATGCCCAAAAGTTTAGCCGTCTCCTCTACCGTGAACGTGACTCGTTCTTCTTGCATTTCTTGCCTCCTTGGTCACCCCTGGTGCCCTTGACTTATGCCAGTATCCATGCTATACTGTGGCGTAGGTGGTTGTCAATAGCAAACAGCATATGGGCAAATAAAAGACCAATTGACCAAGAATACACGTGGAGGTGACATTGTGAACAAAGGAAAATTGGCACCTGAGGAACTGGACAAGGTGATAAAGTTAAAACAAATTGGTACCAGCTGGTTAAAAATCGAGCATGAGACAGGGATTTCCCGACGAACTGCAAAGCGTGCCTACGAAAAATGGCAGCACAGCCAATCCCCGGAGGTACTCATGAAAGCCCGCCAAGATGTGGCCGCAAAAGCATTCCTTGACCACCTGAAGTCACTCACCACACTGGCCGGCTCCGTAGTGGCCAATCTGAGTGTACCACCTTCGCTTGCTGCTATGGAGAAAAATACTGAACAGTTTTTTGCTTGGCTATGGCAGCAGAATCTGCTCTGGCGTGGGGTCTACATATCTCCCGAGACCCAGGAGCGTTACAACTTGTCCCAGACCCACGTCTACTCAATGGGAGACCCACAATGTTTTGTTAGGGGAGACCCACAGTTCAATGTTCTCGAGAATGAGCTGCTTTTTAATTGCCTACGGGACCACACTCGTGGTGAAGGGGTACGGTGGGAAGCCTTAGGTGAATGGGGAAAGGCCCGGGACAACTGCGCCAAGATTGTTCCCAACCTTCAGAAAGAAACCAGCGAGGTGGTAAACAATTTTCTCAAACTAGAACAACAGACGAACCTCTTACAGCGTATCAAGGAGGCAAGCAGAGAGGATGACCCTGCCAAACAGATGACGCAAGTCATACTTAGGGAGATATGGCAGGACATTCTCCAGGATAAACTGGGCGAAGAAGACTCGTGGTTTCAAAAGGTATTGCGGGGCAAAGGAGTCCCCCAGGAGATAAATGTAAAGTCCAAAAGAGGTGAAACGGTCTTTACATTCTTTGGCGACGCTAACATGGGTCTGGCCGAAGAGGTAACTTGCATATGCAATTTGGCGTATAATGTCTTGCGCAAAGGGGTAGAGTCAGACATGCTTAAATCGCTACAAAAGGAAGTCCGCGCAATGGAAAAGGCAACCGAGGAACTCCGTGAAATGCTGAACCCGGTCAAGTTGACCCCCATGATACTTCGCACTCGGTGTGACCTGTGTCCTGCGTAATAGTGCATAGGGTGAACGCAACCTTGAAGACCTGAAGAAAGGAGGTAGTTATGAAAGGGCATATTAGACAAAGATCCAGGGGAACGTGGGAGATTACCATCGGTGTGGGGCGTGACCCCCAGACAGGCACGCGCAAGAGGCACTTCGAGACCGTTGCGGGGAGCAAAAAAGATGCCCAAAGGCGGCTGGCCGAGCTGCTGATCAGCATCGACAAAGGTAGTTATGCTAAGCCTGATCCCCGCCTGACGCTAGGAGGGTGGCTATGTGAGTGGCTGAGTAGCTATGCCGCGATCCACTGCTCACTACGGACGGTGGAGGGCTACCAATTTATCATCCGCCGCTACCTAATGCCTGCGCTAGGCCAAATACCTTTGAATCAACTCCAACCCCAGCATGTTCAGCGCTACTGCGCTGATGCCCTCTCTACAGGATTAAGCAATCGCACCGTGATGCACAGTTACCGCCTGCTGCATAAGGCGCTGAACGACGCAGTGAAACGAGGTCTTGTGGCACGAAATGTTGCGGACGCAGTGGATCCGCCACGGCCCGAGCGCAAGGAAATGGCAACCCTGAACTCTGACGAGCTTTCCCAACTCCTTGATGCCGCCCGGGAAACCCCCTACTATGCCCCGCTCTACACAAAGGCCCACACCGGATTGCGTCGTAGCGAGCTGCTGGGCCTTAGGTGGTGCGATGTGAACCTGGACATGTGCACCCTGTCCGTGGCACAAACGCTTCAGCGGGTGGGGGGACAGTGCATATTCGGGCAGCCAAAGAGCGCAAAGAGCCGGCGCCAGGTGGCGCTCACCCCTTCCTTGGTCTTATTTCTACGGAAGTATAAGGCCGAGCAGGAGGCAAATCGGGGTCTCCTAGGTAAGCCCTTGAGGGAGACCGACCTAGTTTTCTGCCACCCAGACGGAACCCCGCTGGACCCCAACACGCTCACCCACGCCTTGGGGAAGATCGTCCGCAAGGCAGGGGTGAGCCATATCCGTCTGCACGACCTTAGGCATACCCACGCCACGTTGATGCTCGAGGCCGGTGTCCACCCGAAGATAGTGCAGGAGCGCCTGGGGCACTCGACGATCGCCACCACCTTGGACATCTACAGCCACGTGCTGCCCGGGATGCAAGAGGCAGCGGCGAGGAGTTTCGAGGAACTGCTGGAAAAAGGCAGAGGCAAAAATGTCGGCAAAATGTCGGCAACCGCCGATTCTCAGATACGCGCCCGACAGGATTCGAACCTGCGACCCTCGGTTCCGAAGACCGATGCTCTTGTCCGCTGAGCTACGGGCGCCTTTTTCGCTCGGGGTTAGTGGGCGGATGTGACGTAATGGGTGAGCGGAGGGATTCGAACCCTCGACCTCCAGGGCCACAACCTGGCGCCTTAAACCGCTCGGCTACGCCCACCACCAACGCCATTTTAGCACAATCGCCCCGTCTCCGCCATACTTATGAAAGCTATCGTTAGTCTCGGGTCAAGCTGTTTCCCCAGCTCGCCCCGGAGCACCCTAAGCGCCTCCTCCGGAGTTAGCCGACCTCGGTAGGGACGGTCGCTAGTGAGAGCATCGTAGGTATCCACCACAGCCATAATCCTTGCCGCCAAGGGGATTTCCTCCCCGGCCAGCCCATCGGGGTATCCCTTCCCATCGTATCTCTCATGGTGATGCCGCACCACCATGAGAATTAGCTTGTCCTGTCTTAGCGGTTGGCAAATCCTTTCTCCCACAATGGGATGAATCTTCACCCGGTCGAATTCCTTTTTTGTTAGCCGCCTGGGCTTATTGAGGATCGACTCGCTGACCCCGATCTTGCCCACGTCGTGGAGGGTCGCTGCCTTTCTGATGAGTTGCTGCTCCTCCAGTGAGAGGCCGACTTCCTTTGCCAGGCTTGTGGCGTAATGAGCTACCCGGTCGATGTGGCCCTCAGTGTAAGGGTCCTTGGCCTCGATGGCGGTGGCCAGGGCCAGGATGGTGTTTTCTACGCTAATCAGCTCGTCGTTGAGATGCTTTGCCTGCACCAGGCACCTTACCATAGCGAGAAACTCAGCGGTATTGATCGGGCGATGAAGCAAGCCATCGACGCCGGCCTCAAAGCCCCTTATCTTATATTTCAATTCACGGTCCGGGGTGATCAGGACTACAGGGATTAACCTTGTCTCCTCCCTGTCTTTTAGCCGGGCACATACCTCGAATCCATCGGTTTTGGGGATCATGACATCGAGCAGGACCAGGTCCGGCGACTCCTTTTCGACCTTATCCAGGGCCTCCTCACCGTTGGAGGCGGTAACTACCTCATATCCGGCTACGTTGAGCAGCGCCTGGATAAACCTCAGGTTTTCTTGGCAGCGATCCACCACCAAAACCTTGGCCTTCATTGCCTCACTTCATACTAGATATTTCCTTAGCCAAAACGGGGAAAAGCTCATCATAAGTGGTATCCAGGGCTTCAGGGATCAGTCTTGTCTCAGCGAACACAGACATGAAGTTTACATCCCCCTGCCATCTGGGCACTACATGCATGTGAAGGTGGTCAGAAACGCCGGCCCCGGCAACCTTTTCCAGGTTCATACCGATATTGAAGCCTGCTGGAGATAGGGCCTTTTTAAGTGCTGCCACGCTGGATCGAGCAAGGATGATCATTTCGAAGAGCGATCTGTCATCCAAGCGCTCTATACTCCCCTCGTGCACATATGGGGCGATCATCAGATGGCCGTTGGTGTAGGGGTAGAGGTTGAGCAGGATGAAGCAGGCCTCGCCCCGATAGAGGATGTAGTTCTCTCGATCCCTTTCCACAGGCTCTTTTTGCTTGAGACAAAACAGGCACCCTTTGGGTTTTTCCCCCATAACATACCCCCGACGCCAGGGTGTCCACAGGCTCTTCATCGGCTAGCTCTCATTCGCTCAGGTTGCCATGAAATTGTCAATGTAGGCAAAGGGATTTTAACATTCAATCTCGTTTAATTCAAGATAATCCTGGTTAACTTTTGTAAACTTTCAGAAACAGGCTAAGGTCATATCGGCCCTGGTTTGCTCTTAGCTAGGAGCTGTGGTAACATAATCGCATGGCCTATTACAAACTATATGCCAGATGCAGCGCCCGGGAGTTCGTGGAATTTTGGCAGCAGTTCTACAAGAGCAAGATACCAGACGAGGTTTATCAGGACAATCTAAACCTGGAAGGCGAGTTGAGCGGGGAAAACGTCGGCCTCCTTTGGAGGTGGAAGAACGAGCGCTACGGCTCGCCCCTAATCGCGGCGACCAAGGCAATACTATCTGACATAAATGTCTTTCGCCGGCTTGCGCACGTAGAGGAGGCAGAGGAGCGAAGTTTTTGGCAAAAGGCTTCCTTGGTATCGCCGGGGATTGTATGGCAGGTCTTCCTTTTTCATATGGCACGCCCTCAAGATTACCCCATCTTGGATCAGCACGTGATGAGGGCTTACTACGCTCTAACCACGGGCTACATCTATCGCAACCCCAGGGAAACCAGGGTGCCATGTCGCAGTTATGAACAATTTCGGTCATCCTACAGCGATTACCGTGACTTCTTCTTTGGGGTGGTGGGCGAGGCCGGTTCTCCTGAGCCAAAGGCGGTGGATCGGGCGCTTTGGGCCTTTGGCCGGCATCTTAAGCGGTTGTATAGAGTAGACGGCCATCTACCTTTAGGGGAAGAGCGATGAGGGCTGACCGACTTACAAAGGGAGCTAAAATATGGATGTATTCGAGGCGATAAGCGGGCGAAGAAGTGTTCGTAAATACAGGCCTGATCCGGTCAGTGAGCAGCAGCTTAATGCCGTGCTGGAGGCGGCCCGCTGGGCGCCGTCGTGGGCAAATACCCAGTGCTGGAATTTCGTCGTGGTGCGTGACACTAAGCTCAAGGAGAGGCTGGCCAACACCCTCAGCCCGACAAATCGGGCCATCCCGGCGATCAAGGAGGCCCCGATTCTGATCGTGGCCTGCGCTGAGAAGGGGCGGGCTGGTTACAAGAGGGGGGAGGCAGTCACCGATAAAGGTGATTGGTTTATGTTTGATGTGGCCCTGGCGATGCAAAACATAGCCTTGGCAGCCTACGCCCTTGGCCTGGGGACAGTGCACGTTGGCCTGTTCGATGCGCAAAAGGCGGCCGAGATCCTAGATGTGCCCCCGGAAATGGCTGTGGTGGAGATGATGCCCCTGGGTCATTCCGCTGAGCAACCCACAGCGCCACGAAGGAAAGAGCTTGGAGACTTCGTTTTCTTTGAAAAATTCGGCAGAAAAGTGACTGAAAGGTAGTTTTCACAAGTTGTATGACGTGATAATAGTGGGCGCTGGCCCTGCCGGAAGTTATGTGGCTTACCGATTGGCAAGCTCAGGATATAGTGTGCTGGTTTTTGAGGAGCACGAGACCATCGGCGAGCCTGTGAGGTGCACCGGGATCATCGGGGCCGAGTGCCTTGAGCGCTTCCCTTTCTTCGAGGGCGCGGTGCTAAGGGATATAAACTCAGCCAGGCTATTCAGCCCCTCGGGGAGCGAGATAAGGCTGTGGAGAGACAGGGTTCAAGCATATCTTGTCGATCGTGCCACCTTCGATCAGGTGATAGCGCAGAAAGCGGAGCGCAGCGGAGCGCACTATCTTCTGGGTAGCAGAGTAAAGGGCATCGCCGCTCTGGATGATGGCGTCAGGATGGAGACGGAAAGTCTGGAAAACTACAGTGCCAAGGCTGCGGTTATCGCCAGCGGATTTGGCTCCGATCTCCCGCAGAAGGTTGGCTTGGGCCGGGTGGGTGACCTAGTTGCCGGGGCTCAGGCCGAGGTGGGCATCGATGGCCAGAGTGAGATAGAGCTCTACTTTGATCAGGACTTGGCTCCGGGATTTTTTGCCTGGTTTGTCCCCGCCTCCCCAAGGAGAGCGCTGGCGGGGCTCTTCTCTCGTAAGACCCCAGGTGAGAATCTCCGTGTTCTCTTAGTTTCCTTGTTTCATCAGGGCAAAATAGCCTCACCTGAGGCTAAGATCACCCATCGGGGCATTCCGCTAAGGCCACTGGCCAAAACCTACAGGGAACGGATGCTCGTGGTCGGCGATGCCGCGGGGCAGGTAAAACCGACCACCGGCGGTGGGGTATATTACAGCCTTCTCTGTGCTGAGGCAGCCGCCGATACCCTGAATCAGGCGCTCTCCACCGGCGATTTCTCGGAAAGCCTCTTTTCTGGCTATGAGCAGGCGTGGCGGGAGATGATCGGCAGAGAGCTCAGGATTGGCTACCTGGCACGCCGGCTTTATAGCACGCTCACCAACCGCCAGATCGATCACCTATTCGACATTATCAAGACCAGGGATATCCATGAGCGCCTGCTTCAGTCGGCTGAGCTATCCTTCGAGTGGCACAGCGATGCCATCCTGGAGGCTCTAAAGTATCTTGGACCTTGGCGTTACCTTTTTGATTTGGGAGGGAGGACTTGAAGATCCTGGTCACTGGAGGAGCCGGTTTTATCGGATCCCACCTGGTTGACGCATTGATCGAGCACGGCCATGAGGTGGTGGTGATCGATAACCTATCTAGCGGATTCCGGGGGAATGTCAATCCGTATGCCAGGTTCTACGAGCTGGGCATCGGCGATGAAGGCCTGGTGGAGGTCTTTGAGCGGGAAAGGCCACAGATCGTCAGCCATCAGGCTGCTCAGGTAGATCTCAGGAGATCAGTCACCGAGCCGGTCTTTGATGCTCAAGAGAATATCCTGGGCAGCCTGAATGTGATAGTCAACGCCGTTCGCTTTGGGGTGGAGAAGCTGATCTATGCTTCATCTGGCGGGGCCGTTTATGGCGAGCCTCAATATCTGCCCGTTGACGAAAATCACCCGGTAAATCCTATCTCCCAATATGGGGTCTCAAAGCACGCCGTGGAACACTACCTTTACCTGTATGCCCTTCACTACGGGCTCAATTATGTGGTGCTCAGATACCCCAACGTTTACGGTCCGAGGCAGAACCCTCTTGGCGAGGCCGGGGTTGTCGCCATCTTCGCCCGCCAGATGCTCTGCGGGGAGCAGCCTACCATTTTCGGTCGAGGGGATAAGGCCCGGGATTATACTCACGTGTCCGATGTGGTCGAGGCCAACCTGCTGGCCCTGGAGCGAGGCACAAACGCTCTCTATAACATCGGCACAGGGGTGGAGACCTCAGACCAGGAGATCTTCGATACACTGGCTGAGGCGCTGGGCTATCATGGCACCCCCCTTTATTCTCAGGTTCGCAAAGGGGAGATCCAGAGGATCTGCCTCGACTGGAGCAAAGCGGAGAAGGAGCTAGGCTGGCGGCCCAAGCTCTCGCTAAAGGAAGGCATAGAGAAAACGGTGCCCTATTATAGAAAGTCGATGGCCACCTAGACGGTTTGATTATGGGTTGGTGAATAGCCCCTATGCTCAAAACCTGGGTGGCTTAAACCTTCGCAACCGCAGTGAGTTGAATACCACGGTTATGGAGCTAGCGGCCATTGCTGCCGCCGCCAGAATCGGGTTGAGGAACCCGTAATTGCCCAGCACAAAGTGAAGCCCTGAGGGAACGCCGCTATCCCCGAAGGCAAGATATAGCACCCCTGCCGCCACCGGGATCAGGGCGGTATTGTAGGCGAAGGCCCAGAAGAGGTTTTGCCTAATGGTCCTCAGGGTGCGCTTGCTCAGGGATATGGCAGTCACAATCCCGGTCAAGTCGCCGCTGATAAGTGTAATCTGCCCGGTTTCCATAGCAACATCGGTGCCGGTGCCAATGGCGATACCGAGGTCGGCTTGGGCTAATGCCGGGGCATCGTTGATTCCATCGCCGACCATGGCCACCACCCTTCCCTCCGCCTGGAGCTTCTTGACCTCGCTAGCCTTGTGCTCGGGGAGAACCTCAGCCAGGACACGGCCAATGCCCACCTCCCGGGCAATAGCCTCGGCGGTGCGCCGATTGTCCCCGGTGAGCATCACCGTTTCAATGCCCATCTTGTGTAGCGCTTGCACCACCTCCTTGGCTTTGGGCTTAAGGGTATCAGCCAGGGCGATAATTCCCACCGCCTCGCTATCCAGGCCGAGGAACATCACCGTCTTACCCTGGGCAAATAGCTCGTCGGCTTTCTCCTCAAGCCCGTTCAAGGATAGACCTTTCTCCTTCATCAACCTGAGGTTGCCCAAGAGAAGCTTTTTACCCTGGACCAGAGCCTCGACACCATGTCCGGGTATGGCGTTGAACTCCGAAGGCGGGGATAGTTCAAGCCCCTTCTCTAAAGCAGCCTTGACCACAGCTTGGCCCAGCGGGTGCTCCGAGCTATGCTCGGCGGAGGCGGCCAGCCGCAGAACCTCGTCCTGAGAATAAGATGGGATGGCGACTATATCGGTCACCGCAGGCTCACCACGGGTCAGAGTCCCCGTCTTGTCTAGGAGCACTGTGCTTATGCGGTGGGACCTCTCCAGGGCTTCACCGCTCCTGATAAGAACGCCATGCTCGGCCCCTTTACCGGTGCCCACCATAATAGCGGTGGGAGTCGCCAGTCCCAGGGCACAGGGACAGGCGATAATGAGCACCGCGACAAAGTTGAGGAAGGCGAAGATGAGAGCCGGGTGGGGCCCAAGGAAAGACCAGATTATGAAGGTTATGATGGCGATGCCGATCACCACTGGCACGAAGTAGCTGGCGATGACATCGGCCAGGCGCTGGATGGGAGCCTTACTCCCCTGGGCTTCCTCCACCATCCTGACAATACGGGCCAGTGTCGTGTCCTTACCCACCCTGGTCGCCTCGAACTGAAAGCTGCCTGTTTTGTTGATAGTACTGCCGATGACCTCATCGCCCTCCTTTTTGTCCACCGGGATGCTCTCCCCGGTGATCATAGACTCGTCGATGCTGGAATACCCCTGGCGGACAACACCGTCCACCGGCACTCGCTCACCTGGCCGCACCAGGATGAGGTCACCCACCAGAATGTCTTCGACCGGGATTTCCCTTTCTTCGCCGTTGCGGATAACCAGGGCGGTCTTGGGCTGCATACCTATTAGCTTCTTTATCGCCTCTGAGGTCTTCCCCTTGGCTCTGGCCTCGAGAAAGCGGCCGAGGAGGATGAGGGTGATAATCATGGCTGAGGTGTCAAAGTAGAGGTTGGGCTCGACATCGGCGCTGGCGAAGAGACCGGGGGCCAGAACTGCGATGACGCTATACAGGTAAGCTGCCGAGGTGCCCATGGCGATGAGGGTATTCATATCGGCGGTTCTGTGTCTCAGTGCCCCCCATGTCCCCCGATAGAATCGCCAGCCGGCCCAGAATTGCACCGGCGTCGCCAGAGCCCATAGGAGATAGGGCTTGCCGGTGAAGGAGGCGCCAAAGCCTATAGCCATAATCGATATGGCGAGGACAGCAGCGACAATGACCCTATTCCTTGCCGCCCGGGTCTCCCGCAGGGAGGCGGTGGTTACATCCTCTAGAGCCTCTACTTCAGAGCCAAGCTCATAGCCAGCGTCTTTTACCGCCCGTCTCAGCGCCGCCAGCTCAGTCCCCTCCACATACTCCACGGTGGCCTTCTCCGAGGCCAAGTTGACGCTGGCCGAAACCACTCCGGGCACTTCAGACAGGGCCTTTTCCACTCTGGCGACGCAGGAGGCACAGGTCATCCCGACTACCGGGAAGATGGACTTCCTGGTTGCGACCCCATAGCCTGCTTGGAGGATGGTGTTCTTGATCTTGGCTAGGTCTACCCTGGCCGGGTCGTATTCTATGGCGGCCTTCTCCGAGGCAAAG
>Ga0315296_10003696_pt1 | contig 12710 bp, 14 predicted proteins | sample YL17G14_18_MG_FD_203921 | JGI IMG/M metagenome (GOLD analysis project Ga0315296, IMG submission 203921) | Sediment microbial communities from Yellowstone Lake, YNP, Wyoming, USA - YL17G14_18 | ecosystem: Environmental > Aquatic > Freshwater > Lake > Sediment | place: USA: Wyoming | collected... | reverse complement strand
ATATAGAAATGCAAATGTCCTTGTCACTGGGCATACTGGATTCAAAGGTTCCTGGCTTGCGATTTGGCTCAAAGAACTTGGCGCTAATGTTATTGGATATTCGCTTGATCCACCAAGCGTGCCGAATAATTTCGAAGCTTCAATAATTCATAATAAAATAAATCATAATCATGGAGATATTAGAGATTTTGAGAATCTTCAATCCATTTTCGAAAAATCCCACCCGGAATTTGTTTTTCATTTAGCAGCTCAATCATTGGTGAGGCTTTCCTATGATGAACCCAAAATGACTTTTGATACCAATGTAGGCGGCACTATCAATGTCCTTGAGGCTGCAAGATCAACTCCTAGCGTGAAGGCAATCATCAATATCACTAGCGATAAATGCTATGAAAACAAGGAATGGATTTGGGGTTATCGCGAAAACGATCCTATAGGAGGTTTTGATCCTTATAGTGCGTCAAAGGGTTGCGCCGAACTGGCTTTAACTGCTTATTTGAGATCTTTCTTTTCTCAGAATACTCCCAAGAAAGCAATGATCGGGGCTGCCTCTATTAGGGCAGGAAACGTTTTTGGCGGTGGAGATTGGTGCAAAGATCGCTTGCTTCCGGATTGCGTCCGCGCGCTCAGCATCCGCAAACCCGTGGGTATACGTAATCCAAACTCCATTCGGCCTTGGCAACATGTGTTGGATCCGCTCAGTGGCTATCTCTGGCTTGGAGCTCTTCTTAGTCAAGCCCCTGCCCGCTATTCCGGGGCATGGAACTTTGGCCCGGAGGATGATAGCCATGTTACGACAGTGAATCTTGTCGAGCGTTTCATTCACTATTGGGGTGAGGGCTCCTGGCAATGTCTTTCGGTTCAAGATGCTCCGCATGAAGCGAGAATCCTCATGCTGAATTGCGATAAAGCTCACGTCGAGCTCAAATGGCGTCCGGTCCTTAACCTAGATGAAGGATTAGAGATAACGGCTGATTGGTACAAAAAATATTATAAATTTGGCTCCAGAGAAGACATGTATCCTATCTGTGTCGCTCAGATCCGGAAGTACTCAGACCGCGCTGCGTTGAAAGCTTTACCCTGGACGGTTGGTTGATCCATGGCAGATCCCGAGGTGATCCCCAAACGCATCCTTGAACTCGCCGAGAAGTATTTTCAAGAAAAGTTATCTAAAAAAGGCCTCGATCCAAACCTGGATATGGTGTGCCATGCCGGCTTTTCCGCGAATCTGGTCGCGTTGACGGCGATGACATCACCCAAGATGGGCGAACGAAAGCTGAAACCGGGTGACGAAGTGATCACCGGGGCAGCAAGATTCCCTAGCACCGTTACGTCTTTAGTGCAGAACCAACGCTTTCCGGTCTTTGTGGACGTGAATCTCGGTGATTATACCGCTCCGGTAGCCGAAATCGATTCTCAGGACCTTCTCCTGGTCTCTCTCTTCTTTAACCACGGTCTCTTGATAAAGCATGGGACAGGCTTGAGCGATCGCTAAGACCGACATCTGTCGTCCCTGACAGATCAGATGGCGATCTTGGCGAAGACGGACGAGAAAACGATGTCTGTTTTTGATCAGATACCAGAGGAGTTTTTCCCTGTCCCCGTCCCGATCCAAGACTCACACGCCCCGGCCCTGGACATAACGATTGACCATCTCGATGGCTTCTTCGATCTCTTCGTTTTCGCTGCGGAACTCCGGGCTCTGTTAGGAATAAAGACGATTATAAAGAGGCCAGAGGGTTGTCTTTCCCGGCTCGGCCCCAACGACCTGAAGTGTCCAGTAGCCGTTGGCGACGGCGTCTTCACTTCCATCGTGGACTCTCGCCAGATACTCCATCCTTTGGGCATACTTCTTAATGACATCTGTCAGATCGAGAATCAAGAAGGTAAACTCTTGGATCCGCGAGGCCGCCATCCGGCAGAGCTTCTCTGTCAGCCTTGCCCACAAGCCTTTTCTTTTTAGTTGCCGACATAACCGGTATTCAGTCTTCTTTAAGGGAATCTGTTCTTCCAATGCGCGGCCAATCTCAGTCAACTTTGACTCTAAATTTTGGGTGAAGTCCTACGTCAAGGGTAAGTACACCGTCCGCATGGATAATGAACTCCAGGAGGGCCGCTGGATATGGGTGAAGCTGACCTTTGGAGATTTTGTGATTCAAGATGCAAACAATGTGGCGTTTCTGCCCGGCGGCATTGGCAAAACCGCATTCATCCGCTTCATCGCCGGCCACCCTTTTCGCTCTCATAACAACATATTTCTAGCCTACGGGGCCCGTAAACCAGAACTCTTGCATTATCGGGATTTTATCGATCCAGAGGCAGGCGCTAATAACGATTATTATGCTTTTTGCTTCGTAAAGACTAACGATAAAAATAAATGCGGCTCAACCAAAGGACAATCGCCAGAATTCTTTACAGGTTGCCTGTCCCTTGAAGCGATCTGGAATCAATTGGAGAATCCCCAAGAAACAACCTGCTACATAGCAGGCCCCCCGGCAATGATTCAAGCCTTTGCGGGAAACTTGCTGAAGAGAGACATTGCACCGGAAATGATCAAAGTTGATGCCTGTGAGTGAATATGAAAAAAGAAAACAATAAGAATATCCCCGTTGTAATTCTATGCGGCGGTATGGGAACCCGGTTGCGGGAGGAAACGGAATACAAACCCAAACCCATGATCGAGATCGGAGGCAAACCTGTCTTGTGGCATATCATGAAGAACTATGCCTATTTCGGTTTCCATCGGTTTATTCTGTGCCTGGGCTACAAAGGGAGTGTCATAAAAGAATATTTCCTCAACTATGAGGCGATGAGTAATGATTTCACTATCCACCTGGGAAAGGAAAATCATCTGGCATACCAGAGCAAGCATACCGAGCAGAATTTTAATGTAACACTTGTAGATACAGGCTTGAAGACGATGACGGGTGGCAGGATTAAGCGTATTGAGAAGTTCATTGATACAGAAACGTTCATGGTGACCTACGGAGACGGCTTGGCGAATATTAACATTAATGATCTCGTGGCCTTTCATCAGGAGCATGGCAAACTTGCAACCTTAACAGCAACACGACCCCCATCACGATATGGGATTCTGGAATTAACTGAAGGCGATCAAGTAAAGCAGTTCCGTGAAAAAGTGCAAACGGAATGGATCAACGGGGGCTTTTTGGTATTCAATCGTCGTGTTTTTGATTACCTGGATCCAGATTGCATTTTAGAGCGTGAGCCAATGGAAAAACTGACAACTGAAAAGCAACTGATGGCTTTTCGGCATGAGGGATTCTGGATAGGCATAGATACGTACCGCGAATATGAAATGCTTAATCAGATGTGGGATAGGGGAGACGTCCCTTGGCAAGTCTGGCAATAATTGTTTTAACCCCCTTTATTACTAAGAAACGATGAGATAAAGGATAAGGATACGGAGATGAAATGTTCTATTCATTATAGAACATGTTGTCGCCTTTGTGGCAGCAGCAAGTTGAGGGAATTCATTAGGTTCATCAAAATTCCATTCACCGATGAATTCGTCGACCTCGGACATTTTGGCCATGAATTTACTGCCGATCTGGGTTTGTTCTGGTGCGAGAAGTGTCGAACTGTTCAAACTCAGCATGATGTTGAGGTCAATGAGTATTACCGCGACTATCGCTATACTGTATCGTCCTCGCCTTTTGCCCGGATATTTATGCAAAGACTTGCTCAAGAAACCGTACGGCGTTTCGGATTGCGCTCCGGAGATATCGTTATTGAGATCGGCTCCGGCGATGGCTTTCAACTTGGCTGTTTCCAGAACTTAGGTATGCGGGTGCTTGGTTTTGAAGCATCAAACGAGCTAACATCCCATGCACAGGATATTGGTGTACCGACGATCCAGACCTTGTTCAATTGCTCAGGTGTAGATCAGATCCCAACAGACATGCAACCGGCGCAGGTAGTCCTGTTGACTTATACTTTTGATCACCTTCCTGATCCTCGTTCGTTTCTTGACCTCGTCAATCGTGTGCTCGATCCAGATCGTGGCCTTTTGATTATCGAAGTACATGACTTGGCAAAGATTGTCACCCGGCGGGAAGTGTGTCTTTTCGAGCATGAACATACAATCTATCTAACTGCTATAACAATGCAGCGTCTCTTGAAAAGCTGTAACTTTCGCCTGTTAAGTACCGACCTGCTTCCTGAGTCTGAACGACGGGGAAATTCACTCTTAGTCGTAGCAGCTCCAATATCCAACAGCCGTCATGTTGTTACATTCGCGTCATCTCCGCAGGATTCTATTTTTGAAAAATGGAATAGTTTTGAACAGTTCAGTGACGAAGTTTGCCAAGGTGTCGATAGGTTCCGTGACTACTTACGTCGAAAACAACAGGCCGGCATACGGGTGGCTGGGTACGGTGCGGGGGGGCGGGGAGTCATAACTTTAGCTATGGCTGGTATAAGCCCTGCGGAGATGATCTATTTATGCGATCAGAATTCTGCCTCCTACGGTTTCTTCACACCGGTTACGCATATCCCGATTGTCAACCCCGATCATGTGTACTTTGAGCCGGTTTCCGAATTGGTGGTGTTTTCCTACGCATATCTTGATGAGATCAAACAACACCTCCGACGGTTTGTTGAAAATGGAGGGCGGTTGACTTCAATTTTGGAGTTAATTTAAAACGGGCCTTTGTCACCGGTGCTTCTGGCTTCCTGGGGTCCTTCCTAGTAGAATATTGGAAAAACCAATCGCATGAGGGGCGCATGTGGGTTAGAGCTTAGGTTTCGATGTGTCTGGGAAGATCCCATAGGGAAAAAGTGAGAAGGATCAAGATCGCCAATCGGACTTGGGAAATCCGACCGTCCGGGATGAAACGGGGGCTTGCGGAAACGTGATGCATGGTCTGGCGTCTCTTTGCCACGAAGCTGGAAACGGCGGAAACAATGGAAGGCGTTGCCATAAACATGTGGGCACCGTATTTCTACCCGGCCGCGACTCAAAAATATGTCTTATCAAAACAAATCAAACGAAAAGCAGCTCGCGGTTTATACGCATCATGGTTTCTGGGCGGCGATGGACAACTACAGGCAGGTTCAATTTCTGAACAAAATTTGTGATGGTCAGCCGCGCTCCTTAGCAACTCTGGAAATAGCTTTTCATTAATTTTTTTATCGAAAAAATTCAAATCGATAAATGGCATTTTACGTCAAATACTACCACATTTTATGAAGTTAAGGCGTTATCAAAAATCAACGTTGGGACAGCAGTGTAGACAAATCACAGTGAAAGGAAGAGATTAAGTCCCATGGATCTGCGAAACGCAAAAATACTGGTGACAGGCGCCTCCGGCTTCATAGGTGCCAATCTTGTCCAAGCCCTGAGTGGAGACGCAGGTGCCACAGTGTTTGGTGCTTCCCGGGATGCCCCCCAGTCCTGGCGTTTAAGAGGACTCAGAGATGTTCATCTAGTCAGCCTCGACATCCTCGACCGGAATACTGTTGACCAGGTTTTTAAAAACAGCAGACCAGATTTTATCGTACATTGCGCCACTTATGGGATGTACCTTGGAAGGGAGAAGGACAAACTCAAAACACTGAGGACAAGTGTCGAGGGATTCCTCAATATCCTGATTGGCGCGGCAGAGAATGGTGTTAAAGGTGTTGTGAATTCAGGAACGACTTCCGAATACGGACGGAAGGATACTCCCATGAGCGAGGAGATGTTGCTAGAGCCCGATAACACTTATGGAGTGGCAAAGGCAGCTGCCACACTCCTTGGTACGCAATTAGGCGATGAATTCGGACTTCCCGTAATTACTCTGAGAATTTTTGCTCCATATGGCCCGTACGAGACGGGAACTCGATTGATACCATCCCTTATACTCTCCTATCTGCGGGGTGAGGCTCCTCGGCTGAGCTCAGGATTGCCGGTCCGTGATTTCACATTTGTTAAGGATATCGTTGGGGCTTACCGGAAAGCGTTGGAACTTCTCGGGAGAAAGCGTTGCGGGATCTTCAATATTGGCAATGGTAAGCAATATAGCATCTCGGAAGCGGCTGAGAAGGTTAGGTGTCTGGTCGGGTCTCATCTTCAACCCGAATGGGGAAGCATAGCTACAGTACAGAAGGAACCACCGCTATGGGTTGCGGACAGGGAGAAGGCCAAAATAGAGCTGGGATGGGAACCCCTGTACACGTTCGAGGATGGGCTGAAGGAAAGTATACAGTGGTTTAAAAATAATATCAAATTATATGTTTGAGTAAGGAGGCGTCATGCTTGTAACTGATTATGTCATTGAATATTTCAAGAAGAACGAAGGAGTGACGCATGCATTCGTCTATGTGGGCGGGACTGCGGCGCCGTTGCTTAACAGCATCTATAACAGTAAGGGCATCGATTATATTCCGGCCCGGCATGAAAGCAATGCGGCCTTGGCAGCTTGCGGATATGCGCTCGCCTCGGGCAAAATCGGTCTGGCTATATCGATGAGCGGACCCGGTTCTACAAACATGGTTACGGGTGTCGCCGATGCCTGGCTGGACTCCATCCCGGTTTTTTTCCTTACCGGGCAGGTCACAACGGGGACTTACAAATTCGACAACCCCGCTCGTCAAATGGGATACCAGGAACTAGATATCATCTCCATTGTGAAGTCCATCACCAAAGCCGCGGAGCTGGTCATTGACAAGCATGTCATTCCGGCCAAGTTGAGACATTTTATCTCGAAAGCCCGTTCCGGAAGACCCGGATCTGTTTTCATGGACATTCCTTTCGATGTGCTTCGTATGGATATCCCCGAGGATGGGATGAATGAGAAAGTGAAGCTGGAGACTCTTCCCTCCGCGAGCTCCGAAATTATTGACGTGGTATGCCGCATGATCGAAAAGTCGAAGCGTCCGCTCATACTGGCGGGAGGAGGGATCCGTACCCCTGAGGCACATAAATCGCTTCTGGAATTTGCGGAGAAGACACGCATTCCCGTCGTCACGTCCCTGCTGGGTAAGGACGCATTTCCAAACGACAATCCTCTTTACTTCGGTTTTATCGGCGCTTATGGCAACCGATACGCCAACATAGCCATGGCCAATAGCGACCTGATCATTGCCATCGGTTCCCGGCTGGACAGTCGCCAGACCGCTACTCCGAAATATTTTGCCAGGGCCTCCAAGAAGATCCACGTGGAGATCGACCGCAACGAGATCAACAACAATATCCAGGTGGATCTCCCGATCCATTCCGATCTCACCTTCTTTCTTGAGAAGGCTGTCATGGCCGTACCCGCTTCAGACGCGAACAAATATTCGGAGTGGATGGACTACTTTAAACGCGTGAAGACGGAGTTCGATGTATTGAAAGATGTCCAGGGCCCCACTGACAAGCTTGTTCATCCGAAGCGATTCCTTCAGCGTTTGTCTATCATGAACGACAAGAAGACGATCTACTTGGCGGATGTTGGTAACAACCAGATGTTTTCCGCGCAGTCCCTGGTCGTCAAGAAGGACCAGAGATTTTTCACCTCCGGCGGGCTTGGGACCATGGGTTTCTCGCTCCCTGCAGGGGTTGGAGCCGCTTTCGGCGCTCCGGACAGCCAAATCATCGCAATCATGGGTGACGGTGGTTTTCAGATGAGCATTCAAGAGCTTCAGACAATCGTCCATTTTAAATGCCCTGTTAAGATCGTTGTGCTGAACAATGGTATCTTAGGGCTGATGAAGATCTTCCAGGATGAGAATTATCCTGGAGCCTATGCCGCCACCGTAGATGGTTACAGCGTCCCCGACATTGGCAAGGTGGCTGCGGGCTACGGAATCCCTCATAAGCGTCTCACTTCCAACGAGGAGGCCGATGCCTTCATTCCGGAATTTCTTAACCACAAGGGACCTTACATCCTGGAAGTCGCGTATCATCCTGACTGGGCGGGATATCCCAAGTTTAGAGGAGGTCTCGGTATCGAACATCAGAAGCCAACGATCTCGGTGGAGAAGCTGAAGCAGTTCATGTTGATTCCCACCATCCCGGAAAAATAACATATGCTTGACAAGAAAATCTCGGTAAGCCATCACAGGGTCCCCAGTCTCATTGTTGGGTGACCCAGGATATATCGGGTTCTTGTTCTTTAAAATAACGGCGGACGGCGTCAACGAGAATAGGTAGGAGATCACGGGGGGCTAGTATGATCGAGAAAATATTTTCAGTTGGGTGAAGATTTTGCTGGCGACATAGGACAGTTTGAGATCTTTGCACGACTCAGTTGGTTAGGAGACCTGAACAATGAAGCATTTTCTCAGTGATCAGGTTTATGACCGATTTATTAGGATTCCGCATTCAAAATCCGGCCGATGGAACGAACCGGAGTCGATATTTTTGTTACAATGAAGACTTTAGAAATTCTAATACCTACTTTTGGTAGGCCAGAGAGTGCAGCACAAGCTATTGAGTCTTGTCTGGCTAACCCAGACGCCCGACTTTCTGTTAGATGTAATTCCAACGGATATGAACCGAGCCTCGAGAAATTTAAAGATTATGATACTAGGTTAACCTACAGTTGTTTTAGTTCAAATAAAGGAGTACGTGCAAATATCTTATATCTGTTGCAAACGACAGTGGCTCGTTTCTGTATGCTACTATCTGATGAGGATAGAATCGAGCCGTCTGCAGTTACAAAGTTTCTTGATTTTCTTGACAGCTGCCCAGAATCCATTAAAGTTGTTACTTGTTCAATTTTTGACCGGCACAATGATTGTTTCTATTTCCTACCAAATCGTCGGATCGCCCACACAGACCTTGATCTTAATGCCACATTGGCTTTATCGATAATTCCATCGTATATATCTGGGTTGGTGTTCTCAGTAGCCGACCTTGCCAGGCTAAATTTAAGTGAGCTATTTACGCCTTCATTAGGCAATGCCTATGCACATTTAGATGTGTCAAAACATCTTCTCATTAATGGTTTTTTACGGATTTATATGCATTATTTTGTTCTCAAGGGGAAAGCAATACATAAGGGCGGTGACGGTTATTCTCACCGCACGTCCCCTCAATCGAGAGTCTTGGGGAATTTTGATCTCAATCCACTTGTCTATGGTCCAAAGGCAAGGACCCGCCAGTTCTATTATTCAGATAATAGACTTTCCAGCCTCCGTAGGTCCATGGGTATAGTATCATATTTCATTGCGAAACTGAACTTATTTCATTCTTTTGCGCAAGCAGTTTTAAGCTCAAAAACTATAACAATAGTAGATCAAAGTGTATCGATAAGCAGCGAGGTTAAGTTAGCCTTGAGTGAGGCTAAGCAGTTCAATGAGTATTCTGGGTCTGCACTCGCATACTTGTTTTATCCTTTTGTAAAGCCGCCAACGCTCGTTAAACGAATTCTTTTAAAGTCTTTTAATAAGATCTTGAGTCTTCTACAAAATATTATGACCTTAGTAGTGATTGCAAGGTTTTGGAATTGCAAAAAGTAGTCACCAATCTGATCTACAACATGATGCAGTGTATCCATAACTATATGCAGGCGGCTGAAGAATTAACCTGGCGGTGATATTATGTAATCAGAATAGGGGCGTTAGTTGCAGCGGCTTAAATATTTCTAATCCCATGATCATTGACTATGCCTCCTATAATCAATGCACTGATTTTATAGACATCTACTTGGGGGCTAAATGCCAATTCTTCATCAGTTCAGCCATGGGTATTGATGCTATCCCAATGATCGTTAGAAGGTTATCAGTTTTTATATACTTTATTCCGCTTGAATATGGAAAGTATTAGCGACCTGGCCACCTCTATATGCCCAAAAGGAATGGCTGCGTGCTGAGCACCATTTCATGACCTTCAGCGAGATTCTAAAATCGGACGCCGGACGCTTTTTGTGCACTCAACAGTATCAGAAGCTTGGTATTGAAATCATCGAAAATACACCAGAAGAAATCGTCGCATTGGCGAACGAGATGGACGAGCGACTCGATGGGACATGGTAAACCAGCGATGAAGATGGGGAATGGCAACGCTGCTTCTAGTCGCTTTTTATACCAAGTGAAGTTAATGGCGTCTTTCGGGCGCGTATCGGCGTTGACTTCCTGCGAGAGCACCGCGATTGGCTTGAATAAGATGAAGCCGTGAAGCAGGCAGATTTCTTGGATCGAGACGGTGCTCTGATTGAAGATATTCACCTGTTTACCGCCCCGAGTGACATTCGGATTATGAAGGATGTGCCTGACGCGCTCAGACAGCTTAAAGAATATTATTTTTTCTTGATAATCATTAGCAATCAAACGGTTGTGGTGCGTGGGCTTGGCAACAGAGAGGGAAGTACTTAATTTAAATAATGAGGTTCAATCATGTATTGAGCAGGCAGGGGGACCAAGTCTCGATGCATTCTACTTTTGTCCCAATCACCCAAATGCGACTTTACTTAAATATCGCATTGAGTGCAACTGCCGCAAGCCACGGCCAGGGCTATTCCTGCGCTCGGCGCAGGAATACAACCTTGACTTGCGCTCCAGTTTTGCCATTGGCGACCTTATAACGGATATCATTGTAGGCGCCAGAGCCGGATGTCGCACGATATTGATGCAAACGGACGCGCACCTCGTCCCACCCATTCAAACTAGCGAACCGCTTAATATGTCAATACGACCCGATTACACTTGTGCGGATTTGGTCAAAGGAGCCAGATGGATTTTTGAGTTGATATGAGAGCAATGGTCTTGTGTGCTGGCTATGGCACTCGCCTGGGCGATCTCACTCATGAGATGCCCAAGCCGATGCTGCCACTGCATGGGCGCCCCATGCTGGAGTACATTATCGTTCATCTTGCCCGGTACGGTTTCAATTAAATTGCCGTCAATCAGCACGTTATGCCGGAGCAGATTCGAGATTACTTTGGGGATAGAGCACGCTGGAGCGTAGAAATAATTTATTCCCATGAACCGGAACTCTTTGGAACTGCAGGTGGTATCAAAAAGATGGAACAATTCTTACATCGAGGCGGCTTGTTTTTAGTGCAGTATGGAGATGTGTTGACTGACCAAAATCTCACAGAGATGGTCATGCGTCACTGCGAGCGTTAGGCCTTGGCGACTGTAATGGTTCATCAACAAGCGCTCTCTAACAGCATCGTTAGCATGGATGCAGAGGGGCATATTGTTGGATTTCGTGAACGACCCACCGAATAGGAGCGCGCGGGGGTCGAGTCATCATGACTGAATTCTGGACTTTGCGTTTGCGCGCCGGAGTTCCTGGACGTAACTCCAGATTAGGTGCCGAGTGACATCCCTCGCGATGTTCTGCCCCGGCTCAACGCGACGACGGCTGTACGGTTTTCCGCTCTCAGGTTACCGCTGCGCGATTGATTCGCCTAAACGCTTAGCTGAAGCGCGGGCAGCGATGGCAGAAGGCTGCTGCCAGATTTACATCCCAGCAAACATAAAGGGACATGATGCGCAATAGGACTGTTGAACTGACGCACCCCGCGGCGCAGATGCTATCCCAAGTTGTGATTTGCGTGAAACGGCTCTTGCGTCGGGCGCAAGTGACCCGTGCCACTGCCTATGGGATTATGACGGTAAGCTGGCGGGTCGTGGCCGGACCGGTGTCTGCCATCTTGATTATGAGCCGTTTTACGCCAGAACTTCAGGGTTACTATTACACATTCATCAGTGTCCTGGCACTTCAAATTTTTATTGAACTAGGATTTAGCAATATTGTCACCTACTTTGCTGGTCACGAGTGGGCGAGATTGTCTCTAAATTCGCAAGGACGGATTGTGGGAGAAGCGGACGCGCTTTCGCGGCTGGTCAGTCTGGGACAATCAGCTTTCCGATGGTATCTGATGGGGGGGACAGTCGTCGCCTTTGGGTTGGGAATAACAGGCTATTTGTTTTTCTCCCGATCACCGGAAGTTGGCATTGCCTGGGTTGCCCCGTGGTTTACTCTATGCTTTTTAAGTGGAATCAATCTTATGCTGATGCCGATATGGTCGTTACTGGAAGGATGCGGCCAAGTTCCGCAAGTCTATTCTTTCCGCATGGTTGGCGCCGTGTTGGGCAGTCTGGCAACTTGGGCAGCGATATATCTTGGAGCTGGGCTTTGGACCGCCTCTGTCAATACGAGCGTCCTGGTGGCCTGGTCAGCTATGTTCTTGATTTGGCGTTATCGGCGTTTCTTCCGTCCCTTTTTCTCCAGGCCGACCGGCCTTTGCGTCAGTTGGTGGGGTGAGATTTGGCAGGTGCAGTGGCGCTTGGCACTGAGTTATATGAGCGGCTATTTCACTTCGCAGGTGTTCACCCCGGTGCTGTTTCACTTTCACGGGCCGACGGTGGCGGGGCAGTTCGGCATGACATGGGGTCTAGTATTTGCTTTAGCAGGAGTTGCCGGAATGTGGAGCGCGCCCCGTGGCCCACAGTTTGCCGTGATGATTGCTCGCAAGGAATACAAAGAGATTGACCAGCTTCTCTATCGTATTATAAAAGCGGCGCTAGTCGTGTTCTTACTGGGCGGGCTTTGCATTTGGTCACTGGTTTATGTCTTGAATGTACTGAACCATACCTTCGCCTCGCGTCTCCTACCGCCCTTGCCGACCGCCATGCTGTTGGTTGGAATTGCGGTAGCGAATGCCTTGAGTCCCGCATCGGTCTATTTGCGTGCACACAAAAAGGAGCCATATGTCGGGATGTCAATTGCGGGGGGAGTCTTGATTGGCTTGTCCTCGCTGGTGTTAGGAAGT